>Ga0315279_10005921_pt1 | contig 15624 bp, 10 predicted proteins | sample YL17G06_20_MG_FD_203694 | JGI IMG/M metagenome (GOLD analysis project Ga0315279, IMG submission 203694) | Sediment microbial communities from Yellowstone Lake, YNP, Wyoming, USA - YL17G06_20 | ecosystem: Environmental > Aquatic > Freshwater > Lake > Sediment | place: USA: Wyoming | collected... | reverse complement strand
CGGTCTCGGCACCGAGCGTCATGCCCGCGGTGATGGGGCGCGACTCTACCGTGAGATCCGATCGCATCACGTATACGTACTGACCCTGCTGGCCGGTTTGAATGGCCTGGGAGGGGATGACCACCACGTCACGCTGGACGGTGAGCGTCAGGATCACAGTGACAAACTGCCCCGGCCAAAGGGTACCCTGCTGATTCGGGAAGGTGGCCTTGAGCTGGATGGTTCCCGTCGTGGCGTCAACCGTGTTGTTCACGAACGTGAGCGCTCCCGTTGCCGGCGAGCCGGCCTGGCCCCGCGGGAGCGCCTGGACGCGAACGCTGCCGGCCGGCAGATACTTTTTGACGTCCGGTAGATATTGCTCGGGGATGGAGAAGCTGACATAGATCGGATGAATTTGGTTCAGGACGAGCATTTGTGCGGTATCGTCTCGGGCCTTGACGGCACTGCCCACGCGCACCAGGAGGTTCCCCGCGCGCGCGTCCATCGGGGCGCGGATGGTCGTGTACCCGAGCTGCACCTGCGCGTTCTCCACCACCGCCTGATCGGCCTTGATGACCGCCTTGATGTTCTCCACCGTGGCTTGCGCGGCCCGGATCGAGGCCCTGGCGTTCGTCACCCCGGCCTGGTCCGCTTGGATCGTCGCCTCCAGGGCGGTGGCGGTAGTGCGCACCTGATCGTATAGTTCCTTTGAGATGGCCCCGTCGTCGATCAGCCCCTTGTAGCGGCGGAGTTGAGTCAGGGCATTCTCGAGCTGCGCCGTGTCGCGCGCGAGGTTTGCCTCCGCCTGCTTTTCCGCCGCCATGGTTTGCGCTACCGCGGCTTCCGCCTGCTGGAGCTGCGCCGTATCGCGCCCCAGGTTGGCCTCGGCTTGGTGGAGCGCCGCCTCGAAGGGGCGCTGGTCCAGCGTGAAGAGCAGCTCGCCCCTTTTTACCTCCTGGCCCTCCAGGATGTGGATGCGGGCGACCTCTCCATCCAGCTGGCTCTTGAGCGTCACGCTCGCATACGCCTGTACCGTGCCGACCCCGCGGATCTGGACCGGGACGGACTTGCTGACCGCGGTATCTATGGTCACCGGGACAGCCTCTCTCGCCGCCGGGCTCTTGGCCTGGGCTTTCTCGGAGGCTCCGTCGGAACAGGCCCCGAGGAGGGCGGCGACTAACAGCAACGCTACCCCAGATACTGCTCGAAGCCTCCGGGGAGCAGCTGGCTGGCGGTATGCCCCGGCATCACTATAGGCAAGACTCAAGAGGTTCCCAATGTCCATCCGCGTTCTCCGTATTGACTATTGACCTGACAGCCCGGATCCGTCCCCGCGCGCCCGGCCGCCAGCTGTGCGTCCGGAGGGGTTGTCCTCTGGATTGGTCCGGAGGTTGCAACCTTATAGATAAATATGGTGTCAGATTCTGCCTGTAATCTTCTATCTTGTCAATGGTCATTGCTGTCCAAATTGGCCGTGATCCGCTAGCATGTACCATGTGGGCCCCGACCCAATCAGGAGGCACGCGCGCAGATTCTGTGGCCCGCGGGGCGAAAATTCCCACCTCCGCCAGGACCCCGTAGTGATCCCATGGCCACAGTCCCGAGCCATCCGGCAGGCGCCGGGGGGGTTCAGGACAACCCGGCTCAAGCGGAGGGAAAGGCATCACCGGCACAGCGCGCGGCGGCTACGCGATGGGGACCAAGCGGAGCCGTCCGCTCGAGAGGACCTGCAGGTCCTATGAGACCTCGGGGCGGCGGCCCTCGGCGCGGGACCAGCCCCAGGCGAAGCGATCCCACACGCGGGCCGGTGCCCGCAGCAGGGCCCGCACCCAGCGGGGTGTCCCGATGTCGTCGAAGAGCGAGTAGAACACCGGGGTGGCCACCAGCGTGAGGAGGAGGGACAGCATCTGTCCCCCGATGACCACGGTGGCCATGGAGGCCCGCCCGGCGGCGCCGTCGCCCCGGCCGAAGGCGATGGGGACCATGCCGAAGACAATGGAGAGGGTCGTCATCAGGATGGGCCTGAGGCGCGCGTGATTCGCCTCGATGATCGCCTGGAACCGCTCCATGCCGCGCTCCCGGAGCGTGTTGGTGTAGTCCACCTGGAGGATGGCATTCTTCTTCACCACGCCCATGAGGAGGAAGATCCCGATGACGCTGTTGAGGTTCAGGCTCTGGCCCGTGGCCGCCAGCGTGAGGAGGGCGAAGGGGAGGGTCAATGGGAGCGAAAGCATGATGGTGACCGGGTGGACGAAGCTTTCGAACAGGGACGCCAGGACCATGTAGATGAAGCAGAGGCTCAGGATCAGGGCAATGAGGAAGTTCTGGGCGGCCTCGCCGATGAACTTCCCCTGGCCGAAGTATGACATCGAATACCCCGGCAATAGTCCGGCCTCTCGGACGGCGGCGTTCCCCTGGGTCATCGCCTCCACCAGGGGCTTTTCGAACAGGTTGGCGACCACCGTGATCTGCCGCTCGCGGTTGAACCGGTCGATCTGACCGGGGGCCTTGCCCGGGCTGAAATCGCTCACGTTATTGAGCTGGACCAGCCGCCCACCTGCTCCTCGCACCCTGATCTCGGAGATCACCTGCGGTCTGTCGCGGTAATCCTGGAGGAGCCGCAGCCGGACGTTGTACTGCTCATCCCCCTCGCGAAAGGTGCTCACCTTCTCTCCGCCCACCATGGTCCGAAGGCTGCTGGCGATGGCCGAGACGCGGATGCCCAGGTCCGCGGCCTTCTGCCGGTCGATGTGCACCCGCACCTCGGGACGGCGAGCCGCCAGGCTGGTGTCCAGATCTACAAATCCGGGAATCTTCTCCAGCCGGGCGATCACGTCCTGCGCGTACTGCTCCAGCCGATCCAACTCCGGGCCCCGGATGACCAGGTTGAAGGGCGTCTGCTTGAAACCGCCGCCGGAGATGAGGCTGATCTGCTGGGCGCTCACCCGCAGGTCGGGAAATCTCCGCAGGGCCTCGCGGGCCATCTGCATGATCTCCTGCTGGGTTTCCTTGCGCTTGGAGAGGTGGCTCAGCCCCACGTAAATCGAGGCGTCGGTCACGTTGGTCACGTTCTGACCCTGGACGCCGATGGTGGTGAACAGGGTCTCGACGCCGGGGAGCTTCTTCAGCTCCGCCTCTACTTCGCGGAGAATCGCATCGCTGCGCTCCAGCGAGGAGCCGGGCGGCGTCTCGATGACCACCTCGAACTCGCTCATGTCGTCGTTCACGATGAATTCCTTCTTCACATAGGGGACGACGGCAACCGTGGAGGCCACGACAACTGCGGTCAGGGCCACGATCGTCTTTCGATGCCCCAACGCCCAGCGGAGGAGCCAGTCGTAGCTCTTGTCCAGAGCCGCGTAGATTCCCTTCTGCTTGGACGCCGCGCCGGCTCGACCGTGGGCCTCTCCCCCGTGCGACGGCGGCTTGAGCAATCTGGCGCTGAGGCTGGGAGTCAGGGTGAAGGAGACGAGCAGGGACACCGAGATGGCGAAGGCTGCAGTGAGGCCGAAGCTGTTGAAGAACCGACCCACGATCCCGGACATGAAGGCCACGGGCAAGAAGATGACGACCAGCGAGAGGGTGGTCGCCATGACCGCCAGGCCGATCTCGCGGGTGGCCTGCTGGGCCGCCTCCATGGGCCCCACCCCCTCCTCCTCCATGTACCGGAAGATGTTCTCCAGCACCACGATGGCGTCATCGATGACGATGCCGACCGAGAGCGACAGGCCCAACATGGTCTGGTTGTTCAGGGTGAAGCCCGCGTACTTTAGGAGGGTGAAAGTCCCGATGATGGAGGTGGGAATGGCCAGCGCGGCGATGAAGGCTGCCCGGAGGTTCCGGATGAAGAAAAAGACCACGATGCTGGCCAGGATGCCACCCAGGATCAAATGCTCCTGGATCTCTTTCATCGATCGGCGAATGAAGCGGGAGAGGTCCCGGACCTCCACCACCCGGATATCCGGGGGTAGGGTCCGGCGGATCTCGGCCACTCGCTGGCGCACCCGGTCCACCACCTGCACCGTGTTCGTTCCGGACTGCTTGCGGACCAGCAGGGAGACGGCATTCTCCCCGTTCAGACGGGACAGGGTCCGTGGTTCCTCGGTGCCGTCCACGGCACGACCGATATCCGCGATCCGGACGGGGGCCCCCTTGAATTCCGCCACGACGAGGCGAGAAAAATCCTCCACCCGTTCGATCCGGCCCATGGTACGCAACCCTTCTTCTCGCTGTCCCTTGGTGATCCGGCCGCCGGGGATCTCGGTATTCTGCTGCTGGACCGCCTGCTTTACCTGCTCGACGGGGAGACCGTACGCGGCCAGCCTGTCGGCGTCGAGTTCGATCTGGATCTCGCGCTTGCGGTCTCCGACAAAGGTCAAGCTCCCCACGCCATTGACCGTCTCGATTTGACGCTTGATCTGCTTGTCGGCGATCTCGGTGATCTCTCGGTCCGATCGCCGGCCAGAGATCACCAGGGCCAGGATGGGGGTGGCATCGGGGTCCAGCTTCTCGATGATGGGGGGGTTAGTGCCGGGGGGGAACTGGGCGAGGATGGTGGCGACCTTGTCCCGCACCTCGTTGGCCGCCACGTCCACCGGCTTCTCGAGGACGAACGTCACGAAGACCTGCGAGATCCCCTCCTTGGTGGTGGAGCGTAATTCGTCGATCCCGCTGATGGTGTTGACGACCTCCTCGATGGGCTTGGTGATCTGGCTCTCCACTTCCTCGGGCGTCGCCCCTTCGAGGGTCGTGGTCACCGTGATGGTGGGAAACTCGATCCGGGGGAAGGCGTCCAGCCCCAGGTCGCGGTAGGATGCCAGGCCCAACACCACCAGGGAGGCGATGAGCATGGTGGTGAAAACGGGCCGGCGGATGCACAGATCACTCAATCGCATGGGAACTCAGTCGAGCCGGAGACTGGAAGCCACCGTGCGGGACGCGGCGTGGCGACGTCGCGGGGGAAGCGGCACGGGGACCGGATGCCCCTACCCTATTTATTTCTGGTTGCCGGCGCCGGCCTTCTCGGGAGAGGGGCCGTTGCGGGAGCCGGTCTGGACCGCCACCGCCGTGCCCGTGGCGAGCTGGCTGAGGCCGGAGGTGGCCACCATCTCACCGACCTTCACCCCCTCCAGGATCTCCACCCAGCCGTCGCGACGTTGGCCCGTCGTGACCCGCCGCTCCTCGGTTTTGCCCTCAGCAATGACGTACACCTTCACGATTCCCGCGAAGGTGACCACCGCTTCCTCGGGGACGAAGGGCACGTGCCGCTCCCTCCCGATGACGATGGAGGCCTTGGCGAAGAAACCGGGCTTGAGGAGCCCGCCGGGGTTCGGGACCGAGGCCTCCACAGTGAAGGTTCGGCTCTCGACGTCCACCGCCGGGCTCACCCGGGTGATGCTGCCGGCGAACTGGCGACCCGGATGGGCCTCGACCTCGACCCGGACCGGATAGCCCACGGCAACTCGGAGGGCGAATCGCTCTGGAACCTCACCTTGCAGCTTCAAGGCCTGGATTGCCACCAGGTTCATGAGGGGGGTCTTTTCCTTGCAGGACTCGCCCACGTTGACCAGGCGCTTGCGGACGTAGCCATCGAAGGGGGAGACAATCTCGGTATCCCGGAGCCGCTTCCGTGCCAGCTCCAACCCCGAGACGGCCTGCTCCACGTTGGCCTCGGCGTTCTTGATGGCGGCCCGGTCGCTTTCGTACTGGGCCTCGCTGGCCCGGAGAGAAGCCACGGCCACATCGTATTGGGTCTGGGCCGAGTCCCGTTGGCTGGCAGAGATGGCCCCATCGGCAAGAAGATCCTGGAACCGCTTGAGGTTGGTCTTGGCGTCGGTCAGCACGGCCTGCGCGCGCTCCACGTTGGCCTGGCTCGATTCCAGGATCTGACGCGCCCGCGACAGCGCCTCGCGGGCCGCCTGGAGATTCGCGGTGCTCCGCTCCACCTCCAGACGGGGCTCCCGCTCGTCCAGCTTGATGAGGACCTGGCCCGCACGCACGCGATCCCCCAGATCCACCAGGATCTTGGCGATGGTCGCCGGCGACTCATTGGCCAGCGTGACCTCATCCTGGGCCATGAGCGTGCCGACGATCTGGACCGTCCGCTCGACGTCCCGCGCGTCGGTCCGCGCCACGGTGATGGCGATCTTCCGCTCGGCTTGGGATGCGTTGGCGGAGGGCGCTCCCGACTTCTCCCGGGAGCAGCCCAGGGCGGCCGGGATGACGCCACACAGGACGAGGAACACAATCCGTGATGAGTGTGTCATGCGGCGAAATCTCCGGCAGCTCACAGCCAACAATGGATGAACAGTCGTTCAGCGTAGCGATGCCAACGGGGAGGGTCAAGCGAAATCTCGGAGATCCGGACCGGTTCAGTACATTTCAGACTACGGCCGTTTCAATCCAAAATCCACAATTCGCAATCGTTGCCGGGGCCTACGGCGTGACCTTCAGGACGCTGTCCCCCTTTCGTACCCGTTCCTTGACCCGGATCCCTATGGTCTGCCCCGGCTCTGCCCGCTGCACGCCCTGGTGTTCGAGCTGGATGGACTCCACCACTTGCGTGACGTCCGTGGTATGCCCCTTGATGCGGATGGTGTCGCCGACACTCAGGGAGCCCGCGGTCACCTGGATTCCCGCCACGCCGATCTTTCCGAAATAGTCCACGACTTTGCCAACGACCTCTTCGCCCATGGCTGCACCTCCCGATCGCATACGGAGTGCCGAGTGCGCCCGCCCATTCCCGCACCGTCAGTCATTAACGTTACCACCGGCCGGGAGATGGGGGCAAGGGATTTCTCCCGCGCGTGGCGGCGCAGCGATTCTGTGCGATTGACAGCCTCTCCCGCATGGGCTATAAGGCGTTATCCGTCGCTGTCCCCGAGGAGACCCCGATGCCATTGCAATCCTTGATCGGCCCCATCCTGATCGTGTTCGTCATCCTGGGCGTGCTGGGGCAGGCCCTTCCCCTCTACACCGACTACCTCTGGTTCCAGGAGGTGAAGCTGGCGTCGGTCTTCACCACCATTCTTTGGGCCAAGCTTGCGTTGGCCCTCGCGGCCGGCCTGGCCTTTGCCGCCATCGTCTACGTGAATGTCTACCTGGCGGCCCGCTCCACGGCCAGCGACGTCCTGGTGGAGCTGGACGATCCCTTCGGCCTGCCCAGCCGCCTGGTCATCGAGCCGCTCTTCCGGAAGTTCTTGCTGCCCGGTGCCTTGGTTCTGGGCTTCCTGGCCGGGTCCCAGGCCGCCGGGCAGTGGGAGACCTTCCTGAAGTTCCTCAATGCGCAGCCGTTCAACATGCAGGACCCCCTTTTCGGCCGCGACATCGGCTTCTACGTGTTCCGCCTGCCGGTCCTGGAGACGCTCTACGCCTGGGCCATGACGGTCCTCGGCCTCACCTTCCTCTTGGTCGTGGCCACGACCTTCCTCCACCGCGGCATCCAGATCACCCCCCGCGGGCCGCGGGTGGCCGCCCATGCCCGGGCCCACCTCCTCGCCCTGGGCGCCCTGATCCTCTTGGTCAAGGCGGGGGGCTATTACCTGGACACCTACGATCTTCTGTTCTCGCCCCGGGGCGTGGTCTTCGGCGCTAGCTACAGCGACATCAACGCGCAGCTCCCGGCCCTCCGCATCCTCACCATTCTATCCCTGGCCTGCGCGGCGATTTGCATCTGGCAGATCGGCCGCCGCGGCATCCGCCCGGTCTTCATCGCCCTGGCGGTCCTGCTGGCTGCCAACGTGGTGGGGCTGGGGGTCTATCCCAGCCTCCTCCAGCGGTTCCGGGTGGTGCCGAACGAGATTGCGGCCGAACGGCCGTACATCGAGCAGAACATCAAGTTCACGCGCATGGCGTACGGCCTGGACCGCATCCAGGAGCAGGAGTTCCCCGCCGAGGAGACCTTGACCGCCGAAGACCTGCGCAAGAACGACGCCACCATCAAGAACATCCGCCTCTGGGACCACCGGCCGCTCTTGGCGACCTACGCCCAGCTCCAGGAGATCCGGACCTACTACCGCTTTGTGGACGTGGACAACGACCGCTACACGGTGGACGGCCAGCTCCGTCAGGTCATGCTCTCCGCGCGCGAGCTGTCCTACCGGAACCTGCCCAGCCGGATCTGGATCAACGAGCGCCTCACCTACACCCACGGCTTCGGCGTCGTCCTGGGGCCGGTGAACCGGATCACCCCCGAAGGCCTGCCGGAGTTCTGGACCAAGGACATCCCCCCGGCCACCACCGGCCCGCTCAAAGTCACGCGTCCCGAGGTGTACTACGGCGAGATCGGCAACGACTACGTGTTCGTCAAGACGCGCGCCCAGGAGCTGGACTACCCGGCCGGCGACAAGAACGTCTACAGCAACTACGCCGGGGAGGGGGGCGTTCCGATCCAGTCCTTCCTCCGGAAGCTCCTCTTCGCTCTGCGCTTCGGGGACGCGAAGATCGTCCTGTCCAACGACATCATCGGCGAGAGCCGGGTGATGTACTACCGGGAGATCGGGGAGCGGGTGAAGAAGGCCGCCCCCTTCCTTCAGTTCGAGCGCGACCCCTACCTGGTCATCGGGCAGGACGGCCGCCTGTTCTGGATCATCGACGCCTACACCACCAGCGACCAGTTCCCGTACTCCGAGCCGGTGCGGGGGATGGGCAACTACATCCGCAACTCGGTCAAGGCCGTGGTGGACGCCTACAACGGCAGCCTGGCCTTCTACCTCAGCGAGCCGGATGACCCGGTGGTCAAGGCCTACGCCCGGGCCTTCCCCGGTCTCTTCCAGCCACTCTCGGCCATGCGGGCCGATCTGCGGCCCCACATCCGGTACCCACAAGGGTTCTTCGCCATCCAGGCCCGGATGTTCGCGACGTACCACATGCGGGATCCGCAGGTCTTCTACAACAAGGAGGACCTGTGGAACATCCCGAGGAAGACGGAGGACGGGCAGGAGCGTGAGATGGAGTCCTACTACACCATCATGCGCCTCCCGGGAGAGAAGACCGAAGAGTTCATCCTGCTGACCCCGTTCAACCCCAGCAAGAAGGACAACATGATCGCCTGGATGGCGGCGCGAAGCGACGGGCCGCACTACGGGAAGCTGATCGCCTACATCTTCCCCAAGCAGAAGCTGATCTACGGCCCCCGCCAGATTGATGCCCGCATCGACCAGGACGCCTTCATCTCCCAGCAACTCAGCCTGTGGAGCCAGCGTGGCTCCCAGGTCATCCGGGGGAGTCTCCTGGCCATTCCCATCGAGCAGTCCCTCCTCTACGTCCAGCCCCTCTACCTGGCCGCCGAGAAGGGCTCGCTTCCCGAACTGAAGCGGGTCATCGTAGCCTTCGGGAATCGGATCGCCATGGAGGAGAACCTGGAGGCCTCCCTGGCCCAGATCTTCGGCGGGCCCGGGAAACAGCGCGTCGTGGCCCGGGCAGAGGTGCCCCCGGCGGCGGGATCCGCCCCGGGACCCCCGGAGAGCGTCCGCGGGCTGGTGGACCAGGCCTGGCAGCAGTACACGCGTGCCCAGGATATGCTGCGGCAGGGGAACTTCGCGGGCTACGGCGATGAGGTCAAACGGCTGGAGGGGACCCTGAAGACCCTGCGGGAACGCGCGCGCTAGCGGGTCTTGGCTGATGGCTGATGGCAACGACTATGAGCTATGAGCCATGAGCTATCCGCCGCCGCCTCGCCTCTGTTCCTGGTATTCGTCCACGGTGGATCCGATCCACTCGGCTCCATCCGCCCAGACCTCTTTCTTCCAGATCGGGACGATCTCTTTCACCCGCTCGATGGCATAGGCGCACGCCTCGAGCGCCTCGCGCCGATGGGGCGAGGAGATGGCGATGGCGATGCTCGCCTCCCCGATCCTGAGCCGGCCGATCCGGTGCACCATGGCAATGTTGTCCACCGGCCACCGATCCCGGATCTCGTCACCGATCCGGCGCAGGGTGGCCGTGGCCATTTCGGGATAGGCATCGTACTCCAGGTAGCTCACCCGGCGACCCCGAGCGAATTCCCGCACGACCCCCAGGAAGCTGGCCACGGCCCCGGACGTGTTCTGCGCGACGGTCGCGACCAGGGCGTCCAGGGACAGCGGCCCCTCGGCAATCTCGTAGAGTTCGATCCCGCCGCTCACCGGCGGGATGAAGGCCACCTCGTCGCCGTCCTTGAGTACCCGGGTGGCCTCGACGTACTCTCGATTGACCGCCAAGAGGAGCGACGGCAGGAGCGGCTGCAGGCGCGGATGATCCGCGGCGACCCGGTGGAGCAACTCCGATGCCGTCACTCCCTCAGGAAGCTCCAGCACGACCTCCCGCCGGCCGACAATATCCTTCACCGAGGCGAAGAGCCGTACCCGAATCTTCATCGCTCACCGTCGTGGACGCATTGCCGCGTCGCCGCAACCAGGCCGAGCAATTCCTGGCGGAATGCCTCGAGTTCCTGAAGCCCCCACTCCAGGCGCTCGCCCGCTCTTTCCAGCGCCTCGGCTTTCTCTTTGCGGATTTCTGATTCGACAGCCTCGAAGCCACGCCTCGTCATGTCAGACAAACCGAATGGGGGTTTGCTGCCAGATTACGTGGCAATCAGGACTCCAAAGGTCCCTCCTAGTCTCTCGCACCGCTTGCGCACCGTCCTCGATTCGTCTTCATGGACAACTCACTGTAATTATAGGTAGTTACGTCTATGAATGGTTGAACGCTACCATGGATGGGATATCTTGTCAACAGGCTTCCGTGGCTGCAACCCCATGTTTTTCTGTGAGTTTTCGGTTTTGAGGGGCGAGTTCTGCCTTGACGCCCCCTTCTCTACCGTGTTACTAAACGCATGAAGGAACGAGGCTATCTTGTTGCCGTTGCGATTGAAAATGACAGAGTACCCTTCCCGAGCGCCCGTTGTCTTGTTTTTGGCCTCATCTTGGCCCTGATCTTTGAGAGGGCGTGGCGTTCACGCGCACGATCTCAACGCGGTACGCGCGCGCCGCGCGATAGGCGATAGTTGATCCCTTCTTCGCCTGTGTGTGGTGAGCGGGACGGTCCTGGCGCTCGCAGCGCGGAAGCAGCGAGGATTCGAGCGCGTAACGTCTCGAACTGCACAGCGTGAACGCGCTCTCGGCATGAGAGCGAGCGTGTCGCCTCGTGAGAGCCTGGACTCGGGAATGAAGGTTCGCGCGACGAACCGGCCGCTCCTCGGGGCAGATGCCCGGCGCCTCGGGAACCGGCGCCGCCAGCGCGTACGTCGCTCGGAGGCTGCATGACCATCAAGGTGCTCGCCGCGTCCGCCAAGGACAAGGGCCGACTGCTGGACCAGCTTGTCAAACGGTTGCTCGACGAGTTGGGATACGACGATTTCCGCGTCCGGATCGCCGGGGTGGGAACCGATCTCGAGGTCAAGGCCAGGCACCGCGCCACCCAGGCCCCCATCCTCTGCCGGGCGCGCGCCCTCCCGCGTGAGGTCGGCCCGGACGAACTGAAGCGGTTTCTCGTGAGCTACACGCGAGACAAAAAGAATGACCGGCGCCTCGTTGGCCTGTTCCTGGCCTTCTCGGGCTTGAGCCGGCCCGCCCGCGAGTGGTACGCGCGCATGGAAGAGAAGGGGAAGGGGGAATTCCACGTCTTCCCGCCCGAAAAGATCTTGACGCTGCTGCGCCGGGCCCGCCTCATCGGCCCACCCGAGGTCGTCGAACCGGCCATCAAGTCGCGCATCCGGACGGATGTCGGCCCGCGCTTCCTGGCCCATCACGAGGGCCACATGTACTGGATCCAGATGACCCTCACGGGACGGAAGCCGACGGGATACGCGGCCCTGGCCTCCCACGGGGATCTGGTGTCCCGCGTCGTGGCCCGGGAGCTGAAGCGGCTCGACCCGGCCCTCCAGGGCAAGCGGCTGGTGGACGTGTACCTCCGCGACAAGGTGTTCCTCACGCTGCTCGATCTGGTCCCCCGCAACCTCGAGGCCATCACGAAGGAGGTGCGGGAGCCGCTCGCCGACGTGCGCGAGGTCATGCAGGACCTCGTGCGGGAGAGCGTGGTCGTGGTCGAGCCCGGCGGTCAGCCCCGGTGGAAGAACGACCGGTACAGCTTGCGGGGCGACCTGGGGTTGTTCCTCTCCCTGGCGCGACAGTACCTGGAGAGCGGAAACAAGTTCCGCTTCCTGGGCTCGGCCTTTGCGACGCGTCTCCTGGCCACCGATGTCCCCGGCTACCTGGAAGCCCGGTGGAAGTTCCGCGGGCCCGAACAGGATCGGGCGGGCCTGTACCGGTTCCTGGGCCTCACGCCCGGCGGACTGAACCACGCCCTGTTCACGCCCACGGACCGCTACGCCGGAAGCGACGGCGAGGCGCGCGCGGGCTTCGCCGAGCGCGAGCGGGGCCGTGGGCCCCAGATGTCCCGGCTGCTGGCGGACCTCTTGGTGCGGATGGCCGACGACATGGATCACCCGCAGTTCCAGGAGCTCCTGGCCGCCAAGGGGATCAAGGTCCATCTGTACCGGGCCACGGCCAAGGCGGCCACTGTCCAGGACTTGGCTTTCAGTCTCCAGGCCGACAGCCAGCTTTCGCTGGGTCGTCCAACCACGGCGCCCCGGTCAGCCCAGCCTGCCCGGGGCGAGCCGGAGATGAACATCGAACTGGGAGCGGCGCTGCTGCACATGGAGGAGTACGAGCAGGCGGTGGCCCAGTTCGACCGCGGGATCAAGGACCTCAGGGATCCCAGCCGCCTGCTGACCGCGTGGAACCAGCGCGGCATCTGCCTGCTGCACCTGAAGAAGTTCACCGACGCCACGACCTGCTTCAACGAGGCGCTGCGCTACAACGGGAACTCCAAGCAGGCCTGGTATTACAAGGCCGTCTGCCTGAAGGAGCTGGGGGACCTGAACGGCGCCCAGCGCTGCTGCAAGCGCGCCCTGGAGATCGACCCGAATTACGCCCAGGCGCGCGAGCTGATGCAGGTCCTCTGACCGCCCGTGCCCGCCACGCTGGTCTGTGCCGACTGCCGGCAGGCGGCGCCCCCCGACACGGTACGCTGGCGCTGCGCCTGCGGCGGCCCGTACGACTTGGTCGCCCCGGCGTCCTTTCCTCGCGACGCCATCCGGAGCCGGTTGCAGACCCTCTGGCGCTATCGTGAGGCGCTCCCCCTCCCGCGGACGTGCGACGGGGTGTCCCTGGGGGAGCCCCTGACGCCCCTGCTCCCCTGGCCGGCCCTTCCGGGGTCTCACCTCAAGCTGGAGTTCCTGCTCCCCACCGGCTCGTTCAAGGATCGCGGCGCCTGCGTGATGCTGAGCCACATGAAGGGCCTAGGCGTCCGGGCGGCCGTGGAGGATTCCTCGGGGAACGCCGCCGCGGCGGTGGCCGCGTACTCCGCGCGGGCCGGCATCGCGTGTCGGATCTTCGTCCCCGCCTCGACCTCGAGTGGCAAGCTGGCCCAGATCGCGACCTACGGCGCCGACCTGGTCCCCGTTCCCGGCACCCGCGAGGACGTGGCCGCCGCCGCCCGCCGGGAGGCGGAGCAGAGCTATTACGCCAGCCATGTCTTCAACCCGTACTTCTTCCACGGAACCAAGACCTTCGCCTTCGAGGTGTGGGAGCAGTTGGGTTTCCGCGCGCCGGATCAGGTGATCCTCCCCGTGGGGCACGGGACCCTGTATCTGGGGGCCTACCTCGGGTTCCGCGACCTCCTGCAGGCCGGGGAGATCGCACGGCTGCCGCGCCTGATCGGCGTCCAGGCGGAGCCATGCGCCCCCCTCGCCGCCGCCTGGCGGGGGGAGGTCGCCGCCGCACCCGGGAGTACGATCGCCGAGGGCATCCGCATCGCCGCACCCGACCGCGCGGGGGCGATCCTCCAGGCGTGCCGCGAAAGCCAGGGAGAGCTCCTCACCGTGTCCGAGGACGAAATCGTCTCGACCCTCTTCCAGTTGGGTCGCGCCGGCCTGTACATCGAGCCGACCGCGGCCGTGGCGCCCGCGGGCGCCTTGCGGCTGGCCGCGGCCGGTCGCCTTCCCGCCGGGGAAACCACCGTGATCCCCCTCACCGGCTCCGGTCTGAAGGCCGGCCATACCATCGCAGAGCTGCTGAAGCAGGAGCCGCGGTAGCGCGCGCTGGACTCCCTCAATCGTCTCCCCTCTTCAGCGCGCTTCACCCGCAGGACCGACGCGTGAGAGATGGCGCAGCCCCGTAAACGCACAAGGGCCGGAGGCGACTGCCTCCGGCCCCGGTTCGCGGTCGACCCCGCCCTCTCGTTTACGCCGTCTTGCGGATCTTGAGAAACATCGAGGCCATACCCGCCTGGTCCAGGTCCGAGACCAGAAGACAGGCGAGGTTCCGCTGCTTCCACAGGAGCAGCTGGCGGCCCGAGGTCACCCGGTGGTACGGCTTGAACGTTTCAATGGGCATCCGGCCCTCGTCAGGAATGACGATCCCGGCCTCCGGCATGAGAAACAGCGTCGTGTAGCGACCCGAGCCGTCGCGATAGACGAAGGTGGCGGCGGGCTTCCCGCGGAGATCGGTCACCATGCCGGCGACCAGCTGCACCTGGGAGTCGCCGGGAAAGATTGGCTCGAAGGCAAAACCGACCTGGCCTTTCACCTCGCGCATCACGGCCGGCGGATCGGCAACCGGACGGGTCATCGTCCCCTTGACGTATTCCACATGCTCGGCCACGGCGCGATCGGCCAGCAGGGACACGGGGTCCCTCGCCAACCAGAGCCAGCCCGCCCACACCACGAGGAGGACGGCCACCGCGCTAACCAGGCTCCCGACGGTCCAGGTGTGCCCCCGGAACACATCGCGCCATCGTGGCCGTCCCGCAGTCCGCCGGGTACCCACGGCAGCGCCATGGGTGCCTGCGGCGGCGCCATGGGTGACGGACTCCTTCGGAGAGGCAGACTCGGCCAGGAGATCCTGGACCCGCGCCTTCAGAGTCGGCGGCGCCGTGTAGCGCGGGGCCTGAGCCCGGATCAGGGCGCGAATCCGGACCTCTACCTGCAGCAGGGCGGCGCAGTCGGCACACTGCCCCATGTGCGCGCGCACCGCCTCGGCCGCGTCGGCCTCCAACCGTCCCCGATTCAGGTCGCAGAGATGCTCGCGAGCTTCAGAACAGTCCATCGAATTCCACTGCCCGCCTACTCCACGTAGTCGCGGAGGAGCTGCTTCAAGATCCCGCGCGCCCGGAAGAGCCGGGATTTCACCGTCCCCACCGGGCATTCCAAGATCGCGGCGATCTCGCCCATGCTGAAATCCTCGAGATCCGCCAGGAGAACCACGGAGCGATACTCTTCTGGCAGGCGATTGAGGGCCGCCGTCAGGTCCAGGCCCGCCGTCCCATCCAGCGGACCCGCCATTCGATTGTCCACGCTCACCGTTCCGCTCGTGTGGGGCATTCCATCCAGCACCTCCGGATCCAACGTCTCCGGCTCCCGCCCCTTCCGCTTGTACTGGGTGAAGAACGTATTCCTCAATATTTGAAACAACCAAGCGCGAAGATTAGTTCCAGGCTGAAATTGATGGGCCGCACGGACGGCGCGGAGATAGGTCTCCTGGACCAGGTCCTCCGCCTCGACCACGTCGCGGACGAGCCAGCGGGCGAGATTGTAGAGGGCGTCGAGGTGGCTCAGCGCCTCTGCGGGCAACGGGGTTCTCGGATTCTCCATGGGCAGAGACTAAG
>Ga0315279_10005920_pt1 | contig 15625 bp, 13 predicted proteins | sample YL17G06_20_MG_FD_203694 | JGI IMG/M metagenome (GOLD analysis project Ga0315279, IMG submission 203694) | Sediment microbial communities from Yellowstone Lake, YNP, Wyoming, USA - YL17G06_20 | ecosystem: Environmental > Aquatic > Freshwater > Lake > Sediment | place: USA: Wyoming | collected... | reverse complement strand
GGACGCCGGGGGGGGGCCCGAAGAAGGAGGCGCCATCGGCCCAGCCGGCCAGGCCACCGGCGCCCGTGCCGCAGCCCGCGGCCCCGCCACCACAGGCGACACCGACCCCAGCGACGGCCGATTATCCCGAGGAGGTGCTCAAGGACGAGCCCATCTCTCCGGAGGTCCTGGAGTACCTCGAGATGTTCATGTCCGAGGCCTCGGAGCACCTGCAATCCCTGAACGAGAACATGCTCAAGCTCGAGGCCGACCCAGCGGACTTCGAGGCCCTGGCATCGGTTTTCCGCTCGTCGCACACCATCAAGGGCATGGCAGCGACCATGTCCTTCAATAACATGAGCAAGCTCACCCACGAGATGGAGACGGCCCTGGACTTCTACAGGAAGACCAAGTACCCTCTGGACCACGAGATCATCAATGTGACCTTCGGTTGTCTGGACAAGCTCGAGAAGCTCAACGACGAGGTCAAGAGCGGAAAGACCGGCGGCATCGGCATAAGGAACGAGATAATCAAACTAAGGAGGATCATCGACAGCAACGGGCCCTGGCAGGACGCTTCGAAGAGGAAGGAGGACGCGGCCAAGGCCGGGGTCACGCAACCGACCGCCCCGGCCAAGGTCCCTGTCATCCCGCCGGTCGAGCCCAAGCCCATTGGGACGGGACCGGCCCCGGCCTTGACGGGTGGAGCGCCTCCCGAGGCCCCCGGCGAGAAGAAGGAGGACGTGAAGTCCGCCGCCGAGGACAAGGCGCTGAAGGGCGGGGCGAGCATCAGGATCAGCATAGAGAACCTGGAGAACCTCATGAACCTCGTGGGGGAGCTCGTCATAAACAAGTCCCGCCTGGTGCAGATCGGGAGGACCTACGAGCTGCACGACCTGAACGACGCGCTTAGTCAGATAGACCGGCTGACGACGGAGCTCCAGGACGAGGTCCTGAAGATGAGGATGGTCCCGACGAGATACATATTCAACCGCTTCCCGAGGATGGTCCGCGACCTGGCCATGGCCGAGGGCAAGGAGGTCGAGTTCATAGTCACCGGATGGGACATCGAGCTCGACAGGACCGTGCTGGATGAGATAAGCGAGCCACTGGTCCACCTTCTCAGGAACGCCATAGACCATGGCATCGAGAAGACCGAGGACCGGGAGAAGGTCGGGAAGGGGAAGGTCGGGACCATCAAGCTCACGGCAGTCAGGGAGAAGAACTTCGTCACCATAAGCGTCGAGGACGATGGTAAGGGCGTCGACCCTGAGGTCATAAAGAGGAAGGCGGTCGAGAAGGGCCTCATGGACGCGACGAAGGCCCAGACGCTCACGCAGGAAGAGTGCGTGGCCCTGCTGTTCATGCCCGGGTTCTCGACGGCGCAGAAGGTCACGGCCGTCTCGGGCCGAGGCGTCGGCATGGACATCGTCAAGACCAAGACCGAGAGCCTGGGGGGCCGGGCCGAGATGATCTCAGAGAAGGGCAAGGGCGCCAGGACCGTCCTGACGCTGCCGCTCACAATGGCCATCATTCGCGCATTGCTGGTCAGGATCGGCCAGGAGACCTATGCGCTGCCCATATCTATGGTCCTCGAGACCGGTAGGTACCAACGGTCCAAGCTGAAGACCGTCCAGGGGAAGGAGGTCATTATCCTACGGGACGAGGTCGTCCCACTCATCAAGATCTGGCAGATATTCGGCATCGAGAAGGCCCTGGAGGAGGAGGACCTGACGGTGGTCTTCGTCGAGAAGGGCGACAAGAAGCTGGGGCTCGTGGTGGACTACCTCATAGGCCAGCAGGAGATCGTCATCAAGCCTCTGGGCAAGATATTCCAGAACATCAGGGGCGTCGCGGGGGCCACCATACTTGGCGACGGCAGGGTGGCCCTGATACTCGACGTGGCGACGCTGGTCTAGGCGCCAGACCTTTAGGTTCATATATTAAAAGGATATAATGTCAGGACGAGGCATAGGGGATTGACGAGGTCGGGGTGATTACGATGGTAAACAGGATAGCGCTATCAAAGTTCCAGCTGGACGCACTGGTCGAGGTGGGCAACATAGGCATGGGCCATGCGGCCACCTCTCTCTCGAAGATGCTTACGAGGAAGGTCCAAATGACCGTGCCGTACATCAACTTCCTGCCGGTGGAGCGGCTCACGGAGATGTTCGGCAACGTCGAGGCCCTGGTGGCGGGCGTCTACCTAGAGATTAGCGGCGACGCCCGGGGCAAGGTCCTCCTGCTGTTCCCGAGGGACAGCGCCCTGGCCCTGGCGGACATCATCATGAACCGGGAGGTCGGCTCTACGACCATCCTGTCCCAGATAGACCAGTCGGCCCTCATGGAGATCGGCAACATCCTCATCGGGTCCTACCTCACGGCCCTGAACGACTTCACGGGCCTGAAGCTCAGGCAGTCCGTGCCCAAGCTGGCCTTCGACATGATCGGGGCCGTCATGGACTTCCTGATAATCGAGATATCCTCCGTGGCCGAGGAGGCCTTGGTCATAGAGACGCAGCTCACAGAGCCTACGAACAGGATCAAGGGCTACGTCATATTCCTGTTCGACCCGGGCTCGCCCGAGCTGATATTGAAGGCCCTTGGCGTGGACAAGTGAGACCGCCCGGGCATCACTGCACGGCCTCGTTGAGGAGCTACGTTCGAAGGACGCCGTCACAAGCCCCCCGAAGGTGTTGAAGTTCGATGCAGGAACCGATAACCGTCAGGATAGCCACATTGAAGGTGGTCTCTGAGCCATCCGTCCTCGTATGCAGGGGCCTCGGGTCCTGCGTCGGCGTGGCCCTCTATGAGAAGGGCTCGGGCATCGCCGGCATGGCGCACATACTCCTGCCGAGCGAGGAGTTCAGCCTGAAGAAGGACATGCCCGAGAAGTTCGCGGACAAGGCCATCGAGATGATAGTCGAGCAGATGGTCGAGATGGGGGCCATCAAGAGCAGGATCGTGGCGAAGATAGCCGGCGGTGCCAAGATGTTCATCTCCGTGGCGCCCTCCGCGGACAGGGTCCATGTCGGGGAAAGGAACGTCCATGCGGTCAAGGCCAAGCTCAAGGACCTTAACGTGCCGATCCTCGCAGAGGACATCGGCGGGACAAGAGGCCGGACCATGGAGTTCGACACCAAGACCGGAAGGGTGAAGATACACCTGGCTGACAAGACCGTCAGGATCCTGTGAGGCTCATTCCATCTTCTGGTAGATCCTCTCGTGGCTGTCGACGACCTTGAACAGACACTTACATTCCTGTAAAAGGGTCTCGGTCTTTCCCAGGACCATGTAGCCGTCCAGGTTCAAGGCGTCATGGAAGTCGTGGAACAGCTTCACCTGCTGGCCCCTCGTGAAATAGATTATGACGTTCCTGCACAGGATGACGTCGAAGTACTTGTTCTTCTTGCCGCTTATCAGGTCGTGCCTCATGAAGCGGACCATCTCCCTTATCCTGTCTGCGATGGTGTAGCATTCGCCCTCGGATTTGAAGTACAACCTCTTGTAATGGTCGGGCACCTTCCGGAGCTTGTCGCATTGGTACACGCCGGCCCTGGCGACCTTGAGCACATCCTCGTCGAGGTCGGTGCCGCGTATGGCGATCTGTAGGTTGTGCGCCTTGTTACATAAATGCTCGTCGACGAGCATGGCGACCGTGTAGGGCTCCTCGCCAGAGGCGCAGCCCGCGCTCCAGAACCGGACGATGCGCTTCTCCTCCGGTCTCACAAGGACCTTAGGGAGCACCTCGCGTTTGAAGGCCTCCCACATCTCCGGGTTCCTGTAGTACTCGGTGACGTTTATGGTCAGCTTGTCGAAGAGCTTGATGTATTCCGCGGGCTCGCGGTCGAGCAGGGTCATATAGTCCGCATAGGTGAGCGTGCACCGGTTCCGCATCCTGGCCTTGAACCTCCGGATGAGGAACTTGTCCTTGTATTGATAGACGTCGAATCCGCGCTCGGTGAGTATCTTGTGCTTGAGGGCCTCGAAGCCCTCGGGATTGTGCTGCGGCTCGATTGTCTCTAGTGCCATACCCAGTGCTCCTTGGTCAGGGCCCCCTACCCTTCATCGAAGGGGTTGTAGCCCATCTTGACAAGTATCTCCCGCGAGTGCCGGAGGTCGTTCAGGGAGAAATAGCCCTTGTACCTACCGTTGGCGTCCACCACGACCATGTGCTTCTGCTCCGTTTTCCTGAGCTTGGGGGCGAGCTTGGCCAGGTCCTCGTCGATCCTGATCTTGATGAAGTCACGTATCATGATGGCCGATACGGGGGTCTTCTCGGGGACCAGCCCCTCCAAGACGCGATCCAGGATGTCGTTGGACCTGAGCACGCCCACGACCCGGCTCTCCGCATCTAGGACCAGGGCGATGCTTACCTTGGCGTTGAGCATCTTCCGGCTCGCGAGCTTCAGGTCCTCGTCGATAGGGACGGTGATATGCTCATCGCTTATGACGAGGTCGGAGACGCGGAGCGTCGGTTTGATATCCGGTTTATCCTCAGGCAACGGCTGGCCCCCCCTCGGCCCTCCTCGCGTTTGACATGAGGAAGTGGACATATCAATATTTGCCTTTGGCCCACGGTGTACGCCATGGACAAGGGGCTCTTACAAAGGGGTTGTCCCAATGATGGTCCGCCTCTGGTGGGCCCGAGGGCCCCGACCGCCTTGTTGAAGGACATCCGTTCCTTGTTTTTCCTCAAATACCGCTTGGATGTGCGCATCGTAGCATTAAGCATAAACTTTTTCTAATATGTTAACATTCACATCGATGGATGGGGGAATCCCTGTGACCGTCAGGATAACTGTCCGCGACGCGGACACCGGCAATCGCATAGAGATGGACCTCGAGCCAGAGAACACTATGGAGGATGCCATCGACAGCGCGGCCAGCTATTGGAACAAGAGCCCCGGGGCCTATGTCCTCAGGTTCGGCAAGAAGGTCCTCCGGGGCCAGATGAGCATGAGCGAGGCCTCGCTCAAGGCCGGTGATATGCTCGAGATGATACCCGACCCCGAGGGTGGATTTTAATAGATGCATGACCCCTATCCAATGAGGGTGCGACGAAGATGCCACTTCCACCGGACATCCTGAGGAAAAGGTTGCGCAACGAGCTCGTTAACGCCAGGAAGGCGTTGAAGGCCCACACGGTGGAGGTCGTCGGCGACCCTTCGAGGTTCCCGGTGATGGTCAAGGTGACCCTCAGCGACGTCCCGGGCCCCGAGCTCGTCGACGGCAAGGTCGCCCACAGGACCGACCACATCTTCCTGATGGAGATCTCGGAGGACTATCCCTACCAGAAGCCCCTGGTGATCTGGGGCACGCCCATATTCCATCCCAACATAATGGTCCCCGAGGACGGCGGCTTCGTGTGCACAAAGCTCCTCGACGATTGGAGCTTCGATTCCAACCTGCTCCTTTTCATTAAAGGCATCGAGGTCCTGCTGTCCAGCCCGAACCCGTCGGCCCCCTACGGGACGGACAGCTGTACCAGGGCGGCGGAGCTCTTCAACCGCCAGCCCTATATACCGCCAGGAGGGGCTTTGCCCGAGGGACCTGCAAAGAAGAAGCCGCTCATTGCGCTCCGGTCCAGTCCGAGGATTGTTCAGAGGAAGGGATAGGATTGGTCCGTGGCGTAAGGATAGTCAAGGAGACCCGCCGGAGAAGGCTCGCGGTCGAGCCACCCGACGGGAAGGCGCACCCGTGGGCACCGGACAGGAGGACCGGCAGGTCTCGCGCGTACATATCATCGAAGGCATTGAAGGCCATCATGGCGCATTGTGAGAGGCAGGCCCGCGACGGCCTCGAGGCCATGGGCTTCCTCTCGGGTGGCGTCTTTTCCTGGAAGGGAAAGGCCTATACCGTCGCTAGGGACGCGCTAACGGCCCCGCTGGAGGCCACGGCGGTGCATGTGAGGTTCGACAGGACCGGATTCCAGGGGTTGTTCGAGCAGCTGGACAGGCTCGAGTACGAGTACATCATCGTCGGATGGTACCATTCCCATCCGGGCTACGGCTGCTTCATGTCGGGGACGGACCAGGAGACCCAGATGTCCGGGTTCTCGGAGCCGTTCCATGTGGCCCTAGTCGTGGACCCGGTGAAGAAGGAGATGCGGGCGTTCCGTCTGGCCAGGAGGCCCAAGGGCCCGTCGGGAAAGGACATAGTAGTGCCCTTCGAGGAGGTCCCGTTCGGGGTCTATTCCGACGAGGATTGGCCCTGGCCAGGGCCTAGGAAGGCGAAGGCCCAGCCCCCCAAAAGGCCATAAGACACGTAAGTGATTCTGCCCCCATGGAAAAGGATGGCCCCGACCCCACGATCAAGTACCTCCAAGGCAAGTTCGCGGAGTACTACAAGGGCCACGAACCCGATTGGCCGCCCAGGTTCGGCGCCAGGGAATGGGCCTTCTTCCTCTGGGACGGCAAGGGGATGCTGAGGCATACGGCCTTCCTGAGCCAGGCCAAACTCATGCAGTTCCTGGGGAGCAGCGGACCGAGGCATGTGTATTATTCGTCGGCATACTATCAGAAACCCGCGGCTCAGACCATGGGCCAGAAAGGCTGGCTTGGGGCGGACCTCATCTTCGATATCGACGCGGACCATATCAAAGGGGCGGAGAATCTGACCTATCGCCAGATGCTCGACAAGGTCAAGGAGGAAATAATAAAACTGGTGGACGAGTACCTCCTGAGGGACCTGGCATTCGACGAGAAGGACCTGGAGCTGGTCTTCTCCGGAGGCCGCGGCTACCATGTGCATGTCCGGGACCCGCGCGTCTGGGAGCTGGACAGCCACGAGAGGAAGGAAGTTGTGGACTACATCATGGCCACGGACCTGAATACTGAAGAACTATTTGATAAGAAACCAGTTGCGGTGGGAGGCTCTAAAGAACATCCTAAAACATATTTTAAATATATTTTACCAGATTCACGAGAAGGAGGATGGAGAGGGCGATTCTCAAATTCGATTAAGAAATATGTAACAATATTAGAGAAGATGGAGAAAAAAGATGCTATAAAAGAATTAGAACAAGGAGAAGGAATTGGAGAAAAGATGGCGATCAAGATTTATGGAATATTATTTGATAAAAGGCCAAATGGTCCGCGTGGTGTCGATACTTTAAGAGAAAGAAATATTGTTGAATTGTTTGATGAAGAAAAAACTAGGAATGCATTCACAAAACTCGTTATTGATAAAACAAAAGGCTACGCGGGCGAGGCCGACGCACCTGTGACCAAGGACGTCAACCGGCTGATAAGGCTGCCGGGAAGCCTCCACGGGAAGTCCAGCCTTCGGGTCATCCCTCTTTCTCTCGACGATGTCGCGGCGTTCGACCCGCTCGTCGATGCGGTCGTTTTCGGCGATGAGCCCATGAAGGTGGTCCTGAAAAAGGACCTCAAGTTCGATATCAAAGGCCAGGCCTACGACCTTAAGGCCGGCGAGGCCGAGCTTCCACAGCACGCTGCTATATTCCTGATGGCCCGCGGCGAGGCGACCATAAAGGATGGCTAGGGCCATGGCAGAGAAGGACAAGACCGAGGAGAAATCGTGGGAGGGCAAGGCCTGCCCCGTCGACACCGATGACCCCGAGGCCTATGTCTGCGCCCACGAACATGTGCCTTCGGTCCCCGAGAAGGGCCACGAGCATGAGCATCCCCACGAGCACCAGCACCACCATGTTCTCCCAAAAGGGCATGAGCACAAGGTCAAGGAGCGCAAGCTGCTCGCGATTTCCATCATCATCACCGGGGCCACGATGGTCCTGGAGTTCGTTGGCGGCTGGCTTACCAACAGCCTGGCCCTGATATCCGACGCTGGCCACATGCTCACGCATCTGCTGGCGCTGGGCCTGAGCTACGCGGCCATATGGCTTGCGACCAGGGATTCCGGGCCCGAGTATAGCTTCGGTTTCTACAGGAGCGAGACCCTGGCCGCACTGTTGAACAGCTTCTTCTTGGTAGCCATCTCGATATGGATATTATGGGAGGCCTACCAGAAGTTCCTCCATCCCGGGAGCATCGCCGTCGTAGAGATGTTGGTCATTGCCGCCATCGGCCTTGTCGTGAACCTGGCAACGGCGGCCCTGCTGAACAAGGCGAATCCTCAAAACGACCGTAACATCAGGGGGGCCTTCCTGCATACCATGTCCGACACCGTGTCATCGGTAGGCATAGTTATCGGCGCGGTCCTGATATATTACACTGGCTTGGTGGCAATCGACCCGCTCCTGTCGGTGATGATAACGGTCCTAATCCTGGCATGGGTCTATTCCCTGGCCCGTAGCTCCATCCGGGTCCTACTGGAGCGGGCCCCGGAGGGCATAGACATCGAGCAGGTCAAGAAGGTAATAAAGGAGAAGGTCCCCGAGGTCATGGACATCCACGACATCCACCTCTGGGAGATAACCACGAACATGTACAATATGACGGCCCACGTGGTCCTCGAGAACCAGTCACTACACCAGGCGCTGCCGACGATATCCAAGGTGAAGAAGGTCCTGAAGGAAGAGTTCAACATCGGCCATGCGGCCATCCAGATGGAGTGCACTTGCGTCGAGGAATGATCTTCTATAGCCCGCCGGCCATGGCTACGGCCGCCGCCGTGATGGTCGCGCTCATCTGGACGGTAAAGTTATCGAGGCCGTGGGACGAGAAGGCTTCCACGAGGGTTGCCACCCCTGCAGCGGCCAATGCGATAGGGATGGAGGGGAGGACAGGCACCCGGGATATCTGCAATGCGATGAAGGCCCCCATCACCGAGGTGACGAAGACCCCGAGGCTGCCCTCGACGGACCTGGTGCACTTGACCCCGGCCATGGACGGGACATTGTACCTGTGCTTTCCCCAGCGGACCCCGACGGGCTCGCCCGCGGCGTCGCCCCAGCCGCTCACGAGATATCCGACCACCGCGAAACGCGTGAAGAAGGAATTATCGAGGATGCCTGCGATGGCCGTGGCCGCAAAGGGTACGATGACGTAGAGCCTGCGATGGGGCTCGTCCTGCTCGCGGGCTATGCCCTCGAGGAGGATGTTGCCGTCCTTGAGAAGATAGCAAACGACCATGGCCCCGAGGCCGAAGCCGCCGTAGATGACCACGGCCACGGTGCTCCCGACGAGGTAGATGATGGCCGCGTAGGTGAAGTTCATGATGTGGAAGACCTTGCGCGTATAATTGGTCCTGATGCCCTTCTTCAGTTTCAGCCATCCGGCCAGGAGGGAGCTCAGGGCCAGGACGAGGACCGCTGGTGGCGCATAGAGGACCCAGTTCATGGGGTCCCGCAATTGTCCGAGGGCCGTGAGGAAGTCCATGGTCGCAATCCCAGTTCTCGCTCAGATTCGACGATTATTGGTAATATATGAGGGATTGTTTTAATAATATATTTATACTAATGTAAGTTCTAGACCTTGATAGGCCCTGTCAAGGTCCCACGATCTGGCATTGGACAGAAATATGCATCACCGCATTAGCCTCGATGCCCGGTCGTCGATAAGGAGGGTTCCCATGGCGCCAAGGTCCGACCCGTCCTGTGTCCACCATCTGTTGATTCTTGCCGTCCTTATCATCCTCCTCATACCCGTCGGCATTGCTAGCACTGTGCCCGCCGCCAAAGCGGACACGGTTCCCAGGGCGACGGGAGCCAAGGACGTCGGCTCTACGCCGGGCCAGGTGAACTACTATCCGAACGGCTACCCGCTGAAGAATAACGTCCGGTACACATTCAACCTCTCGGTCTCATTCCAGTGGGACCTTTCAGCCGCCGAGAAGACAGACTACCAGAACAGGGTCAAGGACTTCAACGCAAAGCTCTACGATAGCACCGACGGCCAAATGGCATTGGAGAAGATTGACATGTGGCCCAACCAGGGCCATTGGGACGTGGCGGACATCCAGTTCTATCATTACAGCAGCCGGGCCTTCACGTACCGGGGCGGGATAGACGTGTCGGACGGCCACATCTTCGTCTTTACGAACGATAACGGCAAGGTCCTCCTGCACGAGTTCGGCCACTATGGGCTTTATTTTCCCGACGAATACACTGATGCCCACGGCGCGTTCTGCCGGTGCATCCAGGGCACATGTTATGACACGAACGAATTTTGCTCAAAAAGCAACCACTGCGCCTATGACCCGGTCTTCTGCCACAACAACGGCGAGGCCCTGTCATGCTGGGAACAGCTAGGGAATGCCTATCCTCACGTGACCGTCAAGGACCCGCCTACCGGGGGCCCATATGACACGCCGGCAGCGACGATCCTGTGGCATGACAAGTTCGATTTCGCCACACAGGACGCGAACATGACCGTATCGTCCGCCAAGCCGACGAGCGGGGACCTGGTCCATGTCAACGTGACCTTCGGCAACCTCGACTATTCGATCGACGGAAGCCAGAGGTTCTCCCTATACGACAATGATCCGGCCGCCGGAGGCAACGTGACCGATAGCGTGATGTACGACGTCCGGGACCGGTCATCGTTCACGATCCCATTCAATGTGACGGCCAAGGATGGCATGAACACATTCTGGGCCAAGGCCGACCCGGACAACCAGGTGGCCGAGCTCAACGAGAACAACAATGTTGCCAAGGGCCAGGTCTATGTGAACTCCAGGCCCACCATTTTGCCCACCATGCCCAAACGGTTCTCGGGCTGGGAGGACCAACCTCTGACGGTGAACCTGCTGCCGTACGCGCACGACCTTGACGATAGCGATTCGAGCCTGAAATGGAACGTCACGAACCATGACAAGACCAAGATCATCGACCTCAAGGTGAACGCCGCCCAGAACGTCTTCACATTCACGCCAAAGCTCTATTGGTTCGGCGTGACGAAGATCGACCTGACAGTGACGGACCCAGCCGGCGGGATGGCAAAGTGCACCGCGGAGCTCGAGTTCAAGTGGGTCAACCATAATCCGACGGTGACGAGCCTGAGCATCGACAAGCACAGCACCCTCAGGGGAGGGAACGTGAACCTCCTCCTCAGGGCCCAGGACATCGAGGACAAGGAGAACGCGCTCAAGGCCGAGATAGAATACAAGACGCCGAAGACGGACTGGGCGCCGCTTGAATCGACCTGGGCGGACGGTTTCCAGGCCACGCTCGAGACCAAGAGCGACAGCCCACTGGGGAACTATAGCTTCCGGGGCATGGTAACGGACGCGAACAGCTGGACATCGACCTGGTCATACCTCAACGACACCTTCCTGGTGTCCAACAATCCGCCGAAGGTCCTCAATGTGGTCCCGTCCCTGGATACCATCTATAGGACCGAGAACGCGACGGTCCAGTTCACGGCCCAGGACATCGAGGATGGACCCGAGGCGCTCACATGGGAGGTCCAGGTACAGGGCCCTGACCAGAATTGGTTACCTTACACCGGTATCATCACATATGACCAGGGCAGCTCCGAGGTCGCATTCACGCCGAACGTGAAGGCCGCCCTAGGGGTCTATCATTTCCAGGCCAAGGCCACGGACAAGGACGGGGCCAGCACGGATTGGCTCGAGGACAGCGCGGGCATCACGGTCACGAACAATGTGCCCGTCGCCGACCATATCAAGGTGAGCGCCCCCGAGGTCTATAGGAAGAGCACGATACAGGTTCGGGCCTTGGGCAAGGACGTCGAGCAGGCAAAGGCCGACCTCAAGCCCGAGTTCCAGTACTCCTCCGGCGGGGACTGGGCGACGGACCACCTTACAGCTCCTTACTTCGATGCCGCAAGCGGCGAATGGGTCGCGAACTTCACGCCAACCATCGATTCGCCCCTGGGCGGGGTCTCGTTCCAGGCAAGGTTCACGGACGCGGACAAGGACTCCAGCCAGTGGATCGGGAGCGACAAGGTCCAGGTCAAGAACGTCCCGCCCATTTGTAGGATGGACGGGCCCGCCAAGGGCATGACCGGCGAGCAGCTCCTGTTCCACGGGTCCAACTCGTCGGATGTGGAGGGACAGGTGACCTATTCCTGGGCCTTTGGTGACGGCTCGGTCTCCTCAGAGGCGAACCCGACACATAAGTTCAGCGACGCCAGGCAGTGCACGGTCAACCTCATTGTCACGGACAGGAACGGCATGACGGACTCGAAGTCCATCCAGGTGACCATCTCCAAGAAGCCCGAGCCGCAGGGGCCCTTCCCGACCCCGACCGGAGGCAGTGGCGGGATGTCCTCGGTATTGCTGCTCGGATTGCTCTTGCTCATCATCGTCGTCATAATCGTGATCGTCGCGGCCGTCTACATGTCCAGGAGGAAGAAGCACAGGCTCGAAGCTACGCCGGTCGGACGAGGGCCGAGGGCCCCGAGCCTCCTGTATGAGGATTTCGACCAGCCGAAGGAGCAGCCGGGGCCAATGACCGAGGCGCCGAAGGACATGTCACCGGGGCCGCCACCGCCGGGCCCACCGAAGCCTTAGAAGCTCACCTTTCCCAGCAGTGGCAGGTCTTCATCCGTGGGATGTAGGCGATGATGCCCATGATGAGCTTGACCACGTCCTCTTCGAGGCTTTTGACCTTGGAGACCCCCTTCTCGAACTTGTCTATGTCGGCGCTGAACTCCTCGTAGCGGGTGATCAGGACGACGGCCTGATAGCACAGCGCCATCTCGCGGGCGAGCTTTACCTCGGGAACGACTGAGGACCCGACCACCTCGCCACCGAGCTTTGAGATCATCTTGGCCTCGGCCTCGGTCTCGAAGCTTGGGCCTGTGATGCCGGCATAGATGCCCTTGTTGACCATGAACATGCCGACGCCGTTCCCGACGCTATTGGCTATGGTCCGCAGGTCCGGGCAGAAGGGCTCGTCCATGACCTTGGGCCGCCCGTGGAACGAGTGCATCTGGCCCGAAAGGTCCAGGTACTGGTCGGGCAGGACTGCGTTGCCGGGGATGATGTGCTTGGCGAGGGACCTGCCTGTGGAGGTGCTGATGATGCGCTTGATACCTAGACTAGAAAGGGCCCACATGTTGGCCCGGTACCTTGGCCTGCGCTCGGGGGACTCGCGGTCGCCATGCCTGCTGATGAGGTAGGTGTCCAGGCCGTAGATGCGCCCGGCCCGACAGTAGCACACGCCGTAGGGCGTGTGGACCATGCGTTCTTCGAAGGGGACCCTCTTCTTCTTCTTGGGGTCGTAGAAGTGCGTGAAGAACTTGTACAACCCGGGGCCTGTGATTACACCAACTGGCGGGACCTGCTCGGGCATGGCGTCCTTCGAATGAACTAGGTGGTTATTAAATTAATCTGAGGAGGCGCGCGGCCTCAGGACAGCAGGGCCCTCGAGATGACCAGCCGCTGGATCTCGTTGGAGCCTTCGTAGATCTGGGTGGCCTTGGCGTCCCTGAAGAACTTCTCGACCAGGTGCTTCTTCGTGTAGCCGTGGCCGCCCAATATCTGGAGGGCCTTGATGACCATCCTCATGGCCATGTCCGAGGCGAACATCTTGGCCATGGCGGCCTCGGTGACGTAGGGCCTGCCCCTGTCCTTGTTGTCCGCGGCCCGGTGGACCAAAAGCCGAGCCGCATCTATCTCGATGGCCATGTCGGCGAGCATGAACTGGATGGCCTGGTGCTCGGATATGGGCTTGCCGAAGGTCTTCCGGGTCTTGGAATACTTCAGGGCCTCCTCGAAGGCCCCCTGGGCGATGCCGACGGCCTGGGCCCCGATGCCCATGCGTCCCACATCGAGGGACATCATGGCCAGCTTGAAGCCGCCGCCGACTCCGCCGATGACGTTCGCATTCGGTACGTAGACGTCCTCCATGATGAGCTCCATGGTGTCGTCGGAACGGAGGCCCATCTTGTCCTCCTTGTGGCCCGACTTGAAGCCATTCATGCCCTTCTCGAGGATGAAGGCCGTGATGCCCTTGGCGCCCTTCTCCTTGTCCGTCTTGGCGGCGACTATGAAGACGTCGCCGTTGCCATTCGTGATGAATACCTTGTTGCCGTTGATGATGTAGCCTTCGCCGTCGGGCTTGGCCACGGTCTCCATGGCCGCCGGGTCGCTGCCTGCGCCGGGTTCCGTGATGGCGAAGCCTCCCAGCTTCCCTGAGCACAGGCCCGGCAGGAGGCGTCTCTTTTGCTCCTCGGTGCCCCAGGCGTAGATCGGATAACATGCCACGGAGTTGTGGACCGCGAGGGCGAGGCCCACGCCTGGCTCCACGCGGCTGACCTCCTCGACGATGATGAGGTATGATACCGTGTCCAGGCCCTGGCCACCGTATTCCTTGGGAACGATGCAGCCGGTGTAGCCCAGCTTCGAGAACCTCTGCCAGATGTCCATGGGGAACTCGGCCTTCTCGTCGAGCTCACGGACCCTGGGGCCTATCTCCTTCTCGGCGAACTCACGTACGGACCTTCGCAGAAGGACCTGAGCTTCCGTGGGTGCGAGCCTCATCGTGGGTCGGAAAGGCCTTGGCATTAATAAATCATTTGTATAATCGCCATGGCCCGTGGCACTACTTCAGGCCCTTGCCCCTCTTGAGGACCGTGGCCTTCTCCTCGTAGGAAGCGATATCCTCCTCTTCCTTCAAGAGGCTGTACCTGTAGGCCCCGAAGCCGACCGTGACCACGATGGCGACGATGGCTATCAGCATCACCGTCATCAGGTCCATGCCAAGGTACCGCGTCTCGGCCCTTTGCATCATGAATATCTCCCCTCCGGCCTGGGAACCGTCCACCCAGACGATGCGGTCGCCCCAGACGGCGGCGGAGAACTGGCTCCAATCGCTGGCGAAGTATACCGAGGTCCTGTTCGTCGAGATGTCGTGTATCTTGATGTCGCCACTGTTCCCCGGCGCCTCATCTCGCGAGGTGTCCGTCCAGACGAGCTTGTTGCCCCAGAGGTCGAAGGATTCCACGGCCCGGTCCTTGGTGACCTGGACCTCGCGACCCGTCTTCAGGTCGAGGTAGAAGAGGTCCGGAAGGCCGGGTCCCACCGAGGTCCTGTCGTCGAGCCAGGCGATCGCCCTGGGGGAGACCTTCGGTAAGGACTTGAGGCCATCGCCCGTCGTCAGCTGGAGCTCCGTCGCGTTCGAAAGGTAATACGCGTGGACCTGGCAGCCGTCCCTACATTCTGACCATACGACCATATCGCCCCGCAGCGAGGGCTGGCCTTTTATTGACGCGTTCGCCTCCGATGTGAGTCTGGTCTCCGAGCCCGTGTTCAGGTTGTAAAGGTAGATATCGGCCTTGGGCAGGGCATCATTGGGATCGTTCCTTCGGTCTGCATAGACGATGCGGTCGCCCTCGATCTCGGGGCGGAAAAGAGGCCTCGCGCCGGGGATGGGCAGGGCCATGCTCGAGCCGTTGAGATAGTTCTTGACGAGGATCTGGTCGCCCTCGCGCCATGTCACCAGGTTCCTGCTGATGCTGGCGTTGAGGACCTCCGGGGCCACCTTGTACTCGCGATGGTTCATGATGTCGTAGACGTAGGTCCCGTTGTCCCAGACGGTCTCCATGAGGCCGGACCGGTTGTTCCGGACGAGAGTCTTCCCGTACCTGTAATAGAGCACCATGTCCTCGCTGATGCGGACGCTGTCCGGGCCCCGAACGATCGTGTAGGGCCCTTTGGTGAGCTGGACCGGGCGCTTCTCGTACCTGGTCAGGAGACCGGCCATCGCACCCAGGACCAAAATGACGGCAACGGTGATCGCCACGAGGGCCGCAAT
>Ga0315279_10005919_pt1 | contig 15625 bp, 6 predicted proteins | sample YL17G06_20_MG_FD_203694 | JGI IMG/M metagenome (GOLD analysis project Ga0315279, IMG submission 203694) | Sediment microbial communities from Yellowstone Lake, YNP, Wyoming, USA - YL17G06_20 | ecosystem: Environmental > Aquatic > Freshwater > Lake > Sediment | place: USA: Wyoming | collected... | reverse complement strand
GTTAGGGAATTGGAAGTGGGGCGGCATCACGCCAATCACCGTGTGTTGCTGATCGCCAAGGCGCATCGCCTTGCCCACCCAGGATGGGTCGCCACCGAGTCGGTTCTTCCAGAATGCATGGGCGATGACGACGACAGGGGGACTATCGGGGCGTCCTTCGTCGGCCGCGAAGGTGCGACCCAACATCGGCTTCACGCCCCAAAACGAGAAGAAGCTTGGAGAGACTCTATATCCGTTGATAGTTTCAGTCCATCCGCCATTCTCCCATGGAATTCCAAAAGCGAATCCCACCACCACGAATTCGGTAAGCAGGTCCTTCTTGCCCCGCAATTCTTGGATGATCACGGGGCTGACGCCTTCCATATAGTCATTCTTCTCTTTGTCGAAGGCGCGGATCTGAATGAGCCGATCCGGCTCCGCCGCCGGCACGGGATTCAGCCACAGTGCATTGACTCCACTGAAGATCGCCGTGCTTGTTCCAATGCCGAGCGCGAGTGTCAGCACGGCCACGGCCGTGAAGCCCGGCGTCTTGACCAGCATTCGGAAGGCATATTTGAGGTCTTGCCAAAATGTTCTCATAGGTCTCTCCTATTCGCATCTCAGCGCGGCCATGGGATCGATTCGCGCCGCCCGGCGGGCGGGGAGGTAGCCGGCCGCGACAGCAACCAGGGACATGGTCGTGACAACGGCCGCGAGGGTCAGCGGATCACCGGGGCTTATCTCATATAGCAGACTACGGAGGAGACGCCCCAAGGCGCACGCCCCGCCAACACCGGCGAGCAGTCCCAGTACGACCGGTGTCATTCCACGCCGCAGCACGATGTGGTAGATATCGAAAGGTCGCGCACCAAAGGCCATGCGGATACCCATCTCGCGCGTGCGACGCGTCGCGGAGTACGAGACGACCCCATAGATACCCAGCGCGGCCAGAACCAGCGCGCAGACAGCGAAGGTAGAGGTGAGCAGCATCAGAAACTGCCGCTGCGACACAGACATCTCGAGTATCTCACGCATCGTGCATATTCTGAAGACAGGCAGATCGGCATCCGTGCTTCGGATAGCCTCACGAACCGGACCGGCAATGGAGAAGGGGTCTTCTGCCGCACGTGCGACCACTGTTGTCGCCGCCGGCGCCCCATCCCAGTAAGGATGGTAAACCATGGGCACAGGTTTTTGGTCCGCCTGGGTAAGCACATCCTTCACGACCCCGATTACCTCGCACTCGTCTCCACCACGCAAAAACCGCCGGCCCACCACGACCTCCTGCTCCGGCCAGAGCAAGCTGGCAAGCGTTTCCGAGATGACCGCCACTTTTCGGGATTTGTCGCTGTCGTCAAAGCTGCGGCCAGCCCGCAGCGGGATACCCATTATCTGGAAGTAATCGGCGCTGATAAACCGGACGTTCGCCATCGGCCGCTCGAACCCAGGCCGCACGTCGCCCGGAACCCACACGCCGCTGAGCCAGCTCTGCCCGCGCAGGGGCAGCCGACTGACAATGGCGGCCGAACGAATTCCGGGGGCAGATGTCAGATGCGTCAGCAGCCGTTCATGAAAATCGCGGATTTGTTCTTTGGTGCCGTAGGTTACCGGCGAAGGAGCAACCTCCATGGCTAGCACCGCTGGCGCGTGGAATCCTTTATCAGCATGCATCACCCTCATAAAGCTGCGCAACAGCAATCCAGCCGTGATCAACAGAACCACACCCAGGCTGACCTCGACCGTGACGAGCGTATTACGCAAGCGCAGGCCCATCGGCGTCGTGGTAGTCGTGCGTTCCCCCGGCTGGAGCACCTGCTCCGTCCGGCTTGAGGCCATGCGCCACGCGGGCAGCAAACCAAACAACAACGTCGTTACTCCTATCAACAGCAAGGCGAAGCCAAGGACGTTGCCGTCCATGCGGACTTGGTCAAGCCGCGGTATATCGGCCGGCGTGATTCTTATCAACGCGCCCAAACCTGCCCATGCCACCATCACACCGAGGGTGGCTCCGAGGACGATGAGAAGCGACATTTCCGTCAGTCCCTGTCGAAGCAGTTGCAGGCGGTTGGCGCCCAACGCCATCCGAATCGCCGACTCGCCACGGCGTCCCTCGGCCCGCACAAGATGGAGAATGGCCAGATTCACACACGCGATCAGCAGCACCGACCCAATCGCGCCCAAGACAACGAGAAGACCCCGCTGGGAATCCTGAACCATTGCCTCCTTCAGAGATTTCACTATCGCGCGTAATTCGAACTGCGCACCCACTATCTTCACGAGCTGGGCACCGATGACGTCCAGTTCCGCCGCTGCCATCTCGCGCGTCACACCACCTTTCAGACGTGCGATGACATGGAACTCGAAATTGTCCATCAGGTCATTGCGCTCGGAGGCCGTAAATACCTTAGGCATCAAAACATCCGGCTGTTCGGGTATCGTTATTGGCCTGGGATTGGGTAATCGCAAGCCCGCCGGAAGCACCCCAATCACCGTGTACACTTCCCGATCCAGAGTGAGGGCAGTGCCGAGGACCGAAGGGGTACCGTGGAACTTCCGCCGCCATAACCTATCGCTGATGATGACGACACGGTGCCCACCTTCGGTCTCCTCCTCCGCGGTAAAGGTTCGTCCCAGCGCGGGCCGTACCCGGAGTGTTTCGAAGAGATTGGCTGAAGCCCGTACGACCGCCAAAATCTCGGGTTCGCCCTTGCCGGTCAGGTTCACAGGGCCAGAGCTCAAGAGGGACAGATTCTCAAAAGAGGAACACCGCTGTCGCCACTCGAGGAAATGCCGTGCACTGACCGGCAGAACGGGAAGCTTGTCCGCCAGGGTCGAAATGAACTCGTGCACGTAGACCAGCCGATCCGATTCGGGATACGCGAGCGGCCGCAGTAATACGCCATTCACCATCGAGAAAATGGCCGTAGTGGCGCCGATGCCCAGCGCCAGCGTCAGCACTATCACGACCGCATAGCCGGGAGTCCTCGCCAACGTACGAAATCCATACCGAACGTCTTGCCACAGCATTCCCATGATCCTCTCCTATTCTATTCGTATCTCAAGGCCACCATCGGATCGATTCGCGCGGCCCGGCGGGCGGGGAGGTAGCTGGCCAGCAACGCCACCGCCAACAGGACGAGGAATGACAGACCGATCGGCACAGGGTCCATCGGCTTTACGGCGTACAAAGCGCTACGCAAGGCCTGAGCTATGGCCAGTGCGACGACTAACCCGATTCCCCCGCCCAGGAACGCCAGGAGACAGCCACGCAGGAGCACCGACTTGAGCACATCGCTGCGCCCGGCCCCCAGGGCTATTCGGATGCCGATCTCCTGCGTGCGACGACTGACCGCGTAAGAGATGACGCCGTAAAGCCCCACGCTCGCCAAGCCCAAGGCAACCAGCGCCAGTACGGCAGACAGCTTGGTCATAAGATCCCGCCCGACCATTTGAAAACGGACGTACTGCTTTATGGTGCTCATGGGATAAATGTCGATTGTATCGCTCAGCGCGCGGATCTCCTTGCGCACGGGACCGATCCACATCGCCGGATCCCCTTTCGCTTCGACCAGCAGGATCATCCCGTACCAACGGATTTGGCTGTACGGAAGATAGAGGTATGGCTCCGCGCCTTCCTGCGTATCGATCTGCCTGTATTTTCCATCCTGCACCACCCCAATGATCTGCGTGGGCTCCGTGCTGCTATCGTCGATCCAAATCTGTTTGCCGAGGGGGTCTTCCCCCGGCCAAAAGCGTTTTGCCATCGCCTCATTCACCAGTGCGACCTTGGGAGCCGACCGGCCGTCCTGCTCCTGGAATGCCCGGCCGTACAGAATGCGGATGCCCATTGTCTTGAAGTAATCCGGCTCGACGACATTATGCTGGAAGGTCCAGCCGTCCGGCCGGGCTTGCGCATGGCCCGGCGGCAAGAAGATCTTGCGCCTGCCGCATGTACCGTAGGGGCTGAGCGGAACACAGCCGGCCAGACTGGCCCGTGTCACACCCGGCAACGCTCGGACCCGCTCGAGGAGCTGGCGATAAAATTCCCGGCAGTATTCTTCGTTGCCGTGCGGACTCAGGTCAGCGAGTAGGATGTCCTTTCTCTCAAAACCGAGGTCTTCCGTGTAGCACTTGACGAGACTCTTCAGCAGCAGGCTGGCCATGGATACGAGGACCAGGGCCAGCGCCAACTGGCCGACCACGAGCGCGTTGAGCCCCAGGTATTTTCTGCGCGGGCGGCACGATGACACATCCGCCTTGAGCGCAGGCACAAGGTTCGGACGGGAGGCATGTACGGCGGGCGCGAGACCGATGAGCAAGACCGTCGCCAGGGACACGACGGCGGCGAAGGTCATCACCCGTACATCCAGGCGCGCCCCGAAATCCAGAACGCGCGACGGTAGAAATGCGGGCAGCAAGCCGATGAGCCAACGGGCCGGAATGATACTGCAAGCCAGCCCAATCAGGGAGAGCAATAGACTCTCGATCAACAACTGCCGTATCAATCGCCCGCGCCCCGCCCCCAACGCCGCGCGGACGGCCATTTCCCTGTGACGCGTCTCCGCGCGTGCCAACAGCAGGCCGCAGAGATTGACACAGGCGATCACCAAGACCACCCCTACGATTGCCATCATGAGTAAACCGTATGCGGCGTACTCGCCGTGGAACGCGGTCTCGGGCACTACAAGGGCTCTCTGCGGTGAGCCCGTCGCGCGGTCCCGCAGGTCCAGGCGCTGGAAGACTGCTTCCGCTTCCGCCTGCGCTTGTTGCACTGTAGAGCCCGACCGCAAGCGTCCGAATACAGCATTCGATTGGCGGTCTCGTGTGGCCCTCTCTTCCAGGTGTCCCCAGGTTTCCACCGGACACCAGAGATCCGTGGGAATCAGCCTCCGGACGCCAGTGAAGTCTTGAGACGCGATGCCCAGCACGATCACATCTCGTCCCGACAGCACGATAGCCTTGCCTACGAGATTGGGGTCCCCACCAAAGCGATGCTGCCACAGGGCGTGGCTGAGTACCACCGAAGGCACATTCTTCATCGACGAATCGTCATTCTCATGAAAGAATCGGCCGGCGTGCGGTCGAACTCCCAATACGGAAAAGAAATTCCTCGAAACCACATCAGCGACCAGATTCTGCGAATACTCCTCGCCGAACAGTGTTTCTTCTCGAGGCTCCACCACGGTCAGCCCGGAAAGTGAGCGGACCTGGGCCTGCAATTCCAGGTAGTCCGGATAGGAGAGGCCGCCGCCGGAACCCTGACCGCTGAGAGCGGAGATACGAACAACCCTACCCGGGTCTCGAAAGGGCATGGGTCGCAGCCAAATCGCGTCGGCGAGGCTGAAGACCACCGTGCTCAGAGTGATTCCCAGTGCGAGAGACCCGAGTGCCACAGCCGTCAGGCCAGGGGTTTTCACCAGCATCCGAATCCCATACTTGATGTCTTGCCACACAGCCTGCATATGACCATCCTATTCATATCGCAACGCCACCATGGGATCGATCCGCGCGGCCCGCCGGGCCGGGAGGTAGCAGGCCAGCAGCGCGACCGTTATCAGGATCAAAGGTCCGACGGCAAAGGTAACCGGATCGGTCGGCGAGACGCCGACAAGCTGACTTCTCACCAGCCGCGTCAGCCCGAAGCTCAATCCCAGGCCGACCGCGAGACCCCATAGAACAAGCCGTGCCGCCTGCCTCAAGACCATTCGCCCCACGTCCCTCGGCCGGGCGCCCAAGGCCATTCGCACGCCGATCTCACGCGTCCGGTGTGCGACGGACCAAGCAACCACGCCATAGAGTCCAACCGAGGCCAGCGTCAAAGCGAGCGTGGCGAACACGCTCATCAGCGAAGCTGTGACCCGCTGTGGCCCGAGCGACCGGGCGAGCTCTTCGGCAAGCGTTCGGGTAGCGAACAGCGGAAGGCCCGGTTCCAGTGAGGCGAGCGCGGCGCGCACGCCTCCGATCAATGAGGTGGGATCGCCCGCCGTTCGCACGTACAACACCATCTGCGACTGATAATGTTGGGCATGCGTCAGATAGATCATCCGCTCGACCGGTCGCGGCGCCGAGCCGAATCGCGCGTCACGCACAATGCCGACGACCTCGAAGGATTGGACCCCGAACCGGCCACCCATCACGACTCGCTCGCCCAATGCACTACGACCCGGCCACAGACACCTGGCCGTAGATTCGTCCACGATCGCTACGGCGGGCGTGTCGAACTGGTCGGCGGCTTCGAAGTCGCGCCCTGCGAGTACCGGTATCGCGAGCGTCTGGAAGAAGCCCGGCGTGACCGTCGTACAGCTCAACGCCACTTCGTCGCCTTCCGCGGCGGCTTCCGCTCGTGCGGTCGTCTCCTCGCTCATATCATTAAACGGCCGCGCCGCCGCGAAGCTTGCCGCCTGTACGCCCGGCAACCTCAAGACGCGATCCCGCAACGCAAGGAAAAATCGAAGTCCTCGATGGGAGTCGTAGCCCTGGAGGCCGAGGTCCACCGTCGCCAGCAACACCGAGTTGACCGCCAACCCGGATCGCAGGTTCAAGGCGTATTGCAGTGTCCGCAGGAACAGGCCCGCACCCACCAGCAGCAGCGAGAAGGCGACTTGCACCACCACCAGCCCGCTTCGCAATGCCGATCTCGAAGAGCCGGATTGGGCCGACGCGTCCTTGAGAGTGCGCTCGAGATCCCTGTGGGCCAGCCGCCAGGCGGGGGCAAGACCACAAGCAACGGCTGTGAACAGTGCCAGCCCGGCGGCAAATGCGAATACTCGCGCATCAGGACCCAGTTGGAGACTTGCCAAGCCCACGGTCGCCGGCGCGAGCAAGACGATCAGGTTGGAGAACCAAACCACCAGCAGCAAGCCGACACCACCGGCCACAAGCGCCAGTAGCAGATTCTCCGTGAGGAGTTGGCGCACCAACCGTCCGCCGCCCGCCCCCAGGGCGAGCCGGATTCCCATCTCGTGCCGCCGCGCCGTCCCGTGAGCCAGTTGCATATTCGCGACATTGACGCAGGTGCCGAGCAGCACCAAGCCGGCCACCGCCAGTAAAAGCGTGACTACTTGCCGCGTCCGGCCGCGATCGCGCTGATGCACGCTCGTTCCCACCTCGACGGCGACGCCGCGCTCATCGTTGGAATCTGGAAATGCCTGCTCGAGTCGGCGGGCAATGATTTCCAGTTCCGTCCGTGCCCGCGCCAGTGATACCCCGGGCTTCAGACGACCGATGGCGTCGTGCCAGACGGCGCCATGATCGGAAAGGAGGTCCTTCCCCCCGCCGAAGTCCGGCGCCGCTCGCGCCAGCATCGCCATGGGCACCCAGACCTCCAACTCCCGCAGCCGCTCCGTTCCTTTGAACTGGGCCGCCGTGACGCCAATGATTGTGAAAGGATAACCGTTGAGCGTCAGAGTGCGTCCCACGACGCTCGTATCGCCGCCGAAGCATCGCTGCCATAACCCAAAGCTGATCACCGCCACAGGGCGTCGGCCCGGCGAGGCGTCCTCCTCCGGCACAAACGTGCGTCCTGCCGCGACGCCTACACCCAACAGGTCGAAGTAATTGGCGGACACTACCGCCCCGCGCAAGCGTTCAGCCGCAGCGCCCGTGCCCAGGTGAAATGGCGTGTCATATAGGGCCACCAGTTCAAGGGTCTTTGCCTGGGCGCGAAGCTCCGCGAAGTCGGCGTAGGAGAAAGTGCCGAAACCCTCGCCCTTGCGCGTGCGCCCGAGCTGCACCAAGCGCCCCGGCTCGCGCACACCAGGGACGGATCGAACCAACAGGGCCTGGGCCAGATTGTAGATGCCGGTCGCCGCCCCGATGCCCAGCGCCAGTGTCAGCACGGCCACGGCGGTGAAGCCGGGCTTCTTCCTCAGCATCCGAAGTCCATATCGGATGTCTTGCCATAGCGCTCTCATTCATCTCTCCTATTCACATCTCAGGGCCGCCATCGGGTCGATCCGGGCCGCCCGGCGGGCGGGGAGATAGCAGGCGGTCAGTGCCGCGACGACCAGCAGAAGCGGAACCCCGAGGAATGTGGCGGGATCGGTGGGACGGATCTGAAAGAGCAGGCCGGACATGCATCGTGTCAATAGGAACGCTCCCGCCAGGCCAATCACAAGGCCGACAACCGTCAAACGGGCCCCCCTCCTCACCGCGAGCCTCAGAATATCGCCTTTCTCGGCACCGAAGGCCATGCGGATGCCGATTTCCCGGGTGCGCTCGTTGACGGCATAGGCCACCACAGCATAGATGCCCGCCGTAGCCATCAGCAGAGCCACGCCGCCCAGCACGGAGAAAAGGACCATGCTGAATCGTTGAAACGAGGTATTTTCGCCAACGATTTGATTCATCGTCTGGATGCCCAGGATCGGCTGGTCCGGATCGATCTCCCCGAGAACACGCCGCACACCGGCAGCGAATTGCACAGGCTCCTGCGCCGTGCGGAGCAGGACCGTCATCCCATGCGAGCAGTTCTGCCGGATCGGCTCGTAAACAATGGGCTCGAAATCCTCCTCAAACAAATGGAACTCCCTCACATTCCCCACGACACCGATAATCTTCCGGTTCACGCCTACCCCGTGGATGGTGACCGACTTGCCGACCGCCTCTTCGCCCAGCAGAGACCTGCGCACAAATTCCTGGTTCACGATAGCCACGTTCTCGCCCGTTGTCCCGTCGGAGGGCATGAAGTCGCGGCCCTGGAGCAAGGGAATCTTCATGCACCGGAAGCAGTCGCTCGTGACCATACGGTATTCGCCCTTGACCCCACGTTCCTCTCCGGTAATCGGGTCCTGGACAGCAAATACTGTCCTGTAGTTGTCGGATGTCATGGGGTGCAGACTGATCGCACAGACGGATTCGACCCCCGGCAGCTCCGCAAGTTGCTCCACGACCTGCTGGTAGAACGCCGCGCGCTGGAGGCTCTCACGGTTGTCTGGCGTATTCGGTCGTTCCATCTGCACGGCCAACAGCCCGCGAGCCACAAAACCGGGATTCACGTGCTGAAGCCGGGCGAAGCTGCGAATCAGCAGACTTGACCCCGTCAACAGGATCAGGGCCAGCACGATCTGCGCGACCACGAGAGCACCCAGTGTCCGCTGCCGTGACAGACCGCCGGATGCGCGGTATCCACATTCGCTCAAGGTCTCCCAAAATCGCCTGCCGGAGGTCCGCCAGGCGGGAAGCAAGCCGAATATTACAGCCGTCAATATGGACAACCCTACCGTGAACCCCAGTACGACAGAATCGAGCCGAATCTCGTCAAACCCCGGCAGATTGCCGCCGGTCGCCGTCAGCTTGGGGGCGACATACTTCAAGCCATCCAGGCCCCAGAGCGCCAGGACCACTCCCAGGCCGCCCCCGCACAGCCCCAGGAGAACACTCTCGGTCAGCATCTGCCGAAGGAGGCGTGCGCGTCCCGCTCCCAGGGCCGAGCGTACGGCGATTTCCCGGGCACGAGCTCCGGAACGGGCCAGCAGCAAGTTCGAGACGTTGGCGCAGGCGATCAACAGCAGAAGGGCCACCGCCCCGTGCAGCAGGAGGAAGGCGGTACTCACTTGCTGGACCACGAGACCACCGAGAGAGTTGACCAGAATCCTTATATCCTTATTGCTGTCCGGATGCTCCTGGGCAAGACGTTCGGCGACGAGATCCATTTGGGCCTGGGCCTGCTCGAGGGAGGTGCCGCTCCTCAGCCGTCCCAGAACACCCAGGTGACGGTCCGTGCGGCCGGTTTGCAGTTCGTCCCCCGGCAGCAGCGTATACAACTGCGCCAGGTCGTCGATGAAGCCCATGGTCGGTCTGGTCACACCGACAATGGTCGAAGGCACTCCATCCAGAAGAATCTCCCGGCCCACGACGTCCGCGTCCCCGCCGAAGGCATCTTTCCAGAGCCTGTGGCTGAGCACAGCCACGTGGTGCTTGCCCGTTTCCGCCTCTTCCGCGCGGAACCCCCGGCCGAACACAGGCTGAACTCCCAGGGTCCGGAAGAAACCAGGCGTCACGCGCAACGTGCGTAGTGCGATCGGCTCGCCGGCGCCGGTCAGGCTGAGCCGACCCGTGGTCATGGCACTGATCTCCTCAAAAACTGTGTTCTGTGACACCCAGTCCAGGTACTCCGGTCCGGAACAGGCGAATCGATTGCCGTCTTTCTTCGATTGATTGTTCACTAAAACCAGGCGCCCGGCGTCATCGAAGGGCAGCGGACTGAGCAGCACGCTTCGTACCATTGTGAAAACCGCCGTATTGGCCCCGATCCCCACCGCCAGCACCAGAACCACCACACCCGTGAAGCCGGGACTCCTCCTCAGCATTCGCATGCCGTACCGGACGTCTTGCCACAGCGTTCGCATCCTCTCTCTCCTATTCGTATCTCAGCGCAACCATCGGGTCGATTCGCGCCGCCCGGCGGGCGGGGATCAAACTGGCCAGCAGAGCGACCCCGGTCAGGAGCAGCGACGTGCACAGGAAGGTCATCGGGTCGGTGGGACTGACGCCGTAAAGGAAAGTGGAAACCACACGGGTTACCACCAGTGCACCCACCAAACCAACCATCATGCCAACGATGGTGAGCTTGAACCCCTCTCGCAGTACGGCCTTCAGCACGTCGCCACTCGTGGCGCCCAGGGCCATCCGAATGCCGATCTCCGCCGTGCGCTGCCGGACGGAATGCGCGATGACGCCATAAATGCCGAAGCTCGCCAGAACCACCGCGACGAACGAGAACACCGACAGCACGACCGCCAGAAACCGTCGGCCTGCCAGGGTTCCCGCGACAATATCCGCCATCGTCCGGACCTCCCGGACCACTACATTGGCGTCAGAGGCCCGGATTTCCGCTCTCAGCGGTCCTGCCATGCTCACGGGGTCTGAGCCCGTCGCGACGACGAGCGAAGAATCGCGCCACCCCATTTGCTGCGACGGCACAAAAGCTTCCAGGACCGGATCGGCGTCGAGCGCGGCGCTCTTGCTGTCACGGACGACTCCCACGATCTCCACGGTAGCCCCCGCCCATCCGAACTCAAACTTCTTTCCGATCGGGTCTGTATCCGCCCAGAACCGTCGGGCGAGGCTCTCGTTGATGATCGTGACGCGCGGAGCGCCCGGGTCATCCCTTTCCGTGAAGTCGCGTCCGGCCAGGAGCGCAATCCCCATCAGATTAAAATAGCCGGGACTCGCGATGCGCCCTGCGACCGAGTGCTGGCCGATCTCGCTCTCTTGCCTGCCTTCGGGGTGAATGCTGCCTCCGCCCGCGGCTCCGCACAGGGGCAGCCCGTTGACCAGAGCGGCCGAACGCACACCGGGCAGGGATCTGACGCGCTGAAGAAACTCACCGGCGCTGTCGGGACCCAGGTTCTCCAGTTTCAGCGTCAGGATGTTCTGCGTCCTGTACCCCGGGTCGAGCAGCAACAGGCGAGAGAGACTGTTGATCAACAGGCCGGAGCTGATCAGCAAGATGAGGGACAACGACACTTGAGATGCCACGAACAGGCTGGCCAGCCGATGACGGCCGAAGTCCAGCGTGGCGCCGCGACTATCCGCCTTGATCGCCTCGTTCAGATCGGGCCGGCAGGTCCGCAATGCCGGAACCAGTCCGACGAGGATACCCGTCAACAGAACCAGACCCAGTGAGAACACCAGCGTGCCGAGATTGACGCCGACTTCTTCCAGACGCGCCATGTCGCTCGGAGCGATTGCCCGAAAGACGTGGATGCCGCCGATGGCCAGAACGGTCCCCAGAATCCCTCCGAACAAGCTCAAGAGCACGCTTTCGGCCAGCGACTGGCACAGCAATCGCCGCCAGCCGGCTCCGAGTGTCGCGCGGGTCGCCATTTCCCGTCGGCGGGCCAGCCCTCGCGTCAGCAGGAGATTGGCCACGTTGGCGCAGGCGATCAGCAGCACAAAGGCAGCCGCACCGGCAGCCAGGAGGATCAACGAGCGTGTCTCGCCTACAAGGCACGCGTGCAACGAAACCACATTGACGCCCAGCTCGTTCGCCGGATCCTTGACCTCTTCGGCGATCCGTCGGGCGATCCCATCCATCTCGGCCTGCGCCTGCTTGACGCCAATCCCGGGCTTGAGCCGACCCACCACAATCCAGCGGAGGCAGCCGCGGCCGCCCAAGGCCGTCTCAGGAAGGTCCCGGTCCACCGGAATCCAGAAATCAACAAACGCGTTGGCCTTGGCGCTCAGGGCGCGGATGCCCGGCGGCATGATGCCGATGACCGTATACGGCGCGTTCCCCTCTCCCAGCGCCACTGGTTTGCCCAGGATCGCCTCGTCGCCGCCAAAATGCCGCTGCCAGAAATCATAGCCGAGGACGACGTAGTGATGGTTCGGCCAAGTCTCTTCCGGCAGGAACGTCCGCCCCACGAGCGCTTCCCACCCCAGCAACGGGAACAAGTTCGGGGACACGCACATGCCTTCGATATGATCCGTCCCCTCCTCGTGCCGGTAGGTCGTCCCCTCGGTACGCACGATGGCCATGTCTTCGAACGAGCGGTTCTGCTGTTGCCAATCCAGGAAGTTCATGCCGGACGTGGGCGCCCGCCATAGGTTCCATTTGGCATACGTCGTAAACAGCATGACCAGTCGCCCCGGGTCTCTGTAGGGAAGCGCCCGCAACAGCACGCCATCGACGATACTGAAGACGGAGGTCGTCGCTCCGATTCCCAGGCCCAGGATCAGGACCACCACGACCGCGAAGCCGGGATTCCTCGCCAGCGTTCGGAACCCGTAACGTACGTCTTGCCACAAAGTCGTCATTGTATGTCTCCAAGAATCAACTGGAATATTGGAACGGTGGAATGATGGAATGCTGTAAGAGCGACAGCGTTCCGATCCACTGTTCAGTATTCCAATATTCCATCATTCCAATCCTACTCGTATCTCAGCGCCACCATGGGATCGATCCGCGCCGCCCGGCGGGCGGGGACGTAGCTGGCCAATAGGGCCACACACGCGAGAAACAGCGATGCCGTCGCCAACGTCGCCGGATCCAAGGGCTGCACATGGAAAAGGAAACTCCTCAGCACGCGGGTAAAGCCGAACACTCCGAGCAGACCCATTCCCAGTCCGGCCGCCACGAGCCACAGCGCTTGCCGCACAGCCAGTTGCAGAATGTCTGCGCGCCGTGCTCCCAGAGCCGCGCGGATACCAAACTCGCTGACGCGCTGAGCCACCGAATAACTCACGAGCCCGTAGATGCCCACAGCGGCCAAAGCCAAACTCACCGCTGAGAATAGGGAGGCCAGAATCACTTGAAGCCGTTGCGGCCGGATGGAACTGTCGATCCGTTCCTCCATCGTTTGCAGGGAAAGAATGGGCCGGTCTTTTTCCACGGACCGGACGACCTCACGAACCGAGGCCGCCCATGGCATCGGATCGGACTTCACCCGCAGAACCAGATTACGCACCGGCAGCGTTCTTTCCTGCTGATACGAACAGTACGCGTGAGGCTGAATCTCCTGGGCCAGCCCGCCATATTTCACATCCCCAACCACTCCCACAATCGTGTGCCGTTGACCGCGCAGCAGCCGCCGGCCGATGGGATCCGCTCCTCCCAGCAGTTGTTTCACGAACGTCTCATTCACCACGGCCACGGGCGGTGCCTCTTTCGTGTCCTGCTCGGTGATGCCGCGGCCCTTCAGCAGGGGAATGCCCATGGCACGAAAATAATCGGGCGTCACGCTGTTATAGCCGAGCAGCCGCTGCTCCCCCGCCGATTTAGGCAATTCCCCCTCGACGCTCGCTTCATCGACGTAGGATGGACCGGAGAGGGGAAGGTCGCGGACCGCACCAACCGCCAGCACTCCCGGCAGCGACGACAATCTCGTCAGCAGTTCTTCGCTGAGAGGGTCTCCCGCCTCGGCAAGCTCCACCGTCAACAGGTTTTCGGGATGGAACCCAAGCGGGACTTGGCCGAGTAAAACGAAACTCTTGAGGAGCAACCCGGCCCCCGCCAGGAGTATGAGCGACAAGGCCATCTCCGCGATCACCAGCCAATGCTGCGCGAGGCTGGGACGGGAGACGGCAAAACCGTGCACCGTCCGGCCCTGCTTGAGACACGCGTTCAAGTCCATCTGCGCCGCACGCACGGCCGGAGCCAATCCGAAGATCGCGCCGCTCGCCAGGGACACCAGAAACGCGAAGCCGAGTACCCGCCCATCCAGATTGCTCTCCCCCACGCGCGGCACGAAACCGGCCGCGAATCGTTCGAGACCAGTCACTCCCCAGTGCGCTACCAGCAAACCCGATGCTCCGCCCGCGATGCCCAGAAGCAGACTCTCGCTGAGCAATTGTCGCATGATCCTCCAGCGCCCCGCCCCCAGCGCCGCACGAAGCGTCATTTCTCTGCCACGAGACGCCGACCGCGCCAAGAGCAAGTTTGCCACGTTCGCTACGGCAACCAGCAGGACCAGCAGCACGCCCCCCTGGAACACGTACAGCAGCAGGCGCACGTTCTGCACCAAATGCTCATGGAGCGAGGTCACCTTCACGCCGAAATTGCGGTTGGACGCGGGATACGCCTGCGCCAGACGTTCCGCGATCACATCCATCTCCGCCTGCGCCCGTGTGCGCGTCACCCCCGGTTTGAGACGGGCCACCACCCGGGCGCACCAGCCGCCGCGCTCCATAGTCTGCTTTGTGTCCATCGCATAGGGCAGCCACAACTCCGAGTCGTCGGGAAAGCTGAACCCGGCCGGCATGATGCCCACCACGGTACACTCTGTGGCGCCGCCGAAACCAACAGAAAGAGCCACGGCCCTGCCGATCAGTCCCGGGTCCGCCCCATACAGCCGTTGCCAGACCCCATGGCCGAGAACGACCACCGGCGGGCCGCCTTCCTTTGTCTCCTCCGGAGCAAACGTGCGGCCCAACGCGGGTCCCACCCCGAGAGTCGAAAAGAACTCAAGCGAGACCTTCGTACCCCGCAGGCGGGCGGCTTCCTCCTCGCCAGTCAGGGTGTAATCCCAACCGTGCATGATTGCCAGCCGCTCGAAGACGGTGCTTTGATTCCTCCAATCCAGGTAGTTGGCGGGCGCGACCGTCCAGAGCTTGCCGGTTTTCTTCTCTTGCTCCCAGATCATGACCAGCCGGTTGACGTCCCGGAAGTGCATCGGACGCAGCAACACCGCGTTCACCACGCTGAAGATCCCCGTAGTGCCTCCAATACCCAACGCCATCGTGAGCACCACGACAGCGGTAAAGCCGGGGGTCCTCGCGAACATGCGAAAGCCATATCTGACGTCCTGCCACAGCGCTCCCATTGGTCTCTCCTACTCGCACCTCAACGCCACCATGGGGTCGATTCGGGCTGCTCGGCGAGCGGGAAGGTAGCAAGCTGCCAGTGCCGCGAGTGCGAGCAGAACCACAACGGCGATGAAGGTCAACGGGTCGGCGGCGCTGACCTCGTAGAGGAGGCTCCGCATGAGCCGCGTCAGGGCGAGGGCGGCCGCCACTCCGATCACGCCGCCTATGACCACCAGCCGCATGCCCTGACGCAGCGTCAGGCGAAGCACTTGCGACGACTGGGCGCCCAGCGCCATCCGAATCCCGATCTCGCGAGTCCGCTGCGCGACCGAGTAGGCGATCAATCCGTACATGCCCGTGACGGCGAGCACCAGCGCCAGCACAGCGAAGAGCGCGA
>Ga0315279_10005917_pt1 | contig 15626 bp, 16 predicted proteins | sample YL17G06_20_MG_FD_203694 | JGI IMG/M metagenome (GOLD analysis project Ga0315279, IMG submission 203694) | Sediment microbial communities from Yellowstone Lake, YNP, Wyoming, USA - YL17G06_20 | ecosystem: Environmental > Aquatic > Freshwater > Lake > Sediment | place: USA: Wyoming | collected... | reverse complement strand
CCTACTGATTTTCCAGCGTTTTCCTTCTAAAGTGGAGCATCCTTTGGAGCACCGTCAGGTGTGTCAGAGCCGCGAGCAGAGCCACGCCCCAGTTGAGGGCGTCGAGCTGGAACACGGTGAGGAAGGTGGCCGCGGCCAGGATGACGAGGCGCTCTGCCCGCTCCGCGAGGCCGACCCCCGCCATGGCGACCCCGGCGGCCTCCGCCCTCGATCTTGCGTAGCTCACCATGAGGAAACCTGTGAGCGCGGCGAGTCCCACGGCCGTGTCGCAGAGCCCGCCGAGGATGACACCTGAGAGGACGATGACGTCCGCGTACCTGTCGCTGACGGAGTCGAGGAAGCCGCCGAACTTGGTCGTCTTCCCGGACGTCCTCGCCAGCACGCCGTCGACGGCGTCGAGGAGGCCCGAGAGGAGGAGGGCGGCCGCTGCGGCCACCAGCCGGAGCCTGTCGCCCCCCCAGGTCCAGTAGAGCCAGGCCGCGAGGCAGGCCACGATGACCCCCAGGGCGGTGACGTGGTTGGGAGTCACTCCCATGCCCGCCAGTGGCTTTACCATGGACTGGACAGTGTCCTCGAACCTTTTCTTAAAGGCGCTGGATACCAAAGCCGAACAGTATACCGCTGGTTGTGGTTTAAGATTATCCCTGGAGTCAGGTACTGGAAAAAATTGGGAGCATGTCAACTTTGTTGCACAAAGTAATTTATATGGGAAACCACTCTATGGTGTTATGTGAGTGGCGTTGAGTGACGAGATAGACCTCAAAGAGATGGAACGCAGAGCCTTGACGGCTTACCATGAGGATGGGTTGCTCGACATCTTCTGGGGCGGATACTTGCTCTTCCTTGGTTTAGTTGTTTTCACCCCAATGGAATATCGCCTCATAGTCGTGATGCCTACTGCTTTAGGCATATTGCTGTACGATAGAGCGAAGAAACGGGTAACATATCCCCGCCTGGGCTACGTGAAGTTCACAAAGGAAATGGAGGCGCGCGTCCTGAGAGACACGATAATAGTTATATTTGTCGCCTGGTTCGTGACGCTCGCCGGGTTGTTCACTAATATGGGAGTGCCTGAACGTGCTTCTTGGTTGGTTCTGTTCCTAAACAGGTATAATTTATTGTTCCAAGGAGGAGTTCTTGCGCTGATATTTCTCATGCTGGGCAGGATAATGAGCATAAGCCGGCTCTATCATTATTCAGTCATCTCGTTGCTAGTCTTCTCCGCTGGGTACTTTTATCTGGATTCACCTTACATTGTTTCGTTGCAGAACCTGGGTGTTCCGTGCGCAATTATCGGTTTAATAATGGTGGGAATCGGAGCCTCGCGCCTTCAACGCTTCATTGGTAAATACTCTAAAGAGGTTTAACCAAGTTGTCGGCCCCATCCAACAACCCTGACCTGCCCCCGGTGAATGAGATCGACAGGCTCATCCATGAGCCGGCCAGGCTCCTCATCATGGCCCACCTGTACGTGGTGGAGGGCGCCGACTTCCTGTACCTGATGAACCAGACGGGCCTCACCTTCGGTAACCTTAGCAGCCACATGAGCAGGCTGGAGGAGGCCGGCTACATCGAGGTGGAGAAGACCTTCGTGGATAAGCGGCCCAACACGCGGCTCCGGCTGACGGAGGCGGGCAGAAAAGCCTTCAACGAGTACCGGACCAGCATGAAGGGCCTCTTCGCGTGACCAATATTCACGTCCCTGCCATCTAGGCCAACGGCCGTGTCGCATAGCCCGCCGAGTGGCTTCACCGCCGAGGATATAGCGTCTTCGAACCTCTCCTTGAGCCTGCTCGAGACCATCCTTAGACCTAGAAGGATCGGCGGGCACCTGTTTAAGGTTTAAGCCATCCTGTCCCGAGCCTCCTCCACAGATCACCCTGATCAAGATCAAATCAGGGGTAGGTTCGCCATCTTTCCGATTGAGGCGAAAAATAACACGTCCATGTATAATTGCACGTTCATGTCAAAACAAGATTGAAATATTCTGACAATATCGTAATTTGTGTAATGTGGCGCCGCATCCAGTTGGTGTCGAGATGAAGGAGTCTTTCACGGTCGACGACCCCATCGGGGCCGGCAGTGTCGAGGTCCTGAGGTCCTCCGACCTCTTCCCCGGTGAGAGGGAGCCGAGGAGGGGGAAGGTACGCGACGTCTACGACCTCGGCGACGAGATGATAATAGTCACCACAGACAGGATATCCGCCTACGACGTCGTCTTCCCGACCCTCATCCCCCACAAGGGGGAGAGCCTCAACGCCCTCTCTGAGTTCTGGTTCAAGAAGACCAGAAACGTCTTCCCGAACCACTTCAAGGAGCCATACGACGGCCGCTCCATGAAGGTGGCGAAGGCGAAGAGGATAGACATAGAGTGGGTCTGCAGGGCCTACCTCTACGGCTCCGCCTGGCGCGCCTACAGGGACGGCGCGAGGACCGTGAGCGGCGTCAGGCTCCCCGGCGGCCTCGTCATGGCGGAGGAGCTCCCGGAGGTGATTCTGACGCCGACGACGAAGGCTGAGGAGGGCCACGACCTTGAGATAAGCGGGAAGGAGGCCATCGCCAGGGGGCTCGTCTCCAAGGACGAGTGGGACGAGCTCGAGGAGGCGACCCACAGCCTCTTCAACGCCTACAGGCGCCACGCCAAGACGAGGGGCATCATCATCCCGGACTTCAAGCTCGAGTTCGGTCGCCTCGGGGATGAGCTCATACAGATCGATGAGCCGCCGACCCACGACTCCGCCAGGTTCTGGGCGGAGAGGTTCTACGAGCCCGGGAAGCAGCAGGAGGCCCACTGCCTGGACAAGGAGTTCCTGAGGGCCTACCTACGGGGCGTCGGTTACATGGGGGACGGTGAGCCGCCCGAGATACCCGGCCCTGTCGTCCGCGAGGTCTCGCTCAGGTGCGTGGCCTCATACAGGGTGCTGAGCGGCCAGAAGAGCTTAAGCGAATTCGATCTTAAAACCGTCGACGAGGTCATGGGGGAGCTGAGGTGAGCCTCCGAGAGAGGTGCGGCGTCCTCGGCGCCAGCGTCGCGGAAGGTCAGGTCTTCCCGTACCTCTACTGGGGGATGCTCGCCCAGAACCACAGGGGCCACCAGAGCCACGGCTTCGCCACTTACGACGGCGGCTTAGAGCACTACACGGAGCTTGGCCTGATACCTCCCCTCGGGGAGCGGGGGCAGGAGGAGAGGATGAGGCTCCTGCCGGGCAGGGTCGGGGTAGCGAACGTCCGCTACGCGACCTCTGGCTCCCTCGACCTTGAGGCGAGGCAGAGGGACGCGATGCCCATTCTGGTCAAGGGGGAGAGGAGGAGCGTCGCCATCAGCTTCAACGGCAACATAGTCAACGTCCGCGACCTACAGGACCGCGTCGGCGTCGACAGGAGCTACTCCGACACCCACGCCCTCGCCCTTCTGATAGTGCGTGGGCTGGAGGAGACGGGCTCGTTGGAGGAGTCGGCGCGCTCATGCATGGAGGGGATCGACGGCAGCTTCGCCGTGACGGGCGTAACAGATGACGGGACCCTCTTCGCCTTCAAGGACCCGATCGGCGTGAAGCCCCTCTGCTACGGGAGAGGGGACGGGGTACACGCCTTCAGCTCCGAGAGCGTTGGGCTCGACATCGACGGCCTCGACTTCGACCACGAGCTCCAGCCGGGCGAGCTGATGCTGGTCAGGGATGGAAGTGTGACGAGGAAGCAGCTCGTGGAGGGCCGCCGGAGGGCGTTCTGCGCCTTCGAGTTCGCCTACTTCATGCGCCCGGACTCGAGGATGAACGGCAAGTACGTCTACCAGGCTCGTGAGGAGTTCGGCCGAGCCCTCGTCAGGGTCTACTCGGAAAAGGCGGTCCGCTGCGACGCCGTAATATCGTTGCCGGAGACGGCGGATGACGCAGCCTATGGCTTCCACGAGGAGTCCGGCATCCCCTGGGAGAGGTCGACGAGGAGGCACCGGTACGTCACCCAGCGCGCCTTCATCACAGACGCCGGGGACCGCCAGAACATCATCTTCAGGAAGGTAAACATCCTCGGTCCCCTAATCGAGGGGAAGAGCCTGGCCGTGGTCGACGACAGCATCGTCCGCGGCGACACGACGAAGGCCACGGTGAGGAGGCTCCACGACGCCGGCGCAAGGGAGGTCCACCTGTTCATCACCTTCCCGAGGATCACGGGGCCATGCTTCTACGGGATAGACATGGCGACCTACTCTGAGCTGATAGGGGCGAGGCTCGGGCCGGAGGAGATAGCCGGAGAGGTCGGGGCGGACAGCGTCAACTACCTCCCCATCGACGAGTACGTGAGGTGCACGGGGATGGGCCGCGACCAGCTCTGCCTCGGATGCATCAAGGGCGAGTACCCGACGCCTATGGCGAACGAGCTCTCCGCCAAGATGAAGGCTCGCCTAAAGAGAGGCGAGGAGGAGAAGGGCCGCATATACGAGAACCGCTGAGCAGCTATTTTCTTAAACTCCCTGACCCCATTCTCAGACCATGGTCACGGTATCCATCGTCATAGGCAGCGAATCTGACAGGGAGCTCGGCGATGCAGCCGCTAATCAGCTCAGGGAGTTCGGCGTCGGGCACGAGTTGAAGACCCTCTCAGCGCACAGGAACCCGAAGGCCCTCGCCCAGTACGTCGACTCAACGGACGCCGAGGTCTTCATAGCCATCGCAGGCCTCTCCGCCGCCCTCCCCGGGGCGATAGCTGCCCTGACCGTGAAGCCCGTCATAGGCGTCCCAAAGGAGGTGAAGCTGGGGGGGGTCGACGCACTTCTCAGCATGATTCAGATGCCAACAGGCGTCCCCGTTGCCACTGTTGGCGTAGACGCCGCTAAGAACGCCGCCCTCCTCGCCGTCGAGATACTCGCCATAGGAGACGAGAAGCTCAGGCAGAAGCTCATTGAGTACCGCGGGAAAAGGGCCGGCGGATAAAAAAGGTAGGGGGTCCACCTGAAGCGGTTTGGAAACCTCCTTTTCGGTGAAAGGCGTCGGGAAAAGACATCTTCTGCCCCGGAATATGCACATGAATGCTTGAAAATGGGGGTCAGAACCGCCTCTCCGTGTACCTGACGATCGACTCGTAGAACGGCCGCCCGTCACCGTACCTCTTCAACCCGGTCCTCGTCCACTCCGGCATCAGCCAGCCATCATACGACCTCTCCGGGTGGGGCATCAGCCCGAGCACAGTCCCCTCGGGGTTGCAGATGCCCGCGATGTCGTGGAAAGCCCCGTTAGGATTCTCGGGCCAGTTACCCTCGGCGAACGAGCCGTCTGCCTTCACGTACCGCCAGACAAGCTGGTCGTTGTCGTACAGCTTCTCCAGCCATTCCTGCTCTTTCTCCTTCGGTAGTACGAACCTTCCCTCGCCGTGGGCGACTGGGCACGCTATCACCTGCCCTGGCTCAAGGTAGCCCATCATCCCGCAGTTCCCTTTGCCCATGTACCTCATCCTTATCCACCTGTTCTGGTAGCCGTGGGTGCTGTTCGCCAGCGCCGCCTGCGGGTACCTCGACTTCCCCTCGAAGCCAGGGAGGAAGCCGAGCTCAACGAGCTGCTGGAACCCGTTGCAGATGCCCAGCACCGGCCGCCCCTCGTCCACGAACTCCTCGAGCTCCCTCCCTATCCTGTACTCGCACTCCTTAGCCCAGATGGCACCAGATCGTACGTAATCGCCGTAGCTGAAGCCGCCCGGGAAGACCAGAATGTTGTAGTCTAGGAGGTTCCTCTCCCTGAACACCCTCTGGGTGTGCACGAGATCGGCCTGGACGCCGAGGTCTCGGAACGACCTGACGGTCTCGAGGTCGCAGTTCGTCCCCGGCGCCCTCATCAGGAGGACCCTGATGTCCTGTCTCTTCATCTCGGCGCCTCCAGGGGGGTCTTCCAAGCCCCGATAAGCTCGTTAAGAGACCTCTCGACTAACTTCCTCCTCCCCCTCACGATCCTCAGCCTCGGCTCCTCGACCACCGTCCCGATCCTCGCCACGGTCGATCCACCCATCAGCGCCTCGAAGGCGGATGCGTCAGCCTCCGACACCTCGACGATGAGCCTGCCGTTCGACTCGGAGAACAGGGCGAGGTCCTCCCTCATGGCACCCGAAGCAGGAACCTTACCTACGTCGATATCGAGGCCGAGGCTGCCCGTGAAAGCCGTCTCGGCGAGGGAGACCACTAAGCCGCCATCTGAGAGGTCGTGACAAGCCCTGACATAGCACGCGTCCATCGCCGCCGTCAGCCTCCTGTACGCGACGACCGTCTCGTCAGCTTCGAGCCTAGGAACCGAAGAGCCTAGGAACCCCATCAGGCGGTAGTACTCAGAGCCCCCGAGCTCAGGCTTCGTCTCACCGACGACGTAGAGCGCATCGCCCGTGGCCTTCAGGTCCATGGTGACGGCCTTCGAGATATCAGGGACTATCCCCAGGGCCGTGATGAGGAGCGTCGGCGTAACCGGCCCGAGGGGCGACTCGTTGTAGAGGCTGTCCTTGCCGCTGATGAATGGCGTACCGTACGCCTTCCCAAAGTCATAGCACGCCCTGCAGGCTTCTACCAGGCCACCCAGCCTGTCAGGGTGCTCTGGGCTCCCCCACGTGAAGTTGTCCAGCAGTACGATCCTCCGCCCGCCAACAGCGACGTTGTTCCTCACAGCCTCGTCTATGACGCTCGCAGCCATCCAGTACGGGCTTATCTTCCCGAACCTCGGATTGATGCCGCATGAGATAGAGATACCCATCATCGACCCCTCGAGGGGCTTCAGCACTGACGCGTCACTAGGCCCTGCGGTCCAGCCCTGGAGGGGCTTCACCACCGTCTGCCCCTTCACCTCCTGGTCGTAGCGGCGGACGACCTTCTCCTTGCTCGCGACGTTGTAGGAGGAGAGGAGCCTCAACAGGACCTCCCCCATGTCCTTGGGCTGGCTGAAGCTCGGCTCCTCGAGCCGCGGCTCAATCCACTTGGCGGTCCTCGTCGTTTTTGGCGGATTGAACAGCGACTTGAGGTTGATCTCGGCGACCACCTCGCCCCTGAAGCGTAGAATGGCGAAGCCCGTATCGTTGTATTTACCGATGGCATTCGCCTCGGTCTGCTCATCCCTGAAGATCTGGAGCACCATCTCGAGGTTCCCAGGGGGCACGGCGAGGAGCATCCTCTCCTGACTCTCCGAGACCCAGATCTCCCACGGCGCCATCTTCGCAGCCTTCAGCGGTACGCTGTCGAGATCAACCTCAACCCCAAGATCGTATCTGTCAGCGGTCTCACAGACGCCGCAGCTCAGCCCCCCGCCTCCGATATCGGTGATGGCGGAGCCGAGCCTCAGTTCGCTGATCTGCTCTATCGCCCTCTTCAGCTTCTCCTCCTCGATGGGGTTAGCTATCTGCACTGCCGGCCGCGATACCTCCTCGGACTCCTCTGTGAGCTCTGCGGAGGCGAAGGTGACGCCGTGGATGCCGTCGAGGCCCGTCCTGCCGCCCGCCAGCACCACGTAGTCGCCTGGCTTCAAATTTCTGATGTACTGGTCCTTCCTCAGGACGCCTAGGCAGCCGGCGTAGACGACGACGTTCCCAGTATAGTCCTCGTCAAAGACAGTCGCGCCGTTCACCGTAGGGATACCTATGCTGTTCCCATAGCTCCCGATGCCGTCCACCACGCCATTGAAGAGGTAGGTTGGATGCTTGACGCCCTCAGGCAGTTTCCCCCAGGGATAGTTCAGCGGTCCGAAGCAGAGGACGTCGGTGCAGGCTATCGGGTTCGCCCAGACTCCGAGGATGTCCCTGATGACGCCGCCGAGCCCCGTAGCTGCCCCGCCGAATGGCTCTATGGCCGAGGGGTGGTTGTGGGTCTCCACCTTGACGGCGACGGCGTAGTCGCCCTCGAGGTCGACGATGCCCGCGTTGTCCTCGAAGACGCTGTAGCACCAAGACGGCTTCAACTCCTCGACCACCTTCCTGATGTAGGTCCTCATGAGTCCGTTCACATCGCCCTCAGGAGTCCTGATTAGCCCCTTGAACGTCTTGTGGCTACAGTGCTCGCTGAAGGTCTGGTCATAGGTCTGGAGCTCAACGTCCGTCGCCCTCCGCTCCCTGACGACGTAGTGGTCTCGGATGTATCGGAGCTCCTCGATGCTGAGACCGAGCCCCAGGGTTTTGCCGATCTCCCTCAGCTCATCGTCGGAGGCGTTTAGGAGGTCGACGTTGTAATGCTCGAAGGGGTGTGGGCTCCGAGTTATGCGGCTCATCGCATCTCCCTTATCTCGAACCTGTAGTCGTCCTTGGTCGGGTTCGTGAGGAGCCTCCGGCACATCTCGTCGACGAGCCTCTCCGCCGCGGCCCTGTCCGGCGCCTCGTAGGAGACCTCGTAAGCCTTGGTCGACCTGACATCCTCAACCTCGTAGCCCAGCCCCCTCAGGGCGTGGGCGGTCGCCTCCCCCTCAGGATCGGAGTACCCTGCCTTGAGGGTGACGTAGACGAAGCCCTTGAACTTCATGGCTAAACCATCTGTCCCGGGCTCCCATCGATGAGGATACCCGGTATAAATAAACGTTCTAGTTAATTATTAAAAAGGTTTCCCGTACATATTTACATATTCATTAAAAAAAGACACTGAGCCCATGGCTACCATTAGGACGGTTGAGTGAATGAAAATTTGGGGGCTGGCCTCCGCCCGGTCCGCCTAACGGCTCACCATCAGGATCGTAACGATCAGACCGTAGATAGCCAGACCTTCTCCGAGAGCGACGAAGAGCAGGGACCAGATCGAAAGCTCAGGCCTCTGCGTCAACATCTCGGACCCTGCCTTGGCGGCGACCATGATACATAGGGCGGCGGCGAAGCCTGCCCCTATCATGGTCAACGCACCGGTCAGGAATGGCCAAGCAGACTCAGGGATCATTCCTTCACCTCCTCCTATTATTACTACGATAGAGAAGAACACGCTCAGAACCAACATGAAGGCGCCGAAGGCGTTCAGGGACGCGCCCCAGACGGTGCTCTTACCCTCAACCTCGGCCGAAGCGCTTATCGTGGACCCCTGAATCATCGCCCAGACCGCTGCTAGGATCGAGACACCAACGATTATCGCCGAAGGCAGAAAATCCACCATATCAGCGCCTCCTCAGCCCTATCTGGTGGGTGAGTATTTTGGTCGTCATCTCTGTTTCCTCACCTTTTTCTCCTTAACATCATCTATTCCGCATATATAGTTTTTCACCTCGAGGGGCATCTGCTACGCCAGCATCGTGCCCTTACCGAGCTCGTGGTCGAATCGCTTCGGGAAAGTGGCGATGGTGACCTTCTTCTAAGCGACTCATCTCTATAGATTTCTTCCAATAAATAAGCTTGGCATCTTGTCGAGTGTCCGAGAAACAGATCCAGAGGCCCGAGACGATCCTCAAGCTGAGATGATTGCGTCCATTCTCCTCGATATGAGGAACACCGAGATCACGTACTGGACGAGGAGGAACACCATCAGGGCGACCTGGAGGGGAAGGTTCCTTGATGGATGCATGTAGAGGACACCTATCGCCACGATCATCCCGACGACGGGGAACAGCATGATGGCCCGAAATAGTAACCTGTTACGGCGAAAAATTTCTTTAAGCGTCGGCTTCGACTCCCGCCGCTCCTCCTCTACCATGACATCGATCAAGGCTGGATAAGAAGCACAGCCTAAAAAAGCTTAGGTGAGGGCCTTCCGGCACCTCCCCGTCGGGATTATTTTCATTTTATAAAGCTTCAGACGAAAAGAGAGTCACTGTGGAGTCAGCGGAGCGATCTCGTGCTGCCGGCTCATGGGCTCGTCGATGCTTAGAGACTCCTCGAGACCCCTCAGACGGTTCCTCAAGGTGACCTCGGTCGTGCCCGCAGCGGCGGCGACATCCTTCTGGATGCGCTTGTCGTTGTTGTCGAGGCAGGCCATGTAGAGGGCTGCGGCGGCGAGGCCCCTGGGGTCCTTGCCCGAGAGTGCCTGCCTCACCTTGGCCCTCCTGAGGATGTTTATCGCCTTGATCTCGGTCTCCTGCCTAAGCTTCAGCTTCGACGCTATACTCGGGACGAACTTCATCGGGTCGTCTATCGGCATCCTCAGGTTCATCTCCCTGATCAGGAGCCTGTAGGTCCTCGCGACCTCGGCGTGATCCCTTGTGCTCGCCTCCGAGATATTCTTTATTGGCCTAGGCACCTCAGCCGCGCGACATGCGGCGTATATCGCCGCCGCGACGAAGGCGTCTATGGAACGTCCCCTTATCAGGTCCTTCTTCAGAGCCTTGCGGTAGATCAGCGCGGCGTGCTCCTTCACATTCGGGGGCACGTGGAGCTCGACGGCTATCCTGTCGAGCTCGGCCATGGCGATGCTCAGGTTCCTGCGCCAGGTCTCGTCGAACTTCGACCTGTTATCGTAGCGCCTCAGCCTGTCCATCTTGAGCTTCATCTCCGTGTCGAGGTGTCTGCCCGCGGCGTCTCTGTCGCCCCTGAAGACTGTGGAGAGTCCCTTGTCGTAGAGGGCCAGCGAGGTGCCCAGCCCCGTCCTGCTCCTCTCGTTCTTCTCTGAGATGGTGAAGGCCCTCCACTCGGGACCACGATCAATGATATCGTCTTCAATCACCAGTCCGCACTGGGCGCATACGCGCTCGCCGTTGTCGGGGTCGGTGATTATCTCGCCCCTGCCGCATCTCGGGCAATTCATTTCCTGTTCCAGAGTGCTTTTCATACATTCTCTCCTCAAGTTGTTTGTGTTTGAGAGAAGATGGGTATGGATATTTTACCCATTCGTAAATTATATATATCGGCGTCTCTTATAAGCGTTTCGAGGAGAGCTGATGCCTAAACCTGCCGGCACATGCGGCGCGACGAAGATGAAGATCATGGCGATAATCTGCTACAACAGTGAGAACGGCCACGAGTCCTACGGCTACAGCATCTGGCAGACCCTCAAGGAGCACTTCCACATGTACATAACTGACGACGACATCCGCAACGTCTACCACCACCTCAACGGCCTACGCGAGGTGAACCTCATAAGCCGGGAGGACGCCCTGTCCGGGGACATGCGCTGCTTCTACAACATGACCGAGCAGGGCTTCGCATCCAAGGAGAAGTACAGGCAGTACCTTGAGATCCTGTACGAGAGCCAGCCTAAGGCTCCCTAAGACGTCGATTCGAGTCTAAAGTTTAGGATCACCACGCTCCCCGCCCGCATCTCCCTCGGGACGGGCTTCCGGAGGATCAGCTCGAGGGTCGAGGAATCCAGATCAACGGTTGCGGTCAACTTATCGCCCCGCGTCTTAACGTCTTTTACGACAGCAGTGACCCGGTTCTCAGATTCAAGGTAATGGATTGATGAGAGCCTGGAGACCTGATCTCTTAGTTCGGTGAACTCTACGATGAAATGGCGGCCGAGGCCGGTCAGTTCGACGCCGCCTCCGCCGTGCTTGCCCCCCTTGTGGGCGTGGACGAGCGGTGCTCCTAGCTTCTCCTCCGCCTTCCTGATGAGGCCCCAGGCGTACCTGTAGGACATGCCTAGGGAGGAGGCTGCCTCCTTCAGCGTGCCCGTCTCCTCCAGCTTCTTCAGCAGGCTGTAGACGCCCGGGCCGAAGACGTAGCCGTCGTCCGTCTCCATCCAGACCTTGAACGCGGGCCTGGGCTTGCTTGGATCCATGTCGAAAGAAGAGGGGGGGATATGGTTGAAATGCTTTACCTGCGGTCCACGATCTTGACGACCTCGTCGGCACCGTTGGGCCTCTGGCTCTCGGGCTCGACCTTGAACTGCATCTCGTAGAGCCTCCTGTAGAGACCGCCCTTCCTCAGTAGCTGGGCGTGGGTTCCCCTCTCCGCTATGCGACCCTCGTCCAGTACGATGATCTGATCTGCATTACGTACGGTGGAGAGCCTGTGGGCGATGATGATAGCCGTCCTCCCCTCAAGTATCTTGTCTATCGCCCTCTGTATGATGAGCTCGGTGTAGGCGTCGATGCTGCTCGTAGCCTCGTCCATGATGAGGATCCGCGGGTTCGCCAAGAGGGCTCTGGCCAGGGAGACCAGCTGCCTCTGCCCCACGCTGAGCCTGCTCCCCCGCTCCTTGACCTCAGTCTGGTAGCCCTCCGGGAGGCGTACGATGAAGTCGTGGGCTCCGATCGCCTTCACCACGGAGATGACTTCCTCGTCGGTAGCGGTTGGTCGGCTGTAACGGATGTTATCCATTATCGTTCCGCTGAAGAGGAACGGGTCCTGTAGAACTATTCCCATCTGCTTCCTCAGCGACTCGATCTTGACCTTCCTGAGGTCGTGGCCGTCCACGGCGATGCTGCCTTCGGTCGGGTCATAGAACCTGTAGAGGAGGTTGATCATGGTTGTCTTGCCGACGCCGGTGGGGCCGACGAAGGCGATCGTGGTGTTCGGCTCTATCACGAGGTCGATGTCCTTGAGGACAGGGTTCTTCCTGTCGTAGCCGAAGGTCATGTGGTCGTACACGATTCTGCCCTCGATGGGGCCGAGCTCGTAGGCGTCGGGGGCGTCGGTGATCTCGATAGGCGTGTCGATGATGCCGAAGACGCGCTCCGAGGCGGCCAGGGCCGACTGGACGCTGTTCCAGAAGTTGCTGAGGTCCTGGATGGGCTGGAAGAACCTCGTGATGTAGCTCATGAAGATGAAGAGGGTGCCAACGGTCACGACGCCCTGTATGACGTCGTTGCCGCCGAACCATAGAACGAGCGCCTGCCCCACGGAGGTGAAGAAGGTGACCGTCGGGAAGAAGGCGGACATCACCCGTCCCGCCTCGACGTTGGCGGTCATGTTCGTCTCGTTGACCTGCTGGAACTCCTTCCTGGTCTCGCCCTCCTTGCTGAAGCTCTGGATCTCCTTGATGCCGCTCACCGACTCCTCCATCTGGGCGGAGACGCTGGCTATGGACTTCCTTGTCTCCCTGTAGACGATGCGGACACGCTTGCCCCAGATCACCATCCAGACCACCATTATCGGTATGATGGCAAAGCTGACCAGGCTTAGCCTCAGGTTGATCGAGAACATTATGACAATTATGCCGGCCAACGTGAGCAGATCCGCCACGACGTTGATGAGCCCGGATGAGACGAGCTCAGATATCTTGTCGATGTCGTTCGTGGCTCGGCTGACGATGCTGCCGGCCTCCTTGTCGGCGTAGTAGCGGAGCGAAAGCTTCTGAAGGTGCTCGAAGATGTCCCACCGCATGTCGTACTCCATCCTACCGAAGAGCCACTCCAAGAGGTAGTTCTGGGCGTACTGTGAGGCATAGGTGGCGAGGCTCACAATCACGTAGCCCACCGCTACGAGGGTCAGGCCGACCGCGTCGAGCTTCGGTATGTATTGGTCGAGGGCGACGCCGTATAGCAGTGGAGGGAGAAGGTTGAGGCCCGTGGTGAGCAGCACCGCCACGAACATGAAGACCGCCCTCCTCCTGTACTTAAGAGTGTACTTGAACATCCTGATGGCAAGGACTGAGTCCGGTACCTGCCTCATCCGCTCCTCATCATCGTCAGTGGCCATCCCGTGGAAGCCGCCGTGTCCACCGCCCGGCCCATGCATCCCCATCCTAGTCGATCTCCTTCTTCTCTCCGCCCGAAACCTGCGTCTCGTACAGCCTCCTATAGATGCCGTCACGGGCCATCAGCTGGTCGTGAGTTCCCTCCTCCGCGATCGCGCCGTTGTCGAGGACGACGATGTATCCGGCCTTCTTGATCGAACTCAGCCTCTGGGTGATGATGAACGTGGTACGGTTCTCGAGAAGTTCGTCGAGCGCCTTCTGGATCTCGTGCTCCGTCTGGGTGTCAACGCTGCTCGTGGAATCGTCAAGGATCAGGATCTTTGGGTTCTTTAGCAGGGCTCGGGCGATGGCTATGCGCTGCTTCTGCCCGCCCGAGACGGTAACTCCCCTCTCCCCTATCTCGGTGTTGTAGCCCTTAGGCGTGGAGACGATGTAGTCGTGGATCTTCGCGCGCCTCGCGGCCGCCTCGATGTCCTGCATCTTCGCGTTCTCTACACCGTATGCGATGTTCTCCTTGAAGGTGGTGCTGAAGATGAAGGGATCCTGCCTGACGATGCCGATGTGCTCTCTCAGTGATTGTATTTTGTAATCGCGGACGTCACGCCCATCGACCTTTATCGATCCGCTGTTGACATCGTAGAATCTTGGGATGAGGTTGATTATACTGCTCTTCCCGCTGCCTGTCGCGCCGAGGATGGCGACCGTGGTACCTGGCTTGACGTCAAGATTGATGTCGCTCAGCACCATGTTCTTCTCGTCGTAGCCAAAGCTGACGTGCTCGAACTGGACATGACCTTCGAGCTCCTGGATATCTAATGCGTCGGGCTTGTCGTGGACAGCTACTTTAGCGTCAACGATCTCGAATACACGTTCGGTCGCTGCGTTTGACCTGAGGAACATGTTGGAGATCTGGCCGAGCATCCTTACCGGCTGGGAGATGCGCTGGACGTAGAAGTAGAAGGCTATGAGAGCTCCATAGCTAAGGGTGCCGGCTATGACCTGATTCCCGCCGTACCAAAGGATAAACACAAAACCGACGGCGGTGATTAACGTCGCCAGAGGCAAGTAGAAGGCACGGTACTTCGCTGTGAGTAAATGGGAGCCGAAATATTTGTCGAGCTCACGCTCTATCTTTTCCTCTTCCTGCTCCTCCTGGGCGAAGCCTCTGACCACTCTCAGACCCATCAGATTCTCCTGGAAGACGCTGGTTATATCGCCGTACTGCTGCCTCATCACTTGGTTGACTGGAAAGGACTTGCGCCCGAACAAGAACATGGTGAAGAAGATGAATGGCAGAATCGCTAGGGTGAGAATAGTTAGGCGTATGTCCATGCTGAAAAGGTTCCACATGACCAGCACCACCAAGACGATCGTTGAGACGATCGCCCTCAACCCGAAGTCGAAGAAGCGCTGTATCTGGTCTATGTCGCCGGTGGCGCGAGCCATGAGTTGTCCCGTCCTCTGCTTATCGTAGAAGCTGAAGGACTGCTCGAGGAGGCTGTTATACAAGTCGCTCCTCATCTCGTAGGAGCCCTTCTGGCTGAACCAAGCGGTGCCGTACCGCACGACGAAGTTCAGTACGGCGACGCTGCCAGCGACGAGTACGAGGCTAAGAATGAAGACGCCAAGCATCGAGTAGCTGGCATTAAACCCGAACACCACTGACACCCAGTTCGCAATAGGTTTCAGGATTAAGCCGGCTACGCCACCCCCCCACAGTGTGAGGCTCTCTCCGGTCACGATGTTCCCTATGAGGTCTATGACGCTGCCGATGATGCTCGGCGTCAGGACGTCGAGGAACGTAGAGAGGACGATCAGGATCATCACCGCCCTGAACTGCCAATATGAGGTGATGTAGCCCATCATCCGGCTGAAGTTGCCAGTCTGTTTACCGCTCTTCTTACCGGTTTGGCTTCCCTTCAGTTGCGTTTCCTGCATTCGTCCGCGTCTCCTAGAGGCCGATCAGCTTGTTTAACTCGCGTATGGCGAAAGAATATTCCTCGTCGCGGGATAGCTTGAGGTTCGTCATGAGCTGGATTAGCGCCCTCTCGACGTGCCTGTCGAGCTTCCCCGGATCGGTTTGCTGCTCGACGACCTCTTCGAGTGCTATCTGTTCCCTCTCTGAGCA
>Ga0315279_10005915_pt1 | contig 15631 bp, 14 predicted proteins | sample YL17G06_20_MG_FD_203694 | JGI IMG/M metagenome (GOLD analysis project Ga0315279, IMG submission 203694) | Sediment microbial communities from Yellowstone Lake, YNP, Wyoming, USA - YL17G06_20 | ecosystem: Environmental > Aquatic > Freshwater > Lake > Sediment | place: USA: Wyoming | collected... | reverse complement strand
CGACGTGCCCGGCCAGCCAAGCCAGTATGGCGGATGCACGCGCGCCACCACGCTCTTGATCCGCACCTTCGGCTTCGGACGGAAACTCGCGATATCGATATACTCCTTGACGTCGCCTGCCGCCGCGGCCGCTCCCAGTCCCACGGACGCCAGTGCCGCACCGGCCGCTCCTGCGCCCGCCATCGCAAGGAAACACCGCCGCGACATCGAACAACAATTACATTTTGCACTGTCAACACGCTCGTTCATCGCCGTTACCCTCCCATGAAGTTGATCTTGAACGCAAGAAGCTAAATCAGACTAGCATCCTTTCGCTGATAACGCAATAGCGGTGCGAAGTGCGTGGTGCGTGGTGCGAGGCGCCAGTCATCCTTGACGCACTGGGCATCAAGGCGATAATCTATAGAATACTTTTGTGATACGTCTCGCAGCTTTGCAGGGCCGCAAAGGAGAAGAAGTTATGCGCAGTGATCATATGAAATGGGGTATCGAGCGGATGCCGAACCGGGCGCTCTTGCATGCGGTGGGCGTCACCCCACAACAACTGAAGAAGCCGTTTATCGGGGTTTGTTCGAGCTTTACGGACCTGATTCCCGGCCACATCGGAATGCGGAGCCTGGAACGCAAGATCGAATGGGGCGTGTGCTCGGGCGGCGGGGTGCCGTTCCTGTTTTCGGTGCCGGGGATCTGCGACGGCATCGCTATGGGCCACTCAGGCATGCACTACTCGCTGCCATCGCGCGAATTGATAGCCGACATGATAGAGACCATCGTCCAGGCGTACCAGTTGGACGGGATCGTTCTGCTGACGAACTGCGACAAGATCACTCCGGGCATGCTGATGGCGGCTTGCCGGCTCGACGTACCGGCGATCGTCGTTACGGCGGGCCCCATGCACTCGGGACGATACCAGGGGCGGCGCCTGGACCTTGTCCGGGACACGTTTGAGGCGGTAGGGCTTTGCCAAGCCGGCAAACTCACAGCCGACGATGCAGCGCGCCTCGAGATCGAGGCGTGCCCGGGCGAGGGGGCTTGCCAGGGGCTTTACACGGCGAACACGATGGCTTGTTTGACGGAAGCCATGGGCATGAGTCTCCCGGGAACGGCCACCGCGCTGGCCGGGAGTGCCAAGAAGATGCGTCTTGCGGAAATGGCGGGTGAGCGGGTGGTTGATCTCGCGCGACAGGGCATTACTCCGCGAAAGATCGTGACCAAGGCCGCGCTCGAGAACGCGATCCGGATCGATCTCGCCCTCGGCGGATCAACGAATACAACGCTGCACATTCCGGCTATCGCTCACGCCACCGAGGTCGATGTGACGATCGATGATTTCGACCGGCTCAGCCGCGACATCCCGCAGGTCATCTCATTGCGGCCGTCCGGGGAGTACATGATGGAGGACTTCGAGTGGGCCGGGGGCATCCCGGCCATACTTAAGGCCCTCGAGACGAAGCTTGACCGCCGCTGTATGACAGTCTGCGGCTCGACGATCGGCGAGTTGTGCCAGGCATATCCTCCACAGACCTCGGATGTGATCCATTCGTTGGATGATCCCGTGGCGAAGGAGGGCGGGATCGCCATCCTCAAGGGATCGCTCGCGCCAGAAGGGGCCGTCGTCAAGCAGGGGGCGGTCAGCGACCCGATGAAGAAGTTCACGGGGACTGCCCATGTGTTCGACAACGAGGATGCGGCGATGAAGTACCTGTTTGCCGGCAAAGTGATCCCCGGCGACATCCTCGTCGTCCGGTACGAGGGTCCGAAAGGCGGACCCGGCATGCGCGAATCCCTCGCACTGACCGCCGCCGTGGCCGGATGCGGCCTCGGCGACAAGATCGCTATTCTTACCGACGGACGCTTCTCCGGCGGCACCCGCAACCTCAGCATCGGCCACGTCTCCCCCGAGGCCGCCGACGGCGGGCCCATTGCGCTCGTCCGTGATGGCGACAGGATCGCCGTCGATCTGCCTGCCCGCAGGCTGGACCTTTTGGTCCCGTCAGATGAAATGAAGAGGCGCAAGGCAGCGTGGAAGCGCCCTGCTCCGAGATTCACGCGCGGCTGGCTTGCGCGTTACGAACGATTGGTTGCGAGCGCCGCTAGGGGCGCTGTTCTCGAACCGCCGGAATGATGGGCATATTTTCTCATTTAAGCACAAATCGCCTTATGCAGAAATCAGTTTGAAATCCATGATTCTTGTGGTATCCTAGAGCCGTGGTTGTGTGTCTCTTGACAGGTTAGTTTTCAGGTGTAGTGGAATCAGCTTGGAGGTCAAGTGTGACCTCACACAGGAAAGGAGAATGGACATCATGAAAAGGAAAGGTTTTACCCTCATTGAACTGCTGGTAGTAATCGCGATCATCGGCATTCTCGCGGCGATCCTGTTGCCGGCCCTGGCGCGTGCGCGTGAATCCGCGCGGCGATCCTCATGCGCCAACAACCTCAAACAATTGGGCCTTGTGTTCAAGATGTACTCGAACGAATCGAAAGGCGGGCTGTTTCCGCCATGGGCGCGGTTTAACACAAACGACAGTGGCGTTTGTGTGAAGAACGGCGGTGTCGCGGCGTTCTTCGATGGACCGTCGGTCTATCCCGAGTACCTGACGGACATCAATGTCTGCGTTTGCCCGTCCGACTCCGAGCGTGACAAGGACATCGAGAGCTTCAAGACCAATGGCCAGGTGGATACGTGCAAGTTCTACTCGTACTCGTACCAGTACGTGCCGTATCTCCTCTCGGACAAGGTCCTGCTGGCCCCCGGGGTTGGGCCGAACGATGCGGCTCTCCAGCCGGACGGTACCCTTGTCAACTATCTGAACCCGGATTTCCTCGTCGCGATGACGAACCTGCTCAACGGCATCTCGAACTGGGGCGACGGCACAGCCACGGCTTCCGTCTTCGATAGCGATGCGAACTCCGGCAGCGCGACGGGTTACCGGCTTCGCGAAGGGATTGAGCGGTTCATGATCACGGATATTAACAACCCTGCCGCCTCGGCAAGAGCCCAAAGCGAGATCTTTATCATGTGGGACGACGTAAGCGGCAGCACCGCCGGACTCTTCAATCACGTGCCCGGCGGCGGCAACGTTCTGTATTTGGACGGGCACGTATCGTTCGTCAGGTATCCGAGCGACACCCCGTTCTCGCGGCTCTGGGCGTGCTTCGCCTCCTACTTCCTGGCCATGCCGTAGTCTGTCCGAGTACCCGGACCGGACTCAACTTATGGCTCGGGGCGCTTCTTCCGCACGGGGAAGCGCCCCGTTTCCGCACCTTTGGGACAGGGGTTGCAGCCCCTTGTCTCTGGAGTTTCTACATTTCCCTTGCGCCAACTCCATGGCGTATGCGGCTACGATACTGTAGAAAGCGTTGATCGATTGACATCGAAGTTCGCGCCGCCCCGCCCTCGACCCCGGGGAGACGCGATAGCAGGAATTGCTCGGAAAGGCCCCGATGCGCGTGAAGCGTATCGGGGCCTTTCCGCAATAAGATTCCGCGAATCGTTCGACCCGCCTGAAGGCAAGCCGGACATCCCCGAAATCCCCCGAGGGCCTACTTCGACTTCTTGAGGAGGTCGTCGATCTCGTCTTGGATCTTTGTCAGCACCTGTTTCCGGAGTTCCTCCGGGATCCTGTAGTGCTGGGTTTCCTCGAGCAGATCGATGGCGCGCGCCGCCACGTTGTACGCGAAATCCTGGACTTTCATGCATTCACCTTTTCTACGACGCCCGATTTCGGCCTGCAGCCATGATATCACCGAGCCGGGCGCGCGTCATCATTCCCGAGGCGTGCAGGTTTGAATGGAACGCGCCGCCCTCCGCTACCGCTCGTTGAAAAGCTTGCGAAGAAACGCGATGTTCTGCGCATTTCCCGCGAGAACAGTGTCCGTCGTTTCACCTTCGATAGGCAAGGTCGTTTTCGGGTCGGGTCGCGCGAACCCGTACCAGGCTACGTCCGCGAACTTGGGATCCCTCGTTAGTTTCGCCGCGTCATGTCCCGATCCCCATCCGCAGGCACACTGGATCAACCGTGTGTGCGGACCCACAAGGCCCCGGACGGCCTCGAGCTTCGCCGGATCCGGGTTCTCATTCATGAGCCAATCCACTTCCTGCAGCATCTTCGATCCGGCGTACTGGGGGTGCTGCAGGTCATACGCGCTGAGCCAGATAATGCAATGGGGATTCGCCTTCTTGGCCGCCGCGTGAATACGTTCCCAGCACCGCGCTACGGCCCGCCGGTTAAACTCGTTTATCTTCGAGGCATCCATTTCCGCGTCTCCCGGAAACGGCGAGCCAAGCAGTTCCTGGTACATCTGCTTCTCGCAGTCGAGCCACGCGTACGTTTTGTCCGCGTAGTGATGCGACGCGTTATACACCCAATCGATCATGAACCCGTCGATCCCGGTTTTCTCGAGCGCCTCCGGGATCACCCGGCAGAAATAGTCCAGATAGGCCGTCGTGAGCGGTATAGAGATCGCATCGGGGTGTGGATGGCAAAGCGAAGGATGCTGCTCGCTCCAATACGCGTTCGCGCCGATGCAGAAATAACCCATCACGCGCATGCCCGCTCCGTGGCCGAGCGTCGTGATTTGCTTCAGGAAATCGCCCTGCATTCCCGGCTGAACAGGCGCCACCTCGCTCTGATACCACGCGTACCCAGGACAACTCACACAGAACGTCTGGATCGTGTTCACTCCGAGCGCCCGGTACCATTCAAAATGCTCCTTTGGCGATGCTTGCGCGTACATTCCCGGCGGCGCGAACCCCTTCTCGCCCCAGTTGAAATCGACACAGAATGCCTTGATGCGGTCCTCGGGTTCTTTCGCGGCCGCCGCAATCGCGATTCCCTGACACGCAATGAGGACGGACATGCCTAGAGTCTTCATGGTTCAGTGTTCCCTCTTATGCCTCGCGCGATAATAGCTCGACAGGTTATCCAAGGTACCGCGACGTTTCCAACGTCGCAGTTCGAACTGGCGGCCAAGCCGCGACGTTGGAAACGTCGCGCTACTTCGGGAATGATCGTTGAATTCGCTCGTGATGCTCAAGTTTGTTCCTTGGGCTTGTGTGTGGCGAATTGGGTGAGGGCGCCGGCAACAGTCAGCACGAGCCCGTAAAGGATCAACATGGACTGTGTGTTGTCCTTCGATAGGGCGCTCTCAAAGGCTTCGATGGCGCCATTGCCGAGGACGAAGAAAGCGATGCCGTTGATGACGATCCAGGCGCCAATCGCAGCCGTGGCGACGGTTATCAGGGGACGTTCGAGAAACAGGGCCGTGAGACCTCCGAACACGGCCGCGGCCAGGACAATCGCCGACGCTGCCAGGTCGGATTGTCCGCCGAGTGCGGCCCGGGCGATAACCGCAGCCCCCAACAGTCCAAGCAGGAACACGCCAACGCGGTAGAAGAAGAACACCGCGCCTGCGCCGATGACGCCGGCAACTACGGCGGTAATCAAGGCGGCAAGAAGGTTTCCGCCGGTCATCCATCCGGCGCAGGCGCCCGCAACCGCGCCGGCGAACATGAAACCCGTAAGCCCTATAACAAACTTGAAGGCTCGATATCCCAGAAAGCAATAGAGCGTCCCGATGGCAATGAAAACGGCCACCGCCGCCTGCATGTGTTGCGGGGGGATCTCCGCAAGGTTAACACTCGAAAACTCCAGCACGAGAACCCTTCCTATTTTGGATCTTGGATTTTAGATTTTGGATTGGGGGCAGACGACCTGCACTTGCGCAAGCTGTTCACGCGAAGGCCCTACCTTTTGGCGGCATGGCTTTGATTCTTGGGTTGACCTGCGACGGCGAATCCAAAATCCAAAAACCTGAAATCCCAAACTAGGTTTCCCTCCAGGTCCCGATGGACACTTGTAATGCGTTACGCCTGTGAAGCGGCCTGCCGAGCCATGACGATATCGATAATGCTCTCTTTTTTCCGATAGACCATGCCGTGGAACAGCGCAACCGTGTCACCGGCATCATCCGTGATAACAATGCTGTAAGTCGCGATCTTGGGTGAACACGAGGTTTCCTTCGCGTCGGCATAAAGCGTGCCGGACTTGACGGCTTTCACGAAGGAGCAGTCAGCATTTATGGCCACGGCGACAGTGCCGTGCGAGTTCGAGGCCACGGCAAAGGTGAAATCGGCCAGCGCGAATATGGAGGCCCCATGGACGATGTCGAGCCCGTTCAGATGCATATCATGGACCGGCATTCGCGTCTTCGCATTCCCGTTGCCGAACTCGAGCATTTCGATGCCGAAAAGTTCGGCGATCCGATCCCGTTTGAAATAGAGTTTTATCGCTTCATCCAGCGTAAGCATCGCGTTTCACACTCCTTTCCATAGACTGTTACGCTAGCAGATTCATGCGAAAGGCGCAAATGACGGCCATGCCTGCTCGAGCCAAAGCGAAAAAGCACCACACCTGGTGGAATCGGATGCCGATCCCGGCCTTCCGACCCTTATCGGACCGGCCAGCGCTCACCAACAATGCATGAATGATGAGGCAACCATGTCCCCGCCTCACACCAAAGATAAAAGCGCCCCCCACCCGGGTGGCGCTAAAGGAATACCACTCATTCCACTGTTGCTCTCGCCGATTCCCGTTCTCCACGTCATCCCTGATAACCCTCGGCGTGAGCTAAGACCCGCAACGGCTATTGGATACTGATGCGTATCCTCTCCCGCTGTGGGGTCAGCAGAACGCTTGCTCAAAAAAGCTTGGAGTACGGCAGAGCACGTCTCAGGCCATGATTTTCCGGCGTACCGCCCAACCCGCTAATGCAAGGCCAAGCAGGCTGATGGTAGCTGGTTCGGGAATCGCTGGCGCATCGATCAAGGTCACTGTCGCGGAAATATCGGCATAGGCGTTATCGAAGAGGCCGTCGGGGCCCACCCACCAGCCGTTTCGGATGCTGGCATCGCTCAACTCCAATGAGAACTTACCGCCTCCTGCGAAATCAACTACGACGGGATCGCTCCAAACCAGGTCCCAGCCTTGCGTAAAACCGAGCCATCCGCCCCTGAACCCGACCGTAACGCCGTCGACGTCCCCCGTGAGGGAAGGAATGTCGAAATCAACATAGGCCGTCACGGCGCCCGGAATCAGGTCGTCTGGGTTCACGTCACTCTCGTGCGTCCCCATCTGGGCAAAGAGAAAACTGTAGCTGTCACCCTCGTTCAAGGTGAAAACCTCGCTTCCTACCGAACCGTACACGTCAGCCCACATTTCCAGGGCGCTTGCCGTGCCTGACGTGTCAATCCACGAGCTGTCGCCCATGTCGAACGTGAACGAGTCCGCCAGAGCCACGCCGCTTGCTGCCATGAGGAACGCCGCCATGAGCAAGACACGTAATCTTGCGCACATAACTTTCTCCTTTCGTATTTCTTTGACCTTTTTTGACACCCGCCATTTCCCCCACGTCCCAGCCCAGCCCTTCACCAGCGTGAGGCATTTTCACATTTCCATGTCAAGCATATTTCATGCCTGTCTGGAATCCATATAGAGACATTTGCAGATAAATGGGTTAAGCTTGCCACACGCAATCCAATTTGGCGAAGACAAGCCAAGCGTGAGTAGTAAAGGTGGTCAACTTAGACACACAATTCATCACGACGCTGCCAGCGCGGCGAGGGGTTGACCGGGCGGCGAGTATGGCTTCCGATTGCCGGGCAGCCCAGAATTGGCCGGGAATGTGCGCGCTGCAACATTCCCTCCCAGGTAACCGGCTTGGCTGGCCCCGCCCCAGCAGTTCCGTGGGGCTTTGAAACACGCGCCTAACGCGTGGACGCGGCTGCTTTCTTGCTCATGAAGCCGACCGGCTTCGCTTTCGGCCTGAATTCCTTGAACGGCCGCGTGTCCGGAATTACGCGCACCTCCGTCGTAAGCTTCAGCGGCACGGTGCCGCCCGTGTCGTACGTGAGCTCAACCATGAAGCATGTCCAGCCCTTGGGCGGCTTCGGCACACGCCCCATGTAGACGCCATTGCCTTGGTCCGTCAGCTTCTCGCTGGTCCAGACCTTTCCGATGGTTTCGACGCGGAAATCACGCGCCTTAGGATTGGTCGCTTGCCACAAGAGCGCTTCTTTCGGCTTGTCGACTGTGACCACTCGAATGGAACCATCTTTCTTGAATGTCCACGAGAAACGCGGGCGGGGCTTGCCCGTGATAATCATTTGGTAATAGGATAAGAGGGTCTCGGCGGCGTCGGTCCCTTTCATGCCGTGGTCGGCATTCGGCACCATGCGTAAGAGTTTCTCGCCGGGCAAATCCTTGTAATAGAAACGCGTCGAGTCGGGAAGGAAGAACTGGTCTCCCGTGGCGTTCATGATGAGCTTCGGCATGGTGTAGCGGTCGCGATACTCATACGGTTCCACGATTTTCATCAGCGCGCGGTATTCCGGGGTATCCGCCCAGTCCATGATGCCCATGGCCACATAATCGCCGACGGCGGGCGCCCAGTGCCCGTAAGCCTCGTAATGGTGTTTGAACGACGGCTCGATGTTCAGCAGATTGATGACCATCGGCACGATGGCGACGACGCGCTTGTCTTCGGCGGCGGTGGTCCACGTGGTCCATCCGCGTTTGGAACCGCCCGCCACCACGAACTGGTCTACATTGATGCTGCCGCCTTCGTTGCTGGCACAGAAGGCCGTCACGGTGTCCATCGCGCGGACGGCGCTCTTCGTCATGGGCAGCCGAGCGGGCCACGTCGAATCGCCTGTTTTCAAAAACTTGTCCCAGGTGTACGCGATGAGTGAGTCCTCGGAGCGCGGCTTGCTCTCATCCCCAATGAACGTCAACGGTTCGTTTGGGATCCCCCTCAGTTCAGCGACCACCGACTGGGTTGCTTGGGCGATCCCGGCCAGCCTTCTGTCCACTCCCTTGGGCGCGGGGCTGTCCACGCTGCCGCCGCTGATGAACAGCAGGGCCTTGTTCGTGGCGACTCTATCCGGCTTGACAATGGTAAGCCAATGGATCCAGACCGGTCGATTTACCTCTTTTTCCGAACGCCACGCTTGCGATGTCATATTGATGACGTACGCCGTGCATCCTTCTCCGGGGACTGTTTGTTCGAGTTTGTAACTGTAGTTGGAGTCTTGGGCATGCACGTAGGTGTCGAGCGGCGTGGGCGCCTTCGTGCTCGAATAGGTCCCATGCGCGCACCCAACGAGCGCCACTGCGACTGCTGATATAAGGACCCACTTGGTTGCGTGAATTCGGAATGCTTTCATCCTTCCTATCTCCTTGCGATGCCATGGCCGGGTGGCCACACGGCTGTTGTCACCATGCACTCGGGAAGAACACGAATTTACGCCATGGACCGGAATCATGCAAGTTTCGTTGCGAAAGTGCGACGCGGCTTTTGCTTGAAACGCCAGACACAAACCGCGGTTCGGGACCATGCTTTTGGTGACACAGGTCCGGCGTTTTTGCAATTCCGCCGCGAAACTGATAAAGTGCGCGTTTCTCCCGGATAGCGCTTGCGCTGGCGCGGGACGGCACTTGCGGGCGCGCCGGAACAGGCTAAAGTGCCCGGAAACGTGGAGTGAAAACGCGTGCCGACGTATACGTATGAGTGCAGGAAATGCGGGCGGGCCTTTGATGTGTTTCACGCTATTTCGGCCAATCCGCGGGTCCGATGCGCGACTTGCGGCGGACTCTGTAAGCGCCGATTCGGCACGGGGGGCGGGATCTTTTTCAAAGGCTCCGGCTTTTACGAGACGGACTACAAGAAGGGCGACGGAAAAGTTGCGGAGAAAGCTGAGAAAGGCGCAGAAGCCAAATCGGAGGCCAAGACCGAGACGAAAACCGAGACGAAATCCGAATCAAAGTCCGAATCAAAGGCTGGCAAGTCCGAGGCGAGGTCTTCAACGCCGAAGAAGGAGTGAGCCGCTGTTCACTCGCTTTCGGGCTGTGTGCATAGTTCCGAGTTAGGGTGTCAAGAACGGATTAAGCAGGAGCAGTGTTTCCGGATGAAAACAACAGAGATTCAGGAACTCAATAACAAGCACATCATTAATACCTATGGGGCGCGCAAGCTGGCGTTCGTGCGCGGCGAGGGAGCGAAACTGTGGGACGCGGATGGCAAAGAGTACCTGGATTTCTTCGCGGGGATCGCCGTGGTAAACCTGGGCCACTGTCATCCCGAGGTAACCGAAGCCATCTGCGCTCAGGCGCGGATGCTGGTTCATGTCTCAAACCTCTATTACATCAAGCCGCAGGTCGAACTCGCAGCGCTTCTGTGCAAGCACTCGTTCGCGGACCGGTGGTTCTTCTGCAACGGCGGAGCGGAAGCCAATGAAGCGGCCTTCAAGATCGCGCGGCGGTATTGGTACGAAAAGGGCGTGTTTAGACCGACGATTCTGGCGGCGCATCAATCCTTCCATGGCCGCACGCTTGCCACCATCACCGCCACAGGGCAGCCGAAGTATCAAAAGGGATTCGACCCCCTCGTGCCCAACATCCGGCACTTCCCGTTCGACGACGTCGAGGCATTGCGGGAGGCGATGACACCCGACGTCGGCGCAGTCATCCTGGAGCCGATCCAAGGCGAGGGCGGCGTGCGCGTTCCGCGCGACGATTACCTCAAACAAGTGCGCGAACTCTGCACCGAGAGGAAAACCTTGTTGATCCTTGACGAGGTCCAAACGGGCCTTGGCCGGACGGGAAAGCTCTTCGCGCATGAACATTATGGGATCACGCCGGACATCATGACGCTGGCCAAGGGGCTGGGGAATGGCGTGCCGATCGGCGCAATGGGTTGCACCGAAGAAGCATCGAGCGGGTTCAGCCCCGGCGCACATGCCTGCACGTTCGGCGGGAATCCGCTGAGTACGGCGGCGGCCGTGGCCACGATCAAAGCGCTCACGCGACCGGGATTCATCGAGCAAGCCGCTAAGCTGGGCGAGTACTTCTTCAACAAACTCCGCGCACTTGCAGCGAAGCACTCGAAAATCGCTGAAGTGCGCGGCAAAGGCCTCATTATCGGCGTCGAGATGAAAGAACCCGTCGCCCCTATCGTCGAAAAGCTGCTCGATGCGCGGATCGTGTGCGGGCCGGCGGGGCCAAACGTGTTGCGCTTTATTCCACCGCTCATCGTCACGCAAACGGACGTGGACCATGTCGTGGCAGCCCTGGACGCGGCGCTTGGAGCATCGTCATGAAGGACTTTCTCTCATTGGCCGACTTGTCCGCGGATGAGATCCTTGGCCTTTTGGATCTCGCCGATCAACTGAGACAGATGCACTGGGACCGGAAGGTGTATCGCCCGCTCGAAGGGAAAACGCTGGCAATGATCTTCGAGAAGCCAAGCCTGCGGACACGCGTGACCTTTGAACTTGGAATGTACCATCTGGGCGGTCACGGTTTGTTTTATCAGACGCGCCTGGGGGAACGGGAATCCGTTCCGGATATCGCGCGGAATCTTGAACGCTGGGTCGACGGCATTGTGGCGCGCACCTACAGCCATGACGTCCTTATCGAGTTGGCGGACTACGCGTCGGTGCCGGTCATCAACGCTTTGACGGACCGCGAGCATCCATGCCAGATCCTGGCCGACGCGCAGGCGGTCCGGGATCACAAAGGCGGCTTCGACGGGCTGAAAGTGGCCTTCGTCGGCGACGGGAACAACGTGTTTGCCTCATGGGCGCACTTTGCGGCACGCATCCCAATCGATCTAACGCTCGTCTGTCCCGAAGGGTACGAATGCGATCGGGAGATCCTCGCGTTCGCGCAACGGGCCGCCAAGGGAAAGGTCGTTGTCACGCACGACATCCCGACGGGCGTCGCCGGCGCCGACGCAGTGTACACGGACGTCTGGGCAAGCATGGGCCAGGAGGCGGAGGCCGCCGCGCGGGAACAGGCATTCAATGGCTACCAGGTCAACGCGAAGGTCATGTCGTACGCGAAAGAGGACGCGGTCTTCATGCACTGTCTTCCGGCGCACCGCGGCAGCGAGGTCGCGGACGAAGTGATTGACAGTCCGCAATCGATCGTGTTTGATCAGGCGGAAAACCGGCTGCACGTGCAGAAGGCGATCATGGTTACATTGATGAAGTGAGGGGTTTCCACTCAGAGAGGTATCGTGCAATGGCAAAGGACGTTAAGAAGATCGTGCTGGCGTATTCCGGGGGCCTCGATACCTCGGTGATTCTGAAGTGGCTGCAAGAAACCTATAAGGCAGACGTGGTGGCGTATATCGCCGACCTCGGGCAGGGCGAGGAAATGGAGCCGGCGCGTCAGAAAGCCGTCAACACCGGCGCTTCCGCCGTGTACTTGGATGACGTGCGCGAGGAGTTCGTCCGCGACTTTGTGTTTCCCGCGATGCGGGCGAATGCGATCTACGAGGGCAGCTATCTCCTCGGCACGAGCGTCGCGCGGCCGCTGATCGCGAAAGGGCAGATTGGGGTGTATCGGAAAGAGAAGGCGGACGCGGTGTCGCACGGGGCCACTGGAAAGGGCAACGATCAAGTCCGGTTCGAGCTGACGTATTACGCGCACGAACCAAACATACGGATTATCGCGCCTTGGCGGGAGCCTGCTTGGACAATGACGAGCCGCACGAAGATGATGGAATACGCTAAGCAGCATAGGATCCCGGTTCCGACAACCGCGAGCAAGCCCTACTCTTCAGACCGCAACCTCCTCCACATATCTTTCGAGGGCGGCATCCTCGAGGATCCATGGGCGGAACCGCCGGAGGACATGTTCATGTTGTCCGTGGATCCGCGGAAGGCCCCCGACAAGCCTACGTACGTCGAGATCGACTTTGAAGAAGGGACGCCTGTAGCCGTCGACGGGCAAAAGCTTTCGCCCGCGAACCTGCTTTCCAAACTCAATGCGTTGGGCGGCGCAAACGGCGTCGGACGTGTGGACATGGTCGAGAACCGGTTCGTCGGGATGAAATCGCGCGGCGTATACGAAACGCCCGGAGGCACGATCCTGTACAGGGCGCATCGGGCCGTCGAGTCGATCACGATGGACCGCGAAGTCATGCTGGCGCGCGACTCGATGTCGCCGAAGATCGCGCAACTCATCTACAACGGCTTCTGGTATTCGCCCGAAATGGACCTGATGATGGAATTCGTCCTGAAGACGCAGGAAAACGTGACCGGCGCCGCCCGTGTGCGATTGTACAAGGGCAATTGCGACGTTGTGGGACGGCGTGCGCCACGTTCGCTATACGACGAGAAGATCTCGACGTTCGAGGAAGACGCGGGGGCCTACCAGCAGGCCGATGCCGGCACGTTTATCAAACTCAATGCCTTACGGCTTCGCGTCCGGAACAAGGCGGGTCTGTTCTAGGCGCGACCCAACAAACCGCCGAGCCTCAGCGGTTCAATCTGTCGCTTCCAATTAGAATGACAGTTACGCGAGAGGCGCGTTTTTGGCTTGTTAATTCCCTGGGATCGGCGGCACGCCGGGCCCAAAATTGACTTTGGCCGGGGGCGATGTTAACATTCTGTGAAAGGCCATTATATCCAAACGACGGAGGTACAGCGCCGAATGAATATCACGGTCACGGGTCGTCACATGGAGATGACCGATGCGCTTAAGTCATATGTAGAGGCCGGTTTACGAAAACTGCACGTCCACTTTGAGAGAGTGACGACGGCCGACGTGGTATTGATCGTCGAGAAGCATCGGCACATCGCGGAGATATGCCTCCATGCCAACGGCATCCGCATTCTGGGCAGAGAATCGTCGTCCGATATGTACGCGTCGGTGGACGCGGTTCTGGAGAAGATCGACAAACAGGTACGGAAACACAAGGACCGCATTAACCGGCACCAGCCCCGGACCGCCAAAGAAGCACGCGACTACCACCATCAGGTGATCGAGTATATCCCCGAGCAGGAAGAGGATCTGTCTTCTACCGAGCCATCGCACCGTGTCGTACAGCGGGAAAAGTTGACGATGAAGCCCATGTCGATTGACGAAGCCCTCATGCAGTTGGACCTGGTCGATGACGCGTTCCTGGTGTTCTTCAACGCCGATACGCAAGAAGTAAACGTCATATACGGGCGAGAAGACGGAACGTACGGCGTCATCGAACCGCAGTTTTAGTAAACTCATTTTGGATTTTAGATTTTTGATTTTGGATTGATGCCAGGAGCCGAAGTCTCGATGGCGAGAGGGGCAGCATCTCGGCTTTCACGGAATGAGTGTATTGCTGCCGCCTACGCGTATTCCTTCGCACGCGGAACCAATCCAAAATCTGAAATCTAAAATCATCCGGGAGCGCAAAGTGGATACCGCGAGTCTTCCTGTCAACCGCAAGCGCAGCATCGCTGTAGCCCGCCTGTTCGAAGCATTAGGGACCGCATTGGATCTAGAGGTTCTGGCCGGGCTCCAAGGGATGGGCCGGCCCGTACTGATTTCCGATATCAACCGTCCCGGTCTTGCGCTGAGCGGCTATCTCGAGTACTTCGCGAACGACCGTGTTCAGATCCTCGGCAATACCGAGGTCCACTACCTTGAAACCTTGTCCGCCTCCGTGTTGCAGACGCGCATGGAAGGTATGTTCTCTTTCGAGATTCCCGCATTCCTGCTGTCGCGGCAGTTGGCGCCTCGCAATCAGCTGCTGGACATGTGCAACCGCCGAGGGATCCCCGTGCTCCGCTCAAGCAAGAGCACCGACGAAGTCATCACGCGGATCATCCTGTTCCTGGCCGATGAGTTCTCTCCTGAAACACAGGTGCATGGAACCGCGCTCGACTGTTACGGCGTGGGCTGTGTGCTGGTGGGCGCCCCGGGCGTTGGGAAAAGCGAGACGGCCCTCGAATTGCTCGAGCGTGGCCACCGCCTCGTTGCGGATGATCTCGTCGTCTTGAAGCGCAGCCGCGACGCATACCTTTATGCCGAAGTCAACCCGGTCATCGAACATCACATGGAGATCCGCGGCGTCGGGATCATCGACGTCAAGAGCGTTTTCGGCGTTGGCCGCGTGCGGAATACCAAGCGCATCGGATTGATCATCGAGCTCGAAGAGTGGAAGCAACAATCCGACTACGACCGGACCGGGCTCAAGGAAGAGTTCGTTGAGATACTGGGCGTGCGCGTGCCTTATCTTCTCATCCCCGTGCGTCCAGGCCGGAACATCGCAATCATTGTCGAGGTCGCCGCCTTGAATTTCCGGCTGAAGGAGTTGGGCGTACACCCGGCGATCGAGTTCAACAAGCGACTCCTCTCGATCATGAATACGAACACTTAGCGGCGCATCTGCTCGCGCGCTGCTTTCCGACAGGTCGGACAAATCGCACACGTCGGACAGGTCAGACCCGTCGGATGTCCGCCTCGCGGCGGCGCGGAAACTGGCCTTCTACAAACGCTGAGGGAGACATCATGAAAAGCATCAACCTGGTTTTCGGTTGTCATTCGCACCAACCCGTGGGCAATTTCGAGAACATCTTTGCCATGGCGTACGAGCAAGCGTACCTGCCGTTTGTCGAAGTGCTCGAGAAATACCCCGCCGTGAAGGTAACCCAACACTTCACAGGCCCATTGTTTGACTGGTTTGAGGCGAACCGTCCCGAATTCCTCGAAAGACTGGCGGCGCTCGTATGTGCGGGCCGAGTCGAGATTATGGGAGGCGGATACTACGAACCTTTGTTGTGCGCCGTGCCGGAACGGGACAGCAT
>Ga0315279_10005914_pt1 | contig 15634 bp, 8 predicted proteins | sample YL17G06_20_MG_FD_203694 | JGI IMG/M metagenome (GOLD analysis project Ga0315279, IMG submission 203694) | Sediment microbial communities from Yellowstone Lake, YNP, Wyoming, USA - YL17G06_20 | ecosystem: Environmental > Aquatic > Freshwater > Lake > Sediment | place: USA: Wyoming | collected... | reverse complement strand
TAAATGGTTTTTGCTTGTTATTTACATTTACAATAATTAATAGCTGATGAATCTTGTAAAAACAATAATTCAAAACCATTTACCCATCCTACAATTGTGTCTAAATGGCATTTTTTAACGATTACAAAAAGGAGAACGTGATGAAAAGGAAAGACTATATTCTGCTGTTAGTAGTATCATTAATTTCAGGTTTGATCGGTGCGTTTGCCACAAAGATCATTTTTGAAGGCAATACAGCCGTTGCACAGGATGAGGGAACATCTCTTCAAGGGCAAGATATTCGTTTGTTGAGTAAAGATGGAAAAGTTATGGCGGCGCTTGCTATTTCACCAGACACAGGAGAGCCGTTTTTTATCATCAACGGGAAAGACGGCAAATACAGAATTATGCTCAACATTGAGCAGGGAAGCCCACAGATTACATTGAGAGATAACAATGCCCAGACACGGTTAGTACTCGGAAATTATGAGATAACTAATAGAAACAAGGGAACTATCGAGAAACGCCCTGAATCTTCGATGGTAATGTTTAACAAAGATGGCAAGCTTATATTTTCTGCCCCATGAAATAATTTAGCCACGGATACACACAGATTTTCACGGATAAGGAGAAAAGACGCAAGATTCATGATACAAAATAGTAATCTATGATCAATACTCTGTATCCTGCATATTCTCTAATCCGTGTTAATCCGTGGCTAAATTCCTGATTCAAAGGTGTTACCTTTTCCTAAAAGACTTATGATTATTCTACAATTCTGGCATCTTGACTTTAACTTCTTTGCCTTGTTTCACTGATCGTGCTATTCCATCCATTATGACATTTGTGGTCAGGACTTTTTCGGGATCAATAGGTGAGGGTCCGCCTTTACGGACAGCCTTCAGGAATTCTCTGACCTCTTTATCCCACACGTCAACAGGTTGTAGACCTTCGACTCTGATGTTGACCATGTCACCAACTGGCTCAATTTTTAAGGTGCAACCTTCAGCTTTGGCAAGCTCTTCAAGTTCTTTTGGAACGCTGTCAGCATAGACAGTGCCGTAGCTCATACCGGCTTTCTTTCCAAGAAAGTAATTATGTCCAAGTGAGTCTGCATGTACTGCCCATGAGATTTTGAAAACCATGATTGAGCCATCATCAAATCTAACCCATGCTGCGCCGAATTCTTCAACGTCCATAGTTTCAAGACCGGGTGCATCTTTAGATAGATAATCACAGGCATAACCAGAGACACTTACTGGTTTCGGATAATTCAACGTGAAAAGCGTATCGTGCATGTTGTAAACACCAATGTCAACTATTGCACCGAATCCTGCTGTTGCCTTGTGAATAAAAGTACCACCGGGAACACCTCTGCGCCTGCATCCGACAGACTCAGAATAATATACGTCACCGAGTATACCTGCATCAAATATCTTCCTTGACATTACGATATGGGGTTGATACCTGCTGTGAATACCTATGTGAAGAATTTTGCCTGAATTCTTTGCCGCACGAACCATAGCAGTCGCATCAGACAGAGTTGCGGACATAGGTTTCTCACAAAGAACGTGCTTTCCAGCATTCAGAGCCGCTACCGTTGGTCCTCTATGTGCCTGATTGAACGTACAGACGCTGACTGTCTGTATTTCGTCCATCTCCATCATCTTTTTATAGTTGGTAAAGACATTCTTCTTTGGAACTTTCCATTTCTCAGCAAATTGTTGAGCTTTGTCTTTGAATATATCGCAGACCGCAACAACCTGTATATCCTCTATCTTGGAATACACACCCATGTGATGATTGGCGATACCGCCTGTACCTACTACCGCAACCTTTACTTTGTCCATTTTTCACTCCTTTTAAAGACGTAAGGGCGAAGCATTCATCAATAATTATTGGTCTATATCCAACATTTTACAAAACAAATGCTTCGCCCCTATATTTCTTATCACATACTAGGAGATTCTTCTCCGAGTAGCTCTTTTATGAAGGCACTGATTCTTGGATCACCTGTCGTTTCTATCTTTTTCAATACAGCGATAGATTCAGGATCACCTATCTTATACAAAGCCTGTATAGCAGTAAGTTTTACAGTGGATTCCTCGTTTTGATCTTCCAGAACTTTTTTCAGTTCCTCCTTGACCACCTTTCCACCAACGGCGCCGAGCGTTGCGACTGCAATATCTCTGACCTTGCTATCCGGGTCCTGCCTTGCCTGTATCAAAACAGCGGTTGCAGGTTCTCCTATTCTTCCAAGTGCATATCCTGCCAGCAACCGAACTCCCAATGATGAATCCCTTAAAGCCAAAGCCAATGGTTCTATGGCTTCCAGTGGTTGCATCTTTGCAAGTGCCTCTGCGGCGCTGCGCCTAACCTCTGGATCGGGTTCACTCGCTTCCGGAAGGTGTGCAATAAGTGGCTGGATTATGCGAGGGTCATTCATACTAGCCAGAGATTTTGCGGCGGAACGGCGTATCCACCTGTCATTGCTCAACAATGCCTTTATCAATGGCTCAACTGCCCTTGTGTCACCTATTTCACCAAGCGCATCTATAAGCGTTAACTTAATCCCGCCCAGTTCTCCTCTTTTGAATATAACCCTGTCAGCTTCGGAGGCTTTCTTCATAGCTTTTTTATAGCTTTTAATGTCAACTATACTCATCTCATCAATAACGTGAGTAATCAGGTCGCCTTCTTTTATACCTTCCATGCTAGCCGGGCTACCTTCTACTTCCAGCATCTCCAGCTTTTTTACGACAACACCTTTACCGCCACCGTCTTCTTCTTCAATTCCAACCTTGCTAATCTTGGGAGCAACTATTTCCCTTGCAAGATTGATTGTAACCTTGCCTGAACTCAGCAGTTTTTGAGAAATCTCCTGATTGTATTGCTCTACATTTTTCACAGGTGTGCCATCTATTGTATAAATAACAGTATTGAGCTTTATCCCGACTTTATCAGCCTTGCTACCGGGATTTACGTCAAACACAAGAACCCCGCGCTCTTCAGGATCGGGCTTTACCATAATACCCAGATCATCAGGATTTAAGGCTGATACGACTTTCGATATTCGCAGGATAGCTTTCTTATCTTCTTTCAGCGCATCACCTAAAGCATTCCTGAAATCCTTTTTGTTAGCTATCTGTCTTTCGTCTATGATATAGGATATTAACTCTCCTGCTCTTATGCGATTATCAGCGGTAGACCCGGGTTTTACTGTTTCGACAATAACACCTTTGAGCGACCATCGGTCATTGAGATCAGAACCGATTTTCTTTATGGTTATACCTATCTTTCCGTCTTCATAAGATTCCTTACCGCAACCAAGTATGAAAAGAATTGCCAGAATCAAAGCACAGAAAACTAATGAACTTGAACATTTATGAATATTCATTCGATAGATTGGCATAAAAGCTGTCTCCTTTCTGGATAATTATTATATTATACCATTTCTCATTTGAAAAGCCACATAATTGTCGTTCTGAACGGAGTGAAGAATCTTCTTTTTACTGCGTCAATGGGATTCTTCGCTCTGCTCAGAATGACATATTTGAATCAAGAAATGGTATTAGGCTCTATGATTTAAGTTTTATTTCAATCGGATTCGTTTCTTCCTGAAGCATTTCCATGAGAGAATCAACAGCGGCTTTATCTTTCAGTTCTCCCAATGCGATAGCGGCGTCAAATCTCACTATCAATCCTTTGTTCTGGAGGACTTCAATCAGTTTACTTATGGCTGTTTTGTTGATCGCTGTGATGGTTACGTTGCTGTTATTAAGTCCTTCTTTTACAAATTGTTTGAATTGATCAGCGTTTTGTATCCTTCTCTCACTGACTACGTAAGTAATAATCTGACCCAGCCTGAGACCCGCCTCAACTGCTGAACTTTGTGGTTTAAGTGCAGTAACGATTACACCTTCTGCTCCATTGGGCAGTGCCTGCACTGTTATACCGAGAATTGGGAAGTCCATTGTAGGTGACTGTGGAAGAACCTTTTCTTTCACGTCCTTAGCAGCGAGTTTTGGTTCTTTCGACGTTGGTTTTGCTTCTTTTATTTTATCTGTTAGTTCTGAAACCTGAGTTATAGTTGCGATTTCGGGAACTGGAACAGATATTGTCTTATACTTGTCTTCGTTTGTTATTATAAACTTGAGTTCCTCACCCTTTGAAATAGATTCAGAAACAATCTTCTCGTAATCTTTAATAGAATTAACAGGTTGATCGTTAATGTAAGATATGATTTCTCCCTTTTCTATTCCTAGCTTTCCAGCTTTACTCTCAATGGTAAGGTTCTTTACGAGCAAACCGTTTTTACTTTCAGTCCACGTTATACCAAGATCATCAATATTCGATACGGTAATTTTCACTATCTTTGGTATACCGAAAATGACGTTCTTGTTACTTATAGATTCATCTACTAATTGCTTAAATTCTTCCAGTGATGATATCTTCTTGTTAATAATAACAGAGGATATTATCTCATCTTTTTGTAGAGTCATCTTTGTTGCTAGATCACCAGTTATATCTTGAGCAACCTTTACGCCATCTTCTATCGGTGTTAATTGAATATCTAGTAACGAAGAATTTCCGTTCTCTCCATGGACATCTATTTTTCTTTTTGCGATCTGGCGTAATGCAACAACTGCCGCTCGCCTGACTTCAGCTTCCTCACCTTTTTGATCCTTAGTTTTCAGGACGGTTATTCTTTCCATGAGAGTGGCAATCGCTTTTGGATCACCGATGTCACCCAAAGCCCTCACTGCATCAAATCTGGTTCCCATACGCTTATGCTTTATAATGTCCTCTTGCATCAAGCGGTCAACAACTTCCTTGCGATTGTTTAACTTGCCGAGAACTAATCCCGCATCATCACGATCTCTGGCATCTTTAGATTTCAGAATTTTGACTAGCGGTTTTATCATGGGGTCTATTTGTGCGTTTATATCTATCAGGGCTTTTAAGGCGCTCTTACGGACATTTTCATCTCTGTCTCGTAAAGCCTCTTCGATAAGGATTTTCAGATACTTCCTTTTATCATTTTTATAAGCCAGCATCATTTGTTCGGATCGGCGTTCAATTGTAGCATTCTCATCATAGTATCCTAGCAGGTAATGGGCTTCGGCATTATTGGGTTCCTTTTCAACAGCAAGCTCAAACTGCGCAACTGCCTTTTGGATCTTGCCCCTTTTATCGGATTTCACCCACTCCTTACCTTTAGAAAGATACTCGTTTTGAGACCCACAGCCAATGACAGAGAGCATGGCAACACACATAAACAAAATGAACCAATACTTTCTCATGAAAACTTTCCTCCCAGTGGTATTCGGTTCTCAATTAATTATTTTTACAGCTTCTTTTCCAATATAATAATCTCTTTTTCTACGAATCCCCAGCTTTTATATTTTTCGATTAATTTACCATCGGAGCGATTTGCCTCGATCTGAAGTATCTCTATATTGTTCTGCCTTGCCATATCAGAGGCTACGTCAAGCAATTTATCTGCTGTGGCAGTACCACGCCATGGACCCGTAACAACTAATTGGCTGACTTGAGCGATTTTTTTATTTTTCTTATCAATTTCGATCAGTACGTTACCAACTGCATAACCATTAACTTCAGCGATCAGCCTGTATGCCTCACCACGGTCCATGCGTTCAACATCACGTTTAAGCTTTTTTTCCACTTCCTCTAGCGTCTCTGACGGGAAGCAAAAGGCATGTAGAGAACTTGCGTCGTCAATTTCCGCCTTGCGAATCTTCAGACCAGTTGTTATATCAAAAACTTGTTCCATGTTAATCTAAATCCCTCCGCCATGAGATGATTATCTAAAGAATCTAATTTCATAAGGAAACAGACCATTTTCATAAATTGGACCAAACTCGCGACGATCTGAAGTTATCAATGTTGCTTTCTCACGATCCGCTAAGGATAATACAAAGCAATCAGCAAGAGAAACTGATAAAGAAGCTTGTTTAATTCTTGTCTTATACGATGCAATCATTTTCCAAAAGTTGCGATCCATATCCTCCCTTAATTCAATTCCCATTTTCTCTAATCTTTCAACAAATTCATCGGCGATATCATTAGCTTCTCCACGAAAAAGGCAATCATAATATACTTCGCACAGGTTTACTGCATGTACCATACACTTTTCATCAAGAATCAGATTTTCTACATAATCTGCCCCAATTTCACCCCTCAAATACGCTATTATTGCACAAGCATCCAGCACAAATGTCATTTATTCTATCCTTCCACTTGAATTTCTTGACGTTTATGATCTATAAACTCTTCAGTGCTTGAAAGAACAGATTTATATTTACCTTTAGTCGTGCGTATTAGTTCTCTGCGTTGTTCCTCAGATATTTGTAGTAATGGTACAATCATCTTATTTATTTCAGCAAACCCACAATCAACTATTTTATTTGCAAGTTCAAAATCAAGCATGTATTTTTCTTGTTTACTAAAATTATACCTGTAATCTCCATCAATTGCTATGCCCAATTCAACAGCATTGGTATTTGAAAATGGCTGGGTCTTTCGTTGAGATTTATCTATTCTATAATTCCTCAAAGTAACACTGCTAAGAAATTGATCCGATATAACTTTTGTCGTTTTCAACTGAATTTCACTAAGATCGGCAGAATTGCTGTTTTTTAGAAATAGATTGTGAATATGATAAATTATGGTATTTATATTTGCATCGCTGGGTATAAGAACCTGCGTAGCTAGACTGCAGGATTGTAGCTTCATTTCACCAATAACGTTTAGCAATTCAAACAGTAAAGGCGTTCTTTCAAGTATAAATTTCTTGCCTTTTTGAAAATCATTTTGATAATCTTCTGGATAGTTCACGTTTAATGCAATTTTTCTCTGAGATATATTAATCTTACTAAATTCATGCTCTGATGCAAATACTAATTCTTTCCGTGAATGTCGGAGATTGGGCTTTGATTTGTCAGACATAAATTTATTATAATAATTCTTCAGAATATCTTCAAATTCATCTGTCTTATTTTGAATTTCAACTTGTGATCGAAAGGCAATATTAAAACAGTTTTGTATATATCTTGGTTTTTCAAACATTTCGGTAGTTCCTAAAAGGATATAAAATAGGTTCTTTGGTAATTAACGGGGAAACTTGTGTTTATAATGTTTTGTTTTCACGGGAATGACACAAACGTAATCGTTGTCATTCCAGCGAAAGCTGGAATCCATCTTATGCAAGATATGATCAGTTTCAAACTGAGTTTGATCAATAATCATTCCCCCGCTATTTACCAAAGAGCCATAAAATATAACGATTTTCTAGTATACAATACTATAACATAGTGATTACTCCCACGACTATAGTTCGTGGGCTTCTAAGGATTTGATACCTAAGCGATCTAATCCAATCGCTAATATGAGAATTATAACATAGTGAATATACTATGTCAATTCAATAAAAAGTTAATACGAGTTTTTCAGTTATTTGTGGAATAGTCATAATTCATTATTATTAACTGAAAAAGCCGTATCGTTGTATCAATAAGCCTTCTGAACTTGAACGCCCTTTTGAACGCCACGACGCATCTGGTCAAATTCCTTGAAATTGTTGCTCTGGACAGCTTGATTCTGTAACTCTATGTTGGCACGATAATCAGCTTGTTGACGGTCAACTGGGAATCCTAATTGTTGTTGTACGGCAGGTCTTGCGCCTTCTGGCACACCAAGCCACCGCTTTCCACGATAGAAGGCGTAAGTATCTTTATTTTCTCTTGCAATGACTGTTGCAATGCCATTTATGTTATCGGCAATAAACAATCCTCGTAAGTCGGTCTTTCCAGACTTAAATTCTTTTTGTGCTGAACCGATAGCCTTGACGTGAACTCCTTCTTTGTATTCATTCTTTGCCACATCACGAACGTTTACTCGTACTCGTCCACTTCCAGAATCTTCTTGAACTTCAATATCAAGAGGTGTTACTAGAACCAGCCCACTGGTAAACAAGTCGTCTCCACGGCAGATCACCAGATATGCGCCATCTTTGTATGTTTTATCTTCTTTGAGCAAAGTCAAATCAACTTCACGCTCTTTGTCAACGTAATCTTTACCATCACCAAGAGTTATCGTTCCATTCTGCTCTGGTGCTATTCCTGCAAGATGAACCTGACTTATCTTGTTTAAATCCTTCTCACGTAGATACAGTTTCATCAGGTCAACACGATATACTTGGAAAAAGGCTTCCTTAATATTACGGTATTTGATGGTAATCTTTACGTTATCTTTTGGTCTAAGGACTTTAACCTCGTCCATAGATATACGCTTTTCCTGAAAATATGCGATTGACTCTTTTGCATCAGGATATACGTCCTCGATCTTTTTATACCATTCCATCGCCATATCAGGCTTGCCTTGCGCATGATATATTTGACCTATAATATACTGAGATAAATTCTTATCATCGCTTTTACCTTCAGCAACAAGCTTGGCGGCACTTATGGCTTCGTCGTATTTACGCTGCCAGAAAAGTCCTAATGCCTCAACATACTGGAAGCTTGTCATAAAATCGCTTTCTGGATAGCGTTTCTGTGCCGATCTGGATACTGCTACAACCATTGGGTAATCCTCAAGATCAAGCAGTGCATTTGCCATAGAGAAGATAGCGTCATCAGCAAGCGGATCATCAGGATAAAGCGTCAAGAACTGAGACAGCATAAGAATCGTCTCTTTCAACAAATCAAGCCTTGTGATCTTCCGTTCCTTACCTATATATGAAGATGAATCTTTGAAAAGCTTCATAAGTCGTTCAGTTTTTGCAAGCTGATCAACCAGTGGAACTTTCGAGTAGAGTGCTTGCGAAAGGGCAAAGTATGAGGATACCACCTGTGGCATGTCTGGATATTCTCGCCACAGACTCTCCTGAAAGTCTATCGAGTTGAAAAACTGACCTTCATCCTGCAAAACCGCACTCACGTTAGAATCGTTGATAAAGCTTGCATCCATCGTGGCTTTGTAAACGAGATATGCACGCTCAAACTCACCGATCTCACGGTAGGCTTTACCAACAGTGAGTATCTTGTCAAATGGGATGTAAAGCTCAAGAAAACGCTCTCTTAATATTTCAAAGTATTCAATGACTTTACTGGCATTGTAGTATTTATCCTCAGTGTATATCCACAGCAACATGCGTGCAACGTCGCGCTGGTTATACTCACGATTCTTTTCGTACAGCTTTGATAGCATTGAAAGCGAATCTGCATAATTGTCTTCTTCAAAATAGACTCTACCGAATTCGTATAGCTCAGAATCATTCATCTTATACTCGTCTTTGGATTTTTCACCGGGGGCAAGCACTTCCAGCGTATCTACCTCTCCGATACGCATCTGATCCGGATTCATCGCATCTCTTATAATTGTTGGAAGCACCTTATACGTTCCGGGAGCGTAGCTAACTAATTGATAGTTGAAATCCCTTACGTCCCTACCGGGTAGATAATAGAAGGTGATCATACCATCACCAGTCTCGTAATATTGATAGTTACCTGTCACTGAGTTACTCACGAGCATCGTTCCAGCAGGTATGTATTCACTGACCACTAAATATCGGTTCGTATATGCTTCTATTATGTTTACAGATACGTTGGTTCTTTGACCATCAGTAAGCTGTGTTATCTCTGTGCTACTGTAAGCAATAGGTTTCCCACGATATTCCAGCGGGGTGTGATAGTATTTCCTTGACTCAACGTAAGGCTTATCCCACGATTTTGGGTCTTTAATATCGGGTGAGAATCCGCTTAGAGTGATTATATAGGCATAACTGCCCCTGCCTTCCATACGGAACTCGATCTTATTTTTGTCCTGTATTAGCTTTGTTGGAATGGGTATAAGTATCGAAGGCTGTTCGCTTCTAACTTCCATCTCTTTCACTTTTTCACCATTAGCTAAGACTGTAAGGCGATAATCACTCTTTGTAAACTGCGTTTTGCCGTAATAGGTAGCTAATGCGGCTACTGCTGGTCCCTTTGCCTTATATGGTGAAAAGCCCTGATAGTATCGCTTCGACAATAGATAATCCACGTATTGCTTGACTGACGGTGAGTCTGGTCTTATGGATTCCATCGCTAGAAGCCCTAAGCTTGCTATTTCAACATCGAGTGATTCAAGTTTTTTAGTCATAAACACATCAAGGACTTCTCCACCGATCTCGTTGCGGTTAAGATTTACGAATGTCAGCGCTGTGTAGGCAAGAGTCGCCGGGTTCATCTCATTACGGTTACGATAAAGCCTGTTTGCATAAGCGAAATCCGCTTCACCGACAGTAGAAAGAGAATGGAGTATGACTGATTTTGCATCGTCATTGTTTTGCTCTACACGAGCAAAAACTGCTTTAAGGTATGCAATGGCTTTTTCCATTGTCTGAGGATTAATAGTTGTACATTTCTTAGCCTCTGCCAATGCCCAGAGCATCCTTGAACTAACGTATATGTCACTTTCAACTGCTTGTCCAACACCGCACCAACTCCATCCACCGTCATCTCTCTGGCTGAGGATAATACTCGATACAAGGCTTCTTGCACGTTCTGATAGTTGCTTGCTGTCAGTTGGATTTCCACCTATTTTCTTCAGGTAATCGAGTGCATAAGCAACTGCAATGAGATCATTGCCTGCATCACCCGGCATCGGCATAATATTACTGGCGAAGTTTACTTCTCTCATTATATCAAAACCCATCGCAAGGTCGAAGATCAGGCGATTGACGCTAGGACCAATGCTAATATTGAGCATCTTGCTTGTAAACACCTGATCTGGCAGTTGAAGGAATATCGTCTCATTACCAGACGATACGCCACCTTTATTGTCTGCGTATTCAATGCCCCATAGTCTGATTGGCAATGTGCGTAGAACTCCATCTGCCATATTGCCTGCCTTTGCTGTCACCTCGAAGCGTGCATTTCTCCCTGCTGAAACTAACATGCCTTTGAAAACTACTTCCGTAGTGCCATTCTTGCTGATTGTAACCTGCTTCTGATCAGTCGTGTCTTTTTCGTCAATAGTCAATTTCAGATTCAGGCTTACATTTCCTTCAAAACCAGTCAAGTTATGGACACGGACAAGGGTTCTTACTGTATCGCCTTCTGTAACGATTGACGGAAGTTTAATATCAAGGAAGAAGTCTTTGCGAGTGATAGTGTTTGTAGTCGTCTGACCAACGATTGTCTCAACAGTGCAACCTCTGCTTGTAATTCTCCATTGAGTCGTCTTTTCGGGCATTGGAACTTTAATCTTTGCTTTGCCGTTAGCATCCGTCACGATCACAGGTAGCCAATAGCCTGCTTCGGGTATTTCTTGTCGCACACTCGGTTCTGCTATTCCCTGTCCTCCATATCCAGCCTTGCCACCTTCCATTCCGGATCTTGCCTCTGCATAGTAATATTTTTCAGCATTAGCATCACTTAGGTTTTTATCTTTTTCATCAATCCGCATTTTTGCAGATGCTTTACGTGCTCCCATTTGCCGTCCCATAGACGCAGGAGCCGGCGCCGCAAGCGCTAGAGATACTCCGTTAGTAGCTACTGCGGAAACTTCCTCTTGTACCTGACCTAGCACGTCTCCCGTTTTTTTTGCTTCTTCTGCTTCTCTTTTCAATCGGTCTACTTCCTCAAGCATCTCTTTTATTACCTGACGTGTCGGTGGTTCATAGCGGAATGTACAGCTTGAAACTGTCGTCATGCCCGCATATCGCTGCGCACCCTCTTTGAAAAAGTCAGTTATTGGCATTAAAACATCAGGATATAGAGCATATAATGCCTCTTCGACAAGTGCAAATGAGAGTTCTGCTTCAACGGGCTTTCCAAGCTGATCCGTTACGGTAACTTCTATCTCTCCCTCTTCGCCCGGAGCGTAGAATTCTTTGAGCTTAAATGATATTGCTAATTGTCGCTCAACAGTGAAATCTTTTTCTGCGGTCACGAGTTTCGGCGCAATTTCACCTTCAACACTCATGGCAGAAACAGCAATTCTAAAGTTGGGGAAATGCTCGTTTCCTACGGTGAAGTCAACTTCATTCCAGCCTTTGTTTAGCTTTTGTATTTTGTGGCTGATGATACCCTCACCCTCGAAAGTCAGCAATGCAACCGCAGAATTCTCAAGCCTTGAGTGTATCTTTATTTTCACTGTCTTACCGACTTTAAGCCCTGATTGTTCAGCCACTATCCTGAGTTTTACAGCATCCTTATCATCAGATATTGTTATATAGGCTTCGTTAGATGATATGGGCTGATTGAATCTGTCGGTTCCTGATGCTCGCAGTAAGTAATTTGCTCCCTGATCAAGTTTCAAAGAGACAGAACCTTTTCCTGTCTTTTCATCAGTAACAACTTTATGTTCTTCAACTTTGATCTCAGATATACGTTGAACTGCAAAATTTCCATCATTAGTGAACCACGGCATTTGCGATAATATCGGATGAGCCGGACGTTCTACCTTGCGATATACTACTAAATTTAACTCTTTGCCAACAGGTTTACCATCTGCGCCTTTTGTTTCAATAGATACGCTGAAAGGCTCACCTGATATAGCTACCTCAGTGGATGGTTTAACACTTATGGAGAATTCAAGGCTTGCCAGAAATACGTGATCTGATGTCCATGGGATATTCTCCCCTTCAACTGTTCCACTGAAAGTTAATACTGTATCAGGTTGCATTGCGGTAGTGTCAAACGTGACTTTGATACTGCCTTCGGTGTCAACAGGTTCTGTGTAGCTTCTGCCATCAGGGAGAGTATATCTAATCATGCGGTTCGTGACAGGCTGACCATAGTAATAGCTTGCTTTGAACGTTGCTTCGATCTTTTCACCCCTAAAATAGACCTTTCGTGGAAACTCGATAGCCAGTTTCATCTTTTCCAATTGGTATCTTTGAACTTGAAAAGTGCCTGTATAGATTTTTGTATCATCATCTTTGGATTTTGCTATGATCTGATATTCACCCAGAGGTGCATTTGGATCAAGCAGGAACTCTGTGTTAAACGTCCCGAACTTAGATAATTTAAGGTCTTCGGAATGGAGCAATCTTCCCTGAGAATCTATAATTGATAACTCGTAAACACTGTCAGGTGTTACCTTATAAATTCCTTCATTAACGTCTCTGATAATAGCGGAGATTGATACTTTTTGCTCAGGGCGATACGCAGGTCTGTCTGTATAGATATATCCTCTTGACGTCAGACCGGTGCTTAATCCAAGTGCTGATATATCAAGTGAATTTGATGCAATGTTTCCATCTTTAATTATAAAGGCTGAAACTCCATTAGTGTTTTTCAGATCGTCAATTTTCTTTTGGAAAACGCCATCTTCGCCAGTTTCACCTTCGCCAATAACTTTTGTGCCGTCAGTGATAAGTACTCTTGCTTTGGATACTGGCTCAAGCTTGAGCATATTCTCTGCAAATACCAGTACCTCCTGACGTGAAGTTTTGACTATCGCATCAACGTCACTACGGATAATCAGAGTTGTTGCCTCAAGATCATCTTCACTGACGTGAATAGCGTAAACACCGGGTCCATCCATTAGGACTTCGATATACTGCTCAAAAAGCTTATATTTTTTGTATTCAGGGATCGGATATTCCTGCGTTTTGTCTGGAGATATAAGGGCAATATCGAGATTTTCAATACCTATTATCCCATGAGTTTTCCGCCAATACGCTTCGAGATCGAGTTTATACATATCAACTGTGAGTTTCTCGATATTTCTCAGAATCAGCTTAACCTTTGCTGGTTCGTTTGTGCGGAAAATTCGCTCTGTCACCAGTTGTAATTTCTTCTCGGTCATGCTTCGGATATGGTTTTGTGCTTCGCCGTACCAACTGCCCCATGTTAATTTGCGATATGACTCAAGGGCTTTCTCGAAATCAAAGAGTTTCTCCTCGTAGATTTGACCTATCCTGAATAGTGCAAGTGATGATTCTTCCATGTTGGGGTACTTACTGACGAGTTTTTCCCATTCTGAAATAGCTTTTCTATATTCAGGTAATTTCTTTTCTTCTGCCTGTTCTGCTGAATGATAGTGAAGTTGACCGAAGGCAAACATTATCTGACGTGAGCGATCATCGAGAGGGTGCTTTTCGAGAAACTTGCCCCATGCGCTTACAGCTTCATCGTATTTCTCCTGCGCAAGCAGATCAACCCCTATTTGATATTCTGCATTGACGATACCTCGTTGAGCATCCGTCCATTGCGGTCCGTTGGGAAATTGAGCAACGTACTGGTTCCATGTATCTATTGCGCCTGTATAATCTTTCTTTCCCAATAGCATTTCACCTATTTTATACGTGGCAGACATGCGAAGTTGCTCGAAATTCTCAACAGTAAGTTGATCCGTTTCTTTCATAGTTGAATCATATTTGAGATTAATGAATTCTTTATATGAATTTATTGCATCTTCAGTTCGACCTGAAATCTCGTAAGTCTGAGCAATATCATAAGTAAGAATGATATAACGAGTATCATTATGGTAATCTGAGATGAACGTACTAGCAGTCTTAATCCCGATCTCAAGCTCTTGAGGGCTTCTTGTCTGCGGTATGTGATAAGTTCTGACAATCAGGAATCTTGAATCACGTATAAGCTTGTCATTGGCAGAATCAGATTCTGTTCTTCCGTTACTCGGCGGAACGAGATTTGGGATAAGATTAAGTAAATTTTCAAGGTTGATCCTTGCCCATAAAGCCTGATCCATAGCAAGCTGGCTTTCGGAAAGGTAGTAACGTGCTTCAAATCTATGTATGCCCTGAATTGCTTTTGATTTTCCCTGATCCTTGTTTCTCTGGGGTGCATCAACAGGTCCCATCCAGTCGGGATCGAAGGCATCAAGATAAGCATGATAATCGTTGACAGCCTGCTGATAGTTCCCGCTCAACTGCATCATGCGCCCAAGACGAAACATTATCTCGTCTTTCATGCTGTCACCGATCTCAAGTTCAAGGACTTTCTTATATATTTCATAAGCTTTGGCATAGTTTGGAGGTGGAACATTTAGCTCAGTCTTTGTCGGGACGTACGACAATGCTTCTGCGAACCTGAAATATACTCCAGCGATCTCCTCTTTTCTTGCAGACGATAATAGTCTCTGCACTTCCTGATTGTATATCTTTTCTGCTTCTGTAAAATTCTTTGATTGAATAAAACACTCAGCTTTCAGGAAGATGGCTTTCCTATACCACGGAGATTTATCGTGTTCAATTATGATTTCATCACAAGACTTGCTCGAATCTGTATACTTTTTATCATAATATAATGATAATGCTTTAAGGTAGAGTAGATAATCACGATTATCTTTTGCACGGGGGAGCAATGAATCTAATAGTTTTACAGCTTCGGAGAATTGCTTATTTTGAATAGCGGCGCGGACGTCTTTTTCTGTCGGTTCCGCTTTGGTTTCTGCCATTGAGTAAATGCCTGTTCCTAAAAACATAATCAAAGTAAAGACAAATGTTTTCATCTCTCGTTTCGGCAAGGATACCCCTGCCTTCAGGCATGGGGAGGAATTGCCTTCTCCTTTCTAGTGTTAAAAGTAAGATGGTAGTTTTGACACAAGTTAAAATAAAACTTGCCCTGGAACTACCAAACAGGTTAGCAGTCTTCGCCAATGTTATAGGACAGTTTGT
>Ga0315279_10005913_pt1 | contig 15639 bp, 7 predicted proteins | sample YL17G06_20_MG_FD_203694 | JGI IMG/M metagenome (GOLD analysis project Ga0315279, IMG submission 203694) | Sediment microbial communities from Yellowstone Lake, YNP, Wyoming, USA - YL17G06_20 | ecosystem: Environmental > Aquatic > Freshwater > Lake > Sediment | place: USA: Wyoming | collected... | reverse complement strand
GCGACAAAGTTTTCAAGTGGGAGAAGCAGGTGCTGGCGGTTAAAACTTGGCTTGTTGAAACAAAAGGTCAAGCAGACAATACGGCTAAGGCCGTTACAACTGCGGCACGGTCATTCTTTGCGTTTCACCGCGTAGGCTTAGAGTTTCGTAAACCTGAAAAGGCTCGGCTTAAGGAGGCGCACGCAAAAAGTGAAGATTACCGTTTCAGCGTGGCCGACCTGCAAAAAATGTTCAACGTGGCGAACTTGACGGAAAAATACGTGTTAACCGTGGGTAAATCATTCGGGCTTAGAGCAGGCGATTTTATGAAGTTAACCAAAGGCGATTTAGAGGCGTACATTGACCGTGAGCCGCCTATAAGCATTGGAGCGTACAGTACGCAAAAAGAAGGTGTCAAGGCGTATCCTTTCATAGATGCTGATGCGCAACCTATAATAAAACTAATGCTTGAGAAAATGACACGGGAAGGTCGCACTAAACCTTCTGAAAGAATGTTGACATACACGCACAAAATGCAACTTAGCCGCGTACTAAAGCGCCTAGTGCAAAAGGCTGGCTTGAATGTAGGCAACAAAAACGTCAAGTTCCACTGCCTGCGAAAGTTTCTGATTGACCACTTGAGTAGTTACATGAGCGAAAGTAAATGGAAACAGATTGTTGGAAAGTCAATTAGTGAGGCCGCGTATGTGTCGCCTGAAGGCCTAAGGCAGGATTATGCCAGAGCAACACCTGAAACATGCTTCTCAACGCCAACACAACTTATTGAACTTCAGAAACGGCAAGAGGCGATTGAAGAAATCGTCAGCGGCCTGAGCGTTGAGCAAAAAGAGAAAATGGAGAGGCATGGCCTAAGCCTAAGAAGTCTGAGGCTGAGCCGAAAGCGAAGGAAACCTCGAACTGCAACAAACGGCGGCGACTGTGGCGTGGCGTTTGAGCAAATAACTGAGGCGCAACTGTTAAGTTACTTGCAAGCGGGTTGGCAAGTTGTGCATAAGTTAAACGATGGGCAGTTGGTTGTCAAGCGTTAGCCACTTTTTCTGCACCTACCTAGAACTGACCGGCAATAAGTTCGAAGTTATTGCCGAAGTGTACGGTAGTGGGTAGAAAAAAATCAGAACATGAATTGCGTTCCTTGTGCTCACAGCTTTTGACGGTAGAGGGTAAAGAGGCTAGAGAAGCGGACGAGGCTAGTGAAACCTTGGAACGCATGGAACGCTATGGTCAACCTGACTCAAAAAAGCAACGTGATTTGTTAGAACTGGTGGAGGATGCAGGTTACAAACGGGCAAACGCACCTTTATGGTTTCGCGGGTTACTTTTGAAGATAACCCGTAAGTTATTCAATACGCGCGCTAAGGTCTATGGGTAGCGTGTCCCGTAGTATTTTGAGGCTACTGCTATATCTTTGCCGTCGATCTTGCCATCGTCGTTTATGTCTGCGTTCGGCACATAGGCTGGTTGTCCGATGAGGGAGCCGTAGGCTTTTGCGATGATTGCTATGTCTTTTCCTTCACATTTGAAGTCGCCGTTAACATCGCCAGGAATAGTGACGAGAACCCAACCGTCAGCTAATGTGTTGTCTGTTGTGTCTATCTCGCCTGGGACAGGCTCAGCATTAGCGCTTATGGTGTAATTGCCTAGGGTTAAGCCTGCTGTGTTCCATGTGAAGGTTATGATTGCCGATGTTCCATTTATTAAGGAATAGACGATTTGCGTTCCAATGATTATTTCATCTCCTATGACTGCGAGGTTTTTATCGGCGAATATGGTTATGTTGAAGCTTTCCGCGTAACATCCTTGATTTATGACTGTAACGTTGATCAATAATGTAAATCCTTCTCTGATAACGGTCTTTGATGTCAAAACTGTGTCTGCTGAGACATCATGAGCAATGGTTTGCTCAAACTCGTCGCCAGTAAGCATAGAGTCGGACATGAACTGATACTCAAAAGATCCATCACCATTTTGATCTATAGTCGCGTTCACTCTAATGTTACCATTCTCCGCTTCCCACCGTACCTTAAAATTGTGAACGGAGTTTTCTAAAACTGGAATGTTTGTGGCATTGAAGAACGATGTCGCATTGTACGAGTTGTGAATTGCTGTGAGATTGTATGAAGCAGTTCCTTTACTTTGAGCAGAGTATGTGTAGTCATCCGTTGGCATGATGATCATATAAATGTCAACTGAAGGGTCAGTGTAGTAGACGAAACTTCCAGGTATCTCACTCACTAGCTCCCCAGCTTTATAACCAACTGCCCGTCCTTGAGAATCCGTCACTGTTCCATTGATAGGGTCAAAAGCTATGCCAATGAAAAGTTTCGCTCCAGTCGAAATCACCGAGGTAGCCACCGTCTTTAATAAATAACCGACTCCTGCCGAAGCAGCCGCAATAAGCAGACTGACGATTGTTTTATCCATGTATCTCTCGTATCCTATCTTCTGCAACTGCAGACTTGCATTGTTGAAGACATCTCTTGTCCAAGGTGACTCGAGATAGAATTTCACATATATCCAAACCAGTCCCAGTTTCACTGGCACTATTGTAGGGGTAAATGGAGATCCTGAGTCCAACAGTATCGCATTTCCAACTGAGCGAGTGAGATCTTGGTATATATTGTCTAATCTAAGGAGGGGATCCAAAACGCTATAATCAAGATGAATGCTCATTGCGTCACCAGGGTTAATGAAGGTTTCACCAGTAGTTACATGAGATTTCATAAGAAGAGACGACTCTCCAAAACCATCGTCTGTCGGATTTACGCAATCGTAGTATTTCCACGGGTATAGCGAAGCCTGAAATGAACCAGCACTTTCAGAAAACTTGCCATCAATCAATGGAGCCACATTCGGGGAGTTTGCAGGTTTCACAACCTCGAATGTTCCATCGATTTTGCGATCTACAATAACCATTCCATGTCCGCCCCGTTCAACCGCTATGTACATTGGCTGAGGGGCACTAGTTGTGGTATACTCGTAATTGTTTGTCCACAAGTGCTGATTAAGCGACACCCGCTTTATACTGTAACTGCTTTGGCTCACCCATATAAACAAGTATTCAAAATCGTGTTCGTGTCGCAACGGGGAAGGAACACTGCCTATGTTTGGTATGAGGTACTTGTTGTCATAGGCGTAGTAAATCCAGTACTCGATTACATAGTAGCTGCCATCTGTTTTCACGGTAACATAAGATGCTGCATCGGCTAGTGAATCACTGTCTTTCGTAGTGGGAGTTTGCGACACAATATAGTTTGCCTTGTTGTTGGCAATGTTGGAGTCTCCATCAAATCTTAGCCCATCAACAGGGTAGTACTTCTCTGAGTCATATAAAACACCACTCCCCGAAAAGACCAATCGGATATCGTAGCGATGTACCTGAATCGTATCTGAAGCTGTTCCTTCGCTGAAACCTGATTTTTGAGCCCGGACGAATAATGTATGTGTCATCTTACTTTGGGCGTTAAGGTCGCAATAAAGGGGATCAGTCCTGTAGGAATACCTACCCATACCGATGTTGGTAAGTTTCCCAGTGACATCAGACCCATCAAATGACCCATATATGGTGTTTGGAGTAACAAGATTACCACTAGAGTCGCGAATCTCTATGGTAAAAGTTGCTTTTTCAGGCATGAAGTAGTCTCTTGAAAGATCATGTGTGATTGAGACCTGTAGGGTCGGCATTGCAGTTATTGTCAAAGCAATCATATATTCGTGATAGAGTGAAGGTGCCGTGCATGTTCCACTAATCTTTGGTTGGTAGAAGCCCGGAGTTACAGAAGCATCTACCGTCAAAGTCAAAGTTGAAGTTGCCCTTCCGTTTGCTGGGGGAGTCGCGCTTGGCGGATTGAAGGAGGGGGTCACACCCAGCGGCTGATTAGAAAAGCCGAGGGTTACAGGCGAACTGAAGCTGTTCAGAGAATCTATGTTTACTGTAGTGGTGCCTGAACTGCCAGCTTGAATTGTGATTGAGCTTGGAACGGCAGAGATAGCGAAGTCTGGTGGACCTCCATATGTAAAGCTCCAAATTGGAGATGTTCCAGTCGTGTATCCTGACTTCTCTGCTATAACATACCAATTGTGACCTCCAGCTACTGGCGAGTAACTCATGTAGGCATATCCAGACGAATCTGAGTAACTCGTGCCTACTTGGTTTGAATCTACATAGAACCTTGCCAGAGCATTTTGTATCGCGCTACCTCCTGATGTCACTCTCGCCCTCAGCTCTACTGGGGAGCTCACAGTTGCTCCATTAGAAGGATTTACCAGAGTTACATCTAGTGATGGAAATACGGTTTGAATAATGTCAAAACCATCTCGATACCTGAAAGATTCCTCGATGTAGACGTCCACATACCATGATCCTGGACTCGTAGCGGGAGGATAATTGCGTATAAAGATCCATGTGGCAGCCCAATAATCAGAATATCCTGTTGCTAGATCAACCCAATCCGAAGTCCAGTACAAGCCCATGGGTCCATAGTATTTCATTTTGACACACCACGTGATTAGGCAGTTGTGAGTATCCCACGTAGTATATTCGCAAGCCCTGTCATCCGTGTCATAAAAAGTCGTTGTTCTAGTACCGTAAGGATTGCTGTGATCCTTGCATGTGAAGTGATCTTTGATTATCGGACCGATGGTAAAGAAGACCTTTTTGGAATCATAAAGAACGTATGTTGACGAGTCCCTGACATTGATCTCGATGTGCCACTGTACTCCGACGTATTGCATATATACATAACCCAGGTCCAAATAGAACCAATGAAGATCGTCTGCCGTGCCTTGGACAGTCCAACCCATGAAGCTTCTGGAGTCAGCAATGTCATTGTTAGGAGTCATAAGATACGTGAAGACGTCAACAGTATCTGGACCGGGCACACAATCAACGTCAACATACAGGTCTATGGTTGAACCGAAGTCGTATTGATTGTTTCCAGTGCTAGTGTGTCCCGTGTCAATATATGGATTGTTACCTGCAAGTGTTGAAAACCCACAAATCTTGCGGTTGTCCTGCACATCTTCAAGCGCATTTACAGCATCGTCTGACTCGCCAATCCCTGCTGCGCAAGCACCTAGCAAAGGATACGTCGAGTTGGGGAAGAGGGACACAGCATCAGATCCGGATTCTGAAACGGCATGAGTCTTGGGCAAAAGGACGGAAAACATGGGGATAATAAACAAACAAACCATCACAAGCGCAAATATTCTCTTCATTTTCCTTTCTCCTTTTAGATTTGCAAGATCAGAATATCGCCCTTAGAAGTATTAGTGTTTTATGTAAGTGTCCTCTATCTATATCAGAAGCCACGTTTCCACCAAGCAAACGTATCAAATACGGCAGTTTGAACAACCGTGTCCAACTGAAAGAGCATTCTCTCGGACTGAATCTCGTTACGGGCACCCTGCCGTATTATCATTCAAATCAATACTGAGACTAATCGAACTGTCTGCATGTTATGTCTACTTCAATCTACGTCCAGTCAGAGACCAACAATTTCTGAACTGGACAAAAAAAGGAAGGGGTTGTTCGGGGATTTGAACCCACGAACCCGACGGGATGGGCTCCTTAATCATTAAAAATTAACTCACTATGCGCCCATGACAAGTTATTCTTTTTCTTTGTAGTAGCTTGGTCCTGCTGTTGCGCCTGTTGTTATGGCGAACCATAGGACCGTCGCCATGATGTTTCCTTGGCTAGATATGTAGGCTAACCCCGCTGAAACTTGGAGAAAACAAGAGCAACTACTTCTTAACTTGAATGAGCTTGTCTCTAACCGCCTCTGCGACAAACTCCGCTCGACTACGGTATCCCAGAAGCTTCTTTTCAAGAATCTTATCTACCTCGTCTGCGAGTTCAACAGGAATCTTGACGTTAACATATTGTTTAGGCATAGGAACCCTCTCAATGGTAGCTGGACCGCAAATCTTATCTGATTAATGGATAACCGATGATGCATAGGTGCTTCCTTGGAACCTGAAGTTCACATCGTTGATCGCTACATGCAATTGGTAAAGAAATGTTTCACAATGACAAACATAATGCTAGAAGGCGGAAAAGAAATCGACCTGCTTGCTTTTGACCCCATCAGTAAAGAGAAATTTCACATTGAAGTGAGAGTCGCCACTGGACGAGGGTTCCGCTTAAGGCTCATTGACACTCAAACAAAGAACGGGCGCAAGCATAGAAGGGGGTTGGACACGCTGAACGAGATTAAATTTGCCCACCCAACTGTTGTAAGCGCCGTGAAGGAAATCTTTGGAGGTGGCGAATACAAGAAAGTGCTAGTTGTGTGGGAAGTTGAAGATGCGAGCGTAATTGAACACGCGAAAAGAAGCCCCTATAACATTGAGATATGGAAAATATCGGATATCATGAGCGAGTTGATCAGGGAAGTGAAAACGAAACCATACAGAAACGATGTTTTAAGAACCATCCAGCTTATTTCCAAGAAAGCCAATCTTGTTTCTTAACGCCTGGTTGAGACTGTTCGGGTGGAACAAAGGGATGATATTTAAGATCGCCCGGAACCCTGACAGTAGCATGGCCATGAGGATAGTTTGAGGAGTTATATGAACTACCCTACTCCTTTTTTATATACTTGGAAATAATTGGATAGATAAGGAAAAGGTGTTATACATGCCTGTCCGCAACATCTGGAGCTTAGAGCCCGGTGAGTGCATCGTGGCAGAGGTGTTGTTAGAGAGACTTCGCTGCGAAGTTTTCTTTCCAGTCCATGATGTAGGCGTTGACCTGCTCGCGGTCAAAGGAGCTAAACACGTGGGAATTCAGGTGAAGGAAAGTCGCTACTTCTTCAGAAAACGAAGAAGTGGTCATGTTTTAGGGCACTCATGGCATCAGGTGAAGAGAGCGAAGTTCCTCAAGGGCAAAGTGGACTTCTACGTTTTCCTCACTTACGTGCCTGTTGTTGGAGAACATAAGATAAGCCATTTTGACAATAAGTTCCTAATTGTTCCGTCTTCTGAACTCGAAAAACGGATGGCTGTCAAGGACGCAGGTAAAAGGCAGATTTACCGCTTCTATTTCCGCTTTGAAGGTGAGAAGGTTTGGGATGAGCGAGTCGCCGTAACGCTTCAAAACCCACTGACAGATTATAGCGAGTTTTTAGACGCATGGGAGCTGGTCGGGAAAGCGTTGGGGTAGGAAATGTGAGTTTAGCGAAAGCATGTGCTATTAAGGAACAGAACCTATACAAAGAATTTTGTAGGTCTATCACCGTTTGGGGAGGATAGAGAAGGCGTTCAGTAAATCAAGGTAGTAGCATACCGATACTAAAAAAGAGACAGTAAACCCTTAACTTTTGTCTCGCTATCTATCTCGTTCTGTGATAGACCTCCCTATGTTTTTTGAGCTTTCAGCATAAGGAGGCGCTGGAAGCTGGGGCGGAGCGAAGGTGAAACCTTGCATGGCTTTTCTGGAATAGGCAGAGAAACTAGGCCTAATTGCAGAAAAAGTACACGGAAGACTATGAAACATCCATGAATAAGATGCGATTTTTTAACCATGGTTGATATCTTTCTGGTTAGCCCTCTTAATAGAAGATTTCCTCACAAGTTTTATAAATTTGCGGCCAAAATAGTGATTCTGTGGAGGTTTTGGATGAAAAGAGTTTTCTCTTTCATGCTCACAATCTCGATAGTCTTCTCGCTTGTTAATTTCCCTTCAAGGGGACCTCTTGTTAATCCAGTTTCTGCTTCAGATGTGCAACCAGTAATTCGTTGGGTCGGTCAGAGCGTTACACTTGAGGATATCGCTTGGAAGCCAGATAATTCCTATGGATTGATTATCGGGGAGAACGGGTTGGTTCTCAAGTATGATGGGTATGATTTTGAGGTTTTGACAACAACATTAGGTTACAATGGTTATGACGTGGCGTGGAAACCTGATGGAAGCTACGCATTGATAGTAGGGACAGGCGGGCAAGTCAGTAAGTATGATGAAGTTTCGTTCTCGTCCTTAACCTCACCTACCACTAATGATTTGCGTCAAGTAGGGTGGAAATCTGACGGTGCATACGCGTTACTGGTTGGCAATAAAGGCACGCTTCTGAAATATGACGGCTCTGCTTTCACGAAAATTGAGACGTTTACTACAGCAGATTTGCATTCAGTCGACTGGGACGTTTCTGACTCTAATGCGTTGATTGCTGGAGCTTCAGGTACGATGCTTCTGTATCGACATAGCGATGGCAAAGTATACTGGCTTGGCGAAGATGTTTCATTAGAGGATATTGCGTGGAACCCAGACAACACATTAGGACTTATCGTGGGGTATGGCGGCCTCTGTCTTGGTTACAATGGAGTACGCTTTAGCGTACTTAATGATAGTTTGGGCTTTGATGCTCTTGGTGTAAACTGGAAGCCAGACGGATCTCAAGCAACGATAGTAGGAAAACAAGGGCATATCACAAAGTACTCTGCAGGAGCGTTCACCTCTGTCTCGTCACCTACAACTAATGATCTTTACGCAGTTTCTTGGCGACAAGACGGTTCATATGCGTTGATTGCTGGGGCTTCAGGTACTCTTCTTGCATTTAATGGCGTTAGCGTGGCGGTTATCCAGAGCAAGACTAACAGCAATCTAAATGGTATTGGATGGAACATCAATTCGGAAAAGGCACTAATTGTGGGAGACTCAGGTAACGCAATTATTTTCGACGCGGGAAATAACAAGGTTTACTGGCTGGGTCAAGATATTTCGCTGACTGACATTGCTTGGAAGCCTGACAATTCATATGGTCTCATCGTAGGTTACGAGGGGATTGTGCTTCGTTATGATGGAACAACTTTCACAAGATTGATAACAGGCTTAAGTGGCGTGTTGTATGACGCTGCCTGGAAACCCGATGGCTCTTATGCGGTTCTCGTTGGTAGTGAGGGTATTGCGGTGAAGTATGACGGTATTTCATTCTCGTCCCTACCGCAAGTAACGACTAACGACCTAAACAAGATTGCTTGGGCGCCTGATGACTCTTTTGCTCTTGTTGTAGGAGATGGTGGTACAATACTGAAGTTTGACGGATCATCCTTCGAACCAATTTTGCCGATTATGGAGGGGCTAACCCATGACCTTGAATCTGTGGCTTGGCATCCTGGTGGGGAATATGCAATAGTTACTGGAAAAAACGGCGTAGCATTGCGATATGACGCTATTGAAGATAGGCTCTACTGGCTCGGCCATAATATTGCCTTAGATACTATTGCTTGGAGACCTGACGGCTCATACGGTTTAATTGTTGGAGAGGGAGGAGCCGTAATAAAATATGATGGCTCCAACTTTGAACCACTTATAACAGGTTTGGCAACACAACTCTATGATGTCTCTTGGAATCATGCTGGGACCACAGCCTTAATATTAGGCAGTGAGGGTATCGCAGTCAAATATGATGGCGTCTCATTTGCATCATTAGCAACCAATACAACCAATAATCTATATGAAATTGGCTGGAGTCCTGACGATTCGTATGCATTGGTGGTAGGAGCCCAAGGATTGGTTCTCAAGTATGTTAGTGGAGGATTCACACATTTAATCTCACCAACCAATGTGGATTTGAATGGAATTTCTTGGAATGCTACGCATGCGCTCGTTGTTGGAAACTCTGGGGCTGCGTTTTCTTGGAATGGAACAGGCTTCGAGTCCTTAAACAGTGGCACCTCGAACAAACTTTGGGATGTAGAATGGAAGCCTGATGGAAGTTACGCTTTAGTGGTTTCCCAATATGGGGAAATTCTCAAATTTGACGGATCAACTTTTAGCAAAGATTCGAGCGGTGATTATTACGATTTCTACGGTGACTATCGATGTAGCGTTGATTGGAACCCCAGTGGACTGTATGCCTTAATTACTGGCTATAATGGTTACTATGGAGGCTCCATCTGGCGATATGACGGTGTAGGCTTCAACAGATACAGTTTGCGGGGGACCCCTTGGGGGGTCACATGGAGGAACGACGGCGGTTATGCTCTAATAGTCGGCAACGCAGGCGAAGCGGTCAAATATGATGGCTCCAACTTCGCTTACGCATCAGCGGCAACGCAACTATCCCTTTGGGATGTTGCTTGGAGACCTAATGGCAGCTATGCACTTGTGGTTTCTCAATATGGAGAGATTATGAAGTTTGACGGTTCAATTTTTTCCCATGATTCGAGCGGTGATTATTACGATTTCTATGGAGACTACAAGTGCAAGGTTGATTGGAACCCTAACGGTTTATACGCTTTGATTACTGGTTACAACGGTTACTATGGAGGCTCCATCTGGCGATACGATGAGTCAGAAATCACCAGATACCCTTTGCGATATATTCCGCAAGGTGTAAGTTGGAAAAGCAACTCGTCTTATTCTCTGATTGTTGGTCAAGCTGGTGAAGTTGTTGGCTACGATGGCAGTAATTTTCTTTATTTGTCTACATCGACAAATCGGAAACTCTGGAGTGCCGATTGGAGGCCTGATGGTAGTTATGCATTGGTGGTTTCTCAATATGGGGAGGTTTTGAAGTTTGATGGCGTAACATTTTCGTATGATTCAAGTGACTACTACGATTTCTATGGAGACTACAAGTGTAAAGTTAATTGGAATCCTAATGGACTGTATGCCTTAATTACTGGCTATAATGGTTACTATGGCGGTTCCCTATGGCGATATAACGGAACGAGCTCCACAAGATTTGATTTACGTCGAATTCCAAGAAGCGTTAATTGGCGTAGCGATGGTGGTTTTGCGATGATAATCGGGAGTGTCGGCGAGGTACTTAGTTATGATGGAACAAGCTTTCTCTTTCTATCCTCAACAACGTCTGCACATTTATGGGACGTTGCTTGGAGGCCTGATGGTAGTTATGCATTGGTGGTTTCTCAATATGGGGAGGTTTTGAAGTTTGATGGCGTAACATTTTCGTATGATTCAAGTGACTACTACGATTTCTATGGAGAATATCGATGTAGCGTTGATTGGAACCCTAACGGTTTATACGCTTTGATTACTGGTTACAACGGTTACCACGGCCATTCCATGTGGCGATATGACGGAGCTACTTTCTTCAGGTACACTTTGCGGAATCGACCGTGCAGGGTAGAGTGGCGTGCAGATGGATCTTACTCTCTTATTGTTGGCGAGATTGGTCAAGTGATTCAATACGACGGCGTAAGTCTCTTGTATCGGTCTACATCGACAAGCAGAACTCTATGGGATATAAGCTGGAAACCTGACGGATCCTATGCCCTCATAATATCACAGTATGGAGAGATGTTGAAGTTTGACGGTTCAATCTATGCCTATGACTACGGCGACTACTATGACTTCTATCAAAACCCATCCAAAGTTGATTGGAGTTCTAACGGTATATGGTCCGTAATCACTGGTCATAGTGGTTACTATGGCTATTCCATATGGCGATATGATGGGGCCACCCTTGTCCGTGTTAGCCTTGATGTGATGCCTTGGGATGTCTCTTTTCAGCCAGGAGGAGACTACTGTATGGTGGTTGGTGAATCAGGTCACGCGTGGACTTACGACTCCATTAATCTCTTGCCAATATCGACTGGTGTAACTACAGCATTCTACGGGGTTATGTGGAAGCCAGACGGATCCTATGCGTTGATCGTTGGGCAATCAGGCACCGTTCTGAAATACGATGGGCTTTGGGTTACACCTCTCTCCAGCGGAGTAACGCAAGATTTGAAGGCAGTAGCTTGGTCAAGGGACGGAAGCTATGCCTTAATAGTCGGAAACTCTGGTACTGTTCTGAAGTTTGACGGTTCCAACTTTACACCACTTAGCTCTGGCGTAATGCAAGACCTTCTATCAGCTGACTTCGGCTCAACAAGCGCCTTAATCGTTGGCAAATCAGGACGACTGCTAAAATATGAAAATGACATCTTCACTCCCATCGCTCTTAACACAACAGCAGACCTCCAAGGCGTTGACTGGACGCCAGCTGGAGACTACGCCGTAGTTACTGGACCTGATGGGCGCGCGTGGAAAGTCTATTCGGGTCTTCCTCCAAGTCCTCTAAAAGTTTCAGTTACGGCTGACCCAACCGTGCTTAAATCGGGCGCCATATCAAGCATCACAATTTCCGTCAGAAACGACTCTGTACCTGTGGCCGGAGCTACAGCGGTACTTCGCTCCGCGATAGGTGGAATCTTTTCAACAGTTGTTGACCAAGGAGATGGCAATTACACCAGCGACTACACTGCGCCTTTGGTAACCGAGTACACAAACGACCGAATCACAGCAACAATCTCGAAAATTGGCTTTAGCCCAGGCTTTGGCTTTGTTGACATAGCAATATTGGCTGAAACACCCTACTTGCAGCAAATTCAGAAACACTTTCCATATTGGAGATTCTCAAAAGACGAACAATATTTCCCAACCAGCTTCTATTTTGACAACGACGCAGACGCCAACAACAACACTATAAACTACTATAATAAAGTAGGAGAATGGAACACCAAATATGCCTACATCCATATAGCCACAGACCAAAACTATGTAACCATAGGATACTGGCTCTACTATGCCTACAACGATTGGCTGGGCCCATTTGATGATCACAATCACGACTGGGACTCGGTTCTCTACATAGTGCTTAACGCAAGCACTCTCGATCCAATCATGATTGGTTTTAGCCACCACATTCAACTGAGTTACTTAAACTGGAACGACCCAGCTCTTGAGAAAATCGATGACCATCCTATAACATACGTTGCAGAAGGAAGCCACGCTGCTTATAATGAACCCAACAGTATGACGTTGCCACCCTACTTTGACAAGTGGAGCCAAGGCGGAATTACGCTTGGTCCAGAAAACCTCACAAACTTGGTGATTGTCGGAAGTCACGTAAATGAACGGCAATTCTTGATAGAGGACGAGCTAACGTGGTTCTGCCAGATGAATTATGAGAACATCAACTGCACACATCCATCACCATCGGAAGCCATGTACGGCGGCAAACCCTACTGGCCGAAGAAATTTCCAACTGGAAATCCAGTATTAGATCTCTTTACAGACTGGGATGACGCACCATGGCATAGGACAAATAAATGGTACAGTACTATTCCACAGGGTGTAATCAGTTCAGCCGCTTTTATCGTACACTCACCAGTAAATCTCTATATAACAGACCCAGAAGGACATCATTTAGGCACAAATGAAACTGGTCAAGTCATAATGGAGATGGAAGGTGCCCTTTACAGCGGACCAGACGCCGAACCAGAAGTTATCATAATTCCAAATCCGACAGAAAAAGGATACAAACTCAATGTCATAGGTGTGCAGACGGGAACTTTTAATCTGACCATTCTTCAAACCCTTAATGAAACTATAGTCTACGAAGAGCAAAGCAATACTGTTCAGATTGAACAAGGTGAAAAAATTGATTTGTCGGTGCCCCTTGGACAAGAAATCCTTACAAGACACGAAATAATTGTTGAGGATGCCAGCTATGATGTATGGACACGTAGTAATTCAACACTCTGGAATTTCGCGTTCAACAAAACGTTACATCAGCTCCGTTTTGATGTAAGCGGACCACTCGCTACAAAGGGCACATGTAACGTTACCATTCCAAGTAACCTAATATGGGGTGAAATCTCCGTCTCTCTGGACGGAACACCATTAGTCAAAGACATCGACTACACTCAAACGTACAACGGAACCCACTACATTTTGTACCTCTCCTACAATCATAGCTTTCACAAAATTGAGATCACAAGCCAATACGTAGTGCCTGAATTTACATCATTGACAACATTGATCCTATTAATAGCTCTAACACTAATTGCTACAGCCTTGACCAAAGTGAAAACACTGAGACACAAACGACCAATAGTTAAACAAACATGTGGCAAAAGCTTCGCAGTTTTGTGATCCCTTATAAAGATGTTTGTACGTGCACACTCTGCGGGTGCAATAGTCTCTTTGTTTCTTTAGAATGTATTTAAGAAAAATAATAGCCTCTCCGCCAACCAGCCTCTGTGTCATTCACTTCGCTCTCTTTGGGCGTTATAGTCTCTCTCTGGTCTCTCTGCACGCGCACACGCTGTGTTTTCTGCTTCCACATCTGCCTAACCGCGCAAAGGTATGGAAACTTTACCGCCCGCGGCAACGGAGTTGTACGGCGACCGCATTAGGATAGCGAACGACATTGCTAGCAATTTCCACTTCTTACATGTAGCTCCTATGAAATTTGCTTGGCTTTGAAAACCTCGTTTGTTCCTCGTTTAAATGATATCAATCTTTTCTGAACTTCATGCGCCACTTTTTCAACTTCCTCGATTGGCATTTTACCCTCTGAAACAGCTTTGGCAACAGCATTCATGAAAGCCCGCACACAGTCAAATTCCATATTTAGAAGAAACTTCCATCTTGCATTTTCATCCGAGGCGTTCTCTTCAAGGAGAAGGCATCTATATGCAGATATTAAATTGACGATGTGCGTCCAATACAGGTGGTAGAGTAACTGTTCCTTTAGCAATATTTCTTTCAGTGGAACCTTTTCTTTCTTCTTTGCTTCAATATATCGCTGCTTTAACACGCTAACCATGGGGTCCGACAACATGTAAACACGCTTAGGTATCCTAAGCCCTGGCACTTGAACATCTTTATATTCAACAATCCCGGCCGTAGACAAGTCTTTGATGGCACGTGATAGAACCGAGAAGCTTCCAAGCACCTTTTGTTCTTTCAGCCTTCTGAAAACCTCATTAAAGTTCAATCCTTCAGGGTGCTGTTCAAGAAGCTTTACCACAGCCGTTTTGACTTCATCTTGCGTTGTTCTTGGACCCGGACGCACCATTTTTATCCCTTTATGTAGTACTATCAATTCAATAACACTTAAATATTTCTATGCTATTCTATTAGTAGTAGTGATTCGGAGTGAACACGTGCGAAATCTGCCAAAAGAATAGGAAACGCCTCTATTACATAGTCACTAAGAACCCGCATCCCAAAATTGTCAGCATATGCTTGTGGTGCTTGAAAAAACGGAAAATGGGAAAGGGGTTCTAAGAATTGAGTGACAAAGAGCCTGCCCTACACCGTATGATTCAGCAGACTAGAGAGTGGAATGGTGGAGAATATCCATGGAAGCTGACTTGTCCTCTTTGCGGTTTCGATTACGTTCACATAACAGCCCTAAAATGCCTTAGGCAAACTGATGAGACCGTAGTCACTAAGGAAGGAACTTTCGTTAGACAATCTTTCAACGACATGCGAGGAGTTAAAACAACGATTCAGTATCGCTGTGAGAATGGTCATGTTGGAGAGATAATACTCCAGTTTCACAAAGGATGCGTTTACCTGGCCCACAAAGTTTTGCCGGAAGCAGAAGTACCGCACGAAGACATTTGGAGGGATTAAACGAAAAATGAGTATCGTAAAAATTTCTGAAACTCTTGTAGAGAAACTCAAACCGTTTGGTCCTAGATTCATAAAGGTAGAAAAACCCTTAAAAGGTGAACCTAAATCAGGAAAAGCAGCCGTTGAACACGAATGGCAAAACAAACCTTACCAAGCGGACGACACTGAAATACAAGCATGGTTGGAGTCTGGTGGAAACTATGGTGTTGTTTGCGGTAAGGGGATAATAGAAATAGACCTTGACGAGCCAAAAATGCAAA
>Ga0315279_10005912_pt1 | contig 15643 bp, 17 predicted proteins | sample YL17G06_20_MG_FD_203694 | JGI IMG/M metagenome (GOLD analysis project Ga0315279, IMG submission 203694) | Sediment microbial communities from Yellowstone Lake, YNP, Wyoming, USA - YL17G06_20 | ecosystem: Environmental > Aquatic > Freshwater > Lake > Sediment | place: USA: Wyoming | collected... | reverse complement strand
CATACAAGATCCTTACCGACAAGACGATCGCGAAGAACTCCAAGTTGAAGATCAATCAGATATCGGGCCGTGGCCGGTGCGACAGTTGTGGATACGACGGCCCATTATCATATCTCGACGACAAGCAATTCCACATAATCGTGCCCACATTCAATTGTCCTCAATGTGGGAAGCCTCTCTCGATATCAGCCGGCCGCGAATGCGTAATAAAACGAATACGAATCAGGAAATAGCCGAAATCCGGTAAGCGTGACCACAACCCGGCAACTTGGTGACTACAGAGTCAAGGGATCTGACGGTAGCCTTAAGCGGGGCAGAGACTGGCAGTATTGAGTAAGGCAGAGGGGGCACGTTCTATGCGCGACTCTCCTGCGTTACTCCACGCTGGGGGGCTAGGGCGGTAGCCTCCTCAGCTCAAGTACTGCAGACTCGTTGGCAGGAAACATGACCTCGTCAAAAGAACAGCTCAGAGCCTTCTTTGATCCTCGCTCTATAGCGATAGTTGGCGCATCTCCCATTGCCAACAAAGTTGGGAACATCATTGCTCATAATCTCATAGAGAACAAGCAGAGGGGGCTCCTGAAAGCGGAGCTTTTCCCTGTCAACCCAAGATATCCCACCATCTTGGGACAGAAATGCTATGCATCTCTGCGTGAGATTCCTCAAGACGTTGAAACACTAGTTGTTGTCATTCCGGCTGAAGGCGTCCCAGGCGTTATCGGAGAGGGTGCCTCCAAGAACGCCAAAGCTGCAATCGTGATCTCTTCCGGTTTCCGGGAAGTAGGCAACACCGAACTTGACGAGAAACTAACCAAGGTGAGAACGGAGACCGGTATCAGGATAATTGGGCCGAACTGTTTGGGAATATATGATCCGTATTCAGGAATGGATACGCTCTTTCTTCCAGAAGTCAAGATGCTCTCTGATGGCAGAGAAGTGGTAGCGACTCCACGTCCTATGCCGGGGTACATCGCTTTGATCAGCCAGAGCGGAGGATTCGGCGTCGCGGCACTTGACTACATGGCCGGCAGCATGATGGGGGTGCGAACATTCGTCAGTCTAGGCAACAGATGCGACGTAGATGAACACGAGTTGTTCGACTTCTTCGGTCAAGACGAGAAGACAAAGGTCATTCTGCTCTACATTGAAGGCCTCAGAGGAGGACGCGAATTCGTTGACGCCGCACGAAGATTCACGAAGCTGAAACCCATTGTCGCCTTCAAATCTGGCAGGACCGAAGCAGGTGCACGTGCAGCGGCCTCGCACACTGCAGCACTGGCTGGGGTTGACAAGATCTACGACGCGGCATTCACCCAATCCGGAGTCGTAAGAGCCCAGACGATGGAAGAGTTCTTTGACATGGGCAGAGCTCTCCAATTTCAGAAGCCGGCGCTTGGAGATCGCATATCAATCCTCACGAACGCGGGCGGACCAGGGGTGATCGCAGCAGACGCCTGTATCGAGTCAGGTTTGAGAGTCGACAGCCTCTCTGAGACTACTCTCAGAAGACTCGAAGAGATGAAAGCCAAGGGCGAGCTGCTCGGAATTATGACGGGATCTAACCCGCTGGATCTTTCAGGTCAGGGAACGAGTGAGATGTTCGCGAAGGTGTTGCGCATTCTGTTGGATGCCCCTGAGGTTGACGGAGTACTAGTGATGGCGTTTCACCAAGCACCGCCCATTCTCGACGATGTGATCCAAGCTATTGCTGAGACTCACAAGGGCTACACGAAACCCATCCTCGCATGTGATGTCGGGGGAACTGAGATGGCCGTAGAATTCCGCACACGTTTTGAGAAGTACGGCATTCCAGCCTATGAGACACCAGAAAGAGCTGCTAGGGCCATGTATGCCCTTGCAAAATACGGCCAATACACTCGGCCTACAGCCAGCCCTCAAAGAGAGCAACAATAATCTGCTCTGGCTCTGCCTGCTCCTGGGGGACCTCAATCGCTCGTTCTAGACTATGAGCCGCTTTCATCGGTCGCGAACCAGAAGCGGCTGTTGGCTGATCTGGTTCATTGGGTTCTTTCGAAGCGGATTCATCATCGACAGGCCGCGACGGTTCGAGGGTTGATTCAGATGTGGATTCATGTCGATGAACATGAGAAGCTTGAGGATCTTGAGAAAAGGATCGAGGCGCTTGAGGCGAGGGAGGTGACGCGATAATGACTAAAGTCGACGATTTCGAGAAGCGTCTTCAGCGCCTACGAGGCGGGCAAGACGTCTGGATTCCCTACTGGCTGAAGGAAGTTGGAACCGCGGAAGAAATCGAGGAATACCGCTGCATCAGACGCCGCGAAATTGCAGAGTTGAACCGTCAACCACACGCTCACGGCGTCGCGGAGCGGAGACAACAAGTGATCGATAGCGAAGAACACTCACGCGCGTTTGAACGAAGACTGCGCGCAAAATACGGCGCTCGAATGAGGCAGACAATTTCTGAGATGGAGGCAGAAGACATCGCCCGCGCTAAGAACGACCCTGAATATCGTGAACGTGAGGGACTGAACCAGAAGGGGCCCTACGATTGACCTGCGAAGTTGTGGAAGGATTGAGAACGCAACTACGGGAGTGAGTCGTCGGATACATCCAGTCTCGGTCACTCAAATACTGCAAGTCCCAGTATCTTTTTGAGATCTGCGAATATCGTCTCCACTTGATCAACGATCGCCAAAAACTCGTCAGGTTCATTTGCGTGAACGAAAGAGCTCACGCATTTTTCGATCTCGTTCTCTATCTTGTCAGACAGCAGGAAAAGTGCACCGGTCTTTCTGATCTTGTTGACGGTCTCCGTGAAATCGGTTGCAGCTTGCCTGGCTTGATCTGTAAGTTGCGCGAGCGAACCGCCCATTCTGTTTTCCAATTCCTTGATTCTTCTAGTTTTCTCTTCTGGGGTCAAAGATTTATCATTAAGGATCTGTTCACGAGATCTCGCGAGTGATTCCCCTTTTGCCATAAGCTCAGCATGACGACGAAGCATTCCAAGAAATTCTAAGAAATCCTTCGTAAGCACGAGCTCTCGGAATTGCTGTAACGCTCTCTCTTTTGTCTCGTGTCTCAGCTGTATATAGGTCATAATCCATCCAGCAATGCCCGAGCCTCCGAGCACGAGCGAGGCTAGAAGAATGATCGTTTGACTGTAATCGATTGACGAAAGACCACCCGCCGATTGCAGAACCGTTGTCGTGACAGTGGAGTTTGTCTGCTGAATAACTAACTCAAGCACGCAAGACCACAAAGGTAAGTCGCCTCGATTGCGATTTAAGACAATGCTTCTCCTGATCGTGACAAGTCAACCATTCACGACGGCGTGCTCTGGGACTCGCGTTGGCCTGTCATGCGGCGAAGTCTGACTGCTCGAAATCGATCGTACTCATCGAGTGGTAACCCTTGGCGACGTGGCAGAATCAGGTGAGAAGCTGACGCCTATACTCTGCGAAATCCTTGAAGAAATGAGAGCGCAAGAGCGGAATTGCCGAGTAGACGCTCCCTACTGTGGGTGAACTTTCCTTCTTATCTCTACGTTCTCATGGATCAAGTTGGCAACGGCATTAGCCACGCGTTGGCTTATTGTCCATGAAGCGGCTTCGCTTTTTGACGGTTGGAACGGAATGTAAGTCATTTTGTAGTCATCCTTCTCTTTCACTTCCCGTTCCAGAAATGTCCTAACGCGTGGATCGCGAGTTCCCGTCCGAATCATGTTGAAAACCAACACAGGAAGACCACGACGTCGTGCCTCGTGGTATTCGGCAATCGTTTTTGGCGAGTAAATGTTTCCAAATATTCCCACATAGATGGAAGTGTCTTTCAATGCCTGTGAGATATCCCCTCTCACCCGTTCACCGCCTCGCCGTTCTGCAAGTTCCACCTTCATCATCACTCTTCGGAGAAAGTCGTCGGATTCGATCATCACTTTCAGGTAGTTACGCAAATCTTGAAACTCTCTCTGCCTAGAACTGACGAACACAACTATCGGTTTGTCAACAGGTGTTCGCGGTGGGGGGTTAGGCAAGTTAGCGCCCTCAAGAGCGGTAACTCATTTGCGCGACTTCTTTTTCGCCCGTCTAATATTGAACAAAGTCACATGAACCGTTCCAGTTTTGACATCGAGCAAGTCCGCAATTTCACTAGGAGTGAATCCCGCTAGATCTAGCAACTTCACTCGTTCTTGTTTTGACTTTACATCCTTCACTAGGCTTAGAGCAAGAAGCCTAGAAATGATGACTAGTCGCTCATCATTGTTGCCTTGAGCTTTTGACATTATCAGTCATTGCTCCTTCTTGATGCGCGATAACTCCTTAGTGATGTAGCTCATCTTCTTTCCTAGCACCTTAGCGATATCGACTGGGCGCATCCCCGATTCATGCAGTATCCTTATCCGCTCGACCATTGGCGCAGGAGTGCCATTCTTTCCCGCAGTCTCAAGAAGGACGTTAATCAACGCGTCGAGTCGTATGATGACTTCTTCGTGACGTTTGTCTTCCGTATCAGACAAGAAACACGCCCTTGATTGGTCTGCGGTGTTGCTATAAGAGACTATCCAGTGGAGGCTCCGAAAATCAGGAAGGCAAGCGCAAAGTAGCCTCCGCGGAACGTGAGGGAGAGGCGGAAACCGAATTGTGGAAGTTTTCATGTTAGGTTTTAACTAGTTACGACAGTCGTTTCTAACAAGACAAAGTGAGTTCTGATGGCCACTATGGAGAGAATTGAAGATATGCTAGAGGAAGTCGCAAAGCGACGGTTGCGACGTTTGATACAAGAGCCCAATACGCTTGGAAGCGGACCAACAGAGGAAGAGCATTTTCTTGCCATCTACACCCTCTTCAAGTCCAGCAGGAAGCTCGAGAACCTCACGCGATCCCTCATCAGTGTGACCGTTGCGTTGTTCATCTTGACAGCGGTCTTGGTTGTTTTAACATGGTTCAGTTGGATTTCGTCTTTGGCTCGCTAGACCTGTGCTGTCTGTGGCGACCCGACCTCGAATGAGAAATCGATGGAGACCTGACCCTTGTCTGATGTGAGGATGGTCGGGAAGTGGGAAGAAGTCGAGACAGAGGTCAGACGGCTTGATTCGGTGCATTTCGAGTATTCACTTGGGAGAATCAGATCCAGTCCCAACGACCCCGAGCGATCGATACACTGGTGGGCAATCAAGAATGCTTTCCTTTTGAGGCTCATCATAGCAAGTAAGGAACTAAACCGTCAAGTGACTTCACGACAGTTGCCACCATTGACACGCCCGATCGAGAGTCTATTTGATGCACTGAAGGAACCATTCGAGAAGACTGGACGGCATATCGACTGGTACGTTCTAGCAGAACACGCCTCAAGTATCCGTGATCTTGAGGAGAAGCATTCATGCAAGGTTGTCTACAGTGAGGAGCGTGAGGGCGTTCTGCATGTGATCGCGAGCCCTATCAAGATCGCGGAAAATAGTCCTGTCCTTCTTGTGCGTCTAAGAGGACAGATAGATATTGGGCCATACAAACCGTTCCTCGTTGTCGATAGCCCCGACTCGATAAAAGAAATCAAGCTTCCAGCACACGCACGACGGCGCATAGGCGAAGTCGCCAAGCAAATCGTTTGTCTTGAGAATGGTGGGAGGTTCGACGAAGAGGGCCTCTACTACCCAAAGACGCAGGATTCAGCCGCGATCTTGCAAGAGCTGTACAGTGCGCGACTCTAGCGAATTGTTCTATGACCAATTCTCCCATTGTTGGTAATTCGGGTTTGTGATGGTAGATACTACTAATTATCATAGCAAGATACGGCCAGTACACTTGGCCTACAGCCAGCCCTCAAAGAGCGCAACAATAGTCTTCTCAGCTGAAACTAGCGGTCAAGAATGATCCTTTCAAGCCCAGAATATACGTTCATTCTCGGACCCTTTGCATAGCAACAGAGAGTAACCCCTGTCTTCTGTGCCGCGAGAACTCCAGAATAGATGGGCCCTCTTATCGAAACCGAGATCGGGATTCCGACCCGCGCCGCCTTGATCACTTCAGCGGCTGACTGTCTTCCGGAGCTCACGAGAACAACCTGCGAAGAATCGAGCCCAGTTCTGATGACCCTCCCGAGGGTCTTGTCAACAGCGTTATGGCGGCCCACATCTTCGAAGAAGGCTTTCATCTCGCCCCCGAAGAAAGCCGCCGCGTACTGAAAGCTTCCGATCTCTCTGAACTTCCGTGAGTATTCGTTGAACTTGACCATCATCCCTGCGATCTCGGAGGCAGAAACACGGAGTTGAGACTTGACGAATGGTTTGTCAATTCTATCCAACAATCGATGGAAGTCCTCAGAAGATCCGCAGGCTGACGTGAGGACTCGGACGACTTTCGCTGCATCTGTCCTGACTTGTGCACCCGGTTTCGTGCGCACGTGCACGCTCGTTGTTCCCTCGCTCCAGGCTATGTCTTCTATGTCCAAGAAAGACCTGAGTATGCCTTCCCCGACGAGGTATCCGATTGCAAGCTCAGGCAGAGCGGTAGGTGTCGCAAAGAGCGTTGCCACAAGTTCTGTATTAACATAGATCGTTACCGGAGTCTCTACGGCGGCTTGTTCTGACGTGACCTCGTCTCTATGAGAGGTCAAGTCGATCTTTCTTACGGCCACAGGCTCAGTAGACTTCATCAGTGATATCTGCCTCAATTGTCATCTGAGTTGCACGGAGCACGAGCTTGCGTTGCGTTCATTTCGGGACAGGGACTATCTCATTACTCCTGAAGGTTTCATCTTTACGGTGATCGGGAATCTCCATCCGGCGGAACGTGTCATAGCGTATTTGAAGTACATCCCTGATGAGCGAGGTAAGTGGGGCTTAGGTCGTTCTCGTTACCGTAGGGCCCTCGCGCACTACAATGTTCCGTCGGTCATGGATTCGATGCAGTTTCTTCGCGAAAAGGCTCCGCAGTACGTCTTCGAATCAGCCGTGGACGGGATTTCGCTGCCGGCTGTTCCGATAGATAGGATCGATGCACATCTATGTCCTGAAACAAGGCTACCTGAACTCCAGAGTGCCGAAAGTCGAGACGAGCTTGAGAGCAAGGCTCTCAGATTCGTGCAGCTGCTCTCGAGAGAGGCAGGTGTGCCGACCGAGTCTCTTGGTTTGACTGGATCTATCCTTGCTCGGATACATGATCCAACGTTCTCCGACATCGATCTTGTTGTCTATGGATTTAGCAATGCTCTTCGCGTCAAGACCTTCTTACGCACGCTGGAGGATTCCCCCCCTCGTGAGATTCGTAAGCTCACTGGAGCGTCTAGAGAGAAGTGGATAGCTGAGAGGCTGAAATCAACCCCATTGACGCGACGGGATGTCATAGCCCTATTTGCGCGGAAATGGAACATCGGATCATTCGAGGGGACAGAATTCTCAGTTCACGCGGTTCACACGGAGGTCGAAGTCCGTGGGCACTATGGTGATGAACGGTACACGCCGCTCGGAATCATCGATGCCACTGCTAGGATAGCAGGTGGCAAAGAGAGCATGTTCATGCCTGCCATATTCCAGGTTGAATACCCGGACGTGAAGGATAGTCCAGCGGTCTCGGCGCTGGATCGAATAGTGAGCTACGAAGGGCTGTACGCAGATGTGGCGGTGGAAGGCGAGACCGTCTCGTGTAGAGGGAAGCTTGAGAGGGTCGAGTCATCGTCAGGGATCAGTCATAGGATCTTGGTCGGCTCGCCCGAAGCCGGAGGAACAGACTACCTGTTGCCCCTCACGAGTTGATGTCGCCTGAATCATTTCTTTGCTTCTTGAATCACGAATGCGGCTATCTCGTCAGCTATCCGTACGTTCGTTGTAGTCTGCAACCCTTTCCAGCCGGGCTGAGAATTCACCTCATGCACAACCAACCCCTTCTCGCTCTCCATGATGTCAACGCCAGCGATCTTGCATCCCAGAGTTTCCGCCGCCTTCACCGCGAGCACCTCCACCTCTGGGGCAACTTGGAACCCTTCTGGCATTGCACCTCTACTCACATTTGTCTTCCAAGAGCTTGAAACCCTGAAGATGCCAGCCACAACTTTTCCTCCAATCACGAATGTGCGAATGTCACGTGTTCCGTGTCGGACGAACTCTTGAACATACAAGACGTGTCTGTAGAATCTCAGTGTTCTCATAACGCGTTCCGCGATATCTTCATCGCGAATCCTGGCAACGCCGATGCCTCTGGACCCGAAGACCGGCTTGATCACAGCTTCGCCACCAAAATCCCGGAATGCCCGCAAGGCCTCACGGATATCCTGCGTCACAACTGTCTTTGGTACCGGAATGCCTTGCTCGTTGAGCAAGGCGAGAGCGTAGTACTTGTCGACCGCTTTCTCGATGGCGGCTGGCGGATTGATGACAGGCATTCCCTGTCTGGCAAGCTTGTGTAGTCCATCCATCTGGAAGATTATCTCATCTAGTGATCCTCGTCCGATCGGCCTCACGAGGATGGCGGACAATTCCCGCAGAATGTCGGTTTCCCCGAGAGAGAATTCGGGAACTGCGCCAATTCGTGCCGTCACATCATCGAACCGGAACGTCACTGGTTCGATGCCTTGACGAACAAACGCCTCCTTGAGCCTTGAAGAGCACCAAGCGTCTTGGGCGCGGGTCATGATGCCGACTTTCAAGCGAGAGAAACTCCGAGAACCGTTGTTGTTTACGTGTGGCTTTTTGAGTTTGTGTGACCTGTGGCGTTAGAGCTTCCTCTTGCGCGTTATGAGGCGTTGCCGCAAGTTCACCGTGACGCCGGCCAGCAGGTCGTCCCTCGCTTCCTCGAGCTGTCGTCTTATGCGCCCGAAATCCTCCGCCTCCTCCAGAAGATTAAGGGCCCAAGCCAGCGCCTCGGGTGCGCCGTGAGCGTAGTCATTCATGGTTGAGTCTCCGCATGTGGCCTTCCAGGACGGCGATGATGTAGTCCTCAACCTTCGCGCCGCCCTGGGCCGCAATCAGTAGGACGGCAATGCGATTGTAGATCCACCGGGGAATCGTGATCTGCACGAGATCAGGCGGCTTAGAGGCGAGAGGTTCCATGATCCGCGCATGTCAAGCGCATCACTGATATGCGCTGAGGGAAACCCAACACCACAAAGAGAGACCCAAACGAAACTAGCCCCCATCACGCTGCCCGGAGATACTAACAATACTGGTCTTATTCTCCCCCGGGCTACCATTAACCAACGTCATCAGCTCTGAGGTGGTTTCTCATCAGGTCAATCAGGACCCATGACTCGCGCATTTCCGGTGTTGATGATAGCTCTCAAAGCGGCACCTCTTTCCCGGAAAGCGGCACCTCTTACGAATTCGTCGTCACGCACGATGCTAAAGTGCTTCACTACTTGGATGACAATAGGCGGAACCTTCTACCGCGGAATCTGGCTACGCTCTGTCAGGACACCAACAATACTTGCCCCCGTCTCCGGCGGGCTACCATCAACCATCGCCATCTATCTCAGCGTAGGTGCGTTCTGAAAACTGCCCCCCTCACAGCCAACAAGAAGTCCGAAAACCAACCCGTTTCAGTGAGAAATACTCGTAGCGTCATACATGCCGGTCGAAATAGGTAGGTCAGAGGCACACGCAGGCGAACCCACACATGAAGGCCGTCACTCGGGCAATCAGGACAAGGTACTGGAAACCTGGTTACGACTACCACGAGATAATCCTAGATACGATCTCTGCCGAGCTCAACGAGGGAGATGTCGTGGCAATCTCCGAAAAGGCGCTGGTGGTCGCCCGGGGGCTGATCGTCGACGAATCCAGAGCCCGACCCGGCCTTGTTGCGCGCAGCTTGGCGAGTTTCTGGATGAGACTCGTCTGGGGGTTCGTTCTGAGTAGGCTCTGTCACATGAAGCCTGTGAACATCAAGCGTCTGCGAGCTTACCCACTTCGTGAGGGCGCCAGGCATAAGCAGGTTTGCCTTGAGCACGTGGGCTTTCTCCAAGCGCTTCGGCCGTTCTCCGAGGGAGGAATAGATACGACCAATTTGCCATACTCATTGGCCAGTTTGCCGCTCGAATCTCCCAAGCGCGTTGCGGAAGAGATTCAGAAAATGATCGCGGATCGACTGGGCAAGAGTGTTGTATTGACGATTGTGGACAGCGACAAAACCTACTCATACGGTGCAATCCATCTTTCGTCGCGCCAGGTCGAAATTCCGGGCGTAGTCAACCTTGGTTTCTTCGCATACCTGATAGGCCGAGCTTTCAGGTGGCGAGCAAGATCAACACCGATCGCTTGGGTAGGCTCGAAGGTCTCTCCAGATCATGCATTGCGTGTGGCAGGGTTCGCCAACAAGGCTCGTGGGTACGGCGCCGGAAGAACCGCCTGGGATATGGCCGTTCGATTTGGTGTCGGATTGACAGAGGTTGATTGGGAAATGCTTGAGCAGGTCGAACATAGGCCTATCGTAATCTTGAGACTCGAGCCGGACAGATCAAAAAACAGGTCGCCCTAGGGCCTGTACCCACTGAGCAAAAGTATCGACAGCGTCGAAGCGGTAAGGTCAGCCGTCGTACCTGGGTTGCATCGATGGTCTATCCTCTGCAAGGATTTGTCCATCCTTCCGGCCTCCTTGCGTCCCCTCGAGGTCTTCATTCCGCCAACTTTCAGAACTCGCTTCGCCATGAGAGAAACTTCCCTTGCTCTGCCTATGCCCAGTTTTCGAGCAACCAGCGTGTCTGGGACTTGAGAGAGGATTGTAAGGTAGGTGTCTACAACTGCAGTGTTGATGTCGCCTGTTGCGTACAGCTCGCGAACAAGAAACGGCAGGCCAATCTCGAATGTCACAGGGAAACCCCTGACCCATTCAGATGAAATCGTATCGTATCCTGATGATATGCGAAAGATGTCAAAGAGTGAGATGTTCTGTTTACGTATTCTTGTAAGCGAGTCTTTGTCATTGATATCAAGTTCGGGCACTTTTCCCATGCCGGCTGGAGATGCGTGTGATATTGCACGGTAGGCGTTCACCGCATCAACCTTGTTCGTGCCGCGAGCGAGTATCCTCAGGTTCTTCCTGATCTCTTGAGGTTTCAGAGTCTTCCGCGAAGGCACCATTCCCGCTGCGTAGGATATCGGGATCAGGAGGAGGATCGCGCCGAGGCTCGTGTTCCCTCCACGTTGCCATTCTGAGCATGATTCGACTGCACGTTTGATTCGCTCGCCAATCATGAGCTCTCCGCTATGAATTGATCCGGCAGCTATTTTGTTCCCTCGCAAAGCTGCGAGTCGGAAGTGTGGCACCAATGCAGCGGCAGAGGCAAGGAAATGTTCAAACCGCGTGTTCTCGAAATCTCGCGTTCTGTGGACGTTTCCTGGTTTAGGATATGCACTGACTTCCAACAGAAGAGCAAGTTCTAGCGCTGCTGCAATCTCGTCATGCCTCGTTGGCATTTGTTTCACGGTCAAACGACGATTCTCTCCAGGCTTGGCCGATGTTGTCGTCTTCGTTTTCTATTTCATTGCGTCGTCTGGTTTGGCAATTTGAACAGTCTCGTGCTTTGGACAGTCCTGACTACTGCTGTGGTCACCACTGTTGCGGCAGGGAGAATGATTGCTAGTCTCTCTATCGGGTAAGTGTAGAATACCGCGGTCCATGTGACCTGCAGCGCAGTTGGAGTCATGCCCATCAGAGGCACCGCCATGCTCGCGAAGAGAAGCGTTCCAGTGAGTTGCTGAGCTGTCGTACCAATGAGGGACAGGATGCAGGCCGCGGTGACTCTCTTCTTTTCGGATGCTCCTGAGATCCACTCTATGGATTTCATGCTCAGTGGCGAGATAAGCATGATCCACGTGATGATGTGGAGCCAGATGAAAGGTATCGAGACTGTGCTGCCTAGGAACGACACGGGGACGAAGTGCAATGTTGACGGATGTGCAAAGAACAGCGCAATCAGGGCTGAGTATAACACTATGGCGGGGATCCTCCTTCTCCGCATCAAGAGACCCAGAACAGCTGCGTTCATCATGATAGGCAGGAAATCTAGTCCAAAGAAGTTCATTCGGCCAGTGAGCATTATCCCCAGAAAGGTCCCAATGACCCCCGCAACCGATCCCACGTATGGACCCAAGATGATCCCTAAAAGAGGGGCGACGAATTCAGTTGTGCTGAAGACACGTCCCGATCCCCCAATCATCACGAAGATTGGCATCAACCTCAGAATCGCGTAGACTGCTGCGAATGTTGCCGCCAACGGGACTACACGTTTCTTGGAGATCTCCGCGGGAATCATCATCATTCAGCCCGAATAGTTGTGCGTAAGCCGAATCGTTGCGCGTCCTCGGACGAGTACACTGAACAAGCATAAGTAGTAGTTGGGTGAATCCGCAACCACCAGCGCAACCGGTGATGCTCGATGCAGGAAAGACGGATCCTAACCACGAGGCTCATCACACTCGTGAGTGTCATTGCGGCGCTCGATATCGTACTTACGGCGATCCCATTGATTCCATACGGTCCTTCCGCAGGCGCCCTAGTGAAACCCTCAGAGGGCATTCTACTAGGACCGTGGGGTGGAATGTTAGCCGCCCTTGTTGGAGGAATCATCTCAAGCATCATTTGGCCGGCGACAGCGGTGCTCGGGTTGGCGACGTGGATTCCAGGAGTCATCGGCGCATTCGGTGCAGGAATGTTGCTCAAGGGTAGATGGAAGGCTGTGTTGATTCTATTTGCAGCTATTCTCATTGCTTTCTTTCTTCACCCGTTTGGGCCAGGAGTATTCCTATACGCCAACTGGGACAAGCTAGTCGCTTTATGCATGATTATTCCAGTCTCTATGCTCGTGAGGCGCCGGCTGGGTAGTCGTGATAGCGTAAAGGCGCTGGCGCCTATCATAGGCTTAGTTTCTCTAATCGCAACAGAGATGGACGGCGCTACTGGGAACCTGATCTTCCTACTCGAAGCCGAGCCATTCTTTGGCTTGAAGAAAGAGATGCTTCCAGCCTTGTTCATTCCCTACACTTTCCTTGACCCCGGCACGCGTGTTCTGATTGGAATCGTGTGCGCACTAGTCCTCACACCTGTTCTCGTTGCGGCAGGGAGGGCAAACCTGCTCAAGTGGCCGCTCACTTAGTGCTTCCAGTCAACGTCTCACTAGTCCAGCTTGAGGCAGAGCTGTAAAGCTCATGTCTGTGACAGGTAGAGTTGTGATCCAAAGCTTGCTTTCTGGTTGATGCGTCGTATGAGAGCTAGGGAAGGAGACTTCGTTGAGAGTTCAGATGGTATCCTCTTCGATGTGAAAGGCCTCCTCCACCCTCCAGATAGGGTAGTCGCGTACCTTCGCTACTATCCCGACAACCGAGGCACAAGATCCCGAGGCGGAGTCCGATACGTCAGGGTCTACGATCTCACAAAGAGGCGTCTTTTGCTTGAGAAGAGATGGCCTCGGTACCTGTACTATGATGCGATGCAAGGCCGCGAACTCCAAGGCGTGCCAAAGGACAGCATACTGGCTCTCCATATGCCGAAACTGCGGCTCGCAGCACTTCTGCATTCAAGACGGAAGGATGCGCTAGAAGCAAGCGCAACTAGGCTAGTCAAGGTCCTAGCGCAAGAGTCCGGGCTTCCTCTAGATTGTTTTGGCATTTCTGGTTCACTCCTCGTGGGCTTGCATCGACAGGACTCGGACCTCGACATCATCGTCTATGGATTAACCGCAGCGAAACACGTCCAACGAGCCCTGTTTACTCTCCTAGAGGACAATCAGGTCTTTCACGCGTACGGCCCTCGTGACCTCAGGCGCCTGTATTTGAGACGAGACCTACGAGAGGCGCTCACTTTCAGAGACTTCGAACTGCAAGAACGCCGCAAGCTGTTTCAGGGTAGATTCCTGAGTCACGACTACTTCATTCGATGTGTCAAGAACTGGGGGGAAATCACTGAACGCTACGGAGATGCGCAGTGTGCACCGACAGGGGAGTGTACAGTGTCGGGCGAAGTCACAGGTGACGAGGAAAGTCTCCTGACTCCTTGCCGGTATGTGATCAAGCATGTGGAGGTTCTCTCAGGGGATTCCACTTGTACTCCTCGCGAAGTAATCTCGTTTCGCGGACGATTCGCAGAACAGGCAATCCGTGGAGAGCGCGTTCTCGCACGAGGCAGACTTGAGAGAGTTAGATCTAAAGGGTCAGAGTACTATAGACTGGTCGTTGGAGAAGGTCCTAGAGACGTGCTGCGAACGATCTGGTAGGCCTGCTGCAGAAGGATACTGAGCTTGGATCTTCACTCGGCGCTGACAACCCTGTTTCTTAGGAGGCCTATTCCTTCGATCTCCGCCTCCATTAGGTCTCCCGGTTTGAGTAGTCGCTTTTCGGGTTTGGCATAGAATCCTACGCCTGCAGGTGTGCCTGTGGCTATGATGTCTCCGGGCTGAAGCGTCATGACGTTTGAGATGAAGGCGACAAGCTCTGGGATCTTGAAGATCATGTTCGCTGTTGTGCTCCTTTGCCTTATCTCGTCGTTGACTCTCAATTCCATCTTCAGATTGTGCGGGTCGCTTACTTGTTCGCGGAAGACCAGGGAAGGGCCCGTGGGTGCGAATGTGTCGAAGCTTTTTCCCCTGAACCATTGCTTGTCTGCGAACTGGATGTCTCTTGCACTTATGTCGTTGAACACAGTGTACCCGGCGATGTGATCGAACGCATCTGACTCAGCTATGTCTTTGCCCCGTTTTCCTATGATGGCGGCCAGTTCGACTTCATAGTCCACTTGGGTTGATGTCTTCGGGTAGACCACTGGGTCCTCCGGGCCCACAATGGTTGTGCTCGGTTTGGAGAAAAGTTGAGGCCGTTCAGGCCTGGGAACTCGAGCTTCCTCCGCGTGGTCTCTGTAGTTCAATCCCAGACAGACTATATTGGGAGGAACGGGAACGGGCGGCAAAATGCGAACATCGGTCGCCTTGAGTAGGACTTTCTGTTGCTGCAGTTCTCTTGAGTGCTTTGGTAGGAGCCCATGGACATGATCAGTCAGGTCGGACGTGTAGCTCCAGAGCCTCTCACCAATTTCGAGAAAATCGATCATTCTCTGCGGAAAAGATGTGGGTGTGTCTCTGTGCGTTCCTGTCACTTCGGATAGAAACAAGTCGTGTGCTCGACCAAGATCGATTATGCCTTGGTCCTGTAACTCGCCGAGTCTCTGTTGACCGTGGAAATCGAATGATATTAGCCTCAAGGCGACTCTTCTGCGGAAATACTGAGTTCGACAATACTTAATACCGTTGAGGAGCTTTGCGTTTTTTCCGCCACTCAGCGAGAGGATGATGCGTTGGACAAGAAAGTCGGCGTTGCTGTCGTAGGCGCAGGTTTTGTCGGAGGACAAGCACATGTCCCCGCATTCAACAAAATCCCCGGATCAGAACTTGTAGCACTCGGAGATCAGGTGGAAGAAAGGATCAAGAAGTACGCGGACAAGTACCACGTCAAGTACTATCTTGACTACAATCAACTGCTTGATGATCCAAGGGTGCAAGCTGTGGTGTTGGCGGTTCCAACGCCATTCCATTATGAGATGTCTATGAAAGCGATAGGCAAAGGAAAGCATGTGCTCTGCGAGATGCCTCTGGCGCCTCGAGCTTCTGAGGCAGAAAGGCTTGGAAAGGAAGCCGAGAAAGCCGGGGTCACACTGATGCCGGTTCTCAATTTCCGATTCACGCC
>Ga0315279_10005911_pt1 | contig 15645 bp, 20 predicted proteins | sample YL17G06_20_MG_FD_203694 | JGI IMG/M metagenome (GOLD analysis project Ga0315279, IMG submission 203694) | Sediment microbial communities from Yellowstone Lake, YNP, Wyoming, USA - YL17G06_20 | ecosystem: Environmental > Aquatic > Freshwater > Lake > Sediment | place: USA: Wyoming | collected... | reverse complement strand
GGCGGGAGGCAAGAAAGGAGGCGGGTTCCGGGGAGTCCGGCACGCACAGATCCAAGAGTACAATTGGAGGGACGATCTACAGGGCGGGAAGGTCTGAGACGGCTGGCTCCGCCCGCGAGTCCATCGCGCGGCGCATGAAGATCCGGGCCAGCTTGGGGTACCTGAGCAGAAACAGGACCAGCTCCCGGTGCCAGTCGAAGCTGACCTTGTCTGTGATCCGGGCCAGGAGGCCGTTCGCATGCAGCGTCCGAAACAGGTCGTCAATATCCCGGTCCGCCATCCGGGCGAACAGGCGGCGGAAGAGCGTCCCGACCCTTAGGTCGAATCCAAGCCGAGCCCGCCACCGCTTCTCATAGCTCGACAGGCCCCGGGCAGTGAAAGTCCCCCGCCTGAAGGCCTCGGACACCGTCTCGGCGGCTTCCCTGGCGCTGAGCATCCCGTAGTAGATGCCTCCGCCCGACGTCGGCTTCACCTGGCCGGCGGCATCCCCGACTGCCAGAACGCGGTCCCCATACGTGTGGGACAGCGGCAGGACCGGCACAACCCAGGATCGGTACGGCAGCGGGCCTTCGCCCGGCACAAGGCAGGGGAACTTTTCCTCGCAGAGCTTTCGAAGATATCGCGGCGCATCGTTGTGGCTGTTCACCCCGATGCGCACGTAGGGCATCCCGCTGCGCGTGACGGGAACCGCCCAACCGAAGGCGCCCGGGGCCACGTCCCGCCCGAGATACACCTGGGCGTGCTCCAGGCTATTGCCCGGAAGTTCGGCGTGGGCGCTCCGCCACAACAGGGAAGACGTCCCGAGGCCCAGGCGTTCGTGGAACGCGAAGCGGGGCCCACCCGCCAGGACCAATACGCTGGCCGACACCTTTCGCATTTCGCCCTCGGGGCGTTGGCACGTCACCTCGACGCACCGGTCGCTCCGAGCCACATCCACCGCCTGGGTGCTGAGCAGGAAGGTGGCGCCGGCGTCCCTGGCTCGTGCCGCCAGCGTCCGATCCAGCTCGGCGCGATCCACGATGTAGGCCAGCGGGTCGGTCCCACGATAGGTGGCAGGAATCCCCCCGGGCGAGTGGATGGTGATCGCATCCACGGCGCCGACAACGATCTCCCGGGGGAGGTCGAAGACCTCGAAGGCCTCAATCCCGACGACGCCGGTGCAGTCCACCGGCTCGCCGATGACCGCGTGCTCCTCGAGCACCGCCACGTCAAACCCGGCGGTTGCCAGTCGCTCTGCGGTCGTGGACCCCGCCGGTCCCGCACCGATCACCAGTACGTCGTAGGTTCTTTTCATGCGGTGGAAGCTCTCAGCCTGGGAGCTCAGGCGGCCCGTCGTTCTGCCACGCTGACACAACCAGACAGAATGAGAGGAAGGTGAAGAAATGCGTACGTCTCATGAAACGAAAAAGCGCCGATCCTATACCACATGACCTGCCACATCGTCAAACACTTCTTCCCCATTCGGCTTTTATTGCTCTCGGCCCTTGGCGCCCACACAGACTTCAGGAACTCGATCATCTAGCCCCAACCCGATATTATCAACCGTTCACGATCAACCAGCGCCCAGGCGTTCCTGGAACCGGCCGAACGTCTGTGCCAGTCCCGTCCGGAGGTCCGTCGTGGCCTGCCAACCCAGGACCCGCTTGGCCAACGAGGCGTCGAGGACGCTCCGGCGCTGCTCCCCGGCTCGGGGAGGGCCGTGCCGCCACCGAACGTCCGTCCCGGCGATCTCGCGAAACAGCCGGACCAGGTCGTTCACCGACGTCTCGATCCCGGTCCCGATGTTGAGGATCGGGAACTCCTGACCCAGCGCCATCTCCGTGGCCAGCATGTTGGCGCGCACGACATCCCCGACGTACACGTAATCGCGGGCCTGCCCGCCATCGCCGTTGACCGTCAACTCGCGACCCTCGAGGATCCCCCGGGAGAAGATGGCCACGACGCCCGCCTCACCGTGCGGGCTTTGACGCGGCCCGTACACGTTGCTGTAGCGGAGGGCCACCGCCCGCAGGCCGTGCATTGCCTGGTACGCGTGCAGGTACCGCTCCACTGCGAGCTTCGCGACCCCGTAAGGGCTCACCGGCTGAGGAACGGCCGCCTCATCCGTTGGGACGGCAACCAAGTCCCCGTAGACCGCGCCGCCGGTCGAGGCAAAGATCACCCGGCGCACTCCGTGCCGCACGGCCGCCTCCAGCAGGTTGAGTGACCCCAGGATGTTGATCTCGCCATCGCGCCGAGGATCCTGCACGGACGCGGAAACGCTCATTTGTGCGGCATGGTGGCTGATCACGTCGGGCCGGAAGTCGGCCACGACCCGCGGAAGCTCGGCGGTCCGGATGTCCACCTGCCAGAACCGGACGCGCGGGTCAAGGTTCTCCCTGGATCCGGCGGAGAGATCGTCCACGACGGCCACCTCGTGCCCGGCCGCCAGAGAAGCATCCGCCACGTGCGATCCGATGAAGCCGGCACCACCCGTAACGAGAATCCTCATGGCCACCCCAATGCCGAATGCGCAATCTCCCTCGATCGTGCGGATGAATTTCGGGAGTCGTCAGTTTTCACGTCCCACGTCTCACGTTTTACCTTCCACGATCAACCAGTGCCCGGATAATCCATTGGCTGGCCTTGCCATTGCCGCGGGCGCGCGAGCGCTCGTGAAGCCCGCGGATGGCGGGGGCCAGCTCAATCGCCTCGGGTTGCATGGCAAGGGTGCTCTGCTTCCACTGGCAAGCCGAGCTCTACGCTGCCTAGTGTCTCGGAATTCCGCCCGTGCCCTCCTGGGGACGGGCAAAGTGGTCAAGCAGGAAGCGGGCGATGCTCAGCTTTGGCGGCAGATCCGGCAACTCGTGGACGGAAAACCACCGCGCGTCTTCCAGCTCGTGCCGGTTGACCACGAGGTCGCCGCGCGCGTACGCGGCCGTGAATCCCACCATGAGTTGGCTGGGGAACGGCCAGTACTGGCTCCCGGCATAGCGGAGGTCGCGGATCTCGACTCCCACCTCCTCCTGCACCTCGCGGGCCGCGGCCCCCTCGAGCGACTCGCCCACGTCCACGAACCCCGCCACCAGCCCGTAGCGCCCCGTGGGCCAGAATGCCTTCCGGGTCAGGAGCACGCGGTCCCCGTCCCGCACGAGCACGATGACCGCCGGATGCAGGTGGGGGTAATGCTCGTACCCGCAGCCCGGGCAGCGTTTCCCCCACTCGCCCTGCATGCGAGAGGTCCCGGCCCCGCATCGCGGGCAGTGGCGGCTCGTCGACTCCCAGTGGATGGCCTGGAGGGCGAGACCCGCCAGCGACAGCGCATCGTCGGTCAGCCTGGTCTGGGCCGGGAGGAGGCTTTCCCGCTTGAGGCCCGCAGGGACTTCGACGCCCGAAGGGACGGCAGCGGCCCAGCAGGGTGCGTCCCGGTAGGTGCCAAGATGGACGATCGGGTCCAGCGTCCGAGCGAAATCTTCCGGGAGCGGCCCCTGGGGCAGCCGCCATCCGCGCTCCCCGCTGGCCTCGTGAACCCACAAGGCATTCTCCTGCACCAGCAGCCAGGTGCCCCCGCAATCTTCGGGCGGCTCGCCGTTCTTCCCCGGGACGAACAGCCCCGTGAGGCTCTCGCGGTTGAACGGAAGATATGCGGCAGGCGGATACATGAGAGGCTTTCTGGCAAGCGCTGGGTCATGCCCGACAGCCATCACGCCGCGAAGACCTCGGGCAGACCTACGCTCTCTCGCTTACAGGCGGGCCGAGTCCACTGGCTGCCTTCACCCCGAAAACGACCGGGCGAAGCACCGGATGCTTACCGGAACGCCCCCGCTCTCCGACGCAATACGTCCTGGAGGTTATACCACAGGACCGCGCGTCTGGCCAGCCGAGCATCCCACAGGCATCCGGCAGCCGGGCTCGGTGTTCAGAGCAGTTCGAGGGATCGCCCTGACGAGCCGAACTTGTACGAGGAGAATGCGACGGCCACGGCGATTCGTCTGTCGACTGGGGTCACGCGCACGATCCGCCCATCGCACTCGAGGCGGACCGGCCGGCCTGGAGACACCCGTTCCAGCACCAGCGCCAGACTGATCTGCTCACCGGGGGCAAACGATTGGTCCGTCTCGAAATAGACCCCTGAGAGGCTGACGTCCCGGGTAGTGCCCGTCCCCCCTTCCAGCTCCACAGGGATCGCAATCCGGAAACGTGCCGCCCGGCGTCGGTCGCTGCGGTCCGGTCCGGTTCCTGGTGTCATCATCACGCAGTGTAGCGACTTCTCCCGGAACGCACAATTCAGCCAAGGATACATTTTTCTATAACTTTCGATATATATCTAGAGGGACTCCGCGGCGCCAGGAATGGTCTATCCTGCTGAAATAGCAGGTGAAATTCGGACAACCGTGACGGGAGATGTCTGGGGTGCCGCGCGGCCGGACGGGGCGGGGCCGACGCCGTTCAGATGAGCCCCTTCTCCCCGGCGTACGCCGCCAGTTCCAGGCGGCCGTTCAGGTGGAGCTTCTCGTAGATGTGGTGCAGGTGAATCTTCACCGTGCCCTCGCTGATAGACAGCTTGTCGGCGATCTCTTTGTTGCGGAGGCCGGCGGCCACCATGCGCACGATCTCGATCTCGCGCGGCGTCAGGGCCCCGGCCACCTCGCGCGCGCCCGCCTCGCGCCAGAGCAGTCTCTCCAGGGCGCGGCCCACGGAGCGCCGCTCCAGCCACTGCTCGCCGGCGTGCACCTTGCGCACGCATTGCACTAGCATCTGCGGCGCCATCTCCTTGAGGACCACCCCCCGCACGCCCAGGCGCAGCGCCTCCAGCGCTTCCTCCTCGTCCAGCCCCACCGTGAGGAGGACGACCTGCGTGGATAGGTTCTCCTCCTTCATCTCCCGCAGGACTGTCAACCCATCCTTCCCGGGCATCCGGATGTCCAGGATCAGGATGTCCGGCCGGTGCCGGCGGACCGCCTGCAGGGCCTCCTCGCCGTTCACGCAGCGGGCCACCACCTGGATGTCCTGCTCCATCCGGAACAGCAGTTCCAGCCCGTCCAGGATGATGGGATGGTCATCGGCCAGGACCACGCGAATGGCCATCTCAATCTCCCGGCGGCGCGAGCGGCAGGGTGATCTCCAGGCGCGCGCCCGACTCGTCCGAGTCGATGGCGAGCGACCCGTGCAGGACCGCGATCCGCTCCTTCAGGGTCACCGGCCCCAGCTTCATATCGGTCAACGCCGCCTGGTCATAGTGCCCGTGGAAGCGGAAGCCGCGGCCGTCATCCGTCACGTGAATCCGCACCTGGTTCTCCTGCACGGCCACCCCCACGTGCGCGGTCGAGGCCTGGGCGTGCCGGGCGGCGTTGACCAGCGCCTCGTGAACGATCAGGTAGATCTCCCGGAGCAGGCTCTCGGAGATCCGCGCCGCGGGGCGCTCCATGGTGAGCTCCACGCGCAGGCCCCAGTGACGCTCGATCCGCTCGGCGAGCTCCTTCAGGCGGGCGGCCAAGCCGGAATCCGTCCCGGGCAGGCCGAGCGGCGCCGGCTTCAGCTCCTGGATGAAGAACCGGAGGTCGCGCTGCTCCTCGGCCAGCAGGCGCTGGATCAGAAGCAGGCGGTCCTGGGCGGCCGGCCGGTCCGTCTCCAGCAGGGGCCCGACCGTCTGCAATTGCAGGGCGGCCCCGGTCAGGGATTGGAGGACGCCGTCGTGCAGCTGCCGGGCCAGGTGGATGCGCTCCTCCGTGGCCGCCGCCTGCTGCAGCCGCTGCAGCAGATAGAAGTGGTCCATGCGGGTGGCCACCTGGCGAGCCACGATTTCACCCAGCACCAGATCGTCCGCCGTCAGGCCCGGTTTGTCGAGGCAGAACAGGCGCCCCTTCACGGCCTCCCCCTGCAGCCGCAGGGACAAGACGGGGCCGATGGCGAACCGCGCCTGCAGGTCGGGATGCAGGGGCCTCCCCCGCGCGCGTCGCAGTCCCGCAGCGGACGTGTGCAGGCACGTGGGGGCGGCGGCGCGGGCGTCCGGGCAGAGGAAGTCGGCCCCGGTGAGTGGCTCCGCGACGAGCGGCTCGTAGGTGCCGGGGGGCTGACGGTTCCAGTGGAACTCGCCGCGGGACCACGACGCCAGATGGAACCAAGGCTCTTCCGGCTCCTCCCAGCCCATCAGCACGCGCGGAGAGCCGAGGAGTGCGGCCGTGTGCCCCAGCAGGTCACGCACCAGCGCCGGGGCTTCCCGCGGCAGCGTCCGCGGCCACGACGCCAGCCGGGAGATCTCCTCGCGCGCCCGTTCTTCGTAGGCGCCCAGACAGACCAGCAGGATCGCCATCAGTGCCAGGTACAGACTGCGGGCGATGAGGCGGGCGGGCTCGATGGCGGGGCCCGCCACGACGTGCGCCGCGACCATGCCCAGCCCGCCGTGGGCTGCCAGGACCGCCACGGCGGTCCACAGCGTCCCGCGCCACAGCCAACGCAGCGTGGCGGACGCCAGGAGGAATGCGGCAGAGGCCACAGAGGGACCGGTGGCGCCTCGGGCGAAGACCACGACGAGGCAAAACGCGGCCAGGTCAAAGGCGTGGATGATGAATGGCAGGCGGCCCAGGGGCGCGGGCGAGCGCCACACCCGGAGGAGGACCAGCAGGGCGCATCCCAGATAGCCGCCAACCAAGCCGAAGGCAGTCCGCGGGGAGCCCGCCAGGCCGGAAGGCTCCGCCCAGATCGCCACCAGCGCGATCGCCGCCAACCCGACCCGCCCCGTGCCGATGAGGCGTTCCGCGCGTCGTTGTGGGGAGTAGTGCGTAGTCATGCTCCTCCGGATGGGCGGCGATTCCGTCCAGGAACCGTGGTCACCTCTGCTCCCACGCACCCCGGCACCCCAGCTCGCCCTTCACGAGACCGGGGCGACATCGAGCGCATCCAGTTCGACGGAGGCGCCCTGGTGGATCAAGCGGACGCCGATGACCAGCCGCGCGCGGGCGCCCTTGCGCAACAGCAGGCCTCGCAGCCCCGCCAGGGGACCGCGAATCACCTCCACCTGCATGCCCTGCGTGAGGTATGGGTGCGGATCGTAGGGCAGGGTGCTCTCAACGAGACGGCGGACCGCCTCGATCTCAGCGTCGGGGACGGGGACCGGACCCTCCCGGTTCCCCAGGATCTGGACCACGCCTTGCGTGGTCAGGACAGCGACCCGCTGGGACAGCGGAAATCGGGCGAAGCAATAGCCGGGGAAGAGCGGAAAGGCGACCCGCTTCCGCCGGTCCTTCCATTGCCGCCACCGCTCCACCAGGGGGAGGAACGGCTCGATCCCCCGGGTCTCGAGCTGCTCCCGCACCTGCTTCTCGTGACGGGAACGGGTGCGGAGCGCATACCAGTGGAGGGGCATGGGGGCCGTCTCTGCCCGCCCTCACCTGGCGTGAGGCCGGAGATCCCTCCCGGTGGGGCTTCGCCGCCGGAATGAACCTCCCGGTTTCCTCCCCTCAGGGGCGGGGCCGTTGGTACCGGTGGCTCACATCTCTTTCCGATTAGAGTTAGCATGCGCGCCCTCGGGCGTCAACACGATTTCCCCGCCGGGGAGGGGGCTCCCGCGCCTCTCCCGAGGTGGGGCGTTGGCAGGCCCGGGAGGCCCGGGTATGCCGAGCCCTTGGGGGCGGAGACCATGCTTCAATACTCTCATATTGACAATGGTTCAATTATTACATATTAGTATTGTCACCTGCCTGGAGGCTCAGGACGTATGCGCGTGCGCCGGACGAAGAAGGGGACAGAGGAAGCGAAAGCCGAGCGGCTGCTCCAGGCCAAGCTGCCGGCGCGCCTGGTGAAGGCGCTCCGCATCCAGGCGCTGGAACAGGACACGACGGTGAAGCGGCTGCTGACCCGGCTGGTCGAGGACTACGTGGCGCAGCAACGCCGCGCCTCAGGGGGGAGGGGATGAGGTCATCGGGAATGCGGTGGAGGCATGGCCCGGTTGGGATCGGCCTCGCCCTGCTGATCCTCCTGCCGGGCCTGGGCTGCGGGCCCGCAGCCCTCTTGCTGGTGACGGCGGCGGGCGGGGCGGCGGCCGTCAGCGGAGAACCCCAGCGAATGGTCAGCACCGAGGGTCAGGACTTTGACGAGCAACGCATCCGCCTGATCCAATCCGGCACCCACACCCAGGAAGACGTGGTGAATCTCTTCGGATATCCCCAGACCAAGGTCTTCACGCAGAACGACGAGGAGTGGGCCTACCGCTATCACGTCCCGCCGTCCCTCCTGCGAGCGGGGGTCGACAAGGTCCTGACGATCCGTTTTCGGGACGGCAAAGTGCAGGAGGTCCGCTACTCGGTCAGCGCCCTGTAGTTCATAGCTCATAGCACATGCGAGTGCCATGAGCCCGGAGCCGATCCCCATCGGCTGACCGCTGAAGGCTACGGGGAGAAGACTTTCTTGACGCCGCGCCCGAGCGACTGGATGTCCTCTCCCATCCCCCGCATGGTCGCACACCCGGCCGTCCAGAAGAGCAGGACACTCAGAAGCAGCCACACCGCTCCCCGGATGTACTGAGATCGCATCCTCTCCAACCTCCTGGGACTCTCCGGCTACCGCGCCCCGGATCCCTGGAATTCCTCCTGCCCCCGGACCAAACCTGGCGTGATGAAGTAGGTCCCGGTGCAGCCAACCCGCAGCAGGTACTCTGCCGTGTCCTTGTTGCCCCCCGTCACCGCCAGGCTGGCGCCGGATGCCAGCGCCATCCTCGGACACATCGCCCCCACCTTGAACGGAATGTAGAAGAAGCTCCCCATGGCCCCTGCCAGGGCGGCCATGGCGGTGACCCCTGGCGAATCGCTTGCGGGAGGCGGTGTTGCCCCGGGCGGCGGGGCCGGTGCAACCGTCTGTTGCGCCCAAGCGGTTCCCGCGGCGGCGACTCCGACCCCGAACGCCAGCACCCCCGCCATCACGACCCAGAGGATCCCCTGGTATCTCATGCGCGTCTCCTTCTCCCTTCGCCCGGATTCCCTGTCCCCGGCCGCCGGCCGGGGAGCGGTTCACGCTCGCTTTCGCCTGGCCACGGCCCGTGCCCGGCCCCTCCGCCCCCCCGATCCATCGTCCCGGGGGACACGGCTGGATTCCTGGCCAGCCGCCTTCACCTTGGCGACGATGACTTCCACGGCGCGCCCGGCGTTCTCGAAGACCCTGGCGAGATCCGCCGCGCCAGGGCGACGGATGTGTACCCCCGCGATGACGACCGTCGTACGGTCCAGCGTCCGCGCCAGCTCGGCGGCGAACGGCCGGGCGAGTTCATCCTCTTTGTGGCCCACCACGGTGAAGACCGACGTGGTGGCGCTCCGCTGCCGCGCATCCGCGCGGCTGGGGCGGGGGATACTGACCGCCACCGCCCCGATGTGGGGCACCTCACCGCCCACGAGGGTCACGGCCAATCCCCCGTGCGAGAGGAAGGCCGTGCCCCAGACGCGATGGCGCCCCCGGCCGGCGCCGAAGTCGAAGTGCGCGGGCGTCCCCGCCCCACCGCGAGTCGGCATGCGGGAAGAGGCCCGGGACGTCATGGCGCCTGGCATCGCGGACGACGCGTCCCCGTCCACTCGGTGGTCAGCTCGTGGGCGATCCCGAGACGATCCAGGACGCGGCCCACGGTATGGTTCACGATGTCCTCCACTGTCTTGGGGTGGTGGTAGAACGCCGGCACGGGAGGCAGGATCACGGCCCCCAGTTCCGCCAGGGCGAGCAGTTGCCGGAGGTGGCCGGCGTGGAGCGGCGTCTCCCGGACCACCACGACCAGGGGGCGCCCCTCCTTCAGGCTGACGTCGCCCGCGCGGCAGATCAGTGTGTCCGCGTAGGAGTTGGCCAGGGCCGACGCCGTCTTGATGCTGCAGGGAGCGATGACCATCCCGCCCGTCCGGAACGACCCGCTGGCCAGCGCCGCGCCGATATCCCGGTTGTCATGCACATGGGTCGCCAGCGCCTCCACGTCCTTGACGGTGTAGTCGGTCTCCTCCAGGATGGTCCGCTTGGCCGCGGCGCTGATGATGAGATGGGTCTCCAGGTCAGCAACGCCCTGCAGCACTTCCAGCAACCGGATCCCGTAGATGGACCCGCTGGCGCCCGAGATGCCGACGACCAGCCTCATGCCTCCCTCCTCCGTTCCCGGGCCACCGCCGACTCACTTCCGCCGGGCCATCAGGGCCAGGCCCGCGCCCGAGGCGACGACCAAGAGGAGGCTCACGACCTGGGCCGCGCGGAAACTGCCCAGCATCAGGCTGTCGATCCGCAGCCCCTCCACGAAGAAGCGGCCAATCGAGTACAGGCCCAGGTAGCAGAGCGTGAGGGCGCCCGGCCTCCCCTCCAGCCGCTTCCGGAGTCCGAACCACAGGATGGCGAAGACCAGGAGGTTCCACAAGGACTCGTACAGGAACGTCGGGTGGAAATACTCGAAGGCGGCCAGGTGCGGGGGCCGATGGGCAGGGTCGATGTACAGCTTCCACGGCAGGTTCGTCGGAGCCCCGAAGGCCTCCTGGTTGAAGAAGTTCCCCCAGCGTCCGATGGCCTGGCCGATCGCCACGCAGGGCGCCATGATGTCCAGCGTGACCGGCAGGGACAGCTTCGCATGCCGACAATACAGGATGGTCGCCAGCGAGCCGGCGATCAGTCCGCCGTGGATGGCGAGGCCCCCCTCCCACACCGCCACGATCTTGGCCGGATTGGCCCCGTAGTAATCCCAGTTGAACAGCACATAGTACAGGCGCGCCCCCAACAGCGCGACGAGGACCGCAACGACGATGGCGTTCAGCAGCCGGTCCGGGTCCATTCCCCGCCGGATGGCCTCGCGGTGCGCCAGCGTGGTTCCCAAGAGAACCCCGGTGGCGATCAGCAGGCCGTACCATCGGATGGCCAGCGGCCCGATTTGCAGCGCAATGGCTCCAGGTGACGAGAACATCAGTCCTCCTTTGAAGGACCGTTCTGCTGCCTACCGCCGATCGCGGGTTCGCGATCCCCGCACCACCCCGGACGGCGGCCCCGAGGCCCCCATCTCGCTCCGGGGCACGATGTGGTAGGCCACCCCCTCAATCAGGGGCATCGGCTGAAAACCGAAGCTTCGCTTGACCGCATCCAGGGCGGTGATGGTTCCCACCTCGAGGAGTTCCAAGTGCCGGTACCCCAGGAACGGATTCAGGCCCAGGCCCTCCAGCAGCCGGGTCATCCAGGCCACGGCCCGCCGGGACAGGTGGACCTTCACCCGGGGGATGTTCAGCATCTTGCCCACCTGGTCGGCGATCTCCTCGTAGCTGAGGTGTTGCGGACCACCGATCGGGATGGTGCGGTCCAGCGCCTCCTCATCCTGAAGCGCCCGCAACAGGCACGAGACCACGTCGCCCACCCAAATCGGCTGCAGCATGGTCTTCCCGGTTCCCGGGATCAGGAGCAGCCCCGTCCGTTGCAGCAGGCGGATCATGCCGCTGATCAGCCGGTCCCCGAGACCGAACATCAAGGAGGACTGGAGGATGACGAAGGGAACGCCGCTCTCGCGCAGTTGGTCCTCGGCCCATCCCCGGCTCCGCAGGAACGACAGGCCGGACGACGACCCCGTCCCGAGCGGGCTCACCATCAGGAATCGCTCGACGCGCGCCGCCCGAGCGCCCTCCAGGAGGAGCGCCATGCCCTCACGGTGGATCCGTTCCACCACCGCGTCGCGGCCCTCGTGGATCGGGGCCGCCAGGTGGATGATCCGCCGGGCTCGCCGGCACGCCGCGGCCAGGGCGCCCGCGTCCAGCAGGTGGCCCGTCACCACCTCAACCGGATGCGACTCCAGCCACTCGAGCCCCGGAGAGCCGGGCCGCACGAGACACCGCACCGCCTCCCCCGCGGCGCAGAGACGCCGGACCAGATGCCGCCCGACAAACCCGGTGCCCCCGGTGACCAGAATCATGCGCTGCCTACCCGCCGACCCCTCGCCGCTTCGGGAGGGGCGCACCCGACGCGCCCGTCCGCGCGGGGCTATCCCGGCCCAGGACGGTCACCACCGTCCAGCCTCCCCTCCCTACTCAGGCCGGAGCAGATTGCTAGCTCTTCCGTGATGTCTTGGCGAAGAAAGAAGAAAAGACCGGTTCGGCCTTGCTGGACCCGCACTTCGGGCACTTGATGCGCTTGCGGTCCCGCTCGGAGATGGACATGGTCAGCGTGTACTTCTTCCGGCACCCGCCACAGCGGAAATCGTACGTCGGCATGGGCACCCCCCGCGAGGATTTCGGATGTTTGGATTCTGGGTTCTGGATTTCGAATTGACCAGCGAACTCGAGACCCGACATTCGCAATCGGAAATGTCTCAGGACACCTCCCGCAGCTTCCTGAGCCGCCGCTTCATCCGCTTGATCTGCAGTCGAGCCGTCGCCAGGCCTGCCCGATCCTTCGCCTGCAGCGCCGAGTCGCGGGTCTGTTTGAGGGTGCGAATGCCGGCCTTCAGCTGGGTGACGCCCATGTCGGCCGTGGCCCGCCGTTCCTCCTCCTTGGGGCGGAGGCCGAGGCGCACTTCCTCGGCGATGATGGCTTCCACCAACTCTTCCTTCTTCATCCCCGAGACGCCCGTCAGGTTCGGGTACTTCCCCAGCGCCAACTCGCGAAGCTTCGGCGTTGTCAGCTTCTCCAACTGGGCACGGCTCGTGGCCATCCGGCTTCCTCCAGATGCGGGTGATTGAAATGGAGTCGTAATCTTGCTAAGATTCAGCAGCCCTCGTCGTCCGTGGGAACACGCAGGTGGCGCTATTATATCGCGGCGCGCCAAGGAAGATCAAGGGGCTTCAGCCGTGCACGCATTCCCGGGTCACCGGGCGAGGCTTCCCGTCCTCCTGGGAATCCTCGCCCTCAGCGGCTGCGCCGGCCCTCGCCTGGAGGTTGTGTCAGCGCCCTCTCAACCCAGCGTCACCCTGACGGACGCCGGGATCCAACTGACCATTCTGCCGAACACCTGGTCCGGCTACCCCAGCGACCTTCGCCGCTACTACACGCCCGTGGAGGTCCGGATCCAGAACGATCGGGCCGACGAGATCCAGGTCCGGTACGGGGACTTTCACGCGGTGGATGAGGCCCGGAACCAGTACCGGGCGGTGCCCCCGGGCGAGGTGGCCCGGGCCCTCTTCGGCGCTCGCTGGCCGCACCGCGATCTGCCCGGTGGTTACGGCCAACGGATGCCGCCTCACCCCCCGCTCCTGGCCGGGCCTGGACCCTGGTGGCCATACGGCTACTGGCCGTACCGCCCTTGGTACCCGCACTACGGCCCGTTCTACCCGGACCCCTTCTATTCCGACTACCCCTCCTGGTGGTACCGGCCGACCGGGTACGACATCCTGACGAGGGGCCTCCGCGAGGGGCGGGTCCTGCCCGGCGCCCGCGTCCAAGGGTTCCTTTATTTCCAGCTCGCCACACAAATGGGCACTCTTCTCACGCTGACCTGGACCCCTGTCTCCGCCGACGGCAAGTCTCTCGCGCCGTTCAGTGCCCAGTTCCGGATCGTCCGCTAACAACCCCATTGCGGAGTGCGGAATTCGGAATGCGGAATCGAAACGACGGAGTCTCTCCCACGTAGCTCTCTTTCCATTCCGCATTCGGCATTCGCCATTCCGCATTCGGCTAGACCGCCTGCTCCACCGGCAGCACGAAGGCCTTGATCCCCCCATGCCGTTTGGCCCGATCGGCGAGCCCCCGCTTGAATTGCGCGAGCTCTTCGAGGAGGGCCGGCATCTGCTCCTCCGGCACGACGGTCAGAAGCATCGTGTCGTGGCCCGGGAAGGCGTGGGTGCCGAATCGCTTCCCCGACTTCCCGGTGCCGAAGACCTTGGGCACCTCCGTGAATCCGGGGATGCGGAGCCGCTCGATCATGGCCCGAATCGGTTCATCGTAGATGAAGTTGAAGACGATCAGGACGAGTTTCATGGCGGGCCCCCCGAGAGAGACAGTTTCCCCGCGACCGAGAGATGGCACGAGCGACGGAAGAGCGATTCGATGCCGAGCCCGAGGCGCCGGCGATCTCCCGCGCGCAAATGACGGAGATCGTCGTCATGAAGATCGGGCGATACTCGTCCGGAGTGTGTTGAAGTGGGCTACGGACGCGATGAGTCCGGCGCCAGCACATGGCCCTTTGACGCCGAGGATGGCCGCCAGCGCCACCTGCGTACCCAGCGACCGAAAGAGTCCAGGTAGATATAAGTCACCGGCGTGATATACAGCGTGAGGAGCTGGGAGACCACGAGGCCGCCGACGACCGCAAGGCCCAGCGGGCGCCGCGACTCGGCTCCTTGCCCAGCTCCGAGCGCGATGGGCAGCGTCGCCATCAGGGCCGCCATGGTGGTCATCATGATGGGACGGAACCGGAGGAGGCATCCCTCGTAGATCGCCTCCGCCGGAGACTTCCCTCGCCCCTCCGCCTGTAGCGCGAAGTCGATCATCATGATGGCATTCTTCTTCACGATGCCCACCAGCATGATGATGCCGACAAAACCATAGATGTTCAGGTCATTCCGGAAGAGCATGAGGGTCAGCAGCGCGCCCACACCCGCCGAGGGAAGACCCGACAAAATGGTCAACGGGTGGATGAAGCTCTCGTACAGGATGCCCAGGACGATGTAGATGACCAGGACCGCCAGGGCGACCAGGAGGCCCATGCCCCGCATCGAGGACTGAAATGCTTGCGCGCTCCCCTGGAAGGTGCCACTGATGGTGGCCGGCAGAACGGAGCGGCCGATGCGCTGGACCTGGGAGACCGCATCGCCGATGGAGGCGCCGGGCTTGAGGTCGAAGGATATCGTGACCGATGGGAGCTGACCGAGGTGGGTGACGGTGAGCGGCCCGATCCCCGGAGTCAGCTTGGCCACGGCGCTCAAGGGAACGAGCTGGCCCTTGCCCGACCGGATGTAGAGCATGGAGAGAGCCGCCGGGTCCTCTTGGTACTCCGGGCTGAGTTCCAGGATGACCCAATATTGGTTTGTGGGCGTGTAGATCGTCGAGACCTGCCGGCTCCCGTAGGCATCGTACAGGGCGTTTTCGACCTGGCCTGCGGTGATCCCGAGGGCGGAGGCCTTGTCCCGGTCGATATCCACGCGGACCTTGGGGCTCGTGATCTGGAGGTCGCTGGTGACGTCCTGCAACATGGGGAGGGCGGCGATCCGCGCCTGCATATCCCGTGAGACCCGGTACAGCTCTTCGATGTCCGCCCCCTGTAGGGTGTACTGATAGAGGCTCTTGGTCATCATTCCCCCGATCCGGATGGACGGGGGGACCTGCAGGAACACGCGCATGCCGGGGACGGCGGCGAGCTCGGGCCGCAGCTCCTGGATAATCTCGTCCGCGGAATGCTTCCGCTGTGCCCGTGGCTTCAGCATGATGCCCAGCCGCCCCATGTTCTGCGTGTCGCCGATGCCGCCGGCAGTGAGGCTGGACATGAACGTCTCGATCTCCGGGTGCCGGCGGACGATGGCCGCCACCTGCTGCTGGTGCTCCACCATGCTGTCGAAGGAGATGTCCTGGGCGGCCTCGGTGATGCCGATGATCTGCCCGGTGTCCTCGGTGGGGATGAACCCTTTGGGGACCACGAAGAAAAGGAAGGCCGTGGCGACAAGGAGGAGAGCCGAAAACGTCATGACGGCCAGGCGATGCTCCAGGCAGCGTTCCAGGGTCCAGCGGTAGGTGCCCAGCATGCCT
>Ga0315279_10005910_pt1 | contig 15648 bp, 15 predicted proteins | sample YL17G06_20_MG_FD_203694 | JGI IMG/M metagenome (GOLD analysis project Ga0315279, IMG submission 203694) | Sediment microbial communities from Yellowstone Lake, YNP, Wyoming, USA - YL17G06_20 | ecosystem: Environmental > Aquatic > Freshwater > Lake > Sediment | place: USA: Wyoming | collected... | reverse complement strand
CCGAACTCATCAATAATCACGTATCCTTTGGGTATCAGTTTCTCCTTTAAGGGTTTATGACATTTACGCGTGTATGCTTCTAATCGCTGTTGACCAGAAACAGCGACTGGCATTCCACTGGTTGAGAAAATGAATGCTTTCTTATCTGTTACTGGTTGCAGTTTGTCTGCAAGGTCAATCAGACTTTCGTGGTGTTTTCCCGCATATATTCCTGACCCGAAGCCTACTAAGTCAAACTGTTGAATCTCTTCTGGGCTAGTTTGTTGCGGAGTTTTTATCTGGGCATCAAGCACTTTGGCGAAGACTTCTGCTACTTTCTGAGTGTTATTGTGATGGTAAGAAAATACAACTATCAAAGACTTCATCTAACTCAACACTTTCCAACTTCGATTTGTGATACTATATGCATTTGGAGGGATGTTGCTTTATCTGCCATTTACTGAAATCTCCACTTTATAATCCTAACTGGCTTATTTTAATATTCTTTTCATGCTTGCTTAAATTATACTTTTTTAAATTGATAATTTTAAAGAACTCCGTGAGAAAACCCAAGCGGCCGTGCAAGACCTTCGCACGTTCATAAATTCCCCTTCACAAAGAATAGAGGGATAGATATGTTATAAATTTTTTATTTAGTTTTGTTCAATAATTATAACGACATTTCCCTTTTTATGACCCAATTCTACATATGCGTGTGCTTCGGCAATTTTCTCCAAAGGATATCTTCTATCAATAAATGGTTTTATTTTTCCGCTTTCAATCAACTCTTTCAAAAAAATTAAACCATCGACATGTATCTTTGGTGTCCCATCATCGACTGAAAAATAAATTCCGTTAGGAGATAGCATGGATTTAAACTGCAGTTTTGAAGACTTGCTTTTTCCTACAGAATCGAAAATAAAATCATAAAATGAGTTAATTTTGGTAAAATCTTCTTTGGTGTAATCAATTACCTTATCAGCTCCCAGTGATTTCACCAATTCTATATTTTTGGCACTACATACGCCAGTGACTTCTGCCCCATAATATTTCGCGATCTGGATCGCATAAGTACCATTTGCTCCAGAAGCTCCATAGATAAGGACTTTTTGCCCATTCTGGATATTTCCTTTTCTAAGAAAATGTAATGCCAGACTTCCCCCAAGAGGGACTGCAGCAGCTTCTTCATAAGTTAAATTAACTGGTTTTATTGCTAAAATACCATCTTCAGGAATACATGTGTACTCTGCATAAGCACCAAAACTCATTCCAGTATATGCAAAAACTTGGTCACCACATTTAAACCTTTTAACATCTTTACCTATTGCTTTAATTTCTCCCGCTAATTCCATTCCCAATATTCCCTTTCTTGGTCTTCTGAAACCAACAAAAATTCGCATTGGGATCCATAATGAAGCTTTTACTTTACCACTTCTAACAATACAGTCCGAAGCTGTAACAGTTGTCGCATACACTTTTATCAACACTTCATTATCTTTGGGTGTAGGTTTTTCCAATTCTTTGAGTTGAAGTACCTCTGGTGGTCCATATCTTGTGCATATTATTGCTTTCATAATAATTCCAGTTTATTTTCTGTACTGTAAGTTAAAGTATTTAGAATAATATATTTTTTTACCTTTTAGAAAATCTGACATTTTTCAACCTATTTCATCTTAATCCACGAGAGCGGGAGGATCCGCAGCGCGCAGACGATCGCCACAATCCATGAGGGAAACAGTGGACCAACCCGACTCTTGTGGGAGAAGGCAGAAACACCTTAATTCTATCTTACTTTGAAGTAGGTCTGTCTTACTTTGAAATATCGATCCTAGACCTGTTTGGTCTTGAAATAGCTCAGCCCGATTGCACCTTCCTCGCAGGCCTCATAGCACTTGAAGCAGAGAATGCAATTTGAATCCGTGATCTTCTCCCACGTCTCTCGCAGCAGCGGAACTCCCATCGGACATGCCTGCTCACAAGCCCTGCATTTCTTTCCTAAGCACTTACTGACATTGCGCTTAACCCCTACGATAGAATACGAATTGAAGAGCCCTAACATGCCGCCAAGAGGGCAAACGTAGCGGCACCAGAATCTCCCAATGTAGGCGCATAGAATAAAAATGATCACCATGAAAAATACTCGAAACCAGAACCAGGGAGACCATGAGAAAATTGCCCAAAACCCTTCCGCTGATGGCCAGCCATAGGCATTAGGATCTAGAATCAGCTGGGGAATAACTCCTTGCAAGGTAGTAGCAGGATCTAGAGGCGAATAGGCATTATCAGTGAAAGGTCCTAGAGGCAATGGTGTTCCCCCGCCTAAACGCACCAAGCCCACTATAATCGCAATAAAAAACGTTAAAAGTAAGATGAAATATTTCACCTTTGAAAGTTGCTTATTGATCTGGTAACCTGGATAGCGTTTTTTCACGGGAAGATAATAGATTATGTCTAATACAAAACCAAATGGACACATCCAACCACAGGTCGCTCGCCCAATCATAATACCAAATACTAAGAGGATTCCAAGCGCTAAGAACGGAAAAATTCCCTGACTAAGGAATTCCATGAAGACATCGTAGGCGCCGGTAATGGTCGTGCCGGGGGTGATATGGCTTTGCATCACAGGGAAAGGCAAATAGTTAAACTTTGCAATAGCCCCAAACAAATTGGATCCAAAGATATAAACAAGATTTCCAAAGAGGACAAAGAAGAATAACTGAATTGCGAACCTGAAAATTTTTAGTAAAAGCGGTTTTCGTCCTTGCAACGGTGGCGCTTCAGCGATTTCATCCATGTATCTGACCTAGTTTCTCTTCCGTATATGATCTCAAAAATAAATATCTTTGAATAAGAGGAATAAATAAATTTTTTCAAATCTTTTTTAGTTATCTATTTACAATGAAGCCAAACACAATAAAGTAAATCATAGATAATCGAGCCCAACGCCTTGGGATTGAAGAAGTTTATCTAAATTTCGCTTTAATTTTTGATCTAACTCTTTCTGTTTATCAGAAACATAACCTTGAAAACTCGAGTGCATGACAGGCCCCACCAAAAAGTTCTGATGTTCTGATTGATTAGGTGAAACTGGCTTTTCACTCAAAATCTCATCAATTACGTGGTTAATGGATTTTTCTTGAATAATATTGCTTTGGAGATTCTTTAGATGGGTTGGCAACAATGGGCGAAAGCCAAAGGAATGCAAATTAGGGCTGATCAAATCTGAGAATTCTTCCACAGGTCCCAATTTCATTCCCATTCCATATGGATTCGGTTTATAAAGGCTATCTATTTTTATCTGCCATAGGTTTACCTCATTTGAGATGAATATGTTACCATATCCCGTAGGATCTCGTCCGATAGAGATGTTCCAATCTAACGGATTTTGATTGTATTTCTTTTCAATTTCTTCTAATACTTCTTTTACCGATTTCACGATGAGAACCTTCAATTCATAGGTTGATTCTACTTTATTATAGTAAAAGAATCTATTAAAATTTCACTATTCCAAATTAAGGAGCTTCCTGGATTGGATAAATCCCATATTTTTCGATTGCATTTGAAATAGCTAAGATATTTGGTAATGGCACATTCCAGGGGAGTTCGCATATTGGGCTTACCATATAACGCCCCCCAGGGGCTAGATTCAAAATATTTTCTTTGACCTTGTTTTCAACATCTTCCGGAGTTCCCGTCAGCAATTCACGATTTACATCAATGGTTGCACCCATGATCGTTACTTTGGGGAAATTCTTTTTAAAATCAATCCAATAATTAATGTCTAATGGATGTGATCCATTCACGCCAACGAAATCTATTTCACTACACACTTCTTTAAAATACGGATCCATGCCACAATTATGCAGAAGGAAGGGGACTCCCGTATCTTTCTGCAATCGCCTAATAAATTGCCCCTCAAATTTCATAGCATCTTGAAAACTCATCATAGTTCTATTAAAGGCATAACCTGGATAAAAAATAAAAGGACTTATTCCAACATGGTCCAGCCAGTTCCGATATAGGTCCATTTGGGATTCGTATACTTTTTCACAAAGCGTTAAGAGTATTTCTGGATTTTCTCGCATATCCCGGAAAGCTTGAACACCCCGAAGTTGCTGTACCACTGACCAAATTCCAAGTCCTGCCACTTGAGGAAATCCTGTCTTTTCATAAACCATTTTTGCGGCATCAAATGTAAGATTCCATAACTTTGATTGACTATGGTCTGGAATTTTCAATTTCTCAATATCTTCATCAGTTTTACAAATTATACCTTGATCGATAAAAATTGCACGATAATCGAACCATTTAATGGCTTGTTTCCTATCATTGGTTTCAGCAAAAGCAACACCTTCTACAGGTCCCGCATAACATGTGGGAAGAGCTACTACATCTGTATGCAGATATTCATTTGCCATTATCGCCGCATTTGCGTATATCTTGGGCGAACTGAAAAGTGTTCTGACTGAAATTCCCACAATTCGAGTAATCATTTGTTCCATCGCTAATGCAAAAAATGGGACTCTATCTATCCTTTTTGATCCAGAAAATGCATACATAAATCGATTTATGGAAGCTTTCCAATTATGAGATATGTCAGGAGACAAGTATTATACCCCTTTATATTTTGATTCGATAAATTCCTTAATTTTATATAGGCCAGCCCATCCATCGGTGGCATAATCATCGGCCCCGATCATTTCACATGCTTCTTTAGAGAGAATTCCGCCACCAATAATAATTTTCGAATCGATATTTTCTTCTCTCAATTGCAAAACCGTATCACGCATGGTCGTTATACTGGTAGTGAGCAAGCCACTTAATCCTATTACATCGGGATGAATTTCTTTCGCTTTTTCGACGAATTTAATAGGGGGAACATCAGTTCCCAAATCAACAACTTCAAACCCTTGTCCTTCTAATAACGTGATCACAAGGTTTTTGCCTATAGAGTGCATATCGCCTTCAACCGCCCCAATCAATATTGTGCCCTTGAGTTTTTCATCAAATATCGCTTTTAAATGCGGTTTCAATATATCCATAGCAGCAATCATTGCATCTGCCGCTATTAATAAGTCTGGCAGGTAATATTCCATCTGCTCATAGAGTTTTCCGACTTCCTCAGTGGCTCTAATAATACCTGCTTCTAAGATAAGTGTGAAATCTATACCTGCTTCTATAGCCCTTGTGGTATGTTCAGCTGCGGCTTCTTTATTTCCCTTTACTATAGATTCCTTTAAATTTGTTAAAATTTCATCTGATTGCATGAGTTCTACCTCCTAACAAAAATAAAAATGAGAAAGACAGGAGTTTATGCATGGAACTGGACTTTGGCTTCGATTTCTTTGAATTTATCTATGACTGTATCGGGATCACCGATAGCAATTAATTTCCCGGCTGCCATGAGGACCGTACGGTCACAGACGGCTTTGATGAAATCAATATCATGAGAAATGATCATGTAGCTTTGCTTTAGACTATCGCGAGCGTTTTTGATGGATCGCACGATTTCCATTCGAGTGAGCGGGTCGGCGGTCCCGGTGGGTTCATCTAGGATGACGATTTTCGGTTCTTTAATTAAAACGCGAGCAATGGCAACTCGATGGCGCTCTCCTTCGCTGATATTATCGGGAAATTTGTAGATGAGATTATCTATTTCCTTATTAGTGAAATTCACAGCTCGTAAGGCATCATAGGCTTTTTTAGTCTTCATTTCTTCGCTCATTATTGTCTCTATAGCGCCAATCAAATTATCAAGAACCGTTAGGTGCGGATATAAGCAATATTCCTGATGCAAGATTTCCATATATTTCAAAGCGCGCCCTCGTTCTTCAACTCCGGGGACGCTCATGTCTATCCAATCCTCTCCGACCCTAACTTCGATTTTTCCAGTCGTAATTTTCTTTTCGCCGATCAGCATTTGCACTAAAGAGGTCTTTCCTGAGCCAGAAACGCCCACAAGTCCGAATATTTCCCCATCCATCACATCAAAGGAAATATCATTCACAGCCTTAACAACACCGCGATCATGGGTGTAATATGTTTTAAAGCAATTTTGAATATGAATAAGAGGGTTCTCCAGCTCACGTCGCTCAATTCCAACCTCTCCCATCTTCTGTAAGAACTCATTTGCCACTGTTTGAGGATCTCCCTGGGAGACAACCTCCCCATTCTCGAGCAATATAGCTTCTTCTGACAATTCAACGACCGCAGTCGGCCAATGAGACGTTATTAGTAGCGTTATCCCTTCCTCCTGGACTATCGCCTTCATAACGTCATGCACCGCAACTGCGGTGACGGGATCTAAGGTTCCAGTTGGTTCATCGGCAATAAAAAGGAGCGGATCACGCGCCAGACACATTGCAAAGACAGAGCGTTGTTTTTCGCCTCCGGAAAGATCACGGGCAAGGTGTGTGGCTCTATGGGAAAGGCGGACTTGTTGGAGGAGATGCTGTGCTCGTTGCAAGATCATTTTCTGCGGATAATTGATTTTTGTGAGAATCCTTTCAATATTGGTCATAACGGGTAATTCACCAAAAATACCGAAGGTTCTCTGAAACATAATTGAAATCCGATTATAGAGACCATAGGAAAGCGGTGTGAATTTCTTTCGTTCCTCCCAATAATTCACATCTTGATATTCGAGGGTGCCTCCACATTTGGGACAGGTACTCCCTGCCTTACTTCCGTACTCAATCCAGAAGCAGGCTGGGCAGCAGGAAATATGGAATATAATTTCTCCACGGATCGGTTGGTATTCTTTCGTTCCCCGAATGGCGTTCATCAAGACGGATTTGCCTGACCCGGATTTGCCCAAGATTCCGAAGGAATGCCCCTCCGGTAGGGAGAACGTTATATTTTTGATGGAAGGTTCGCCACGTACGAATTCCACAGTCACATCATTCACATCTAAAAACGGTTTCTTATTTTCTGCCATTTCTTTCAACACCTCACTTATGGATGACCCACAGGCCAAATGAAGGGACGACTCTCCTTAGCCTGATCAATTGTCTTCCCTTTCGCTACTTCTAAAATATCTGCCAAATCAATTAAGACCGTTAAATTGCCATAAATACGAGCTCGCCCCAGCCAGAACGGCATTGTAAAATCATTTTCTTTATCCATAAGAAATCGGGCAAGATCGTAGTAATTGAAGCTAAGAACCAAGTCCGGCTCAGCGTCAGGAATCCCGGGATTTACAGAGGTTGGCGAGATCATAAAAGAGAGCTGTTCCGCCCCTTTGGTGGGATGTACAATCTCCAGTAACATTAATCGATGAGGGATTAAACTTGCAACCTTCACAGCTTCAGGAGTGATAATCGCTTTGTCAAGCATATAATCAATGAAGAGCATGATGCCCGAAGGTTCTCCGCCGTGATCCTTAATCCACTCGATTTTTTTCCACCACTCACCTTGAAACTCTTCTTTCCACCACTCTTCCTTCTCTGTTGGAGCTAATTTTTCATTATTCTCTTCTGAAAGTGCCTTTTCTTCATTCTCTTCTGCCATATTATACCTCCTTTCCGAAGGTTCTCTCCCCTGCAGGTTTATAGGTTTTTTGAGCACCGGCGATGATATCTTTTAAGGGGTCCCTATAATTGAATCTTAAACTGGGGTCTGCAAAGGCCACTTTGATAATTGGCGAGCAAACCCATGGGTCTCCACGAGCTAGGGCTGCACAATATCCCACTCCCGCCATACCATACGCTTGTGCAATTCCAAATATATTCGCAGGAGAGTTCATTCCCTGAAGTTCTGGAAGTCCTCCCTCCTCAAGCCGAAGCGAACAAGAGTTCGGCATTCCGATGTGATCTACCATCTCATCTCCCGCTGCTGAGCGAAGCCATCCTTCTTTTACTAGTAATGTATTGGCATAGCGTAAACCCCAAAGTCCTGCAGTGGTTGATCCAGTGAGTAATGCTGCCATATTAGCTGCTATCGATCCCAGCAAAAAGGTTCTTTGAATTCCGGACCATAATATTTCCATCATTGTTGGATATTTCTCCATTGTAGCCATAACTTCATGTACGATTGTTTCAATTACCCAGCGCAGGTTATACCAGCGGGTTGGAACGATCTTTATGTTGTCACGGGTAATGCGAGAAAAATATTTAGAGATTAAATTAGTCATAATATCGAGGAAATCCTCTTGGATATCTGCACAAATTGAGGCAACGACTAATCCTGGCGTGAGGGTAAAATTCTCTGGCCCATAGAGCCCTATCCACATCTCTGAAAGAACGGGAACAATAATACTCAAACACCCTAATGTTTTTTCTATATAAGTTCTGGCTAATTCCTCATTTTCGTGGGCAACTTGAAGGAATGGTTGGGCAGGTAATTCCGAATCCCCTTGACAAATGTCTGCCAAGTAACCGAACGGAATACCTCCGAATTCATTTAGAGCATGCGCACGAGATGGCCAAGCTCTATCACCTAACAGAACAACATTAGCTTGGCGTGTTGCGAAAGCGATATCAGAGATAACACTATCATGAGCCAATCGATAAGTTCCAATGAATGCTATGATGCTATTCATTGCGCCCCACTTGAAGGCGGCTCCCGCATCAGCTGTCCGCACCGTTAATGTAGGCGCTCGAATTACAAGGTGAATCGTATCACCGATTGCTTCTTTAATCTTCTTTACCTTTGATTCGTGGAACTGTTTATCAATATCAATTAGGAACCTCGGATCAATAAAATCTTTAATTTCATCGTTTCCCGTGATGATTTTGCAATAGGCATCAGATGTGAGAGCGGGATCCACATCTGCTACTTGTTCCAAAAGAATGGATCCGCCGCCAATGGTATGCTGAACGGAGCGCAAATATTGATTGACCGATTCAGGTGTCACTTCCTTGCCCGCTCGAACCTGAATTGTCCGATGGGGAATATCTAAATTTAGAATAATCGTGCGTTTAATATCATCATACATTTGTTGCATTGCAAAATTATTCAGGTAATGCAAGGCTTCAGGTTCAATCCGAACATCCGAACGCGAAATAGTGATTGATCGGAGATCCCGTTGCCCCTTTGGTTCCATTAGACTCTGATGATATGCAGGGATATTACGTTCCAAGGCAATTGCCATTCCCTCTTTTTGAAAAGCGGTTTTTTGGGGGGATTGCGCATATCCTCCGCGGCGATACATCATAAAATCCGATCGACTTATGGGTTCCGCCTCGAAAATCTTCTCAAGTGTTTTCCAAACCCGTCTTTTCTTTTCAATTGGTAAAAAATCACGTAATGCACGAACCGCTTGACGTAAATACTGAGATGCCTTCGCAGTGGATTCCATTTCAGCAGTTAATTCTTTTGGAAGTTTTCCTTTTTGAAGTGGTCCTGACATTTTTCTATCTCCTAAAGATTATTAATTAAATCTGGCTTAAAGCCTCCTAAAATCCGTAGTTCACCTAGCCGTGATAACACCATCAGCACTTCTGATTTCGATTTATATTGGCTAGTATCATGGCGAAAGGTCACATCAATCGCCTTCAGTTCATCGTCTGAGACCGGAAATCCCAAGGGCAAGGGTTTATCTAAAGTTTCGCCGTGCATATTTTTGATATATGCTACATGCCCGGAGTCAAAATCTAAAATATATCTTCTCCGCGCATCGAACATTAAATCCATCTCATCCAAGCGTGCGGAATGCCCTTGGGGAGTAATAGAACGTAAAGCAGTACGAGCGGTATCGAAGACTTCCATTTCAATCATCAATTTGGTTGCGGCTTCCACATCGCGCTCTCTCATTTCTAAGAGCGTACGCTCTGCTTCTATGAGGGTATCAACCCCTCTAAAACGTGTAAAATACATTCGCTGTCGCAACCATGGCGCTATCGGCGATCTCCAAAAACTATCAACCATTTGAACAAACCGCAGCCTATCCCCTGAATTTGCCCCCGGCGTCGGAATAACTAATTCTTTGATTGGATCGTAGGCTTCCATTAATTCATCCAAGGGCGGATGAAGTGAGAGGTAAAGACCCCCAGGTGCCCGGTGCCCGAGTAGTCGCACAATATCATCATCTGGAATATTCCGAAGTTTGACCAGACGGCGAGTCCGATCTACTACTTTCCTTCTTCTATCAGAAACATATCCAAATCCAGGATAAAACTGCGGTTGGAAGTCTTTTAACTTCTTTTTTCCACGTCTTTCATTCATCGGCATAGCTTTCACATCCTTTTCTTAAAACGCAGACTTTATTCTCTCAGCTGCCTCCGCAACTTTTTTGAGGGGTTCAGTAAGTATGGGAAGAATCTGCTTTACCCTGAAAAATACACCGGACGTAATTTCTGGTCTATATATTTGAGTTCCACTATCGAGACACATAGCTGCAGCAAGACAAGGTGAAATAAAGCCGGAAGTATGGCGTATTAAATCATGATTAAGGGTTAAGGCGCCGATTCCCCCGTATCCCCCTTCATCATGAGAAAATTTGGTTAGCCCCAGCCCAACACCCATGACTCGTCCACAATCAGGATCAGGCAGGCCACCAGACTCAAACATACATAAATCACTAAATCCTGAAAAAACCGAGGCGACTGATTGGGCTGCCCGACTTGCACCCACATTAACAATGCAAGCAGCCAAGAGTCCTGCGCATGTGTAAGCATTCCAGAGCGGATAATCTTTTGTACTGAACATCCGATATTCCGAAAATAATTTATACGGAAATCCGCGCCCTCGTTTAATAACCTCATCCTCTAATCCGCACCGTATTAAACTTGAGACGATATCTCCAATCGTCCCTTCCTTATTCTCCTTAATAAGATCGAAGACCAGGCGATCCGCATTCAATCCTTGATACGCAAAGCCCAATAAACTATATCTTTCAAACCAGCCCAATGTATTTCCCATTTCAAATTGGGCTGCCTGTTCTAAAATAGAGGTTAACACAATGGCATCAAACGTTCGCTTTTCAGCAAGAGCCACAATATGATTGATCGTGATTGTTTTAAACCCCGTTCCAAGTCCCTCTTGCTGTGAGGAGGGACGGAGAAAACTAAATATGGGATTTCCGGGTTGGAACGCCACCGTTTGTGGATAACGTCCGACCACTGCGTTTTTAATGATATTTACACCATCGGGATCAGTATTAGGATTGACATCAAAGGTTTCGGCGAGGGCTTGCCCTAAAGCAGTTGCGGTAATTGTGAAGGGCGGATCACGGCCCGATGCCGCTTGAACTCGGCGTGTTGGAAGGGTAATCATCACGATGTCATTTCCTGATAAAAGTTGCACGTTGGTATCATCTTGACCATTGTGGACCTTTAAGATTTCTTTCATTTTTTCTGCAATTATAGGCGCGTTTTCAACTATTGCCCAGTTCCGTCCATGCCACGGCATGCTGATTTCATCCTGCCGAGATATGGAGGTGTATCCAAAATTCCCTTTCTGAATCATGGTCTCAATTTTTCGGAGGTTCACAAAGGCTGTTGACTTCATGAGATTTAATATTCGAATTATGTATGGATTATTCAACGGGCTTAAGGTTTCAATTGGCAAATCTTCTGCTAAACAATTGCCGAGATCATCATAGATATCAATTTTATCTTCGTATTTCACAAAATTCACCTTTCAAATACTCATCAGGCAATTAGATTCTCATGTATTTTTATTTTCCAATTCATTGATCATTTCTTCTAAGCGCTTTCGGATATACTCCCTCGCCGCTTGCACGGTGGCTAGATCTCCACGAACCGCCAAATAATATGGCTCATCAAGCTCCTTTGGAGTAATTAGCTCCAAAGTGGGGAAGCGTTCCAGCACTTCTGATAACAATATTTCCATATTTGGCGTCCCGGCGGGAATTTGAAGATCCCAAAGAATATTTTCTTTTTCTTCTTCTTCAGCCAATAATAAAACCCAAAGATTATTTTCAATATTTAAATTATTTTGATTTTTTAAATTATTTAAAAATGATGATACTGGTTTTATTTATTGAAGTAAGAATAATCTGTGCTTTGAAAATAAAAATTTATAGTTCGCGTCCGAGCAATTTCATTTTATCAATAATAGGTTTACTCCAAGCACCTTGCCTTATTTTCTGTTTATCGGTATGGGAAAGTTTTTTCCATGCTCGCATGAATACCTCTTTTGTTCCTTTAGCACTATCCCAATCCTTTCGTTTCCACCCAATGATTATACTGTCAAAAACCTCTGCCCCCTCTAATTCACTTTCTGTCCAACCACTTCCCTCAGGGGCGGCAGTAGGAGTCTCCACTTTTGCAGCTGCAGGAACTGGTGTCACAGGCGACTTTGGTTTTGAAGGTGGAACCGGGGGACTCGGTTTCGATGGTGGTAGTGCAGCAGAAATAGCATGTATAGGTGTAATACTCGGCGCAATCACTTGCGGCTTCACCTGCTGTCCTTGCGATAGTTTCATCATCAAATGAAGCAGGTGTGCATGAATCTGCTGCTGTAATTTACTATAGACAGAATCAAGTTTGTCCTTTAACTGTTTCAAATAGCCGTATTCCATTAATGAAATTTTTTGTGTGATATTTTTGTCTAAGGATGCAATACGATTATTTTCCAGCACATTGAAGCCACCATCAATCTTCTTATCCATAACACCCAGCTGATTCAAAAGCGCCTTATAAGCCTTAGTTTGCTCTTGAAGCGCACGTTCAACCCGTTGAAGGACCATCGTTTGATCCCCTACGATATCACTCACAACTTTAACAACATGTCCAAGGTACCTTTTATCCGTTTTAATATTTTCCATAATTTAACCCATTTTCTATTCGTGGATCTTTTGGCTGAACTTATTTTTATTCGCTAATCTTCTTTTTAATGGTACTTTTAAGTCCTAAAGAACTATAATAAGCTAATAATAAGCTCTCTATTAATACATTTTAAATTATACCTCTAACTTCTCAAGATAGGTTAGAAAAGAGAGTTTTTGATTTAAATCGAGGTTGTTAGCTAGATTCATTTATTAATTTTATAAATGATGTTGTTTACGCATTATTTAAATAGAATATTACATTATAATTTATTAAATAAAATTAAGAGAGAATTTCGACAAAAAGATAAGTTTAAAAAAGAAGGGTTAGGTAAGGCACAAATCAAAATGATATTGGCTTATAATCAAATTCAAAGCGGTTTGGCGTTCCCTACTTCTCTTTCTAACTATTCAAATTCTGAATCTGATTGTCAATTAGACCTAACCTCCACAATATCTTTAAAAAAGTGTGGTGAATAAAGATAAGGAAAATTTGGAAGTGCATTTGCGGCAAAACCATTAATTATGATGGTATAATGGACGCTGTACGGTTCTTAACACACCCAAAGTACTGCTTCCACTGCGGCAATACAATGCACATCAAAACAACAACTTTATAGACCAATAATTAAAATAGATCTAACTAACCCCAATCTGTAGACTCTCTTATTCTTTTTTTTGGGTCACATCTCTTTTTCTCTTTTTTGAAAATTTAGTTTTAAATAGAACTTAGTCTTATTTTTAAGATGATAAACTAACTAAAAGGTCAATCTATGAATCCAGTAAAATTTCGGGAGATTAAGAACGAAATTCGGCTGATCGGAATTGACGATGCGCCATTCGTCCCGAGAAAAGAGGGAACCACACGTCTTTTTGGGGTAGTGTTTAGAGGGCGTTTATGGGTTGAGGGCGTCTTACAAACCACTATTATGGTTGATGGACTTGATTCAACACAAAAAATTACCGAAATGATCCTCAATTCACCTCATTATGGTCAATTGCGCGTGATCATGCTTGCTGGCATTACCTTTGGTGGTTTTAATGTAGTTGATGTCAATGAAATCTTTGAAAAAACCCATTTACCCATCATTGTTGTATGTGAGAAGCAACCCGACCTCGAATCGATCAAAATTGCCATTCAAAACACCAGTAATTGGGAAGAACGATGGCAGCTCATAGAAAAGTCAGGCCCATTGTATGAATATTTCCCCAAGCCAAGCGTCAAAAATCCTATTTTCTTTCAAATTACGGGTTTGGACCTGAAAGATGCAAAACAAATCCTAAGAATTAGTATCGGGGTCAGCGCATTCCCTGAACCGCTCCGTGTTGCGCATATGATCGGGCGAAGTTTCTTACCAACAAAATAACACATCAATTCACTAAATTTTCCGATTTTTTATCTGTTCTTCCGTTAAAATCTGGCGGTATTTTTCAAAAGATAATTTCAATTTTGAAAATTTACAAAATTTTTCATAATTCTGTTTGATATCTAATCGAAAATCCCATAAGCGTTCAATTTCTTCAATAATCATGCTCTTCAATTTTTGTTCTTTGTGTTTAGATAATGAGGTTTTAGTTGCTTGCTCACAAACTGCACAATAATATTCTTTCTTTTGAAAAATGGGATCAATTATCCGCTCACTCAGCGTTAAACCGCATTTCGGACATTTTTTTTCCAATTTTCTCAGATCCCACTTAACAACGCTACGATAACTATATAGAAATAATGGATTGTAGACTTAAATGGTACAAATGATTTTAAATTAAACAAGCTTAAAATGCCAAGAGGAAGTAAAAGACTTGCTTTATAAATTCGTATTACCTTTTATCGGAGGCAATCATCCTTTTTCTAAGGCAGATTTAGAAGGAGTGGAAGTTGCTGCCGTTTTAATCAATGCAGCAGAGGAGAAGAAGAGAAATGAGAATTTTTTAGGGATATTTAAAACCTATCTTTCCCTCTGGATCGTTTCAATAGATGGCTCAAATGGGATCATGGTCGAATCCCTCCAATTAAACTCACAAGCTGTAAAAATGCGGCGGTTCGATAAAATAATCGAGCTTGACCCCGATCGCGATCTAGCCTCCTCCTCGCTTGCCGATTTTGTTTCCAAATTGAAATTCTTTGAATCCCGCGTGAATTCGTATCAAAAGGAAGCGAAATTAGATTTAGATGGGTTTCTAGCCCCTTTTATACTGGATGATATTCGAATTCTATTCGAAAAATCTGAACAGACGAATGTTGATGATACCTTAATCATGTCCCAGCGCCTCACCCAACAGGCTGCCGAAATGATGTGTGCCCCTATTATTTCAATCTATCATGTGGATGTGCACAAGATTCTTTCCGATTTCTACCAACTTCCCCTGCTTATAAAGACTCAATTATTGCAAGTCTATCGTGAGTTTGATGAGGCCACGAACGATTATATCAACAGAGTCACTGATTTGAAACAAAAAGTCAATAGTTTAGATGAGGAAAGTACCTTTGAGAAACAGCAACGCGCTGTAGAAACGCTCACGCATGAACTCTTAAGTTTTCGGGATACCCATGAGCGCGCTATAAAAAAAATTCATGATATGTGGGATGAAATAAATCAACTCGGGGATAAAATTCAACTAGGCTACTTAAATTTAATTTCATCCATATTTCAAACGAAAAGTCAAATTGTAGACTTGGGCGTGCCATTGATAAAAAATATAAGGCAATCCGAAGTGATTTCAGCTCTTCTTCCGATCTATTTTGCAGTCTACAAAGAGAAAAAGAACCGCATTGCCTATATTCCTCCATTCATTCTCCATTTCGATCGGAAACAGGAACTTTCTCGCTCTAAGGGGGGCGAAATCCTTAAACATAGTTTAGAGCAACACTATTCCCAGAAAATTCCGCCAGGCCTTTCCCAATTAGACGATTATAACCTCCTCCTCCAGCCGAATAC
>Ga0315279_10005909_pt1 | contig 15652 bp, 12 predicted proteins | sample YL17G06_20_MG_FD_203694 | JGI IMG/M metagenome (GOLD analysis project Ga0315279, IMG submission 203694) | Sediment microbial communities from Yellowstone Lake, YNP, Wyoming, USA - YL17G06_20 | ecosystem: Environmental > Aquatic > Freshwater > Lake > Sediment | place: USA: Wyoming | collected... | reverse complement strand
CGTCGGCGCGGTGTAAAACTCGCCATTGTGCAGCAGCATGCCCGACCATGTGTTGTGGCTGGCAGACACCGACCCGCGCAGTGTAATGGCGACCGTCTTGAGACCGGGGAAGCGCTTGACGAGTTTTTTGCACACGTACCGATATTCGTCAGCATCCACCTTGCCCGCGGTTACGTCGGCTTCCGGTGCTTGGATGCCGAACACTTTGTCGGCATCCTCTTCGTTGCCGATGGCAACGTCGCACAGGCCGACGAGGTCGGCCATCACTTGGCCAGCACTCTTGCCCCACTTCCACAGCTTGGCGCGATAGTTCATGTCACACGAGACGGTCAGCCCCATTTGCCTGGCGGCCTGGATGCCTTCGCGGCAAGCTTCCGCCGCGCCATGCGAGACGGCCGGCGTGATGCCCGTCCAGTGGAACCAATCCGCACCCTCGAACGCAGCTTTCCAGTCCACCATACCAGGTTGAATCGTCGCCAGGCTCGATCCAGCGCGGTCATACACGACCTTGCTGGCACGGTGGGCTGCACCCATTTCCAAAAAATAGATGCCCAATCGCTCGCCGCCGCGCACGATGTGGTCGGTGCGGACGCCATACGAGCGAAGGAATGCGATGCACGCGTCGCCCAGGTCGTTCTTGGGCAAGCGCGTAACGAACTCGGCGGTCTCACCATAGTTTGCCAGTGACGCGGCGACGTTCGCTTCGCCGCCGCCGTACATGATCACAAAGGTTCGCGCTTGTGTAAAGCGCTGAAATCCTGGCGGCGCGAGCCGTAGCATGATCTCGCCGAATGTGACAATCTTTGACACGAATTTTCTCCCATCTGATGTGATTAGCTCGACAGCATCAGGTCGAACCTTCGGGCCAGAGGGTCTAGGCGCTCAGAGAGAGCATGGACGACGTCGAGAGGTGGATCCGCCAGTATATCGGCCGTGATCATATCGAAAGTGCGGCTCAGGTCATTGAGCAAGCGCACCCAGATAAGTGTGGGCTTGTACGACCGGCCTGTGCGCAGGGCCTGCTCGAAAGTCTGGCTGAATGAGACCGGCTCGAACTTGTGTGGCAACGCGTTTGACCTGGCGGGTATCGAGTCGCTGACAGCGGCGTACTTGATTTGTGTGGATTGGCTAGCCAGGAAATTGGCTAACAAGACGGCCGCACGCTCCCGTTCGGGGCGTACTTGTGCTTCTCTCCATATCACGATGTTGGAGCCGCCAACCCAAGGCACGCCCGGCACAACCGCTGTGCCGAGGTTTTCCACGACTTGGCTCACAGTCCAACTCTTTAGCGCAGAAGGCAAGCTTGAGCCAGTTATCGTAACGGCGGCATCGCCTGACGCGAATCGGCGGAGACACTCGTCGTGCGTCAGGTTATAGTCCGAAGGCGATAGATAACGGTACAGTTCGAAAAAGGCCTTGATTCCAACGCGGGCTTCTGGCTGGTCGAAGAGTATACGTCGCCCATCATCGCTCACAAAATCTCCACCAGCGCCCCAAATCCAACTTGCGGCGATATGCACACGGGCACGATAGGGTTGCCCCGAAGGCACAACCCATGGAGACTTGACACCCGCTGCCCGCAAACGCTGGAGCGTTTCTGCTATCGCCTCTGCCGATTCAAAGGCCGTTTCCTCTGCGATCCCGGCACGCTGCAACAGGTCACGCCGGTACAACAGGAGATAAGTGAATGCTGTAAAGGGAATGCCCCATACTTCCGAACGGCCCGGGAGTATCGTGCTCTGCCATGTCGGCGCGAAAAAAGACTCTGTTCCACCCAAGCCATTGATCTCTTGCGAAGTGAATGGGCGCAAGGCATTCATGGACACCAAGGTGCTTGTCCAGATCGCGCCGATTTGAGAAATGTCAGGGCCGCCGCCGTACACCGCAAAGTTGAGCAACTTGGGCCAAGCGTCGTTCCAAAGCATCCGGCTCACGTGCACCTGAACACGATGCTGGGCCTGAAATTCCTGCAAGAAAGAACCTTCTAAAGGCGAGGGCTGGTCGCCATAGATAGAGAAACTGATCTCTGTCATATGTCGCTTCCTCCTATCCAATCCTTGTCGGCCACTTTTTCAATCCTCGCCCTAGCCATTTCGAGAGCACATTCGGCTCAGCTGATGATAATAGCGCCAGCGGGGACATCTTCTGTTACGTAGAGTGCCTGCCTAGCTCGCGCTAGGTGGTTGCCGCTGAACACAATCCCCTTGGTGTTCTCTCCCTGCAGATGCAGGAACACCCCGGTTTCCGCGCTCGCTTGGCATCCGTGCACGAACGCGCCATCCACATTGCTCATGCGAATCACGGGCGCATCAGGATAGGGTGTGTGCGTCGTGCTGGCGCTGATGTCCACGTCGGACGAGTCATTCAACATCAACGCGGGGCCGAGCTGGCCTGTGACCTCGACGTTGTGCAGCTTTAGCCCGCGTGCGTTGCGGACAAAGAGACCGGCGCGCTGCATCAATTCCATGTCGTCGGCCATTTCGGGATAGCCCGCTTCGGCATCCGGCGACATGGCAATCGAAACGTCGCTCAAGCAAACATCTTGTAGTGGCATCTCAGCCAATCCAAATAAAAAGCCCGCCGCGTATTTGACCTCGCGCGCCGTGATGTGGCTCAGGTGGATGCGGCGAAAGCGCGGCGTGCCGTCCGTCACCGGACGAGATTGCTTGTCCGCAACCATCTGGTCGCCCCATGCGCCGCAGGCGTAATAGAGATTCATCGTCAAGGGGCACAAGACGTTCTCCATGATAACGTTGGTCACGCGAATGTCTTCCACCACGCCGCCGCGCCCGCGCCGAGACTTGAGCCTTATGCCGCGATCTGTTCCGGTAAAGACGCAGTTGGAAATCACCACGCGGCGCACATCGCCGCTCATCTCGCTGCCAATCACGATTCCCCCGTGACCGTGCGCCATCGTGCAATTGGTGATGGCGATGTTTTCGCACGGGGCCAGGCGGTCGCGGCCATTGCTCTCCTGGCCCGACTTGAGCGTGACGCAGTCGTCGCCGACGCTCACGTAGCAATTGGAGATGCGCACGTAACGGCACGAGTCGGGATTGATGCCGTCCGTGTTGGGCGAATCGGCGGGATTGATGACCGTCACCTTGTCCACCGTCACGTTTTCGCAGTGAATCGGATGGATCGTCCAGGCCGGCGAGTTGGTCGCCGTGATGCTTTCGATGAGGACGTTGTTGCAGTTTGTGAACGAGATGAGGCGCGGTCGAGGATAGGCGAGCTTGTTCTCCTTGTGCAGTTTCCACCACATGCTTCCTCGGCCATCAATCGTGCCCCGCCCGACGATCGCAATGTTGTCGAGGTCGCTCCCGGCAATCAATGGCGCATAGGTTTTCTGATCGGCCCCTTCCCAGCGACCATCCATCACGGGATAATCCGCCAGGTTCTCGCTGCCCAGGAGCGTCGCGCCCGCGTCAAGATGAAGCGTGACGTTGCTGCGCAGGAAAAGAGAGCCGGTGACATAGTGGCCCGCAGGAAAGTAGACCGTGCCGCCGCCTGCCTGGCAGCACGCTTCGATGGCCGATTGTATGGCCGGCGTATCGAGGGTCTGGCCGTCTCTGACGGCGCCGTAATCGAGTACATTGAAAAAGCAGGAATGATCTTGTGAACGATTCACGTTACTGCCCCTGATGTTCCGTTTCGAGGCTGGCCAGGATGAACGAGCCGACGCCTTTGTAATCGTTGGTCACGGTTTTCTCACTGACGTAATATTCGTACGAGCCATCTCGATAGGGATTCCCGCCCAGGCCGGCCACGCCGCAAATCTGTTCGAGGTTGACCAGACCTTGGTCGTCCACTCGAATCAGGTGGTCCAGAATGCCTAGATAGCCTTTGCGTGCCATGTCCAGGTACGTCTTTGCAAGATAGCCCAACCGGACGGCTTTGGCAATGGAATAGACAAACATGCACGAACCGGACGCTTCGAGGTAATTGCCTGCGCGGTTGCCCTGATCGAGCACCTGATACCACAGGCCAGTGGATTTATCTTGAACGCTCTCCAGAGCGGTAATCGAGCGCTCGAAAATCGCCAGAATGTCTTGGCGCCTGGCATGCTCTTGCGGCAAATGGTCCAGCACATCCACAATTGCCCTCACGTACCAGCCCATCGCACGCCCCCAGAAATGCGGCGAACAGCCCGTTTCGGGATTGGCCCAGCGCTGTTGCTTGCTTTCATCCCAGCCATGATAGAGCAGCCCCGTCTTGGGGTCCCGCGTGTGTCTTTCGATGAGGATGATTTGATGCGCCGCGTCGTCAAAGGCGGCTGGCTCGCCAAATATCTTGCCGAACTCGGCGTAAAAGGGCGAAGCCATGTAGATGCCGTCCAGCCACATCTGGTACGGGTAGATCTTTTTGTGCCAGAACCCGCCTTCACTCGTGCGAGGCTGTCCCCTCAGTTGCTCACGCAAAAGGTAGGCGGCATTCTTGTACCTGTCATTGCCGGTCGCGCGATACAACGAGAAAAAGATTCGGCCAGGATTGATCTGGTCGAGGTTGTACTCTTGTACCGAATACGTCTTGATGTTTCCCTCGGCGCTGACCAACTGGTCAATGTCGCGTTTGATATAGTCATAGTATTTCGCGTCGTCGGTCTTGAGCCACACCTGCTCAATGGCTTTGTGCATCACACCATTCTCATAATGCCAGTGGAAGGGCGCGTTACGACGCATGACAGAATCGGCCATCCGGACCGACCAGGGTCGAGACGGAGCACTTGTTTGCGGTTGATAGCTTGCCAAAAGAACGCCTCCCGTTGCCAGGAACGCTTGCAGAAATTCACGACAGGTCATGCCCTGCTTGGCTTCTCGATCAATCTATCTCCCAGCCCGGCAAGAACTCGCGGCTGGCTTGCAACATCAGGTTGAACATCTCCCAGGCTGCATCAAGAGCCAAGTGGTTCGTCGGATCATTGAACATGGCCTGAAAGGCCAGTTCTTTGTCGCGCCTCAGCGCCGCTTCGATGATCATTTCCTGATTAGAGACATGGCGTGCAATCAGGGATTGCAAACCTGACGGCAAAACGCCCGCAACGATCGGCCTGACCTCATCGCGGCTAAAGCAAGCGTTGGTTTCGACCACAGCGCAGAGGGCCAAGTTGGCGATTTGCCCCTGGTTCTCCATGTTGACGTTCGTGATCACGTCACCCAGTCCGACCAGCGCTTTGATCTGCGCCACGCCTTCTTCGCCGGATGGTCGAAGCGAGAGCGGCTCACGGCCTGCCATGAGATCGCACGTTTTCTGAGGCGCGTCGCGCCATCGCTCGATGCGCCACGAGACGGGCGTGCGAATCACGCCCCAGCGGAACAATTCTTCCGGCGAGCGGATAAATCCAGGCAGAAACTCGACCAGGTGGCGATCACCGGCTGCCGCCAACACGCCATAGCGCTGCAAGAGCGCGAACTTGACTTGCTCCGCGCTGCGGAACCAGTCGTTCCAACTCTCTACCTCCTGGCGTGTAGTGTGCTTGATCACGCCTGGCTGGGCGATGTGCTTTCGCACCAGTTCCAGCAGGTCAACCCCTTGGTAGTAAGCTCGATCCATCCACGTCAAGTGGTTGATGCCCAATACATTGACTTGTATCTCGTCGCGCGGCGGCGTGGGGGAAACGCCGAGGTATTGGCTCACGAGCGAGGCCAGCATACGCTGCGTGCCGAACACTTCGTGGCAGCAGCCAAACACCTTGAGCTTGGGCTCGACGCGCGTCAGCGTGCGCGTGCAAATCGCCATCGGGTTGGTATAGTTGATCACCCAGGCGTTCGGACAGATCGCGGCGATGGCATGAGCAAAGCCTGCATAGATCGTGGCCGAGCGCAAGCCGCGCACCAGCCCCGGCGCGCCGGTCGTATCGCCCACCGGGAAGAACATGCCGTATTGCTCGGCAATGGCAATTTCCTGTGCCATGACCTCGAGCGTCCCCGGTTGAATCGAAGCAACGACGAAATCAGCGCCGTGCAGCGCCGCCTCCAGAGTCGGGACGGCGGCATAGCGCCAGCGAGAGGCGACGCCAGGTTGATCTTGCAGCCAGTTGCCGAGTTGCTCGTTCAAGCGCGCCGATTCCAAATCAATGTCGTACAGTGCGACCTGTCCCGCCATGTCTGGGCAGAGCGCCAGGTCAAACATCAATTTGCGCGCCCACTCGCGGCTGCCGCCGCCGATGTAGGCAACTTTGAGTTCGATGGGTTGCATGTACATCGAGGTCATAGAGTAGGGGCGGCCGCGCAGCGCGCCGCCCCTATGGATTATAGACGTTTTACTTCAAAAAGCCAGGCTCCGTCGCTAAATAAGTCGCGGCAACGGCGACGATCGCGCCTTGTTCGTCGATCAGCTGCGATCTGGCGGCGGTTGTGGAAACGTCAATGCCCAAAAAGTCGGCATGGTTGATTCCAAGAACCTAACAGGTCAAGACTTGTCAGGTCTAACCTGAAACTCGCCTGTCAATCGAATATCGGCGGACGAACTGCCGATCAGCACCTGCACTGTTCCCGGCTCGACGACAAATCCGCTCTCGCCATAATAGGCGAGCTGACGAGCATCCAGCGTGAACGTGACGGTCTTGCTCTCGCCTGGCGCAAGCGAAACGCGCTGAAAGCCTCTCAGCTCTTTGACAGGCCGCGCCACCTTTGATTCAGGATAGCGCACGTAAAGCTGAATGACCTCATCGCCCACGCAGTCGCCGCCGTTTTTGACATCCAGGCTAAGGCTCACCTGTCCATCTGCCGAAACGGCAGCAGCATCCATTTTCAGGTTAGCATACTTGAAGCTTGTGTAACTCTGGCCATAGCCGAAAGGATAAAGCGGTTCTTGCGTCATGTAGCGATACGTGCGTCCGGCCATGCCGTAATCGTCAAACAGCGGCAGTTGATCCACAGACTGGTAGAACGTGACAGGCAAGCGGCCGGCAGGGTTGGCATCGCCGAACAACACATCGGCGACGGCCGCGCCGCCTTCCTGGCCCGGATACCACACGAACACGATCGCTTCCACCAGGTCCGCAATGTCGCCTAACGCAATCGCGCTGCCGCCTGCGAGCACCAGCACGACCTTGGCGCCGGCGGCAACCAATTGCCGGAGGAAATCCACCTGCGCCGGCGGCAGGCCGATATTGACGCGGTCGCCCGTCTCTTCTGCCAAAATCGCTTCGCCTTCTTCACCTTCCATCAGCGGCGACGTGCCCATGCACGCAATCGTCAGTTCGCACGACGCAGCTCCATGCACTGCATAGTTGAGTGGGTTCCGATTCGGCTGCGAGAGCGTCGAGCCGGGGCGATAGTCCACGCGCACGCCTTCCAGCACGTGGCTGACGATGCCCTGCAACATCGTCGTCAGCGTTTCGCTGATGCCGTAATAGTTGCCGAGCAAGGTGTTCACGTCGGCGGCATGGGGGCCAGTGACAAAGATGCTGCGGATGCCCGGTGCGATGGGCAGAATGTTGTTCTTGTTCTTGAGCAGGACGATGGACTCGACAGCCGCCCGACGTGCGAGCGCGCGATGTTCCGCGCAATTGATGATGCTCGGTGGAATCGAAGCATACGGCACAGCTTCCGGCGGATCGAACAGGCCCAGCTTGAAGCGCGAGGTAAAGACGCGCGCGAGCGCGCGGTCAACATCCGCTTCGGTCAAAAGTCCGCGCTGGATGGCAACGCCCAGTTGCTCGAACACGCCACCACATTCCAGGTCGCAGCCGCGCTTGATCGCCAGCGCCGCCGATTCGGGCGCATCGGCGGTGACACGGTGGTGATCATGAATGTCGGCGATTGCGCCGCAGTCGGAAACGACATGACCTTCAAACTTCCACTCGCCGCGCAAAATGTCGCCGAGCAAGCGCTGGCTCGCACAGCACGGCTCGTCGTTCGTGCGATTGTACGCGCCCATCACGGCTTCGACCTTAGCTTCGGTGACGAGCTTTTTGAATGCAGGCAGGTAGGTCTCGCGCAGGTCGCGCTCAGAGACGCGCGCGTCGAAATGATGGCGATCTTTTTCTGGGCCGCTGTGGACAGCATAGTGCTTGGCGCACGCGGCGGTCTTGAGGTACCTGGGGTGGTTGCCCTGAATGCCGCGCACGAACGCCGCACCCATGTCACCCGTGAGGAACGGATCTTCGCCCCACGTTTCTTGCCCACGTCCCCAGCGTGGATCGCGAAAGATGTTGATGTTGGGCGACCACACGTTCAGTCCTTGAGAGTGCCCGGAGAACCCGTGGCGGCGCACCGCCTCGTGGTATTTGGCGCGTGCCTCGTCGCCGATGGCACAAGCCACGCGCTGGATGAGCGCAGGGTTCCACGTCGCGGCTAGGCCAATCGCCTGTGGGAACACGGTCGCGCGCCCGTTGCGCGCCACGCCGTGCAGCGCTTCGCTCCAGTAATCGTAAGCGGGGATGTTCAGACGCGGAATTGCAGGCGCGTCGAAAACCAATTGCCCGATTTTTTCCTGCAATGTGAGGCGCGAAACCAAATCCTTTACGCGCGTCTCGATTGGCAGAGTAGAGTCTTGAAAGGGCAACCGCCCTGTGTTAGCGTCCATGCTATGTGTCATCCTCCGGGCTACCGCACACCCATCAACAAATCGAATTCCGTATCGGCGGGAACTGGGTCATACGTCAGCCAGCTCACCATTTGCCGTAACCCTCGGCCATCTTGCGGTACTCGATGAACGGCTCATTGATCAGCTTGGCCATCAGCATGATCTGGCACGACTCTTCGAGCGTGGACGACCAGTGAAACGCCTCGTCAAGCGTCTGGCCGATGGCAAAGCTGCCATGCCCGCGCAGCATCACGATTTTGTAGGATTGGAGCGCGGCGGCGAGCTTGGTGGCCATCTCGGGTGTGCCCGAGGCAAACTCTTCGGCGACGACGGGCACTTTTTTCAAGAGATACGACGCCTCGTTGTCAATCGGCACGAGTTCATCACGCGAAAGCGAAAATGCGACTGCCGTACGCGGGTGGCAGTGGACAATCGCCAACGCGGGCGTCTGCATGTAGATCGTCCGGTGCGCCAGCAGCTCGGTCGAAGCCAGCGTCACGCCGCTATCGTTTTTCTCCAGGCCGGTCTCGATGAGGTCATGTGGCTTGAGCCGGCCCAGTTGCGCGCCGCGCCGCTTGATGACCACGCGGTCGCCCAACCTCATGCTTATATTGCCGCCGTGCGAGCTGATCATGCCCGCTTCGTAAAGATCGCGCCCGATTTCTTTGAACTGTTCGTAAATCCGTTCGTCAATCATTGCGCTGCCTCCACCCACTTGTCCAATCCCAACTCGGCCAGCTTGTGCGGCGTGGGCACGCCATTTTCGTCCCAGCCACGTGCGCGATAGTATTCCTTCAGCATTGGCTCCAGTTTGCTGACCCAGCCTTTACTCGGCCCGTCGGGCACTGGCTCGTTGAGCAGGCGCGGCGGGAGTGTATCGTCGGCCTTCGCAAAGCCTTCGCGCAAGTTGTAAAGCCGCTCCAGGTTGTACACGCGCTCACCCACTCGAATCATCTCACCCGTCGGATAATGGATGCCGGTCACCGCCGAAAGCGCGCGCGCAAAATATTCTTCCGCCACGCCCATGTTAGTGAACTTGCAGATGACGAGCGAGTCAATCACTGCGGCAATGTTCTGGTGCAGAATCACGTAGGACGACTTGCCCTGCACCTGGAAGCGGTCAATCAGCTTAGGCAGCCCCAGTACTTCGAGGCCGAGCATGTTGCCGCGCATGTGGCAGCCGCCCCGGTTCGACGTGGCATACAGCAAGCCCTGCCCCTGCATCCCGCGCGGGTCGTAGGCCGGCAGCTCCATGCCCTTGCTGCTCATCGAAAGGTCGGGCCGGCCGTATCTCTTTGCCAGCCGCAAGCTGCCGTCCGCCAGTTCCGCGCCGATGTCGCGCCGGTAGCCAATGTCCTCGACCATCTTGACGAGCAAATCGGCGCGACCAAAGCGCAGCTCAGAGTCGAGCAAGCCCATCTCTGCAAGTTCCATCGCGCACGCGATCGTCGAGCCGGTCGAGATGGTATCCAAGCCCATCTCATTGCACATGTGATTGGCTTCGATGATGGCGGCGAGATCGTCCACGCCGCACTGTGCGCCGAACGCCCAGGCCGTCTCGAACTCGGGCCCTTCGCCTTCGACCTTGTCGGTTTTGCTGACGCGCGTGCAGCCGATGGGGCACGCCCAACAGGCCGAGTTCTTGACGAGATATTTTTCGGTGAGCGCCTCGCCCGAAATCGCCTCTGCGCCTTCGAACTGTGCCTGGCGATGGTTGCGCGTGGGCAGTGCGCCAACGTTATTGACGACGTTCATCATCACGATCGTTCCGAACTCGGGCAGGGCCTGACTCGTCAGAGGACTGGCGCGCAAAAGCTTGCGCGTCTCGTACAGCATAAACTTGAACTTGTCCTGGTCAACGATGCCTGGCCTCTCTTTGCCCTCGACGACGATCGCCTTGAGGTTCTTGCTGCCCATCACCGCGCCGGGGCCGCCGCGCGCCAGTGACCGCTCGCCGTCGTTCATGATGGCGGCCATGTGGCTCAGGCGTTCGCCCGCCGGGCCGACGCACAGCACGTTGCGCTTGTTGTTGTTCTGCCCCAGTGTACGCGTCGTTTCGCTGACGACCTTGCCCCAGAGGGGCACCGCGTCGTTGATCGTCACACCCTCTGGCTTGATTTCCAGATAAACTGGCTGTTCGGCCTTGCCGCGCACGATGAGCACATCATGGCCGGTCTTTTTGAACTGCATACCCCAAAAGCCACCCGAGTTTGCATCGAGCACGGTACCGGTGAGCGGACTCTTGGTGCTCACCGAAAAGCGGTTGCTCGTCTGATAGCCAGTGCCGGTGAGCGGACCGCAGGCAAAGATCAAGACGTTTTCGGGCGAAAGCGGGTCAACCTCCGGGCCGACCTCGTCCCAGAGCATACGCGCACCCAGCCCACGGCCACCCAGGAATTGGCGCGCCATGTCCATATCGAGCGGGCGCTCGGACGTCTCGCCCGTCGTCAGATTCACATCCAATATTTTACCCATCCAACCGCCCATTTGATTCATCTGTGATCTCTCCCACGAATTGCACGAATGGACACGAATAGGAAACAGAATTTGTGGAATCTGCGGTCACACACTAACCGCCCGCGATAGGCGGAAAAACTGCGATTTCGTCGTCTGGGGCAATTGGCGTATCGAGTCCCTGCACCAGCTCAATGTCGCGACCGTTGACCATTACGCGCACGTATCGGCGCAGTGCGTTTCCCTCCCAGATGGCTGCGCGCAAAGCCGGGTTGCCCGTACACAGAAATTCGAGGGCGGCGCGGACGGTTGCGCCGTTCGCCTCGATCTGCGATGCGCCGGCGTATCGCCGCAAAATGCCAAACAGCTTGACTTGTGGCATCGCACTTTGACCCGTCGTCAGGGTCTAGTTCCTCTTGGCCAGTTCCCGCTTTTCATAGTCGCGAATGTCGTCCATGAACGCCATGCCGACGGGAACACCCTGTCGCAGACAAGCATAGTCCCACACCGCGCCAAGCGGCATTCCCTTGAGTTCTTCCATCAGCGCCAGCCGCCCCGTATAGTCGCCAGCGACCTCCATCTGCCGGAGCCGTTCAGTCGGCTCGAGCAGCGCGAGCAGCAACGCGCGCAGCACATTGCGACTGCCGATCACCCACGCGGCGATGCGGTTGATGCTCGCGTCAAAATAGTCCAACCCGATGTGCACACGGTTCAAATAGCCGCCGCGCACGATTTCTTGCGCGATGGCCTCCAGCTCATCCGAAAGCGTGACAACGTGATCGCTATCCCATCGCACGCCGCGACTGACATGTAACAGCACCTGGTCAAGGAACGTAAGCACCGCCGAGAGCTTGTCCGAGATCACCTCGGTCGGATGATAGTGTCCCGTGTCCAACGTCAGCATGACGTTGTTCGCGACAGCATAGCCCAGGTAAAACTCGTGCGAGCCGACGACGTAGCTTTCCGAGCCAAGGCCGAACAACTTGCCTTCAATCGCATCGAGATTGTACCGGGGATCCATCTTTTCTGCCAGGATTGCATCAAGCGATTCCTTGAGCAGCAGGCGCGGCGTCTTGCGATCCGCCGGTGTGTCCTTGAGGCCATCGGGAATCCAGATGTTTGTACAGCACGGCGTGCCGAGTTCGCGCCCGAAATGCTCGCCGATTTTTCGGCAGGCAATGCAGTGCTCGATCCAGAACTGGCGGACGCCCACGTCGTAGCTCGCCAGCGTCAAGCCGCTGGCAGCTCTGGGATGCGAAAAGAGCGAGGGATTAAAGTCCAGGCCATGCTTGCCCGCTTTGGCCCAATCCAGCCAAGTCGCAAAATGTTCGGGGCGCAATTGGTTGCGCTCGATCCGCGTACGCGCGCCGTCCGGCTCGGCGTACATTGCGTGCAGATTCAGCCGGTGAGTGCCGGGGATGAGGCTGTAGGCTCTATCGAGGTCACGGCGCAATTCGTCCGCGTTGCGCGCTTTGCCGGGATAGTTGCCCGTCGCGGCGATTCCACCGCCCAAGGCCTCACCTGCGTTTTCAAAGCCGGTCACATCGTCGCCCTGCCAGCAGTGCAGGCTGATCGAAATCTCCGCGAGTGTTTCCACCGCTTTCTCGGTATCCACGCCAAACTGGGCATATCGCGCTTGAGCCAGCCCATAAGCAGCTTGGATTTGCTTTTCAGTCGGTTGGTTGCTCATCACTCTGTCTCCTTCTGGCTCGATTGCTCTATGAGACGAAGCAAATGATCGTAAGCGCTGTCCCACCCGGCACAATCTCCCGGTTCGTAGAGTCGCGTGGCAAATGATCGGCTCACCGTTTCGCGCGCCTCAGACAGCGAACCGATATGGCCAAGTGCGACTGCCTGCATCAAGATGTTGCCGATGGCCGTCGCCTCTACCGGGCCCGTCACAACCACCCGGCCCGTTGCGTCAGCAGTGAACTGGTTGAGCAACTGGTTTTGCGTCCCCCCACCGACGATGTGAATAGGCTCCAGCCGATGACCGGTGCAGTGTTCGAGCTTTTCCAACACCCAACGATACTTGAGCGCGATACTTTCCAGTGCGCAACGCACCACCCCGCCTTTCGATTCTGGCACGACCTGACCCGTCCTTTGACAAAAAGTGCGAACGCGCTCCGGCACATCGCCTGGCTTGAGAAACTCGCCGTCGTCAGGGTCAATCACGGATTGAAGCGCCGGGGCTTGTGCTGCCATGCCGATCAATTCGGCATACGAGTGGTCCTGACCCTGGCGCGCCCAGGTACGACGGCATTCTTGCACCAGCCACAATCCCGCGATGTTTTTGCAAAAACGAAACGTGTCGTTCACGCCACCTTCGTTCGTAAAGTTAAAGGCCAGGCTATCCTGACTAATGACCGGCTCATGCAGCTCGGCGCCCATGATGGACCATGTGCCAGAGCTGATCCAGGCAAAGTCCGCTTTCTTGGCAGGGGCGGCTGCGACGGCCGATCCCGTATCGTGGCAGGCTGGGGCGATCACCGGAACCTGATCGGCGCCAGTTTCTTTAGCCACTGCCTGGCACATTGTCCCCAACACCGTGCCCGGCGGGATCACTTGTGGAAAGATGCGGCGTGGAATGTCCATCGCCGTGAGCAATGGCTCGGCCCAATTGCGCTGGCGTGGGTCAAAGCATTGGGTTGTGGTCGCATTGCTGAACTCACAGGCTATCTGACCCGTTAGCCAAAAGTTGAACAGGTCCGGCATCGTCAGAAAAGTTTCGGCCACATCGAGAACCGGCGACTGACTCACGACCATCGAGAGCAATTGGTACAGCGAGTTGAGTTGCATGAATTGGATGCCGGTCAACTCAAAGATCTGCTGGCGCGACATGCGGCGAAAGGCTCCATCCATCATGCCGTCGGTCCGGCTGTCTCGGTAGTGATAGGGATTCGAGAGCAATGTCCCTTGCCGATCGAGCAGCCCAAAATCTACGCCCCATGTGTCAATGCCGACGCTTTCTAATGCTCTCCCTTGCTTGCCAACCGCGAGAGCGATCCCGGTCTTGATCTCATCCCAAAGACGCAAGACATCCCAATGCAAGCCATCCGGCAAACATACCGGCCCGTTGCCAAAACGATGGACCTCTGACAGAGACAGGCGACCGCCATCCAGCGTACCGAGGATCGCGCGCCCACTTTCTGCGCCGAGGTCAATGGCCAAATAGGTGCGAGACTGGGCCATGATCGCACACTCCCTCAATCGAGATGAAAGACCTCTTCCAACTCTACCATGCTTTGATCGGCATGTGCGCCCATCAGGTTCTCAAAGAAGGGGGCCATGAACTCTTGCCACTTGACGTTGATCTCTTCCTTGCTCATTCCTGCCAGAGCCGCTTGAAAATCCTCTGGCGTCTGCAAGTAACCAAACAACAGCCCATCGTCGCGCATAAAGAGAGAATAATTGTGCCAACCCGTTCGGCGCAGAGCATCCAGCATTTCCGGCCAGACGGTTTTATGGCGCGCTTTGTATTCCTCGATCTTGTCTGGGCGCACCTTGAGTAAGAATCCAACTCGGCGCATAGGAAATCCTCCACGTGAAGGTTATTGGATGAACGGCTTGACCCCATTATATCACGCAGTGGCCTTGGGTGAGCATTGTGACCACCGTTCTGTCCCGATCATGGAAATGGACGCTAGTTGCATTAGCCCGACAAGATACCTGTCCGGCTGACACGGTTCAATTTGAGCTTTGCTTGGGTGTAGCGCACGACCCGCCGTTTGCGTGCGAAAAGTACAACATGCCCTACAATAGCCAAGACCCATACTTTACAGTGTACGATTATAAGGACGAAGGCATGTACACGGTGTACTATCGCAATTATAGCGTCGAGTGTCCCGACCGTGAGATCGTTATCCAAATTGCCGGCGTGCTGTGGTACGAACAAGAGCCGCCGGAAGAAACGCCCACGCCGACGGCGACGGCGACTTGGATCGTGCCGCCCAGCCCGACGCCGCGTGTGGCGCGAAGCGTGGAAACGCCAGTCGGGTCGAGCAGCATTGACTTTATCATGCAGCAGGGAACGCTTGTCATCGGTTGGGTCGGCCCGGCGCTGTTTAGTATCCTGTTCGCGGCTTTTGCCTGGGCTACCGGTGTGTTTCAATGGCTGAGTGCGCTGGCACCGTGGCTGTTTTCGGGCGCGTGGACTCCGCGGCGGGCGAGGCGAATGCGCGTAACACGCTGGCTAAGGCTGAACTTTCCGCCACTGCGCTGAATCAAGCGCGATCGAGCGTGACAGGAGTACCGTCCCGAGCCACGTTCTCGTAGATGATGTCACAGGTCACGTCGTGCTTTGCCCTCTGGACGCCGGCACCGTGATCAAGAGCTGCGTTGTCGACAGCACGGCTACGACGGCTGAGCCGTAATCTTACACCGCGATCTGCTGCCTGGCGCACGCGTCCCGCATCCCACTCTGCCCTTTAAGGTGTGCCCCGAGCCGGCCAGCTCCAGGGCTTTCAGGCTGTTTTCCGTCCGTTTCACTCATCAACCTCTCCTCCGTGACGTGAGATCGTGTAAATTCTAACCAAATTCTACCCTTTTTTGGGCTCGCTTCGTGGTATACTGTCCATACAAGCGCGTACATTGGGCATTTCCGCACCCAAGACCATTCGACATCCGGCCTCGGGCTCGTGGCTTTCGCGTGCACGTGCCGGACGCA
>Ga0315279_10005908_pt1 | contig 15654 bp, 15 predicted proteins | sample YL17G06_20_MG_FD_203694 | JGI IMG/M metagenome (GOLD analysis project Ga0315279, IMG submission 203694) | Sediment microbial communities from Yellowstone Lake, YNP, Wyoming, USA - YL17G06_20 | ecosystem: Environmental > Aquatic > Freshwater > Lake > Sediment | place: USA: Wyoming | collected... | reverse complement strand
ATCGCCGCCTGCGCCAACCAGCAGAAGAGCGGAGATCGTGATCGCCGCGTTGACGCTCTGACGCAGGCAAAGGCCGCAGCGGGCCCCGCTTAAAGCCCGGCGGTTGCAACCCCCGGGCTTTGGCCCGGTTGTCAATCGGTGGCCGTCAGCCATTCGGACTTCCAGAGGGGGTTGCCGCAGCCGGGGCACTGCTCGCCGTTGTCCAGGACCTTGCCGCGGCACTGGCGGCAATCGCCAATGGCCGGAAGAAGAATCACCTGCTGACCGCGGGCCTTGGAAGCGGCCTGCGTGTCGCCAAAAGCCAGCGCCGTGGCAATCTGCACAGAGAGGGGAAAAAGGTGAAACAGCACCAACGGCGCCCGCCTCGACTCCGCCAGGGTCCGGGCCAGCACGGTGGAGAACGCCAGCCGCCGCTGGTCGGGCGTCTTGGCCAGGTAGTCGACCACCCGCTCCTGGACTCGGGGCTCCACCGGGGACGGGCCGAGCCGGAGGCGGACCAGCCAATCCCGATACCAGTCGTCCACCGCGGGGAGATAGCGGGACTCGCGCGCAGCCGCCGCGGATTCGGCAATCTGGTACATCTCGATCTCGATCTTGGTCGAGACCTCGGCCTTCTTCTCCGAAACCGGCATCAGCATGGAGTCCCGGCCGACGATCCGCTCCACGTCCTCGTGCAGGCGCGAGTAGAGGAGTTTCCTCAACAGGGTCAGCCCGGCAGCCAGGCCGCTTGCGACGCGCAATCCGTCGGTGCGGCCGGCCCGGCGGCCGAACTCCTCGGCAAGCTGCGCGAGTCCCGTTGGGAGTTCTTCATCCGGCATCGCGGCACCACCTTTCCTCCGCGGCAGACAGGTTCCACGGCAGCAGCATCGTATATCCTCCAACGGGGCTTGGCAAGGAGAGGCCGGAATCTTGCCATACCGAGGCATTGCCCCTTCTGGTACGCCCGATGACCATACGCTAGACTAATTGGGGGCGAGGCCGTGGAGGCCGGAGTCCACCTATTGCAGCGTAAGGAGAACCTATGTCGGAACCATCCCAATCCGGTGCCCAACCGATGAAGGCCGCGGCGCCTGCGCCCCGGCAGGAGAAACCTAATGACGAGGCGCCCAGCCGGATCTACCTCGTTTCGTACCCGAAGATCGTGTTCCTTTATCCGATGTTTCTGGCGGCGCTGGTGGCGGCGATCTGGCTGAGTTTCCTGGAGGACCCGCTGGACGAGCACAGCCACACGGTCGTCGCCCTCAACACGGTCTTCGTGGTCGTCCTGGCCCTGAACCTGGTGATCCTGGCCTTTGACTTTCCGCGGACCACGTCGCTGACGCTCTTCTTCTGCATCGCCGCGATCGTGATGGGATTGCTCCTGTGGTTCAGGGTCAACGACCAGATCCTCCCCTTCATCACAGAGCGTCTGCCGGAGTTTCAGCCCCTGGCGAACGTGACGTTCTACTGGAGCATCGTCGGCACTCTGGGGGTGATCTTTCTCATGGTGATGGTCGTGGTGCGGTTCGACTACTGGGAGGTCCGGGCCAACGAGTTGTTGCACCACCACGGGTTCCTGGCCAATCTGGAGCGCATGTCCGCACCGAATCTGCGGATCGACAAGGAGATCAACGACGTCTTCGAGTACATGCTGTTGCGCTCGGGGCGCCTGATCCTCCAGCCGAGCAACGAGCGCCGCGCGATCATCCTGGACAACGTGCCGTTCATCAAGAAGAAGGAAGAAGCCATCACCCGGATGCTGTCGGCCCTGCAAGTGCAGATCCGCCCGGAAGGGGCCCGGAATTAGCGGGTCTGAGCCTCGCGCCGCCGCGTGCGGGTCTTGTTGGACGATTTGAAAATCGTCCTACCACTTACGGCTTCGCCCCGCCCACGTCCACCTCGATGCTCTTGACCACCGCCGAGAAAAGCGGCTCGTACCGCTCAAAACGCGAGGCAAAGGCCGAGCAAGTGATCACGTAAAGCTGCGACTTGCCCGGGATCGTCACCTGCCACTGCCGGATCGGCTCCTTGACGTCCCGCGCGGAGACGTCCCAGCGGGCGGATATCGCTTTCCGGTGGCCGACGTCGATCGCTTCGGCCCGGACGTTGGTCAGCCGCGCCCCCAGCTTCTCGAATCCTTCGCGCAGCCCGTTGACGTATTGCTTCGCACTCTCCGGGCTGATCTCCGGAACCGAGCCGGGGCCCGTGCAGCAGTTGACGTTCTCGGCAAACTCCTCCTGTCCGGGATTGTAGATCATCACCGGGACCTTCGAGGGGGCCGCGCCGCGGAATTGCTCGAAATACCGCTTGACGTTGCCGGCCACCTCGGCGCGCTCGTCGGCCGAAGCGACCTTCCATCCCTCGGGGTACTTGAGCGAGAACCCTCGCGGGCTGGCGTGCTTCAGCATCTCGACCCGCCGGAGGCCCTCGACGTGAACGAATCCGGTAACTTCCTTGCCCTCCCGCTTCGCCGTGACCAAAACCCAATCGTTCTTCAGCTCGGCGGCCACGAGCGTCGTGCCCGCGGGCAAGCTCAGCAGGATCTGGTCTTCCGACTTGACTTCCGTGCGGTCGGTCGCGGTGACGACGAGGTCTCCCTTGCGGATGGGGGCGGCGGGCGATTGGCCTGGAAGGGCGGTCGGGAAGAGACCTGCCCCGGCCAGCACGGCTGCTGCCAGCAGTGAGGCGCGACGGGACATGGTGTGGCTCCTTTGCTGCGTTGCGGTCAAGACACGACGCGGTTGCTGGACGGCCGCTAAACACCCTTACGCGACTGGGCGTCAGGATGGTCGGGGGGCGGCTGCGGCGGCTTGGCAAAGACCCGGGTCATGCGGTAGATCTCAAATCCGCCTTTGACGCCCAGGTAGAAGAGCAGGAAGGAATACCAGGCGATCGAGGCAGCGATCATCGCGGTCCAGAACCAGGCAAACGGATCGTTCATGGTCCGGTCTCCTCAGTTTCGGCAGTGGTCTGTATCGGACGGGCGATGGCGCGCCCGGTCGCCCGGCCCACAAGCGACCCGACGATCATTCCAGCAAACGCCAATCCAAAGGCGGCCAGGCCGCCCAGCTCGCCCGAGATCCGCCAGGAAGAGTCTTCGTCCACGATGGCATTGACGATCAGGAAGGTGATTGGCCCGGCCGCGCCGAGGACAATCGCCGCCATGGCCCCCCAACTGTTGGCCCCGCGCCAATAGAGGGCGCCGACCAGGAGGGCAAAGAGGCTGGCCAGGTAGATGTTGCCGGTGATTACCAGATACTCCCAGATGTTGCCGGGTATCTTGTACCACAGGCCCCAAAACACCAGAAACACCCCGATCGCCAGGACCATCGCGCGGACGGTCAATAGCCGGGCCCGCTCCGAGAGCGGCCGCCGCAGCACCGGGCCGATCAGGTCGTTGTAGATCACCGTGGCCCAGGTGAGCAAATAGCCGCTGTCGGTGGACATCTCGGCGGCGAGCATGGCCGCGATCATCAGGCCCAGGAACCCGGTAAACGTCGAGGACAAAGTGAGCCCGAGGAACCGCGGCATGGCGGTTTCGCTGCCGATGCCGGGGGGAAGTCCGCCGTGGGCGGCGAAGTAGCAGAACGCGGCGGCGCCCCAGAGTCCCGGCAAGCACCACCGGCCGACCCAGTAGAACCACGCACCGCGGTAGACCCGCTTGGCCGTGTGGGCGTCGCGCGCGGCCAGCACGCGGGCGATGGTCGTCTGCCAGGTCGTGACCACGGCGATGGAGGTCAGGGCCTGCCAGACGATCCAGGGGATGCCCTGATTCTGATTCTTGACGGGGTTGAAAGGGTGCTTCATGGTCTCCGCCGTGGGGGGCTTCTCCTTCTTGGCCGTGTCCACGAGCACGCCCTGCTTGGCGAGTTCCTTGGCGCGGGCCTTCAGCGACTCGCCGTACTCCGTGCGTTGGCGCTCGCGAAGCGCGTCGGCGGCCTCACGGCCTTCGCTCTTGCGCACTGCCGCGACCTCTTTCTTAATTCGGTCCTTCCGAGGCTCCTCCTCCTTGTCTTGGTACCGCTGGCCGCTTTGGTGCGTGTTCTCCAGTTCGGCAAGAAAGCCGGTTCCGCCGGCATTCCAAACGACCAGCACGGACGTGACCACGATCCCCAGGCCCATGACGAGGAACTGGAGGTAGTCGGTGATGAGCACGGAGAGCATTCCGCCGAGCACGGTGTAGAGGAGCACGATGCCCAGCAGGCCCGTCATCACGAGCTCCAGCGTTTTCAGCTCGAATTGCCATCCCCAGAACTCCAGGAGAAACGTGCGCTGGGAATCCATGCCCGTGATGTTCAAGAGGAAGTCGCCGCCCATGCGGAGGAAGACGCCCATGTTCAACACGCCGCCGATGATGATGACCAGGCCGGCCAGCCAGCGGACCCGCTTGCCGAAGCGGTTCTCGAACAGCTCGGGGATGGTCATCACCCTGGCGTTGCGCAGGGGGACGATCACGAAGCCGGTTATGCCCACAAGGAGCATGGCGGCGGCGGTCAAGATCCCGGGGAGCGCCCCGGTCAGGCCGTTCTGGAAACCGGCCTGCGCCGTGTACATCACCGTGACGATGCCCAGCTCCGTGGCCGCCAGCGAGGCCACGCCCAGGTTGACCTCCATCTTGCGCCCGGCCACCGCGAAATCGGCCACGTTGCGCACGTAGCGCTGCATCCACAGGCCGGCCACCGTACACCCGACCATGTACACCGCGATGATGATCCAGTCGATGGGGGTCATCCGAGGGGCCCTTTCACGGGACTTGGGCAAAGCACTTCGCGCGGCGCAGACTTCCGAAGTCTTGAAGACTTCGGAAGTCTTTCCGGCCGCGAAGCGGAGTATCCGCGGAGTATACTTGCGGCCGGGGGCACGGGCAAGCCAGCCCGCACCCCGTGCGGGGCAAGCATTCCCTCCCCCATCTTGACCGGTCCGGCGCCCAGGGCTACGATTCAGGGAGGTCCCCTGTCCCCTGACGGCATGAACGCTATGAGCGCATCCAGGTCCCGGTCCGTATCCGGCCTCGATGGCGAAACCGTCGCCGGCAGCCTCGCCGCCGAGAACGACGATCCCGAGCCCAAGCGGCCCGGCCGCGTGGACTATCCGCGCATCGAGCAGGCAGTCCGGGAAATCCTCCTGGCCGTCGGCGAAGACCCCGACCGTGAGGGCCTGCGCGATACCCCGGCCCGCGTCGCCCGCATGTACGCCGAACTCTTCAGCGGGCTCCGCGAAGACCCTCGCGCCCACCTCCGCAAGTTCTTCAGCGAGAAGTACGACGAGATCGTCCTGGTGCGCGACATCGCCTTCGAGAGCATCTGCGAGCACCACTTGATGCCGTTCATGGGCAAGGCCCACATCGGGTACCTGCCCGACGGACGGGTGATCGGTCTGAGCAAGCTGGCGCGGGTGGTGGAAGGGGTAGCGCGCCGGCCTCAAGTCCAGGAGCGGATGACGGAGACCATCGCCGATCTCTTGATGGAGGAGCTGAAGGCCCGGGGCGTGGCGGTCGTGATCGAGGCACTCCACACGTGCATGACCGTGCGAGGGGTGCGCAAGCCGGGGTCGATCTGCGTCACCTCGGCCATGAAGGGGGCGTTCCGGTCCAGTCCGTCCACCCGGGCGGAAATCATGACTCTGATCTACGGGGCCCCCGCCCGATGAAGCTGGATCAGCAGCGAGAGCGCATCCAGGACGACCTCCGCGGACTCGTGGCCGGGGAAGTCCGCTGCGACGACGTCTTCCTGCAGCTTTACGCCAGCGACGCGAGCATCTACGAGATCAAGCCGCTGGGCGTGGTGCTCCCCCGGTCCGCCGCCGACGTGGCGGCCTGCGTCCAGTATGCGGCCGAGAAGCAAATCCCGGTTCACGCCCGAGGGGCGGGCACGGGCCTTGCGGGGGAATCCCTGGGGCCGGGGCTCGTGGTCGATTTCTCCAGGCATCTGCACCGCGTCAAGTACGTGGGGGCGGAAACGGTCCGGGTACAGCCGGGGGTGGTCCGCGAGCGGCTGAACGCCCAGTTGCGGCGGCTGGGGCGGGTCTTCGGACCGGATCCGGCCAACCGTTGCGCCACCACGATCGGCGGCACCATCGCCATCGACGGCGCCGGGAGCCACTGGCTGAAGTACGGGTCCGCACGGCGGCACCTGGTTTCGCTGCGGGTCGTCTTGGGCGACGGCACGCCGCTTACGTTGGGACGAGAGCCGCTGCAAGACGGCGCCAGCACCGATGCCAATCCCCGCAAGCGCGATCTGATCGACCGCATCGCCCGCCTGTTGGCCGACAACGCCGAACTCATTCGGACCCACCAGCCGGCCAGTCCCGTCAACCGCTGCGGCTACCATCTGGCCGACGTGCTCGGCGACGGCTTCCTCGACCTGCCCAAGCTCCTCGCCGGATCCGAAGGCACGCTGGCCCTGATCACCGAGGCCGTGCTCGCCACCCAGCCGTTGCCGCGGCACCGCGCCGTGGCACTGCTTCTTTTCGCCAGTCTCGACGGCGCGTCCCGGGCCGTGTCGGAAGTCCTTCCGCACCAGCCGGTGGCCTGCGATCTCATGGACCGCCGCCACCTGAGCCTCGCCCGGGAGACGGAGGTCCGCTTTGACCTGCTCATCCCGCCGGAGACCGAAGCCGCTCTGCTGGTCGAGGTGGATGCCGACGCGCCGTGGGAGGCGCGCCAGCGCCTGCACCGGCTGGTCGATCAGGTGTGCCGCAAGCAGCAACTGGCGATGGGGAGCCGCCAGGCACTGGACGCGGCGGAGATCGAGCTCTTCTGGCAATTGGCGCACAAGGTGACGCCTTCGCTCTACCGCCTGAAAGGCGACACGCGGCCGGTGCCCGTGGTGGAAGACGTGGCCGTGCCGCCGGCCGTGCTGCCCGAGTTTCTCGTCCGCGTGCAGAACGTCCTCAAGTGGCACCAGGTCACCGCGTCGATGTTCTGCCACGCCGGCCAGGGGCAGTTGCAGATCCAGCCGTTCTTGAACCTCGCGCTCCCCGAACACGTGCAGAAGCTCGAACGCCTGGCCGAAGACCTGTACGCCGAGGTCTTCGACGCCGGCGGGACCATCAGCGCCGAACACGCCTGCGGGCTGAGCCGCACGCCGTTCGTCCAGCGCCAGTGCGGCCCGCTCTACGAGCTCTTCCGGGAGATCAAGCGGGTCTTCGACCCGAAGAACATCCTCAACCCGGGGCGGGTCGTGGCCGACGAGCCGCGTCCGATGACCGCGAGCCTGCGGCCGGTGGTGTCGCCTCCGGCGGGGTCGCCGTCGCCGCGGGGACCCGACGACCGGCCGCCCTTGCGCAACCTGATCGAGCTGCAGCTCAATTGGGACCCGGCCCAGGTGGCGGACGTGGTCCGGACGTGCAACGGGTGCGGCGAGTGCCGCTCGCAGGCCCCGGACGTGCGCATGTGCCCCGTCTTCCGGATCCTTCCCAGCGAGGAAGCCTCCCCCCGCGCGAAAGCGAACCTGATCCGCGGCGTGCTTACCGGCCAGATGGACCTGGGGACTTTGTCCAGCGACGAGTTCAAGGCAGTGGCGGACCTGTGCGTCAACTGCCATGCGTGCGCGCTGGAGTGCCCGGCGCGCGTGGACGTCCCCAAGCTGATGCTGGAGGGCAAAGGGGCCTACGTGGCGGCCAAGGGGCTGCGGTTTTCCGATTGGGCCATGGCCCGGCTCGATCTGTTGGCCCGGCTGGGCTCGCGGTTCAGCCTCCTGACCAATTGGGCGTTGGGCAGCCGGCGCATGCGGTGGCTGCTGGAGAAGACGCTGGGGATCGCGCAAGGGCGCAAGCTGCCGCGGATTGCGCGGCGGAGCTTCCTGCGGCGTGCGGCCCGCCGCGGCTTGACCCGCCCCTCGCGGCGCTCCGGCCACAAGGTCGCGCTGTTCCTGGACGTCTACGCCAACTACTTCGATCCGCAGTTGGCCCATGCGCTGGTGGCCGTCCTGGAGCACAACAACGTCGCCGTCTACGTGCCCCCGGAGCAGCAGCAGGCGGGCGTGGCGGCCCTCTCTTGCGGGGCCCTGGACATCGCGCGCCGCGCGGCGGAGCGCAACGTCGCGGTCCTTGCCGAAGCCGTGCGTCAAGGCTACCACGTGGTGACCACGGAGCCGGCCGCCGCTTTGTGCCTGGTGCGCGAATACCCCAACCTGGTGGACGACGACGACGCGCGACTGGTAGCCCAAAACACTTCCGAGGCATGTACCTTCCTCTGGCGAATGCACGCGCTGGGCAAGCTTCAGTTGGACCTGCAGCCCATTCACGCGGCCTTGGGCTATCATGCGCCCTGCCGCCTCAGAGCGCTGGAGGTCGGCTCGCCCGGCGAGAGCCTCCTGCGGCTGATCCCCGGTCTGATTGTGACCCGCATCGAGGAGGGCTGCTCGGGAATGGCAGGGACTTTCGGGCTGCTGCGGCGCAACTACCGCGCGAGCCTTCGCATGGGCTGGGGGCTGATCGGCCGTTTGCGCGACCCGAGCATTCAGGCAGGCGCCACCGAGTGCAGCACCTGCAAGATCCAGATGGAACAGGGGACCGACAAACCGACCATCCATCCCCTGAAGCTGCTGGCCTTGGCGTACGGCCTGATGCCCCAGTTCGCCAATCTCCTGACCCGTCCCGGAGAGGAGTTGGTGGTGACGTGAAGGTGCGGGTGCGGCTTTTCGCATTGGCCCGGCAGGCCGCGGGGCGAGACGGGATCGAGCTGGAGGTCGCCGAGGGAGCGACGATCGGCCAGTTGCGCCGCCAGTTGGGGGCGCAGGTCCCCCAGCTTTCGGGCCTGCTGAGTCAAACGATGTTCGCCCTGGGCGCCCGCTACGCCTCCGACGAGACGGTTATCCCCCCGGGCGCCGACATAGCCTGTATTCCGCCGGTCAGCGGCGGGTAGAATGAATGGACGCGCCGCGCCACGCGTTGGGGCAGCAGTTGCACTGCTGCCCCGACACGGCGCGATTCGGGACGGCAGTGCAACTGCCGTCCCAACACCGACGCCTTGACGCCAATGATTCAACTGACCGACTCTCCCATCGACGTTGCTGCCGTGATCGCGGGCGTCCGTTCGCCGGACGCCGGGGCGGTCGTTTTGTTCCTCGGCACCGTGCGGGAGATGACCGAGGGGCGCGAAACCCGCATGTTGGAGTACGAAGCATACGCCCCCATGGCCCAGCGGGTCCTGGATGAGTTGGAGGCCGAAGCCCGCCGGCGTTGGCCCCTGGTCCAGTGTGCCGTCGTCCACCGCCTCGGGCAACTGCCGGTCGGCCAGACGAGCGTCGCCATTGCCGCCAGCGCAGCCCACCGCGAGCCCGCGTTCGAGGCGACCCGCTGGCTGATCGACCAGATCAAACAGCGTGTCCCCATCTGGAAGAAGGAGCACCGCTCCGACGGCGCCAGCCACTGGGTCCACCCCGGACTGGATCCTCCGTCGGCGGCGCAGGAGACGTAGCCCTTGTGTACCGCCGGTCCGCTGATCGACTCCTTCGGCCGCGTCCACACGGATCTGCGGGTCTCCGTGACCGACCGCTGCAACATGCGCTGCTTCTACTGTATGCCGACCGGGGGGGTCGCGTTCAAGCCGCACGACGCCATCCTCACGTTCGAGGAGATCGAGCGGTTTGTCCGGGTCGCTGTGCGTCTGGGCATTCGCCGGGTCCGCTTGACGGGCGGGGAGCCGCTGGTGCGCAAGCGGATCCGCCGTCTGGTCGAGATGGTCGCCGCCGTGCCGGGAATCGACGATCTGGCCATGACCACCAACGGGATCCTGCTGGGCCAGCACGCCGAGGCGTTGCGCGCTGCCGGGATTCAGCGTCTGAACGTCAGCCTGGATACGCTCGATCCCCGGCGATTCGAGGAGATCGCCCGCCGCGATGAGCTTCCGCAGGTTCTTTCCGGGATCGAAGCGGCCTGCCGGGCCGGATTCCGCCAGGTCAAGCTCAACGTGGTGGCGATCCGCGGGCGCACCGAGGCCGACGTGGTGCCGCTGGCCCGTTTTGCCCTGAGCCGCGGGCTGGAACTCCGCTTCATCGAGTTCATGCCCCTGGATGGAGACGACCGCTGGAGGGCCGACATGGTCCTCCCGGCCCCAGAGATCCTGCGGCGGTTGGCCGACGGGATTGGGCCGCTGGAACGGGTAGTCGAGCCGGATTCCCACTCCCCGGCAACGCTCTACCGGTTCGTCGAGGGTGGCGGCCGGATCGGGCTGATTCGCACGGTCAGCCGGCCGTTTTGCGACCGGTGCAGCCGCCTGCGCCTGACGGCCGAAGGCAAGCTCCGCAACTGCCTCTTCTCGCGCGAGGAATGGGACGTTCAAGCCCTCCTCCGGAGTGGCGGCTCCAATGAGGAGCTGGCGGCGCTGGTCCGCGCCGCCGTGGGGGCGAAGAGGGAGTGCCGGGGGACCGACGCCGGCGAACTGGCACGCGCCGACCGTCCGATGTACCAGATCGGCGGCTGAGGAGGAAGGCGGATCAGCGAGTAGTTATGCACCAACATCGCGCCGGAGAACCCTGGTACCACGAAGGCCTGCGATTCCGGTGTCTGGCGTGCGGGCAGTGCTGTACGGGGGCTCCGGGCCACGTTTGGGTCCGTGCGGCGGAGATTGCCGCCTTGGCGGCGGCCCTCGGCATGGAGACGCCCGCGTTCGAGGCCGCGTTCCTCCGGACCGTGGGCCAGCGTAAGAGCCTCACGGAACGGGACGATGGCGACTGCGTCCTGTTCGACAAAGCCACTCGCCGGTGCAAGGTTTATGGCGCTCGTCCGGCGCAGTGCCGCACTTGGCCGTTCTGGGAGTCGAACCTGCGTTCGCCGGAGACGTGGGAAGAGACCCGGCGAGACTGTCCCGGGACTCGGCGTGGCCGGCTGGTCGATCGGGAGCAGATAGAGCGCCAGGCGGCAGTGGTCCGTCTGTGACCCTTCTAGCGAGGGGATCAGGTCCGTTTGTGCCGCATTTTTCGTTCTTGCCGGCTGGCTAGAGTTTTCCGGCCCCCGAACCGATATAGGGATGCGGCTACCCGGCCCGCCACGGTCGGGCTGGGCGAGCCGACCTCAGCCCGGCGGTCCCTGGGAGGCTGTGGCGTAAATCATTGCACAATAATGAGTTGCGCCGCCGCGTCGCGCCCGGGGGCTGGTCTCGTGTGGCTAAGCTCTTTGACAATAAGCACTTACCGAAAACCGCTTCCTTTCGGAGCCATCGCCCGTCATTAGGTCTTCTTGCCGGAATTGGGGCTTGGTCCTGCCGATTGATCTTGACTGTAGTTGTTATGGCACCTACACTTGGAGCGTGACCGGTTCGTTTGGAGGGACTGTGGTGGAGCGGCCCGATGGCCCCTCTCACAGGAGAAACCAGTCGTGACCAAGAAAGAGATCGTTCGTACCATTTCCGAGGAAATCGGGCTGACCCAGCTCAAGACCAAGGAGATCGTCCAGAAGACCTTCGACGCCATCGTCCGGGCCCTCGTGGCCGAGGGGCGGATTGAGTTGCGGAATTTTGGCGTTTTCGAGGTGAAGCGACGAGCGCCGCGGAAGGCCCGCAATCCGCGGACGGGCGATCAGGTCAACGTGGCGGAGAAGTATGTAGTGACTTTCAAGCCCGGCAAGGAGATGGAGGAGCAAGTCCGCGAGCTTGTCCGTCAGGCCGCGTGCGACCGGGCGCCCGGGAATCCGAGAGCAGGCAATTCCAGCCCGACGGGCACTCCGGAACCGGCCGCCGCAATGCAAGGATACAGTCCCGGGCACCGAACGTAGGAGGCGAGCACACCACGAGGGGGCGACATCCCCCCAAACGGCCATATCTACTCGGGTTTCCGTCCCAAGGCTACACACCCTCGCCCAACCATGAGCGGCGGTTCCCGGAAGTCCAACGAGCTTATCCCCTAAGCGAAGCGTATCCCGTCTGCTTCGCGACCTTTCCCGCAATAGCGAAATGCTTTGGCGCCGAGTGCGCCGCAGGCGAAGCCCTACCGGGCCTCTGCGCGCGATCGGCCACGGCATCGCCACTGCGCGCCAGTGGCGCGGTAAATCGTTCCTCAGGCAGGAGTTCTGTAATGCGAAAGTTGCTGAGTATCGCGCTGGGCGGCATGTTGCTGTGCATGTCAGCGGGGTGCCTCATCCCGGGCTACTCCGCCGATCCGAGCCGCCGCACGCAGGAGCTGCTCTTCACGTCTGAGAACCTGCGGCTGATTTTCGATGAGTGGGAGAGGATGTGGTTCCTCGACCAGCCGGATCACTGCACCCCCTTCCGGACTCACGGCGGCATCATCTGACCTGAAGTGCGTCTGACCTGATTGGGGCCCGACGTGATTTGCCGGCGCTTCACCCGGCCGCGCAGATACCACGCAAGCGGGACTCGCCCGTTCCCTGCCTTTCGGGAGGACAGCGGCACTTGCCTGCCGTAGCCGTAGGTTATGCTTCAGCATAACCGCCGCACCTGCTTGACGTTGCGTTATGCTGAAGCATAACCTACGGGCTTCCGGCTTCCTCGGCCGGGGCCGGGGCCTCTTCGTGGATCGGCTCGACCTGCTCGCCGGTGTGGCGGAAGACGCGGTTGCGCCCGGCGGCCTTGGCGCGGTAGAGCGCGGCGTCGGCCCTGGCGACGACCGAATCGGGGGTATCGCCGTCCACCGCGAAGGTGACTCCCGCGCTGATGGTCAGGGCCGTCTGCTCCTGCAGCTTCAGGCGGAAGCGGTCGGCGAAGATGGAGGCCCCCTCCAGGTCCGTGCGGGGCATCACCACCAAGAATTCCTCGCCGCCGTAGCGGCCCGCCACGTCGGTCTCGCGCGCGGAATCGTCCAGAAGCTCGGCGACGTGCTGCAACACCCGGTCGCCGTGGAGGTGGCCTTGCGCGTCGTTGACGTCTTTGAAGTGATCGATGTCGAAGATGGCCACGGAGAAGCCGGTCTGGTAGCGGGACATGAGGGCCAGTTGGCTTGCCAGCGACTCGTCCAGGGCGCGGCGGTTGGCGATTCCGGTCAGGGCATCGGTCCGGACCTCGGTGAACGACATGAGGTGGTTGATCTGCTGGCGGATCTGGTCGTAGGCCCCGGCAAGCTGCGTGGTCAGGCGCAGGGTCGGGGTGAGGATTTCGCCGGCCTCGCGGCAGAGTTCTCTCCACGTGGCGCCGTGCTGCCGGGTGCCCAGCTCGCCGACGCGCTGCTTGAACTTGCTCAAGCTGCGGCCGTGGCGGGAAAGGTTGCGGTGGATGGTCTGAGCGATTCTCTCCAACTCTTCCCCGACCCCTTGGGCCCGGCGGACCTCGCGGCGCGAGCGGAGCGTCACGGCGTCTCCGCCCGTCCGCCGGCGATGGCCCACGAGATAACCGAGGGTGGCCATGACCGCCAAGGCAAGCGTGGCGACGATCGAAATGCTCGATGAATCCATGTTGTCAAACAACCTCGTGCCCCCTCAATAGGACGACCGCGAGCCAAAACCCCGCAGGCAGAGCCAGCCGAAGACCAGCAGCCCTGCCAGCACCAGGACCCAATCCCGGGTGCCCATGCGCTCCGCCAAGCGCATGACTTCGTTATAGAACTGTCCGACCCAGCGCACTGGCGACCCTCCTGCCTTCTGGCCGCTCAAGTCTAGGTCACGGAAACGCCCGCGCGGCCGAACGACCCCGCCCGCCGCGGGATGATCTTTTCGCGCGGCCGTCCGACGGCAGGGTCGAATGCGCCGAAAATGACGGCCGTGCGTCCTATAGCGAGCCTACAGGCTGTAGAAGCGGAGTGTGTGTGCCACTGCTTGCCCTCGGGCAAGCAATGCTGCTGGCCCGTCGCGGGCACTGCTTCTGCGAAGCAGTGGCACACAAGCGGTGCCCCTCAGCGCGGACCGAGGCGGAACAGCGCCGGCCGCCACACGCTCAGGATCTCCCGCTCGCGGTCGCTTCCGACCCCCAGCGGCAGCGGCTCCGTGGGCCGCTCGGCCAGCGGTTGGGCATACTCGATCTCCAGCGTGCTCTTCGCGAGCGGATGCTCGGCCCAGAGCCACCAGCCGATCTCGCCGGCAAACTTCGTCCCCTTGGCCCGGCACGACAGCGTGATCGCGACCTCGCTGCGGCCGGCGGGCAGGTCGAACTCGAACCACGTCCACGAGTGCGGGCCGTGGGCCTGCTGGGGCGCGGGCGGCGTGCGGACCGCGCGGACCTCGACCGGCTTGCCGTTGACCTGAGCAAGGCAGTCCACTGCCCCCGCCGGCTTGGCGCGGGGATCGCAAAGGACGTGCATCGCGGCCTTCGTCCCCTCCGGCACGACCGCCACGCACTTCCCCGCGATCCGCCAATCGCCTTCCGGGTTCTCGGCCGCCAGCGACGGGTCCTCGACCTGACAGTTCGGCAGGCTGGAAAGCCTGCCCTCCGGCTCCGCACCGGGCCAAGAGAGCGGCAAGGCCACGCCGCTCTTGATCGGCGCCAAGGCGACCGGTTGGCCGTCCAGAGTGGCCTTGACCGGGCGGTTCATGCCCACGAAAGGAATCTTGAGCTTCTGGCCGGGCCGAGCCAGCACCGCATACGTGGCCCGCTTCCCGCTCCGGCGCGTCTCCTCGTAGCGGGCGCCGACAAGGACCGGGTCCGCGGGTGCGGCCGGGTCAAGCTCGACGAGCATGGTCTCGTAGGCCCCCAGGCTCAGCCGGAGCACGTCGCCGTATCGCAGCGCCGGGAGCACTTCGCGGCGCGGATAGACGATCCGGGCCACGTACCGGTCGCCCGGCGGCGACGCGAGTGCCTTGAGATTGGTCCAGCCGACGGACTCGTCCATTCTCAGTGCCAGCGTCTTGGGCTCGATGAACGGGTTGCGGATGGCGAGGATCCCGCGCGGGCCGCGGAAGTGGGCGTAGCCGTAGGGCTCCCGCTTCATGGGGTCGCCCAGGATCAGCTCCGTTTGCTGGAGCGTCTCGGCGTTGTGCCGCACCCACTTCAGAAGCGAGGCGAGAAAGGCCCAGTCGCGGTCGCCCTTGGTGAAGTGTTTGGGATCGATGTAGAGGGTCAAGAGCCGGCAGCCGCGCCCGGCCACGATCGCCGCGTTGTCCTCCCATTTCTCCGGAGTGATGACGATGATCCCCAGGTGCTCGATGGCCGCGGGAGGGAAGCCCGGATGCTCGCGGCACCGCTGGCGGAACATGGCGTCCCGCGTGGTGGTCGCACTGTCGCGCACCACCGGCGCGGGGACGACGATATCGGGGTAATCTCCGGAGACCTCGCCCCAGAGCGAGTCGGCATAGCCGAGCCACCACGGGCTCAGCCAAATCCCGCACGTCGGATCGAGATAGACTCCCGGCCGCGCCTGGCGCACCGCCGTCAGAAGCTCGATGTAGGCATCGACGTTGGCCTCCCGCGCGTAGGGGCCGGGCAGGTGGGCGTGGTCCTTGGCGTCGCAGGTCGCGCAGAAGCCGTCGAACTTGAAGAAGGCCACGTCGTACTTCTTCGCCAGCTCCGTCACTCGCTTGACGATGTCGCGGCGATAGCTCGGGTCCGACTGGCAGACGTACCACGGGTTGCTGTTGGCCTTGTAGCCGTGGGTGGAAAGCCACGGGGCGTGGTTGTAGCCGGACGACGGCGAAAGCCATATCCCCTGCCGGGCCCGCATGGAGCGGAGCGGCTCCACGAGCGAGTCAAACCCGTGGGGAAACGTCTTGGCGTCGATCTGCCAGAGGCTATCGTGGACGTCCCAGCCGTCGTCGATGGTGAAGGTGTCGATCGACTCGCCATAGGGCTCA
>Ga0315279_10005905_pt1 | contig 15662 bp, 12 predicted proteins | sample YL17G06_20_MG_FD_203694 | JGI IMG/M metagenome (GOLD analysis project Ga0315279, IMG submission 203694) | Sediment microbial communities from Yellowstone Lake, YNP, Wyoming, USA - YL17G06_20 | ecosystem: Environmental > Aquatic > Freshwater > Lake > Sediment | place: USA: Wyoming | collected... | reverse complement strand
GTGAAAAGCGGTCGCTGGCGCCTTCTACCAGATACCGCTGGCCGTTCACAAAGCTGGAAGCGCTGGTGTCATTGTTGGCCGAATTGCTCATGGCCACGCACCAACCATAGGGCCTGGGCTTGCGGGAATCGTAACGATAGGCGAGCGCCTCCTCGATGTTGTCCGCCTGTTTGTCCCCGTCATCATCCATGCCGTTGTGCAACAGCGGGCTGTCGGGGAAGGAAATGTTGCTGACGGCGCCGTTCAGATAGTCCACCGTGTACCAGGGCGAACTGGGGTCCTCCGTGTGCCTGTAGGCCATGTCCCTGAGTTGGGCAACGGCATAGTCTATCCCCGCCCGCGCCATCATCTCCGCCCGGACGGCATCGCTGTACCTGGTGGCCGATTTCGTGCTCATCAACATCAGGATGTAGAACCCGGTCGCCATCGCCGCCAAAACCGAGAGCACAGCGGCAACCATGATCAGTGTGACGCCCTTCGCGGGCGCACGGGGGGAAGATGCGGCATGGGGCAACGTCATTCTCCCGGCCTCCTGAACAAGAGCGCGGCGGCGTTCCTTCAACTGTCCCGGCAATGCCCGGTATCCGGGCTTGGCCAGAGCTGCGGGCTACGGCGCCTATAACATTTGAGTAGCCGTGGCCGGTAAGAAACAGACATGAAAGGGCCTCTTTCGGGGGGGGGCGCTCGCCATTTTCCCGACAAAGTCCGAATTCTCTATGGCCGCTTCCACCTCATTTGCCGGCGCTGCCGACCTCGACCTCATCGAAGGTTTCTGGTAACCGTTCAGTCTCCGAGCCGCGCGCGTAAGCAAGCGGCAGCTACCGCTCCCTCACGGTCGCGGCTCGGACTGAACGGTTAGGGTTTCTGGAAGTATGTCAAGAAGGAGCGCTTGTACTCCCGGTATTAATGCGCCTTTGCGGAGTCCAAGCAAGCCATTGCTACCTGCATTGCCAAGCCCGAAGCGAAACGAAAAGGGATCGCGCAAGTCGTTGGCGCGCAAGCTACCTCAATTGGTAGGCCCGGCAGGATTCGAACCTGCGACCCAGGGATTATGAGTCCCTTGCTCTCACCGCTGAGCTACGAGCCCACAACGGACTGAACTTGCCATAGGGACTGCGCATCTTTCTGCCTCTGCGCTCATTGCCCCGCGCTCCTCTGTTGCGCGCTCAGTGGTTTATACACCGGGGACGCCACCAGAACAAGACCCTGCGCCGTGATTGATTGCCTGGCGGCCGGATTCCGCTCTTTCCGCGCCTGTTGGAGGTGTTATGGTAACCGTTCAGTCCGAGCCGCGACCGTAAGGGAGCGGTGCGTGTGGCCGCTTGCTCACGCGCGCGGCTCGGACTGAAAGGTTACGTGTTATGAAAGAGCGATCATGGGTTGGCTGACGGCGGCATTGTTTAGACACGGCGAGGCGCGGGCCGCGCAAACGCCGGGCGGAATCCCCGCGGCGTGCTCCCTTGACCCGTTCGTCACTGGCGAGATCACGCCGGACACCGCCGGATTGCAGTTGCGGATAGAGCATGCCCGTTTGCAGCTTCTTCGCGGCTTCGAAGAACTGCTGTGTCTCGAAGGGTTACACGGGGTCGAGCGGCTGCCGCATCAGATCGAAACGGTCCGCAAAGTGCTGCGCCACTTCCGCGGCCGGGTGCTGCTGGCGGACGAGGTCGGCTTGGGCAAGACCATCGAGGCGTGCCTGCTGCTGCGCGAGTATCTCCAGCGCGGCTTGGTCAGACGCGTGCTGATTCTCGTGCCCGCTCCGCTGGTGCCGCAGTGGCGCGAAGAGCTCTCCACAAAGTTCGGGCTTGAGTTCGCGGTGGCCGATTCGCCCAAGCCCGCGTTCTGGAGCGAGACGGAGCGCGTGTTGTCGTCGCTGGCGCTGGCCAAAAGCCGCAAGCACTTTGACGCCGTTGCGGCCAGCCCGTGGGACCTGGTCATCGTGGACGAGGCGCATCACTGCAAGAACCGCGGCACGCGCAACTGGCAACTCGTCAACGCACTGCAACGCCGGCACTTGTTCATGCTGACCGCGACGCCGGTGCAGAACGACTTGGTCGAGCTTTACAACCTGCTCACGCTCCTGGAGCCCGGATACCTCAAGACGGAAGCCGACTTCAAGAAGCACTATGTCCGGCGTGGCAATCCACGCGATCCGCGCAACCGCGAGCGGCTCCGCGAACTGCTGAACGAGGTCATGATCCGCAACACGCGCTCGCTGGTGAGCATGGTTCTGCCCCCGCGCTATGCCCAGACGTTCACCGTCACGCCGGGCGAGGATGAGGCGCGGCTCTACCACCTCCTGGATTCCTACCTGCGCTGGCGTTGCGCGGACTTGCCCCTTGCCGCCGAAGAAGGCAAGGCGCCTGCCGACGGCGGCGAGGAAGAGGGCAGCGGCCTGCTGGAACCAGGCCCGGCCCCAAAGTGGGGCGAGTTGCCAACTCGCCCTACAGTGATCGGGCCTTCTGAACGCGCCGCTCCGATCTCCAGGATGCAGGCAAATATGCTGCTGCTCGCGGCGGGCAGCCACCCCGCGGCGCTGGCTCCGATGCTGGAACGCGCGGCCGCGGAAGATCCTCGCGCCGCGCCGTTGCACGAGCTGGCGCGCGGAATAGGGGCGTCCGCCAAGGAGCGCAAGCTGCTGGAGCTGCTGCGCCAGAACCAGAAGGACAAGGCCTTGGTCTTCGCCAACTTCAGGGCGACACTCGAACGGCTGCAGCGCGTGCTCGCCGAGGCCGGCATCAGCTACTGTACCTTCTCGGGCGCGGAGAGCACGGCCGGAAAGGCGCGCGCAGTCGAGGAGTTCCGGACGAGCACCCCGGTAATGCTCTGCTCCGAATCCGGCGGCGAAGGCCACAACCTGCAGTTCTGCAACACGCTCATCAACTTCGACCTGCCGTGGAACCCGATGCGCATCGAGCAGCGCGCGGGGCGCATCCACCGCTACGGCCAGACGCGCGAGGTGTTCATCTTCAATCTCTGCACGGCCGGCTCCCTTGAAGCCCGCATCCTGGACCTGCTGCACGAGAAGCTCCGCATGTTCGAGCTTGTCATCGGCGAGATCGGCTCGATCCTGGGCAATCTCGAAGGCGGAGAGGAATTCGAGTCGCTGGTGTTGGCCATGTGGCTGCGCGCCCGCGACAGCGCCGCGCTGGACGGCGAATTCGCCAAGCTGGGCGATGCCTTGCTGCAGGCGCAGGAGGAATATGTCCGGGCCAAGGAACTGGACGAGGCACTGTTTGGAGATGAGTACGAATGAGCACCGGCGTTGAGCTGCGACTGCGGGAATTCACGCGCGCCCTGCTGGAACGGCGCGGGGCGCTGGTCGAGTGGCCCGAGGCCGCCGATGAAGGCTGGGCGATGCTCACGCCGGAACTCAGCGCGCGGCTGGGCGGCGGCGAACTGCTCCGTCTCACTCACCAGCCCGTCGAGGGTGCGCTCAGCGTCAACCTCGCCACCGACTTCCTCGAACGCCTTGTGCCGCTGGTGGAGGCCGAGCCGCGGGTGGCGGCTATACAAATCCCGGAGATGTACCTGAAGCGGGCGGCGATGGACGAACCTGTGGCGCGGGCGTTCACGTGGCTGAACGCGAAAGTCAGGGTCACAGGCACGGAAGCGCAGCGAGTCGAGTACCACGCCTGGAGCTTCCGAGCTGGCGTAAGGTCGGAGGACACGTGGGAGGACGTCATCACCGTCGTGCTCAACTCGGCCAGCGGCGCGGAAGTCCCGCTGCCCGACCTGCTGGCGCTGACAGAAACGCAGCCCTACACGCCCGCGGGCCCGGCGGTGGACACCTTTCGCCGGGCTGCCTTCCGCGTGGCGGCGATCGTGGAGGAGCGCTGCGGGCCCTTCATCGCGCGCCTCGAGTCCCGCCTGGCCCGCGACCGCAAGCGGCTGAGGGACTACTACAACGCGTTGCTGCGGGAAACGAGAGAAACGGGGGCGAAGCAGGACGCGGACAAGCTGGAGGCAAAACGGCGCGTGGTGGATCTGGAGCTGCGGCGCAAGACAAGCGAGCTCGAAGAGCGCTACCGTATGCAGGTGGCGCTCACGCCGCTCGCTCTGGCGCGCTTGGAGATGCCGGCGCTGGCAGTCCAGTGCGACGTCTTCCGCAAACAGGCACGCAAACAACACACGCTTTATTGGAATCCTCTGCTGACGGCGCTGGAACCCATGAGGTGCGCGAACTGCGGCGCCCCCGCCTTCACCATGGCGTTCACAGACGACACTGTGGACCCGAAATGCGCGGCTTGCGCGAGATAGGCGGCAAAGAAGCCAAACAATCTTCGCCACGAAAAGGCACAGAATACACAGAAACTTGCCAACGAAGTCATTTCTGTCCCTGTTGTGCATCTTCGTGGCTATCTTCAGCCTCATTTCGGGCGGCTGTTTATCATTTTGGGACTGCGGTTACGGCGTTGCCTGGACGATACAAAAAACACGTGGAAGTGTCCCAGAGCGGGCAAGCGGAGATCTGCTCATGCGGCTTGTGATTGCGGGCGGCGGCACCGGAGGCCATCTCTTTCCGGGCATCGCGCTGGCGGAGGAACTGCTGGCGCGCGGCGGTGAACACGCGGTCTTATTCATGGGCGCGCGGGGCGGGCTGGAAGAGAAAATAGTGCCGCGCCACACCTACAGGCTGGAGGTGCTGCCCTCGCTGAAAGGCGGGTTCTTGAGTTTCTCCGGCCCGCGCAAAGCCTGGCTGGGCTGCAAAGGCTATCTGCAGGCGCGGCGCATCATTTTGAACTTTGGCGCGGACGCGATAGCCGGCTTGGGCGGCTACGCCTCGGCCTTGCCGGTGCTTGCCGGATGGGGCGTCGAGGTGCCGTGCCTGATCCTGGAACAAAACGCCATTCCGGGCCGCACCAGCCGCGCGCTGGCGCGCTTCGCCGATGAAGTCGGCGTGCAGTTCCATGAAGCGGCCAAGCGCTTCCCCAACCCGCGGCTCGTGAAGCACGTCGGGAACCCGTTGCGGCGCAAAGTCCTGGATGCGGCGGCGCTCGCCACCACGCGTAACACGGACGAGTACGCCGTGCCGAAAGAGCCGACCATTCTGGTCATCGGCGGCTCACAGGGCGCCAAGGCGCTGAACGACATTGCGGTGCGCGCCTGGCCCAAAATCAAGCAGAACATACCCGGCGCGCAGATGATCATCGTTTCCGGGCCGGATGAGGAGCAGCGCGTGATGCAGGCGTTCGCCGCCGTGGGCGCGCGGGGACGGGTGTTGGGCTTCACCGAGGCGATGGAGGACCTCTACGCGCAGGCCCACGTGGTGCTGGCCCGCGCGGGGGCGACCACGCTGGCCGAGATTTCCGCCTTCGCTCTGCCCTCGGCCCTGATCCCGTACCCCTTCGCCGTGGACAACCACCAGGTGGAGAACGCCAGGCTCTTCGTGGAGCGCGGCGCGGGCTGGATGATGTTGCAGCAGAACGTCGAGTTGGATCGGCTGGCTCAGCGCCTTGCCGATGCCGTGCTGCAACCCGAACGGCACCGCAAGATGGCTATGGCCGCATCGTCCATGGCCACGCCGCAAGCCGCCGCGGAGATCATCAACCGCCTGCTGACGCTTTCAGAGCAGAAGCACGCCGCGGCAACGGCCCGGACGGGAATGGCAAAGGTGGCGTAGGCCGAACAACTTCCCACCACAGAGGCACATGGGCGGCGGAGCCGCAACCAAAGAGGCGGACATTTTCGATTTTCGATTTTCGATTTAACAGCAACGGCGGAGGCAGAGAAGGGATTGGGGATTGGGGATTGAGGTTTGGGATTGAATGTTTCTTTGCGTGCCGCGAAGATTTGGAGCCTTAGTAGTACAGAGGCACAGAGAAGGGAATGGTCGAAGGATGGGGGGTAAGGGACACAATGGCTTCTGGATTTAGCCGTCACGTTGCGCTTGGAGGAAAGGACTCGGAAGCTAGTTGCGCAGTTATGGAATCCGCTGGACAGGCCAAGCCACGGCAGACGCCGCAACAGGCCCCGCACACCGAGTTCTCCGGACGCCGCATGCACTTTATGGGCGCAGGCGGCATTGGCGTGAGCGCCTTGATGGAGCTTTGCGCCGCGCGCGGCGCGGCAGTCAGCGGGTGCGATTGCGGCAGCGGGGGCCGGGTCCCGGCCTTGCGCGCCAAGGGCTTTGGCATCGAAACCGGCCACAGCCCGGCACACGTGGCGGGCTGCGATGAACTGATCTACAGCGCCGCTGTGGAACCTTCGCACCCGGAAGTCCTGCAAGCCCTGCGCGCGGGGAAGACCGTGAGCACGCGTATGCACTCGCTGGGCCGCGTCGCGCGAGGCACACGGGCCATTTGCGTGACCGGCGCGCACGGCAAGACCACCACCACCTGGCTCATCGCCCACATGCTCATTTCCGCGGGCCGCGATCCCTCCGTCCTGCTCGGCGGCGAGACCAAGTCCCTGGGCGGCAATGTGCGCATCGGGCGGGGCGCGGAGTTTGTGGCGGAGACGGATGAGTCCGACAACCGTCTCAGCGAAGTTGTGCCCACCATCCCCGTGTTGACCAACATAGACCGGGACCACCTCGAGAATTACGGAAGCATCGAAGCCATTGAGGAAGCCGCGGCGCAGTTCATGAGTTCCATGAACGCGCACGATCCGTTCAGCGTCCTGGTGGGCTGCGGCGACGATACGCGCGTCTTGCGCGTGCTGGCCCGCGCCAACACAAGCTGCCGCCGTCCCTTCCTGGCTTACGGGCTGGCTTCGCATTGCGATGTCTTCGGGATGAACCTGCGCGCGGAAGCGGGCGGCTGGCGCTTCGACGCGCTCACGCCTTCGGGGCTGCTGGCGGACCTCACACTGCCCCTGCCCGGCGAACACAACGTCAGGAACGCCCTGGCGGCCATCAGCGTGGGCTGGCACCTGGGCCTGGGCCAGCACTGCATGCGGAACGCCCTGTCCACGGTCGAGCGCGTGGGACGGCGTTTTGAGATCAAGGGCGTAAAGCGTGGCGTGCGCGTGGTTGACGACTATGGCCATCATCCCACGGAGATACGAGTGACGCTGCGCGCCGCCCGCGCCTCCACTGCCATGCGCCTGGGGGTACTCTTCCAGCCTCACCGCTACACGCGCACTGAATCGCTGCTGGACGAATTCGCGGTGTGTTTCAACGAAGCAGACTTGGTCTTCCTGCTGCCGATCTATGCGGCCAGCGAGAAGCCCATCGCGGGCGTGGACCATCACGCGCTGGCAGAGGCCATCCGTAAACACGGGAAAGTTGAGGTGGTCACCGTTGAGAGCAGGACGGAGGCAGTGCGCCAATTGCTGGGCTGGGCCAAGGCGGGCGACACCATCATGACCCAGGGCGCCGGCGATGTGACGAGGGCGGCGGATGAGTTGGTATCAGGGCTGTGAAGCGTTTGTCCGCGAGCAAGCGCCGCTGGCGGGCTTGACGTCGTACCGCGTCGGCGGGCCTGCCGAATTTTTGGCGGAGCCTCCCGATGCGGCAGCGCTTGGCCGCCTGCTCAGGAAAGCCAAGGCCGCAGGCCAGCCGGTCCGCGTCCTGGGACGCGGCACCAACCTGCTGGTGGCCGATGCGGGCGTCAAAGGGCTGGTGGTCCGTTTGCCCGAGGAAGGTTTCGGCACGCTGGAACGCGCCCCTCACCCTTCCCTCTCCCCAGGGGGGAGAGGGTGGGGTGAGGGGGTGGTGCGTGCCGGCTCAGCCTTGGGCCTGGCAAAACTGGTGAACTGGTGCGCGGCGCAGGGCTTGTGCGGCCTTGAGTGCCTGCTGGGGATTCCCGGTTCCGTCGGCGCAGCCTTGCGCATGAACGCAGGCGGCAATCACGGCCGGATCGGCGGCCGGGTGCGGCGCGTGTTCGGCGTTGAGTACGACGGCACGTCTTTTGAGGCGGATCGGGAGGGATGCGGCTTCGTGTACCGCGGCTCGAATCTTGGCGGCTGCATCGTCACGAGCTGTGAGCTGGAGCTTTCCTCAAGCAACAGGATGGCCTGCCGCGAGCGGCTGGCCCGGATCATCGGCGCCAAAGCGGCCTCCCAACCGCTCGGGGCGCGTTCCGCGGGTTGCGTTTTCAAGAACCCTTCGGAGTCGAACCCGGCGGGAAGGCTGCTGGACGAACTAGGGCTGAAGGGCTTGCGCGTTGGTGGCGCGGCCGTTTCCACGCTGCACGCGAACTTCGTGGTTTGTGAAGGCCAGGCCTCTGCGCAGGATCTGGCGCAGCTCATCCGGCTCCTCCGCCAGCGCGTTTACGAAGCCCATGGCATCATGCTGGAACTCGAGATCGAAGTCTGGGGCTTTGCCCCCGGAGAACTCTTAAGAAAGCCGCCTCACGCCACGCTGGCGGCATAGCGCAGTTCGCCGGAAGCGCGTGGCCACTGGGTTGGAGGCTCTTGGCTCCTGGCTCTTGGCTCTTGGACACGGCACGGCAGGGCAATGCCAAAAGCTAAGTACAGCGCCGCAGAAGTAGGTGACCCTTCGCGAGCCGTGCCACTAACCCCCGGCTTCAGCCGGGGGAAGAAGGCGAGAAAACAAGCCAATACCGTCGTTCACGACGGTTAAAGGCAGTGGCCAAGGGCTTAAGCCCAAGCGCCTCTGGTAAGCCCCGTGAACGGGGCTACAGTGGTCCATCCCACCTGCCACCCCCGGCTGAAGCCGGGGGTTAGTGGGTCAGGGACTTCTGCGGAGCGGTACTAAGAGCCAAGAGCCAAGAGCCAAGAGCCAAGAGCTAAGAGCTGTTTGAAAGGGAGCCCTATGCGGGATGCGAAAGACCGGGATCTGCTGAGCGGGCTGGCGATAGGCGTGCTCTACGGCGGGCCGTCGGCCGAGCGCGAGGTCTCGCTGGAGTCGGGCGAGAACGTGGCGCAGGCGTTGGTTTCGGCGGGGCACGATGTCCATCGCGTGGTGTTGGACGGCTCATTCACCAGCAAGGACGCGCAGGCGCTGGGGATTGATGTTGCCTTCCTGGCGCTGCACGGCGAGTTCGGCGAAGACGGGCGCATCCAGGAAATTCTCGAAACTGCGGACATCCCCTACACAGGCAGCGGCGTGGATGCTTCGTCCATGGCTTTCGACAAGATCGTGGCCAAGCGGGTCTTCGAGCGCCAGAGCGTCCGCACACCCGCGTGGATGAGCCTGGATGTCGCCGAGATGAACTTGCGGAGCGGGATGACGGGGCTGTACCTGGTTCCGCCCGTGGTGATCAAGCCCGCGACGGGCGGGTCGAGCCTCGGCGTTTCGATTGTGCGCTATGAGGAGCAGGTCCAGTCCGCATTGACCAAGGCTTCGGAGTACGGCGATAGCGTGCTCGTCGAACGCTACATCCCCGGCCGCGAATTGACTGTCGGTATTCTCGGAGAAACGCCGCTGCCGGCAGCCGAGATAGCCAAGCTGAAGGCAGGCTGCGAATTCTATGACTACAACGCCAAGTACGGCGACGGCACTTGCATTGTCTGCCCCGCTCAGCTCGAGCCTGCCATTGCGGAAAGAGTCCAGGCGCTGGCTCTAGCCGCGCACCGGGCGCTGGGCTGCCGCCATCTGTCCCGCACGGACATCATCCTCGACGCCGCCGGAACGCCGTGGGTGTTGGAGGTGAACACTCTTCCCGGAATGACCTCGCACAGCCTGCTGCCACGCGCGGCCGAAGCCGCGGGAATCGGCTTTGTGGAGCTATGCGAAAGGCTCCTGTGCCTGGCGCTCAGGCGCGCCTTGACCGGGGCGGAAGCGCCGGCGGTCTGAATTACTTGATCTTCCCCTTTGCCTTCTTCCACCATTCGACCCAGGCTTCCTCATCCGCGTCCCACTTCGGGTGGCCTGTCGGCAGCAGCTTGGCGAGGAGCGATTGGGCCAGTGTTGTGATGGCGTCGTCATCCTTGAAGAGCATGGGCAGCGCGAGTTCGATCACGCCAAGCCGCTCGTCCGCGTTCCAGGAGGACCTGGAACGTCCCCCGTCGGCCGCCGCGGCGGCCAGGCGAGTACGGTCGCGCGCCAGACCCAGCAGCAGCGGGTCGGTCTTGTCGGAGGTGTAGCGCTTTCTGTAAAGGTCCAGCAGGAACAAAGTGTTGAACGGGCCGCCCGCGGTGGACATGAAGCCTTCGAGGTCCAGCACGTTGGCCGCCGCCAGCTTCATCAGTTCACCGCGTGTCGGCGGCCTGTCGCGGTCGAACATGGAGGCGTATGCCGGGGGCATCTGCTGCCCGCTGTTGGCCGCCTGATCGAGCGCCGCCAGTGCCTGGCGATGGGCCGCGGCAAAGACTGGCGTGGACAGAGTTCGGCCAGGCACCGCCAGCGCCTCAAGGAAATCCACGCGCTCGTTCAACTCAGCGGGATCGGTGTAAGCGCTGGCAATGAACGGCTCCGCCATGCGCCCATAGCTTTGCAGGATGCGGATGAACTTCTTGCGGTTGCCAGCATTGGTGTCCGCGAAATCGCGCATCGCGCGGAAGATATCCTGACGTTCCTTCTTGCTGGGTTCCGGGGGGGCAGGCTCAAGCGCCGCCCTGGCGTTGGCGAGCGCCACCGGGTCCGGCATTCTGGGTTCCGGGAAGGCCAGTGGCGGCGGCGGCGGCTGGTCCGGGTGCTCCGCCTTGGCGCCTTCCTTTGGTTCCGGTTTGGCCGGTGGGGGCGGTGGACGAGACGGGCCGGCCGGTTTTTCAGCAACGGGCTTCTCCGCAACAGGCTGTTCGCCGGCGGGCTTCTCGGCAGCAGGCTGGTCGCCGGCGGCCTGGTCTGCGGGCGCAGGCTTGGGTGCTGCCACGACCGCGGTCATCGTCACCACGTCTTTGGCCGCAACCTGCAGGACGCCGTACTTGGTGCGGAGCTTGACAACGCCGTCCTCCATGCCGAGGTATTCGCCCTGGAGGGTTTGGCCGTCGGCGGTGTGAATCTCATATTCACCTGCCTGCGCTCGGAGGATCAGGCCCATCCCAAGCGCCAGGAGCAGACTGAGAAGACTGTGCGGGTTCATGTTCGGATTCCTCCACTTCAGTGGCGAGTGACGAGTGACGAGTGACGAGTGACGGATTTCCGCACGCCCTTACTTGCCACTCGTCACACGCCACACGCCACACGCCACACGCCACTCTACTCCGGGATGCGGGTCATTTCCACTAGTTCCTTGTAGCGCGCTTCGATGTCCGCGCGGCTGGCCTGGCGCAAGGCGTCCAGGGAAAAGCCCTGGCAGGTGAAGCTGGCCACGACGGAACCATAGGCCACGGCACGGCGCAGGGCGGGCGGAGTCACGGTGCCGTGCGCGGCCAGATAGCCCATGAGGCCCCCGGCGAACGAATCTCCGGCGCCCGTGGGGTCAATGACTTCCTCCAGAGGGTAGGCCGGCACACTGAAATTGCCGGAGGGCGAGAGCACCAGCGCCCCGTGCTCGCCTTTCTTGATGATCACCGTGCGGGGGCCTTTGCGGATGATGGCCCGTCCAGCGCGAAGCAGTTCGTGTTCGCCCGAGTACATGCGCGCCTCGCTATCGTTGAGGATCAGCGCATCTGTCTCCTTCAGCAGCGCGTCGAGGTCCCGGCGCGCGTTCTCGATCCACAGGTTCATGGTGTCGGCGGCGACGAAGCCGGGGCGCTTGCGCATTTGCGCCAGCACCTTCGATTGCTGGGCCGGGACGATGTTGGCCAGAAAGAGGAAATCCACCGCGGCGGCAGCGGGAGGGACCTGCGGCACAAACTCCCCGAAGACGTTGAGCTGCACGTCCAGCGTGTCGCGGTCGTTCATGTTCTTGTGATATCTGCCGCTCCAGCGGAAGGTCTTGCCTGGAGCGGTGAGCAGACCCGAGAGGTCAATGCCGCGTTCTTCGAGCAGCCTGCGATGCTCCGGCGGGAAGTCTTGACCCACCACTCCCACAAGGCCCACCTTGGTGAAGCAACTGGCCGCAAAGGAGAAGTATACGGCCGAGCCGCCCAGGAGGCCTTCGCGGCGCGCCAGCGGCGTCTCGACGGTGTCAATGCCGATTGATCCAACGACGAGCAGGTTCAAGGTGGGCCTCCTGTATTGTCAACAGCGTGAAACTGGCTGCTGTCACGCGGCAATTGGCCGGCCGAGGAGCTTCCGGCGAGTGAGGCGCCTAAGCAGGAACTCGCGCTCATGCGGCGCATGACTCAACCCTGTTGCGGCGCCGCTGTGCCGCCAGTTGATTCCGGAAGCCACGGGGCGGGGTTCTTTAGCCTTTGTTGATACTGGCTTTCCAGCTTCTTCTTAATGGCTTCGTAAAGAGTTCGCGCACTCTCTACGTCCGTAGTAATCAAGGGTTCATAAGTCTCGCTGCCTGCTGGGGACAGGTAGCGCGCTTGTTCACTGACATCACGCAACGACTGGTAGTCCAGCGCCAACTCGAAGAAAGCACTGCTACTGTCAGAACTCGCGGCAGACGGGAACTTGTAACGATCGCGGTGAGTGTTAAAATGCCTTGGTTGTTCTTCGGTCCCGAAGTTGTAAAGTGCCGCCTCGAACATGTGCAGGCAAGTACAGAAGCACGCAATCACAAGCTCGTTGGGATGCTCCTTTGCCAAGGCAGTATTGACAAAATCCAACCCTTGCTTGACTCGAATCGAGTGCTGGGAGCTGGTGGGCATGGGTTAGTCAACAATGAAACCATGGTCAGCGGGGCGGGTGGATACTGCTGCGGCTCGCGCGTAAATCTGAAAAGCGGCGCCCAGAAGCAAACCCAGGCCAGCCACAAACCGGCGCTGGTCGAGTGTGACAGTGCCCGGGTTCCTGAGGACAACATACATGGTTACAGAGTTGGGTTCTTGGTTGAACCTGACTGCAATCTCCTTGGCCCACTCACGGTTTATATCCAACCATTGCCTGCACGCCTTAGCGAGCGCTCCGGCCGTCTTCACCCATTCATCCATGTCGCGCTCTGCCGCACGCAATACGCGCAACGCTTTAATCCATTCGCCACGCGGACCTTGTTCAGTGTCAACCCCAGCGGGGTCGAGGGCAGATAGCCTGACCGGCTCTGCATCCTCCGCCGTCACCTCAACAACCGACGCCCCAGCATTGGCTGTTGCCATCGCTTCTTGCGCCACGCTCTCGTCTCCTACCATCATCAACATTCCCCCGCTAACGTTTTCCTTCTGTAAGTCAAGCCCGTTCCCCCAGAAAATGCAAGGTGCTGCCTATCGCCAAGGCGAGCGAAGGGCGTGCCAATTATCAGCCCAATTCCCATTCCTTTTACGCGCCCCCGCGGCTGCTGTTCAATCGCAAATCGCAAATCGCAAATCTAAAATTCCTGGCCTCAACTTTTCACGTCTCTCTGCTCGAACAACAACACGGCCGCTGTTAGAAACGCGATCAGGTAGCCGGCCAGGTGAACCAGAGATACGTAAATCTCGTCGGTCTTGACGTAGCTGCTGATGCACTGCTGCCAGCGCAACATGTGGGTCACGAAGAGATAGGGGTAGAGCCACTCCAGGAAGGGAAAAGAGCGCAGCGCCAGGAACGAGAAATAAACGGAAAGCGTAATGACGTAGGCCATCGCGGCGCTTTCCACCAGAGAGGAGATTAACAGCGCCAGCGCCGAGAGGACCATCAGCCCCGCGGTCGCCAGCAGCCAGGCCAGCATGAAGCGCAGCGGCACGTCCGCCGCCGGCACGGTGCTGGCGCCCTCCTGCCCGTTGTTGAAAAGGATGTTCAGGCTGTAAAGGTTGCCCGTGCCGAAGTTCAACACGCCCGTGCTGAGCAGCAGTAGAATGGCAAAGAGCGAAAGAGCCAGGGCATAGCCTGCGAGGATGATGAACTTGCCCAGCAGCAGCCTGCCGCGGCTGACAGGCCGCACCAGGCAGGCGCGCAAGGTGCCATGTTCGGCCTCTCCTGCAACCATCAAGCCGGACGCCACGCTAATGAAGATCGGCATGAGAATCTGGAAGATCGGGTTCATCGCGTGCGCCGACATGTAATAGCCATTGACGAACTGCTCTTTGCTCTGAAATACGAGCTGAAAGGAGCTGAATATCTTCCGGGCATAGCTGAACTGGAGATGATGGAATACCGTGACGATCAGCAGCACGATGATTGCAGTCATCAGGAAGGGGACCCAGGTGATGCGCCGCCCGCGCAGTTTGACCCACTCGAAGCGCAGCACGGAGCCAAGCGATGCGGAACGGTGGCCATTAGCCGCGGATGGACGCAGATGAACGCAGATAGAATCAAATAATCCATTCATCTGCGTTCCTCCGTGTTTATCTGCGGTTTCATTGCTGGCGATGAGCCTTCCAGGCTGCGGGTGCGTTCCAGAAAAAGGCGTTCCAGCCAGGCTTCCTCCGGCGCCAGCGACTGCACGGCGAAGCCCGCCTGCACAAGTGCCGCATTCAGGGCCGCGGCATCCACACCGTTCAGGACTACGCGCAGCTTGTCGCCCGGCAGGGCTTCCAGGCCGAATTTGTCACGCACGAAGGCAGCGGCCTCCGCGGGCCGGCTGGTGAGGATCTCCGTGCCGCGGAGGCGTTCTTCAAGGCCGGCGAGCGGGCCTTCGAGGACCAGCCGCCCGCGGTCGAGAATCGCGACGCGGTTGCAGAGGTTTTCGACTTCGCCGAGCATGTGGCTGGAGAGGAAGATGGTCAGCCCTTCCACGCGCGCCAGCCGCAGGATCAGTTCGCGCGTCTCGCGGATGCCGTGCGGGTCGAGGCCGTCGGTGGGCTCATCCAGCACGAGCAGCTCCGGCCGCGGCAGCAGGCAGGCGGCAATGCCGAGGCGCTGCTTCATCCCGTGGCTGTAGACCTGAACGGCCTCATGCTCGCGCCCGCGCAAGCCCGTCATCTCCAGCGCCCAGTCAATCTCGGCATCACTCGCCCCTCCCGAAAGCCAGGCGAAAATCTCAAGGTTGCGGCGCCCGGTAAGATAAGGATAGAAGGAGGGGGCTTCCACAAAAGCGCCAACCTGACGCAGGGCCCTGAGGCGGTCCGTCGTCACATCGCAGCCGCCAATGGTCACGCGTCCGGCCGTCGGGTGGATCAAGCCCAGGACCATGCGGATGGTCGTGGACTTGCCCGCGCCGTTGGGGCCGAGAAAGCCAAAGACATCGCCTCGGCACGCCGTGAAACTGAGGCCGTCCACGGCCTTCAACGCGCCGCCCCTGCTGCGACGGCGGCGAAAAACCTTCGTCAGATTCTCGGCAACGAGGAGCGGAGAGGCCGAGTCCTGGGTGCTTGGTGCTGAGTGTTGAGTCATGTGTTCATCTGAGCATGCCGCCAACAATCGAAAATCGAAAATCAAAAATCGAAAATTCCTTACTCCACCACGGAGCCGTCGCAAAGCACCACGTTCTTCCCGCCAAAGCCTGCGCCATTGGAGGAATGAAAGTTTTCGTAATCGTAGAGCATCGGCGTCTTGGAGGGGCCTAGAATCTGCTCCAGCGGCCCATCCTGCACGCGCCCGTTCAGCACCGCGTTCCACTCGTAGCTGGAACCTTCCTGCTCGAAGAAGCCTTGCTGGTCAGCGGGACAGCGCAGCACTCGCGGGTCGTGGCAGTAAGGCAGCAGGAGTTCGCTCAGGCTGGGCAGCGAGTGGTTCAGGGAAGGACGCGTGGCCGCGGCCGGATACCTGAACTGGTTGTCTATCGCGTACATCTGCACGGCCTTGGCAAGCTGCGAAAGGTTGTTCTTGCACTCGACCCGCCGCGCCTCGGCTCGCGCTCTGGATAGCACCGGCAAGAGGAGAGAGGCCAGGAGCGCGATGATGG
>Ga0315279_10005904_pt1 | contig 15662 bp, 9 predicted proteins | sample YL17G06_20_MG_FD_203694 | JGI IMG/M metagenome (GOLD analysis project Ga0315279, IMG submission 203694) | Sediment microbial communities from Yellowstone Lake, YNP, Wyoming, USA - YL17G06_20 | ecosystem: Environmental > Aquatic > Freshwater > Lake > Sediment | place: USA: Wyoming | collected... | reverse complement strand
CATGTCCAACGTCACGGAATCGGGCTTCGGCTCGTTCACGACCTTCCCCTTGAATTCCGTGCCGCCTTTCTTCAGCGTGAGCTGCTGCCCCACCTGCTTCCGCAGCGCCTCGATAGCCGCTCTCCGCAACTCCACCACGGATTCAACGCCGGCCTGCTCCTGCTTGATGAGTTCAGCCGCATCCGCCAGGGCGGGGTCCTTCGCCTTCCGCTCCAATAAGGAGATCGCGTCGGCAAGCTTGTTCTGGGCAAGCAGCGGCGCGGTCTCCTTCAGCACGCCGGAGAAAAGCTGTTGCGCCTTGGCGCCGGGGGCGTCGGCTCGTACCGCAGGCTCCTCGCCCACCTTCGGCGTTGTCGTGCCGGGTTGCACGGCGGCCTTGGCCGGTTCAGTCTTGGTTGCGGGTGTTTCGGTCTTGGAGGCTTCTGTCTTCTTCTTCGCCTCGGCCTCCGCCGTCAGCTGGGCGTCTTCCAGCTTCTGCCGTTCCGCGGCCAGCTTCCGCTTCTCCTCTTCGAATCGCGTCTCTTCAGCCTTGCGTTTGCTGTCGGCCAGCTTGCGCCGCTCTTCCTCCAGCCGTGCCGCCTCGTTCTTCAGGCGAGACTCCTCAGCCATTCGTCTCTGCTCCGCCAGCCGCGCCGTCGCATCGGCCTCAGCCTTGCGTTTATCGTCAGCTGCGCGAACGGCGGCCTGCTGCTTGTTGCTCCGGCTGCCGCTGACTGCAAGACCAATGACCAGCGCCAGCACGGCCAGCGCGCCAAACCCGGCGGCGATGCAAAGGTTCTTCCTGCTCGATGGCGGTGTTTCGGTGCCTGCTTCAACCTGGTCTGCCGCTTGCTGCCCTGTCCCGCGCCGGTCAACCGGGCCACCCGTCCGGCTCGGCATCTTTCCATCTCTCACCATCTCCAGGTCGTCGAGCAGCATCTGGCAGTCGCTGTAGCGGTCGGAGGGCTTTTTGGCCATCATCTTCTGGATGACGTGCACAACACCATGCGGGACCTCCGCCTTGATGTCCTGCGGGTTCGGCAATCTGCGGTTGATGTGCTGGGCCATGATGATCGCAGAGGTTGAGCCTTGGAATGGCGTCCGGCCTGTCACGAGATGGTAGAACGTCGCCCCCAGCGAATAGATGTCCGTGCGCCCGTCAATGTCTTTGCCGCCCTTCGCCTGTTCGGGGCTGATGTAGTGTGGCGTCCCCAGCGCCACGTTCGTCTGCGTGACAAAGGACTCCTCACCTCCGTCAACATTCTTCGACAGGCCAAGGTCAAGAATCTTGGCCACGAAGCCTTCTTGCAGCACGGGCGTCTCGCCCGAGGAACGAAACGGCATGCACAGCATGATATTGGCGGGCTTGATGTCGCGGTGGATAAAGCCGTGTTCGTGCGCGTGCTTGAGGCCACGAGCGACCTGGATTATGATCTCCAGCGCCTTGTCCCACGGCAACAGGCCGTCGCGCTTGAGCACTTTGTCGAGCGGATCCCCCTCACAGTACTCCATCGCGATATAGTGAAAGCCTTGGTCCTCGCCAATGGTGTACGCCCCGACAATATTGACATGGTTGAGCGCGCCGGCAGCCTTGGCTTCGCGGCGGAAGCGCGCGAGGAAGTCAGGGTCGCTGGCGCTCTTCTTGGGCAGCACCTTCACCGCGACCATACGGCCGAGGCTCAAGTCTTCGGCCAGGTACACCGCGCCCATGCCGCCTTCGCCGAGCTTCTTGATGAGCTTATAGTTGCCAAGCTTCTTGATGCCGCCGGTCTGATGGGCTTGGAGCTTCTTCTCGACGTTTTCGCGCATGGCGGCGGTAAGCACGCCTTGCTGCACGAGCACCTCACCCAGTGACAGCAGCACGCCCTTCCTGGCGCTCTGCGCTTGAGCAGCTTTGGCCGTTTCGATCTGCTCCAGCGTGGCGTTGCCAATCTGGTTCACATAGCGGGCAAAGAGTTCGTCAGACATGTTCTCGGCCACAGTGCGCTCTCCCACTGCAAAACCGGCCGCGCCAGTGCCGGGACAAGGTGCGTTCTCCACATGAGCAAGGTCGCGAGAAGAGTTTCATCCACATGTCCGAGATCCCTTGGCCTGTGCGCATGGCCAACTGCATGCACCGCACAACTGCAAGGAGCACTCGCTGCAAGCCCTGCCACCGCGCGGGCCTCATCTGCAGGCAGAGACGTTGATTCGGCGGAAGGTTTCGAAGCACGCGCCGTTGTCCTGCCTCGTTCCCGCAACCATCCGTTTGACAACATGATCCCGGGAGGCCCTCTTGTCGCTCTCAGGGACGCGCGCGAGGAACGGCACGAGGCTCGGCTGGTCTATCCACTTGATCATCGCTTCCGCATCAGGGAACAGCCTGTCCGCGTTCTCGCCCCAGACGCGCGCCTGGCGCAATCCGCTGGCCTCGACCAGGGCCGAGTACTCGCCCACGGCCGGCATGTACCACGGCCATTCGAATTCTGGAAAGTGGGCCGTGAATTCCGCCCGCGACATTGCCTCCCGGACGACGCTGATGAAGTGCGCGCAGTTCCCTTCGCCCGCAAAGTTGAAGCGAATCCGCCCGCCGTCAGACAGGGCGCGGCAAACGTTCCGAAGCAGACGCTTGTGGTCTTTGACCCAGTGGAGCGTGGCGTTCGAGAACACAACGTCGAATTGCGCGGCAAAGCTAAGGTCATTGATGTCCATCAGGAGGAACCGCAGGTTCTTGCGGGCTTTCGGGCGAGCGGCATCGATCATCCCGCGTGAAGCGTCGATACCGACCACCTCCCCACTGGGAACCAGGTCGGCAATCTGCGCGGTGAGCGTCCCATCTCCGCATCCAAGGTCGAGAACGCGCTCGGGTCCGTGCAGGCCGAGTTCTGCAATGAGCTTCGTTCCCCATTCCTTCTGGTGGGCAGACGCCTTCTCGTATTCCTTGCCGTCGAATTCGTGTGTCATGTCTTTAGTGCCGAACGACCCGCATGAACCTCGGCGTGGCTACGCGCCGTAGTGTTCCATGCGCTGGTTCGGCGTCTCCTGTCATTCCCGCCGGTAGGTTGCCCTGAACCGATGCACCGGCGGAGTTTCGTTGTCGAAGTAATCCTCGAAATGGAGTTCGGCCAGAGCGACATTCCTAAAGACTGCCATTTCCTGTCTGGTGAGAGGCCAGGGCATCTTGCCCTCCGGCTCTCCAAACTCGCGTCCTCTGGCAATGACAAGGAGCGTTCCGTTTGGGGCAACGAAGCCCGCCACTCGGCGTATGGCTTCTTCTCGGAGAGACGCGGGAAGAACTTGCAGAGTGTAGGACTCCAGTACAAAATCGAATCCTTTCGTCCATTCGTCTGGAGGCTTGAAAAGATCTGCTACGACATAACACACGGAGGATTTCGGGAACCGTCGGCGGCACCACGAGATGGCCGTCGGAGAGATATCGAAGGCTGTTGTGTCAAACCCACGGCGAGAGAGTTCCTCTGCGTCGTCACCCAAGCCGCATCCAATCTTGAGGGCTTTGCGTCCTGCGCCCGCCATGTCCTGCTTATCGATCCATTTCACAAAATTGGGGTTCGGAGCCAAGTCGGCCCATGGGATGATCGAAAACTCACCATGTGCCTTTGCGTATAGGGCCTCAAACCAACCCATGGGGTCTCCGGCGGCGAGGTGCTGCTGCGCCAATTCTCTAGCTATTGCTCTGTTTTGTTCAGTCATCTTGTCTTCTGCCGAACGACCAAGCTCACCCCCACCGCCGCCTCGACCGGCAGCATACCACGAGTTGACCGAATGGCGGCGGTGTCGGGTGCAGCGTCTTGTTAGGCCACTGCGTCCCCGGACTCTCGTTTGTCTCGATCCTGTGCTTCTCTCGGGGCTCGGTCCTTCCTCCTGAAGAACGCCAGCAAATCCGCCACGCCACCAATGACGGCAGCCGCTATGGCACCGGTACCGGCGAGGAAACTACCCACAAACAAGATGATGGATCCTGTGTCACTCGCTGGTTGTGCGCCAGCCGCCATGCGTACGACCGCAAAACCAACAAGGAACCCGGCCCCAGCACCAGCGAGCGAACAAAGCAACGTGCGACCCATGAAACACCTCAGACCTGTAGAGTAGCAGAATGAAACCACCGCCACCTAACTTACCCTGGATCGTGATTGCCACTTACGGGATTATGGCCGCGTGCTTGCCCTACCACAAGTGGGAGTTCCAATCGTTCTCCTCCACGAGAACTGCTGCGAAGTGATGAAGCTTCCTCCAGGCCACGCAAGCCGATGCCGCTGGGCTGGCGCCAGAGGCGGTTTCTACCTTCCTCGACGAGCTGAGCCGCCAAGGCCACTGACCACTGACAACTGGCAACGGACTACTCCGTTGGCTTGAGCACCACGGTGCGCAGGTTCATGACCGCAATGCCTCTCTTGTTCCTGGGCTTCACGGCCAGGGTGTACTTGCCCGCGGCGGCCAACTCAATCTTGCCCAGCTTCTCCGTCACAAAGCTGGACCACGAGCCCGTCTCGGCCACCTCGCCGGAAAGCTCCTGGCTGCGGACAGTGAGCGCATACTCCCCGCCGCTGCCTTTCTCCGCGGCAAGAGAAATCCCGACCTCGAACTTGCCGGGCTTGTCCAGTGTGAACTCCCACGAAACCCAGTCTTTCGGATCGGTCCAGAAGCCCAGCGCATCCTTGCCGCCGCCTTCCTCGTATCTGATCGTGCCGCCGTGGAGCGCGGCCTCGCCGCCCAGCAACTGCACACTGCCGTCGGCTTCGGCTTTCTTCGGCGCCGGAGCCGGCACTGTGACATTCGGCTCGCCTTCGATCTGCAGCACCACCACGGTGTCAATCGCATTCGGCGCCTCAGCAGGCAAGGAGATTGCCTTGCGGCCTTCGCTCTCCGTCACCTTCAAGGGCGAGGAAGGCGCAGTCAGCAGGAAGGCGTTCGAGACCTTGTTGGACAGGCCGGGGACATCCAGTTTGCCGTCCTTGGGCCACTTGAAGACGTGCAGAAAGAGCTTGCCGGGCTTGGTCGTGCAGCGGCCCCAGGGCAGCCTGGCGAAGGGGCTGGGCCCTGTCGCGTAGATGCTGTCGCCGTTCACCTTCATCCACTTGCCGATGGCGGCCAGGCGCTCCACGCTCGCGGCGGGCATTTCCCCTTCCGCGGTCGGGCCGACGTTCAGCAGGAAATTGCCGCCCTTGCTGGCGATATCCACGAGGTTATGCATGAGCGTCTCGGTGGACTTCCAGTGTTGGTCATTTTTCTTGAAGCCCCAGGTGTCGTTCATGGTCATGCAGCTTTCCCAATCGGCGCCCGGAATGCCTGTGGCGGGAATCTCCTGTTCGGGGGTGCCGTAGTCTCCGGGCGAGGTCTTTTGCGCGCTCATCCCCTGCATGCCGCTGCGGCTCTTGCCTATGCGGTTGTTGATGATGAGGTCCGGCTGCACGGCGCGCAGCTCATTGTAGAGCGCGATGCCTTGGGCTTCGGTCCAGTCCCCGATCCATTCGCCGTCGAACCACAGGATGCCGATGTGCCCGTAGTTGGCCAGCAGTTCCTTGAGCTGCCCGCGCATGTACGCGGCGTAGCGGGGAAAATTGGGATTGGGCGGGGCGGCGCTGTAGTTCGGGAAGCCGGGGGCTTGAGCGTCCGGGTGGTGCCAGTCCATGATGGAATGGTAGAAGCACAGCGTCACGCCCTCTTCCTTGCAGGCCGCTGACAACTCTTCGAGCACGTCGCGTTTGAAGGGCGTGGCCTTCACGACGTTGTAATCGCCCTGCCTGGAGTCGAAGAGGCAGAAGCCGTCGTGGTGTTTGCTGGTTATGACCAGGTACTCCATGCCTGCGTCCTTGATGGTCCTGGCCCACTGCCGGGCGTCGAACTTCACCGGGTTGAACTGTGAGGCGAGCTGCTCGTACTCGGCCACGGGGATGTGCGCGTTGTTCATGATCCATTCGCCGATGCTGCCGACCGCCTTGCCGCGCCATTCGCCCGCGGGGATGGCGTAGAGGCCCCAGTGGACGAACATGCCGAACCTGGCCTCACGCCACCACTTCATGCGCTGGTCGCGCTGCTCCTTGTTCTCCTGGATCAGCGTGGGCGTCTCGCCGGCGTGGGCGGGCGGCAGTCTCGCAAATCCAGCGAGCATGATGATACCAACACTGAGTGTAGCGGAAATCCGTCGGCTGGGTCTCACGGAAGATTCTCCTTTCGCGAACGCGGGCCGCGCAGGCCTGCCCCTGCCGGCATCATAAGCGCTCTCAACCGCCTGCCAGGTCACCCTGTGATGAAGGCCTCCCGCCTTTTTTCCCGTCCGTTCATGCAAGTCTTAATATGGTGTCCCCGGCTAAAACTCCGCCCCCGGCTCCTTCTTCGGCGGCGCGGGCGGCAGCACGGGCGTGTCCGGATTCACTGGCGGCGCGGTTCTCAGTTTGTCCTTTTTCACCATTTGCCGTTTCCCCAAAATCTCGAATTTAGGATTTCGGGTTTCCCCCTCACCGTGCTTCTGTCGGCCACTGCTTCACGCTCAGTTTCTGCGCACCCCACACTAGCTCCTGGACTTCCTACCACTCGGCGCTATTTCTTGTCGCTCAGCGTGCCCTGCTTGGCCGTCCCCTTCTCTTTCGCTTCTGCCTGAGCTTCTCGAACAACGTTAACCGTGTCCGGAATCGTCACTTTCTCCAGATTGACATTGCCATCTTCCCAGACGTGCAATTCCGCCATGTACTTCGGCTTCTCTGTCTTAGACTCGGCGGTCTTCGGATCCTTGTAAACTTCTCTTCCGTGACCCTCAGCCCATGAAATGAGGCCCACATCCAACATCCAGCCGCATGGCTTACCTTCCCCCTTGTCCCAAGGTGACTTGGCTTGGCCCTTTCCGCGATGAACGACAAGGCGGTGTCCGGCGATTCCATCAAGCCTCGCGTACTGTTTCAGAAACGCCGCAAAGGCCGCCGTATCGCCGCCGAAGAAGAACCAGTCCTGCGCATTCACAAAGTAGCCGTGCACGCGGGTCTTCTGGTTGATCAGGTCGTTCAGCCCCGGCGGGGCATTGTCCAGGTTCACCTGTTGATCTGCTGGGTGATCGCCTCCCAGAGCATACACCCGGGCCGCGAGTGAGATCGTCATTGATAGCGCCACCAGAAAAGTCAGCAGTTTCCACATGTTTTTTCCTCCCCCAATCCCTAATCCCTCGTAACCGTGCCACATGTCTTTTCCTCCCCCAATGCGCCACTGCATTGCATTCAGAACTCCGCCGTCGGCTCCTTCTTCGCTGGCGGCCGTGGCGGCAACACAGGCGTGTCCGGATTCAGGGGCACCGCGGGCGGAACGTCCACCACCTTGCCCTGCCCCGTCACGGGATACAGATTCGCCGCGTGGAAAATGGTGGGGCTCCGGAAGCTGGACAGTCCCAGCGTGTCCCGGCACCGCAGCGCTCTCCATTCCCCCAGCGTCAGATTGGTGCCGTCAGTCTTCCAGCAGGTCAGCAGTTTGCCATCAAGGTAGACGGTGAGGCCGTCTTTGCGGACCTGGAGCACGGACGAAGAGCGCTTCCCGTCAGTCAAGCAGGCTTTTGCCATGATTGTGTTGGGGTGGCCATCAATGCCTCTCCCGCTGAAATACTCAAGGCCCGACATCGTGTTGCCATACGCGCCCATGACCCATGCGAACTGGTGGCCGTTCTGCACAGCCAACTGCGCCACGTGGTCCCCGCCGGCAACGCGTGTGAACTGGATCTCGAAGTCGTATTCCGCGGGCGGCTGATAGGGGATTTCGACTCGCGCAATCTCCGTGGCGTCCGACAGCAACTCGCCGGTGAGGGGGTTCCGCACCCAAGCCCCGTGAACCGCATGTTTCTGGGGCTCCACCATCGCCAGTAGATTGACCGGCTGCCGCCCGGCCGCAACGTCTCCCAGTTCCTGCGGCTTGGCTTTCAATGCGGTCCAGTTCTCGCGCACCTCATACGCGGGCGAGCCGTTGAAGAACTGCAGCCCAGCCATGCCGAGCACAATGTCGGCGTCACGGAGCGGCTGAGAACCGCATTGCAGGTTGAGCAGCGGGCACTCCTTGATGGGTGTCAAATCCGAGACGGGTGCGCCGGTGCAATCGAGCCGCGCCAGCGGCATGCCTTTGAGCGCCGACAAATCCCCAACCGGCGTCTCGCGGATGTTCAGGCTCTTCAGCGCCATGCCCGCCAGCGGAGCCAGGCTGTTTACCGGCGTCCTGCTGCAATCCAGTTCACTAAGGGGCATGCCTTTCAACGGTGTCAGGTCGGCGACCTTTGTGTCGGAGATAATGAGCGACTCAAGCGGCATCCCAGCCAGCGGCGTCAGATCGGTGATGAGCTTGCCCGCGATTTCCAGCCGCGTCAGCTTGAGGCCCGCCAGCGCGGAAAGGCTCGTCAACGCGCTGTTCGCCACTTCGTCGGTGTTCTTGCATACCCGCAGTGACCGCAACTCGGGCAGCGCCAGCAGTGGGGAAAGGTCCGCCACGGCGGCAGAATCCACATTCAAGCCCGTCAGCTTGCCGCCCTCGAAGGTGGGGTATGCCTGCCCGCCGTAGCCGGGGTTGAGTTCCTTGAGCTTTTCCACGACGCGCCGCGCCTGGTCCTCGGCCGGCAGCCCAGCCACTTCCTGCACGAATTTGTCGCCGGGCTGGAAGGACGGCGGCTGCCCAGGCAGTGCTTCGCGGAAGCTGCGTCCTCGACCCGTCACCTCCCGCACCACCACAGTATGGAACATCACCAAACTGTCTATAGTGCCCAGCGCAAGAAGATTCTCCTGGCGCGGGCTGAAACCCGCCCAACAGCTCATGTCGGAGTAGTCTGTATGCCACTCGCAAACGAGCTGGCCATCGAGATAGGCGCTGAGGCCCGTGTTGCGGACGCGCACTTCAGACGTATGCTCGCGTCCGTTGGTCAACACCGGAAAACGCTTGATCCCGCTGGGATTGTTGTCCACTCCCTGGCCGTTAATCAGCTCAAAACCGAGAATGGTATTCCCCCAGCCGCCAACGTGCCACATGAAGTGGTGGTCAGACTTGAACATGTACTGGTCTACGGAATCATTCCCATCAATTCTGGTAAACCTGATCTTGAAGTCGTACTCTTTAGGTGGCTGGTAGGGTATCTCTAGCCGACCTACGCCTTTCGCGCTGCAAGACAATTGACCGTTCTGTTTCTGCCATTTGCCAAGGACCGCGTCCTTTTCCTGATCAATCAAGGGGAGAAGGTCAACGATGCGTCCCTGCGGCTCGTTGTCCTCCGGCTGACCGGGCCGCTGCGGCGTCAGCCCGTTAGGCAAAGGGAGGACTTGCGGCTTGCCGACGACCGCACCCCTTTCCGGACCAACCACCTTTTCCGGACCAATCACGGGGAGAAGGACATTGTCCTCCGGCTGAAGGCGCCGCTGCGGCGTGCCTGGAACCACGGCCGTTCTGTTGCTATCGTTTGGAATGGCAGCGGCTTGCGGAGCATCCTGCGCTTGTGGAGACCGCAGGCCCCCATTCGCTACCGCTTTCTGTTGAGCAACGGCAGCAGGATTGCTGCGTGCCGCCAAGTGCGCCAGAGACCCCACTCCGAATGCTGCCACCAGCACGGCAGCCGCCCATGCCGCCTTGTGCAGCACGCCCGCCCAGAACATGGCGCGCATCGTGGCGTGAGCCACGTTTGCTGCCGCCGTGAACTGGGCGCCCGCATGTGCTGTGGCAATGGCAGCCGTTACCGAACTGGCCAGGTGCGCCGGCGCGGCCTGGACGGCGTTGCCGGATATCAGCGAGGCAATGACCGGCGCGGCCAGGAGCAAACCGCGGCGGCCGAAGAAACGGCGCAGTTTCTCGAGTGCGCGAGCAACCCGCTTCCGGGCGGCATCCTCAGACAAGCCCAGGTGCGTGCCGACATCGCGCAGGTTCTGGTTATTGAAGTAGCGCAGCGCGACGGCGTTCCTGTCCGTGCGATTCAGGCGCGCCAAGGCTTCATCCAGCAGCGGCGCGACGGCCTGCCATTCGGCTTGGGCAGCTTCGGGCTGTGCTGTGCGTGTCATGACTGACGCCTCCTGCTCCCTGCGCCGGCGGCGCGCTTGCTGCCGCACCGCATGCAGCGCGGCTCGGCGGGTGGTGTCCAAGAGCCAACCCGTGAGGACTGTTTGTGGGCGCAATGAGGCCGCCCTGCGTGAAAGCACGATGAATACCGCTTGCGTGACGTCTTCGGCCAGATGCGCATCGTGGACTTGCCGCAGCGCCGCGGAGTAGACTAGGTTGGCGTGCCGTCTGACGAGTTCGGCGAAAGCGTCTTCGGAACGCTGTTGTGAGTATCGCCGCAGCAAGAGAGCATCGTCGTACATGCGCCGACCTCCTTCCTCATCCCCATGATACATTCCCGCATACGGAAGTATCGGACAGGAATTCCGCCGGATTCCTGACCGCAGATCATGAGTCAAAGCCGCCGGGAATGCGGCCTCGGAACAGCGATAAGCAACAGGCCCCAGGCAGCGCAGTCGGATTCGGAATATGATGTTACCGAACGCAATTACGAACTGGCGGCTGCCCTCGCCTTGCGTGGGCTGTTCATTGTCCTATTTCGTGTTCTCCTCCAGCCAAAGGATTGCTTTTCGCACCCTTCCATAAACATCCCCCTGCCAACCATGTCCCCCTTCATAAGCGGAGAACTCCACCTTGGCCCCCGCCTTGCCGAGTTCGCTCTTCGCCTTTTCTGCCATCCAGACTGGGCATACCTTGTCGTCAGGTGAGTGCTCAATATAGTAGGCGTGTCCCCTTGCCGCAGACAGCGGGGGTAGTTGTTTTTGGTTGAACACTGACATGGCGACATAGGATCCCGTGAAGGCCTTCTTCTGCTGAAGCGACGCCGCATAGACGGCCGGGCCGCTGGATGACCAGGCCAATGTGAACACATGGCGGGCGTTAACCTTGTGGTGTCTGCCTACGTCCGCAACAACGGCCTCGATGAATGCTTCCGTGGAAAACTTCATGTTGGGAACCATGTTCTCACTTTGCGGCCACACGATCTGCTGATTCGGCGTCCACTTGACGGCCACAAGTTGAGCCGCGAGATAGCCTCCGGGGAGGGCTTCCCTATAGACCAGCTTGACAAAGGGGTGGAAGGACTCTGAGCCGTCGCCGCCCCGGAGCACAAGCAGAAGCTTGTATCCTTGGTCCGGCTGTTTGTCGTCCTTGCCCGGGCCAATCAGGAAGTAAGTCTTCTGCGAATCGCCGCCGGCTTGCAGCTTCCTGGATGGCACTCCGTCCACGTCCTCCTGTGCAGCCGCAACCGCGCAGATGGTGAGAACCCCTGCCACGGCAAATGTCCTCAGAATCGCCTTCAGTCCCATTTTTCGCTCCTCCATCGGTGCTTGTTGCACCGATGTCTCGATCTCCCGACGATCGGACTTCAGAACTCCGGTATCGGCTCCTTCTTCTATGGCGGCGCGGGCGGCGTCACCGGTGTGTCCGTTGCGCCTGGTGTCGCGGGCGTAACGTCCACCACCTTTCCCTGCCCCGTCACTGGATACAGGTTGGCCGCATGGAAAATGGTGGGGCTGCGGTAGGTGGACAGTCCCATCGTGGTTTTGTGCCGCAGCGCTGTCCATTCCCCCAGCGTCAGATTGGAGCCGTCAGTCTTCCAGAAAGTCAGTAGTATGCCATTAAGATAGACGGTGAGGCCGTCTTTGCGGACCTGCAGCACGGACGAATAACGCTTCCCGTTCGTCAAGCAGGATTCTGCCCTGATTGTGTTGGGGTGGTCCCTGAGGCCTTTCCTGCTAACCTGCTCAAAGCCCGACATCGTGTTGCCAAACGCGCCCATGAGCCATGCGAACTGGTGGCCGTTCTGCACAGCGAATTGCGCCACGTACTCAAAACCGGCAACGCGCGTGAACTGAATCTCGAAGTCGTATTCCGCGGGCGGCTGGTAGGGGATTTCGATCCGCGCCAATTCGCTGCTGTCCGATAGTAACTCCCGGGTCGCCGGGTTACGCTGCCAAGCGCCGAAAACCGCATCTCTCTGGGGCTCCACCAGCGCCAGCAGATTGACCGGCTTGCGGCCGGCCGCAACGTCTCCTAGTTCCTGCGGCTTGGCCTCCAACAACTGCGGTGCCGGTCCGATGACCTTCTCCATGGCCTCATACCGCTGCTTGAGCGCGGGAGCCTGCTTCGCCGCCGTCTGCGTCTTGCCGTGGTCGCGCTCGAACACCCCATACAGCGCCTTCGCGCCGATCATGTCCTTGGCTGCAAAAAGCTTCTCCGCACGCTCCCACGCCTTCAGCGCCGCCGCCTCGATTTCGCCCGTCTCAATCGCCGTGATGCGGCCGAGGTATCGTCCGGGATCAAAAGTCTGGGGCTTGCTGAAGTACTCCTTCGCCTTGGCGAGGTTGCCGGCAGCCAGGTACATGATGCCGCGCTGCCGCAGGTCCGCGCCGGCGTTCCCCGTTCGTGGCGCGTATTGGTCCACGTCCTCCAGCGAAAGCTGCATGGCGCTGAACGTCATCTGCGCTCCGCCCATGTCCAACGTCACGGAATCGGGCTTCGGCTCGTTCACGACCTTCCCCTTGAATTCCGTGCCGCCTTTCTTCAGCGTGAGCTGCTGCCCCACCTGCTTCCGCAGCGCCTCGAGAGCCGCTTTCCGCAACTCCACCACGGATTCAACGCCGGCCTGCTCCTGCTTGATGAGTTCCGCCGCATCCGCCAGGGCAGGGTCCTTCGCCTTCCGTTCCAATAAGGAGATCGCGTCGGCGAGCTTGTTCTGGGCAAGCAGCGGCGAAGTCTCCTTCAGCACGCCGGAGAAAAGCCGTTGCGCCTTGGCGGCGGGAGCCTCGGCTTGTACCGCAGGCGCCTCATCCACCTTCGGCGATGTCATGTTGGGTTGCACAGCGGCCGCGCCCGGTTCAGTCTTGAGGGCTTCGGCCTTCTGCTTCGCCTCGGCCTTCGCCGCCAGCCGGGCTTCTTCCAGCTTCTGCCGTTCCTCGGCCAGCTTCCGCTTCTCCTCTCCAAACCGCGCCTCTTCGGCCTTGCGCTTGTTCTCGGACACCTTGCGCCGCTCTTCCTCCAGCCGTGCCGCCTCGTTCTTCAGGCGAGACTCCTCAGCCATTCGTCTCTGCTCCGCCAGCCGCGCCGTCGCATCGGCCTCAGCCTTGCGTTTATCGTCAGCGGCGCGAACGGCGGCCCGCTGCTCGCCGCTGCGGCTGCCGCTGACTACAAGGCCGATGACCAGCGTCAGCACGGCCAGTGCGCCAAACCCGGCGGCGATGTAAAGGTTCTTCTTGCTCGATGGCGGCGTTTCGTTGCCTGGCTCAACCTGGTCTGCCGCTTGCTGCCCTGTCCCGCGCCGGTCAACCGGGACATGCTGCAGCATGCCTACTTGCGGCACCGGGCCGGGCGTCCGGCTCGGCGTCTTCCCATCTCTCACCATCGCCAGGTCGTCGAGCAGTTCCTGGCAGTCGCCGTAGCGGTCGGAAGGTTTCTTGGCCATCATCTTCTGGATGACGTGCACAACACCGTCCGGGACCTCCGCGTTCAGGTTCTGCGGGTTCGGCAGTTTTCGGTTGATGTGCTGGGCCATGATGATCGCGGAGGTTGAGCCTTGGAATGGCGTCTGGCCTGTCACGAGATGGTAGAATGTCGCCCCCAGCGAATAGATGTCCGTGCGCCCGTCAATGTCCTTGTCGCCCTTCGCCTGTTCGGGGCTGATGTAGTGCGGCGTCCCCAGCGCCACGTTCGTGTGCGTGACAAAGGACTCCTCGCCTCCGTCAACATTCTTCGACAGGCCCAGGTCAAGAATCTTGGCCACGACGCCATCCTGTTGCGCAGGCATCCTGCCTGCATCGTCGCCTGTGGCAGGCTGGGAGCCTGCGCTGCTCAGCGGCTTGCACAGCATGATATTGGCGGGCTTGATGTCGCGGTGGATAAAGCCGTGATCGTGCGCGTGCTTAAGGCCGCGAGCGACCTGGACTATGATTTCCAGCGCCTTGTCCCACGGCAACTTGCCGTCGCGCTTGAGCACTTTGTCGAGCGCATCGCCTTCGCAATACTCCATCGCCAGGTAGTGATACCCCAGGTCCTCGCCGGTGGTGTACGCGCCCACGATATTGACATGGTTGAGCGCACCGGCAGCCTTGGCCTCGCGGCGGAAGCGCGCGAGGAAGTCAGGGTCGCTGGCGCTCCGCTTGGGCAGCACCTTCACCGCGACCATACGACCGACGCTCAAGTCTTCGGCCAGGTACACCGCACCCATGCCGCCTTCGCCCAGCTTCCTGATGAGCCTGTAGTTGCCGAGCTTCTGGGTGCCGCCCGTCTGCTGGGCTTGGAGCTTCTTCTCGACGTTTTCGCGCATGGCGGCGGTAAGCACGCCTTGCTGCACGAGCGCCTCTCCCAGTGACAGCAGCACGCCCTTCCCGGCGCTCTGCGCTTGAGCAGCTTTGGCCGTTTCGATCTGCTCCAGCGTGGCGTTGCCAATCTGGTTCACATAGCGGGCAAAGACTTCGTCGGACACGTTTTCAGCCACAGTGTGCTCTCCCACGCGAAAACCGGTCGCGCCAGCGCCGGGACAAGGTGCGTTCTCCACATGAGCAAGTGGCGGAGAAGAGTATCGTGCCCTTCCCCGAAACTCCCGACCCCAAGGGTAACAGAACAACAAAGCAGAGGTCAACGAGGGCCAGGGAGAACCACCCGGAAGCCGCCGTAGTAGTTCCGCCTGACCGGCGCGCTGCGGTTACGAATCGCAGAGCCGCAGCCCTCCCGACAGTCGCTCCTGGACCCGCCCCGCAAAACACGGTAAGTTCCCGTACCTGGCCCCTGCGGATCTGTGGCCGTACCTGCTTCGTAGCCGCCGTACCAATCCTGACACCATTCCCAGACGTTGCCGTGCATGTCGTACAATCCCCAGGCATTGGGTTCCTTTTGCCCGACCGGATGCGTAGTCCCATTGCTGTTCGCGTCGTACCACCCGGCGCGCCCCAAGTCCGCCTCAGTATCGCCGCTGTAGTAAAACGTTGTTGTTCCGGCTCGACAGGCAAACTCCCATTCCGCCTCAGTCGGCAAGCGTACAGTCTGGCCAGTCTTGCGGCTGACCTTCTTGCAGAACTCCTGGGCATCGTCCCATGACACCGTTTCCACCGGCAACTTCGCACCCTTGAACCGGCTTGGATTCGTGCCCATCACCTGCATGTACTGCTCCTGCGTGACCGCGAATTTGCCGAGATAGAAAGCCTTGGTCAGGGTGACCGCGTGCGCGGGCAAATAGTCCGGAATGGAGAAGCGCGGTTCGTGCACAGCCCGCCAGAAGCGAAAACCGCCATATTCCGCCACGCCCAAGATCAGGACGACCACAATCAGCCAAAGCAGAGAGAACTGCGGCCGGCGATGCTGGCAAATGGCGCGTATCAGGACTTGCGCCGCCAAGACCAATACGACCAGGCCAGCGACTCCCAAGATGGTGCCGCCTATCCAGGACGACTCCGGTTCCGGCTTCCCCATGATGAATCTGCCAGCCGGGATCAGGACGGATTCAAGCGAAACGCCGTTGCCCAGATCGAGTGTCTGCGCCTCCTGCTTGCCCACGCGGCGCGCGTACTTCTCCGTAGGTTTCGGCCAGCCGCAGCCGGACAAGATGGCAAGCAAGACGGCCGGAAGGATTGCTTTACGGCTGTTCAGTCTCATGGCACAACTCCCTTCGATACAGGTCAGAAGTCAGTGCCAGGCTCAGGTTTCGCAGG
>Ga0315279_10005903_pt1 | contig 15665 bp, 15 predicted proteins | sample YL17G06_20_MG_FD_203694 | JGI IMG/M metagenome (GOLD analysis project Ga0315279, IMG submission 203694) | Sediment microbial communities from Yellowstone Lake, YNP, Wyoming, USA - YL17G06_20 | ecosystem: Environmental > Aquatic > Freshwater > Lake > Sediment | place: USA: Wyoming | collected... | reverse complement strand
TCGAAGCGGCAGATCTGCCCAAGACGACGAAACGAAAGCGACACCGTGTCGCCGGAGACACTGGGCGATGTCGAAGCCGAGCCACGGCCCGCCGAGGCCAGTGAATACGTGAAGATCGGCCTACCTCTGCCTCCTCCGCGGGTCTTGTCCCTTCTCACGAGGGCCTCCTCGACCAAGTAGTCGAGGTGGAGTCTCAGCGTGTTGTGGGAGAGGTCGATTTCCTTGAGTAGTTGGTTGAAGTTTCTGGGTTTCCCGTCCATTAGGGTGGCTAGGATGTCCTCGTCCAGGTCGTCCATTTAAGGTCTTATTTTGTTAATGGGGGTTTATAACCATTTTTAACCATTTTCTAAACAGCCTAGCGCGCGATTCAAGTATTGTTTTATAATATAATAACCAATTATTCAGTTCTATTCTCGATTCTGCCGGTAGCTCTCTCAAAGTGGGTAGATAACGGCTTGTCTTAATTTTATTGAGTGTCGTTTTCTGGTTCGGTTTTACTGAGAGAATAGCATTAATTTCAGAGATAAGACTACTTATTCTTTTTCTTAACCATTCATCTGAAACCTCAAAGTAATTCATTATAGTTGGATTAATATCGAATTTCGGTAAGTCCGTTGGAGAAACTAAAGCATCCAAGATATTAGACATACCTTCTGGAAGGGTAATATCTCCGTATAATCTTCTTGAGATTGTTTGCAGCGTTTTTTGAGCTACAGATCCTTCTATATCTGTAAGCTTTGATATTTGAACGGGCAACCATACTAGATTTGGCACAAACGAGTTGAGCATATAATGCTGATTAGAAATTATTTCTTTGCCATTTATCGTTATTTTCCCCCAAATGTGGCTTGCAACAAAACCATTTCCTAATATCTTACCATTATATTGTTTAATTTTCGAACTTTTAATTGGAAAACTGCGAACTACCCCTTTTATAAGACTATTATCATCTCTTAGGAAACCGCTTGAATTGGCAGATCCCCATTCATCTTCTCCAGTTTCTCTGTTTTTTCTGCAAGTGTAATCTCTTACGATGTATGGTAGAATGATCGGGAGTCTACGATAGAAACGAGGTGGAATCCATATCGAAAGGTCTGCGAGCAAGCGTTTCATTTGTTCTTCGGAGAATTCATCTTTAATATACTGGTAAAGAATATTCTGGCCGTCCATTTTTTTTTAAAAACCATTTAAATCCTTCCTAACCAGAATAATGGATCAATAAACTCTATATAAAACAATTTTGCGCGCACTTCTCGGATTCCAATCACGATTGCGCGCGCGCCATCACCACCCACACAGCGCAGAAATGATAAAAAAGATAAAATTTAACCCTAAAGTTAGGACAACGACTTGGATTCTCCTATTGAAAAAGCGCGCACGCCTGCTTTGTCTCCTCTGGGAAGTCCCTCATGAGGCTCCCGAGTATCGTCTTGGGATGAACTCCTTGAACTCGTTTTCGTTCATGGCGGGGCTGTAGATCCAGTGGTATCCACCCTTTCCCGTCCTCTCCTCACCCTTTAGGACGCCGGCCTCACACATGCGCAGGTTTAGATCAGGCTTCTTGTTTTTTTAAATTAATTCGTGAGACGTCCTCTTTTATCTTGGTCTGACAATCCAGATTCCATGAAATAATATTAGAATTCAAATAAGTGGTTTAAGGAACCTTTTCTTCCCCAAATGAATCCTCGTTCGAAGCAAATTGTTAATAATATTCTGAACGTCTATAGCATTGGTAACCCAATTGAGTTTATTACAAAACAACATGTTTCGAGTCGACGTAAGCTTACTCTTAGAATTGGGAGAGAGACTAATATCAAGAGACGAGGTTGCCGTAGTTGAATTAGTTAAAAATTCTTACGACGCAGATTCCACAGCTGTTTTGGTTGATATTAATAAAAATTTTATTATAATAAAAGATGATGGATGTGGTATGGATGAAAATGATATTATTAATGGATGGTTAACTATCGGAACTTCTATTAAAAGAAAAAATAAAAAAACAATTGGTGGAAGGAGGGTCTTAGGAGAAAAAGGATTAGGTAGACTAGCTACCTTAAGACTTGGAAAATTATTAACTATAATTACTAAAAAAGAAAATAATCCTTGTTATAAATTTACTATGGATTGGAGAGGATTTAGAAATGCAATTAAAGACAATGAGTACGTTCCTTTATCTAGTTTACAAATAAAGATGGAAGTGATAGAAAATATTTTTGAACCCCCTCATGGAACATATATAAAGATAGAAGATTTAAACGATGTTTGGGATGAAAATAAAATAGGAAAATTGGAAATATTCCTATCAAGATTAATTGAACCTAATATAGATAAAGAAAGTTTAAAGGATAAAAAAGTTACTTTAATAAGAGATAAATTCGAAATTAAACTAATTCATAATAATAAAGAAATAACAGTTACTCCTCCAGATATAATTAATAATCCTCATTATTCCCTATATGTTACAATTAAAGATGATGGAAGTTATATTGGTTATTTGACTTATAGATCTTATGAGAAAATGTATGAAGAGAGTTTAATTGGTACATCATCACAAAAAACACAAGATGCCTATCATAAGAAACTAATTTGGAATACTTTAGAAAATAACGGTTGTGATGGTTTTATTTTTAAATTGTATGCTTGGGATTTAGATTCCCCTGAAATAAAAAAATATAAAGCAGATCTCAAAAATTGGGCAGGTATTTCCCTTTTTAGAGATAATTTTAGAGTTGTTCAACCTGAAATTGATTGGTTAGGTCTGGGATTGAGACGGGTACAAAACCCTACATTAAGATTAAGTTCTAATCAAGTAATTGGCAGTGTTTTAATTTCTTCTGATCAAAATATTAATTTAATTGATAAAACTGATCGAGAAGGATTACTAAATAATGATGCTTTTAATACTATGAAAGATGTAATTTATTATTTTATGAGCATATTAGAAAGAAAGAGACAGAAAATAAGAAAAGAACAAAGATTAACATATGAAACAATGTCTAATTATTTAGATACAAAAACAATTAGAAGTATAGCTAATAATTTACCACAAGAGGAAAGAAAAGAAGTTTTGAATTTTGCCAAAAATATTGATAAATTTAAAAAATTACTAAATGATTGGATATTGGGAAGAGACAGGATGGCAACAGTAGGGATGATATCTGAGACTATTTTACATACGGGCAGAAGCGGATTAACTCAAATATTACAAAATTTTCCTATTATTGAACCACATATAGGAGATTTAGAAGAAGCTATCCGTAAGCCCCTTGAGAGAGTTATTGAAGGTGGAAAAATACTCGCGAAAACATTCAATGAGCTAGATCCGTTTTTAAAATTTAGATCTAGAAAGAAAGAACATGTTAATTTGCATGATTCAATAAAAAACCTCTTATTTATTTTTAATCAAAATTTATCTAATGAAAATATATTTACTGAAAATAAAATAGATAATGATATATATTTAAATATGAATCCTACTGATATTTACGTACTATATTCCAATTTAATGGATAACTCAATTTATTGGTTATCAAAAAATAAATCAAATCAAAAAAAGATAATCTCTATGATTAGTGAACAAGATGATGAAAATATTGTTTTATATTTTAAAGATAATGGCCCTGGGATCGATCCAGAAAATTTTGAATTGATATTTGAAGCAGGATTTACAACAAAACCAGATGGCTCCGGTTTAGGTCTATCTATTGTTAAAAACATCATTGATAGTTATAATGGTAGAATTAAGGTACAAAATGATGAAAAAGATGGTGGCGCTATCTTTAAAATATGGCTTCCTAGAAAAGAGGTGTTGAGTTAAATGGATTTTCATTTTGTAATCATCGAGGATGATGAAGGAGATTATAAAACAATAGAAGCTAATTGTATTTTAGTTTGTAATGAATTAAAAATGAATGCTAAATTTAAGAGATTTGAAAATTACGATGAATATAAATCTGTTATAGAAAAAATTGATGAAATTGATATACTAATAGCTGATTTAAGATTAAATGACCCATTAAAAGATATGGATGGATGGAAAACAGTCCGTGGAGTATTAGAAAGAGAGTTCGTTCCAGTTATAATTTATTCAGGAATATATAATGGAATAATTCCTGAAGAATATAAAGATGTATTTTTAATAATCCTAAAAAAAGGTCAACCAGATGTAAATTATTTAAAGAATAATTTAATAAAAATTATTAAAATTCGTCAAGAATTTTTATTGGTAAAAAATACTATTTTAAATGAATTTAATAAAATATCTCTTAAAACTGTTAGTAAAATGATTAATAAAGAGGATTTTTTAGATAAAGATGAAAAAATTGTTGCTTCAATGGCAATTTCACGACTAAATTCTTATTTACTAAATGTTCCAGTTAATAATTGCATTTTTTATCCTGAATCAATTTTTTTGTATCCATCTTTGGATGTACAGTATTATCCCAAAGAAGTATTATTTCTAGGGGATTTAATTGAAGATAAAGTAAATAAATGTTTTTGGTTAGCAATTTCTCCTTTTTGTGATTTAATATTTCATCCAGAAAATATAAGTTTAAAATTAAAAGAAAGAAAAGCGAAAGTAGAAAATGTAATGCTATTAACATGTTACTTAGATTGGAAAAAAGTAAATATTTTGAAAGATATTAAAAATAAAAAAGATAGAAGAGACTATTTAAAAAATAAAATAATTAAAGATAAAAATTATATAATATTAAAATGTCCAAAAGAAATATTTGGTAAAGAATATATGTTAATATCATTTAAAAATTATTATGCAATAAATTATGATTTAATAAAAAAATATATTAAAGATTCACAATGGATTAAACTAGCAACTATCGCTACTCCTTATATAGAAAGTATTCAAAATCAATTTATCAATGATTTTTCAAGAATTGGCACCCCAGAGACAGAAACTGAAAGTGATAGGCTTAAATGGATCGATAAATATATAGAATTTGATTAAAAATTTAAATATCTTTTTAAATATTATTAATTAATGCCCTTTACATTTATAGATCTTTTTGCTGGAATAGGTGGTACTCGGCAAGCATTCGAATCATTTGGAGGAAAATGTATTTTTTCTTCAGAGATTGACAATTTTGCGCAGAGAACGTATTTTGAAAATTTTAATGAAATACCTGAAGGGGATATTACAAAAATAAATATGGATAAAATACCTAAGCACGATATTCTCGTTGCTGGCTTTCCATGTCAACCTTTTTCATTAGCTGGCGTATCAAAAAGAAATAGTCTTGGTAGACCTCATGGTCTTAAGTGTGAAGATAAGGGTGTTCTTTTTTATAAAATAGTTGATATTTTAAAAAATAAAGAGCCAAACGCCTTTTTTTTAGAAAATGTTAAACATCTTTATTATCATAATAACAGAAGGACGTATAGGATAATTAAAAAACAATTAAATGATGCAGGATACGATGTATTTAGTAAAATAATTGATGCTTCGCTAATTGTTCCTCAACATAGAGAACGCATATACATCGTTGGATTTAAAAAAGAGTTAAAAATAAAATTTACTTTTCCAATTTATAAAGATTTAAACCCAAAATTAAATGAAATATTGGAAAAAGAGGTAGAGGAAAAATACACTCTATCTGATAAACTTTGGAAGTATTTACAATATTATAAAGAAAAACAAAAGAACAAAGGGAACGGATTTGGTTATGGCTTAGCTGATCTTGACGGTGTCACCCGAACTTTAAGTTCTCGATATTGGAGAGATGGCGCTGAAATTTTAGTCCCTCAAATAAATAAAAACCCTCGACGCTTAACTCCAAGAGAGTGTGCACGGCTCATGGGATTTCGTAATGATTTTAAAATCCCCGTGTCTGACCATCAAGCATATATACAGTTTGGGAACTCAGTTGTTGTACCACTTGTTAAAAAAATCGCTGGGAGGATGATAATTTACCTATCCGAGAAAGACCATGCTATAATACCTGTGATGAGTATTTTAAAATCATCACAATTCAAAGGGAACTTATCGTATGGGGAAGAAGTAATTACGATGATTTCCCTTGGAGAAGAACCACAGATTCACGTAATGCTCTAATTGCAGAAATAATGCTTCAGAGAACAAGAGCTGAAAAAGTTCGAGAAATATACATGATGTTATTTCCAAATAATTTGTCACTTAAAAATATAGAATTTGATAATGATTATTTACATAATTTATTAAACCCTCTTGGGCTTCAATGGCGAAATAGAAAAATAATAGATTTAATTAAAATAATGAAAAATCCAATTTTTAAAGTACCCGATAAACTTGAAGAATTACTAGAACTTCCAGGTGTTGGAGGATATATCGCAAATGCATTTTTATCTCTATATTTAGGCAAGAGAGCACCTATTATTGATAGAAATGCAGTCCGCGTTTGGGGACGAGTTTTTAATCTAAATGTTGATAAAGAAACACAAAAAAAGAAATGGTTTTTCGATTTTTGTTTATATCTTACCCCAAAATATAAGTTTAAAGATTTTAATTTTGCGCTACTAGATCTATCTAGGAAAATATGCGTTAGGAAACCAAAATGTATTATATGTCCCTTAAATTCATTGTGTGAGTTTGTTCGTTTATCTGCGCGCGACACTCGGTTTCAATAAATCTCCCTATTTTAGGGAATTTTAAGTGACTTATGAGCGCTGCGTATACCCACCATCTTCAACGGATGTGCGCGCCAGCTTGTTGCTAAATTCCTGGAGTTAGCATTTACATGCAACAAATATCCGAGTATGGTTTAGACTCAGCTGAAGATGGAGAAACGTGAGGATGTAGCATCCATCCTCTCAATGCTCGACCTAAAAGACATAGAACAGACCATCTCCCAGCCATACCATCAGGAAGGGCCAGGCAGACCACCAAGAAGACCACTGGGCATATTCAAGGCCTTGATTGTGAAGCAGCTGAGAAACATACCCAGCGACAGGGAGCTCTACCGAAGGCTATGGAACGACGAGGCCCTCAGAGAGATCTGCGACATCGAGGAACATGAAAAACCCTACCACCCATCCCAGCTCACCAGATTCAGAAACAGGGTAGGCCCTGAGAGGCTGGAAATGGCCATGAACAGCCTAGTAGAGGAACTCGTAGAGAGTGGCATCGTTAAAGGTGAGACCCTGGCCCTGGACGCCACCTTCATCAAGGCGTGGAGCAGACGAGACCCGGCGTACGACAGCCACGGCCTCTCTGACCCTGAGAGCCGCGTGGGAAGAGATGGCAAGACATATGACCTTGGCTACAAAGCCCACGTGGCTGTGGACGTTGACTCTGATATGCCTGTGGCCACTATAGTGGCTTCGGCTAACGAGAACGAGAAGAGGCACGCTGAGGCGCTCCTGGACAAGGCGTCCATTGTGTTTGAGGAGATTAAGGCGGTTGTGGCTGACAGCCAGTACAGCAGCGAGAAGGTTAGAGGCCTCATCGAGGAGCACGGGGCTGAGCCGATCGTACCTTACATGTCTAGTCAGAGGCGTGGTGAAGAGGTGCTCCGGGTTGATAGGTGTTTCAGGGTCAGTGGGTCGGTGGAGGAGAGGAGGATCTACGGGTTGGGGAGGGCCTCTGTGGAGAGGGTTAACTCTAGGCTCGATCTGGTTGGGTTGGGTGACCTTAAGCTTAGAGGCCTCAGAAACGTCATGGTTCATGTCGTGCTCTGCATCGTTGCAATGTTGCTGGTGGCTGTAGCGGCTCTTAGGCTCGGTAGGCCCTGGAAGGCTAGGTCGGTATCGTCATTCTGGTGGTGAGGGAGTTGATTTAAAGATGTAATTTAGCAACACGCTGGCGCGCGCAAGGCAATTTTCAATCTTCCAAATAAGCGAGCTTTCAAGCCCCATTATACACCTGCGTTCAATTTGACTTTGAATCACAAGTTTTTTTTTCAGAATTAGAATAGTTAATTGCGTGGCGAGGATATGCTAGGAAACCAGACGCAATTTGATCAATGGGATCCTTTGTCAACCGATATTCCTTTGTCTGCTGAAATATACGGTGCAACGTTAAAACGTCAGATCAAGAATATAATAAAATCCTACACGGGTTGGTTTGATCCGCTATCTGAATTGATTCAGAATGCACTCGACGCTGTTGACATAAGGAGGCAAAATGAAAAGGGATATTCACCTAAAATATGGGTAGAAATTAATCTCAGGGAAAATTATGTGTGTGTAACTGATAATGGAATAGGCTTCAAGGAAGAAGAATTCAGGACGTTCCTTCGACCAAATGTTTCCTTCAAGGGAGGCGGGACTAGAGGGGATAAAGGGGTTGGAACAACATATTTGGCTTATGGCTTTAATTTCCTTCAGATCGGTACCAAGATAAAGAGTTTCAGTTGTGTAGGCAATCTTGAGGGAGGAAGAGAGTGGGTCGAGGACGAGAAAAATATTATTGTGAGACCCGTAGTCCAGAAGGCTGAGCCCCTTCATGAAATATTTAAAGAAGTAGATCAGGGTGCCACTTTCTGTTTAAAATTTGTTGGAACATTTATCAGACCCAGCAGCTTGGCTTGGTTTGGGGCTACTACACCTGACCAATGGGAAACCATTCTAAGAATCAAAACCCCTCTAGGAGGAATCTACCTCGACAGGGAAATCCCAAGGACAACTTGTAGTCTTTGCGTAATAGATCAGGAAGGGCAGAAGCAAGAAAAAGAGATACGAAGCTGTTCATATCTCTTCCCTCATGAAGTGATTCCTACTTGTGTTAATTTGAAAGATATGATAGATAAGCAACAAGAGTTGGCTCAGAGAGGAAAGAGCATATCCAAGCTGCCAGATCGTTTCTACCAGCTTAATGGAATATACTCCTACTGGGACTATAGAGATATTACGTCAGGGAAAGGCATGTTGCGTCCCAGACTGGAAGAAGAAGAAATAGAACTCCTCGAGAAGCACAAACCCTCCATATACGGGTTCTTCACATATTCCACTGATATTTGGGACGAATTTAATGACGAGATCGTCAAATTAAGAAGAGGTGAGCGAATACTCAAAGGCGGACTGCAATTAGCTGTGAATAGTATGCCCCAAGGTCAATTGATCACGATACCGCTCACGGCGAACATCGGCTATCAGCAAACCTCTCATGTAGTGGCACACTTTAACCTAGCCGAACCGGATCTTGGCAGAAAGGGCTTCCAACCTGAACTTCAAGCGTTAGCAGAGAAAATAGCTGTATCAATCGTTGGTCTATTCACAAGTTGGAGAATGCATCTCAAAACACCTACAGGTTCCCCGCGACAGATTCTTCAAGACAAGGAGATTCATGACTGGATGAGAGAGACAGAGGATCATGAACAAAATAACCCAATCCTTATCAGAAGGAAGGATGTTTTTCTTCCTACCAATGAGATATCTTTAACAGCTACTCCCCTTCTCGAGCAAGATGTAATTGTTTTATTTAATCAGCTCTTAGCTGGAGGAGTGATACGGGGAATCAAATTGATGTCTGCAAGTCAATATAAGCAATATGATGGTTTATGGAAGGCCTATATGAAAGAGCCATTGATACATTATTTATATGATAAGAGCAGCAACCCGTTGGGGGTGCAAACACTAAAAGGTGCAGGTATTTATACATCAGCTCCATATGTATTAGAGTATAAGTATAATTTCGATGCCTTACTCGAGGAGATTGAGAAGGGTGACAAGGATGAGTCTGCAATAAAATTGGTAGTCTGCTGGGATATGGGCGATAAGTGGAAGAGGAGGTATATGGTAACCCCTCTTCTTCACTTCTCCAATCTTCATCACAGGGAAATACATGGAATCACGCATATAATAAGAGATTCTACTACAGGCCAAACCCGCTTCTGGGCCATTGTGCTGTCAGAGCTGATAGATTATATTAACGATCCCGACGCTGTACAACAAATCCAGAAAGAGAAATATTTGGAAGAATAGGTTTTGAGCTCTTCGACTTAAACGGCAGAATTTCAGCTTTTTTGACAATTAGTTTCGATTCGTCTTGTCATCATCAATTTGAACGTGATTTTTATGTACTTTCTTAGAATGATTGATGTGTATGTGTTTAGCTACGTTCGCGCGCTTGGGTGTTTAGAAATTATTATAGATCCCAGCTCAACTCTCCATTGAAGGGAGGTTGAACATTAAGCGCGTGCTTGACTCCCTCAACCTAGACGAGATCCGAAGAGACTTAGCCACTCACTACCACAGCATAGGGCCAGGCAGGAGACAGTACAAACCACTATCCATGCTCAAAGCCCAGCTAACCAAACACCTCCTCAACATCGTCAGCGACAGACGACTCGCCCTACGCCTCAAACACGACTGGAAGGTAGCCAGAGCCTGCGGCTTCCGGAACCAAACACCCAGCCACGGCCTATTCACACAGTTCAGACACCGCCTCGGAGAGGAAACCTACCTAAGGATCTTCAACAGGCTTACGCAGACGCTGCTCGAAGCAGGAACAATCATCGGGAAAGTGGTAGCCGTCGACAGTACACACATCGAGGCCTACAGCGGACGCGCCATGGACAATAGAACGGGGAGAAGCGACCCAGACGCCCGCGTCGGGAGAGGTCGGAGAGGGTTCATCCTCGGGTACCGCGTCCACACTGCGTGCTGCGCGGACTCTGAGCTTCCCATAGCCTTCACCGTCGCCCCGTGCAACGAGAACGACAAGGTGTACTTCGAGCCGCTGCTGGAGAAGGTTCACCGACTAGGGATAGGGTTCAAAACGGTGCTCGCCGACGCCCAGTATAGCTCGGTGAACGTGCGGAGCGCGGCTGAGTGGTTTGATGCCGAGCCGGTGATTCCTGTTAGGAGGGATTCGCGGCTCAGGGATGCCTTCAGGGTTGGGCGCGACTTCGTGGCTAAGGGGGCTAAGAGGATTGTGAGGCTGTTCAGGAAGAGGTGGAGTATCGAGAGGCTGTTCGGGAGGGCTAAGGAGTGGCTGCTGCTGGGTGGTCTCCGGGTTCGGGGTCTCGGTCAGGTGACGATCCACGTAGCACTGAGCCTGTCGGCTATGCTGGCGGTGGCTCTGGCGGCTGTGGGTCTCTCGAGGCCGGATCTGGTTAGGGGCATCAAGCACTTCGTGGCCTAGCTGCTGCTTCGGGCTGCCTCGTTGAAGGAGGCTGTTCTAGGGCTGTCCAACTGTGTTGGGGAGAACGTGCGTGTTCGTTGTGAGTCTTGGGTTAGCTGTATGGTGAGATTAGGCGGGTTTGTTTTCTTTGGAGGCTGTGGTGATTGTGGAATGGTGTTTAGGCGATGGAATTTCTAAACACCCAAGCGCGCAATTGCTAGATGTGATTAAGATAAGAAAACATCATCATAACCTAAATTGAATTTAATAAAAAACTAATGAAGGAGTCCACGCAGAGAACTAATCGTTAATGCTTGCTCGCATCCGCTTCGTACTCTGGACAGCCTTCGTCGTCAGCCTCGTCACCGCGTTCTGGCAATACTTCGAGTTCGCCTACACCCTCGCCGAGAACGGCCTCATCACCAGCCCAATATGGAGCGGCGCCCTCGGCCCACCCTGGATACATCACGGGTACATCGGCTTCATCGGCGCGGGGGCAAGCATCGCAGCCATGCAGGGGATGAAGTGGAGAAGTGACCGAAGAAAAGGGAAGACTAATAGATAAGGCTGAGACGGCCACCGTAGCCGCCGCCGTGATCGTGGTCCTCGGTGCAGCATCCACGGTCTACTACGGCAAGTGGGAGCTCTTCGGCATGATCGTCGGCGCCGCCGTAGCCTACCTCTTCCCCAAGAAGAAGACCGAGTAGATTCACCGTTCAAAGCTGCGCCCCGTAAACAGCGGGGCTGTGGCCTCAGGAGATACTGTTCTTGACAAGGTCGACAAGCCACAGACGTGGAAGAAAAGCTAACCAGCGCCGGGAAGCCGCCCGCATCGTCAGCAGACACGCCTATAAGGACCCCGAACTCCGCGAGGCAGTCAACCGCCTCACCCCAGGCCTCCTCGCCGATAAGCTCCAGAAAAAGTATGGCACCTTCGACGCCTACATCTGTGACAGCTACGACAAGGGCGAGGTCCTCAGCGACCCCTATGGACGAGGTACTCTACAGCAGATAGGAATATCCACATAGGAGGCATAGAAGATGTCAGACCGTGAAGAGGTAAAGGACCTCTACAGGCTCATCGGCAACTACGAACGCTTCAGCGAGACCGTACTCTACGAGCTCAGGGACATCAAGCAGCGCCTCGAGGAGGGAGACAAACGTTTCCAGACATTCGAGGGCCGCTGCACACAGCACAACGCGCATCTCATTGACCACGAGAAACGCCTAAGCAGCTTCGAACGCAACGGCCTCCCCCGCCGAGTCAAGCGGCAGATCGACGGCACCGCGTTAGCCACAGCCGCCCTCTTCGTCTGGGAGCTCCTGAAACGATTATTCGGCGTCCCAATGTGAAGGTGGAGAATGCAGATTGAGGAGAGGACCGTTAGAGATCAGGGTAGAGATACTCAGGAATGCACATGAACCCATCACAATAACGAATCTCCTCTACGCCACGAGAATAACGTATGCTCACATCAGTAGGCTCGTGGAGGGCCTCGTTCAGAGAGGCCTCCTCGTCACCGTGGATCCCGGCGAGCTTGACGGGCAGAGGGGAGGATACTTGAACCGGATCGGGCCGTGGCTCGGAAAGCCAAAGCTCCAGAGGATACGAACCTACTATCATACATCCGAGAAGGGAAAAGAGATCCTGCGCCTTTATGATCAGATCAAAGCCCTGTTTGAGGCTTGACTTAAAAAAAGGTCCCAAGAATGTCACGCGCGTGCGCGCGGATTGAATTTAGGGACAAGATAGCGCGCACAATTCCTGAGGCGCTCGACCGTCATTTTCGAATATTCGATCTCCTTTTGGATTTACTCAAGAGTAAATGCATTCAGGTCAATCAACCCTCGAAAAAGTGTGCGCGCTGAAGGTGGTTAATCGACCGTTTCTAATCACGGGCTAATTCCAGATGAATTCGGGAACAATGAAAGGGAGCCATCTACTTCCATAAGCTTGAACGTCTCCCCCAACCCAAAAGACGATCTCGCACCTTTGATATCGACGATCATTTTCCTCGAAGAATCAGCCGCAGCCGAAAGCAGTTCTCCATCGAGATGAACTTGAGGGCTTGAACCAGTCACAACGTCCGCCGGAAACGCCTTCAAAATAATAATGAGGTCGTCCCTTAGGCTGGCAATACTATCCACCTTGATCCAAGAAAGTTTTGTGGAATCAGGGCTATTAGATATCAGCCTAAACGATGTCTGCTGATTCAGCTGCGATGCGAACACAGACAATGATCCCAGTGCATCTCTCACCTGAATCCAGTAACCGGCGTGCTCTGTGTCCAGCTTAGAGAGGAAATCGCACTGACTCGTAGCCTTCACGAGGTTCCCGTAAAACGCATCGAGATCAGCGTAACCCAAGTCTCCCCTTGAGATCGTTATATTCAGCATGCCTATTGACTCGACCAATAGTCCCCTCGCCTGGATCAGCGACGCCCCGATGGCATTCCCCCTCTCAACCGACTGAGATTGAACAACGAAGATAAAGAAGACATTTGATAGCACCAGAATGGAGACTAGTCCAAGTGCTAGTATCCGGCTTTCGATCCTGTGGCCAAACATGTTCACCGAGCTGGATCTCCTCTTAACAGGCGCCTCAACTCTGGCCGTTAAAGACTGGGCAGCTGCTCCGAACTCTGAGAGACGGTACCTTCCCTCCCCGTCCTTCGAGATCAGTTCGCTGAGGTTCTCGAGGTGGTAGTTCAGGAAACCGGTCTCGACGCCAAGCCTGTTGAGCAGTTCCGTGTACGTTAGCGACCCCTCGTTGAGGATGGCTAGGATCCTCCTCCGCACAGGGTGTTTCAGGGCTGCGAATATCCTGGAGTAGGTGTCCTCCTCGAAGCTCATAGAGATCATAGGCAGTATGGCCTGACATGTGAAAAGGGTTTTTGACAAGAAACCTTTCCAAAGCCCCAGACTCCTCGCATGCGTTTCTTGATAACATTTCTTTTCAAAACGGGTTAAAAGTAACGTCCGTGATCTTTAATTTGGTGATGTGATGAAGAAATGGTTGATAGCGACGGTCCTACTGGTGACCATGGCGCTCGCTACGTCGTCGATTTTACTGATCCCTAATATTATCGCAGGCATGTCGCCAAACGGCGTAACCCCCAAGGCTTCAACTGATGAGCCGAAGCTGGGGCACATCGAATTCGTACCAGCTACGAGCGTGGTGTATCATGATAGAGTCCAGATTAGCCCAGGTGTCTGGGAGCAGCGGGTTGAAGTATCTGGCACCCTCTCCGGAAGCCCAAGTGACGCATTCGTGGTCTACGCTAACAATCTAGGCCCATTCGGACCGGGAAAAGTGACTTGGACGGTTGAAACCCTCACCCCTCCCGGTTACCCCATAAGCATAACAATCGTGGAAGGAGGAAATGCGATCTGGACCTCCGGGTTCGTACCCGAACCCGCATCAGGATACAGCGTCTCAGAGTCCCCCATCTTTGAATATAACGCCAACGATATCCATCTAATCGTCGCAAATAACAATGATGTATCCGTATCCTACACTCTCAAAATAACCCTGACCACCAGCTGACGACCAATATCCTATTCTATTTATTAACTGCACTACAAAATTCAATAAACATACAAAAAACTAGGAATTAACATAAACCAATGAAATTAATTGGATAGAATCGACTACCCTACCCCACTTATTTACTCGCCGCACTCATTGTTCTAAAGTCGCGCGCGTGCCGCCTCATGGGAAACGGCGGAGAGCTGAAACGGGCTCTAGGAACCCATGAAATTTCACTCCTCCATTCAAAGACCCGTGAATTTGGCCCCTCTGACTTTGAATGGATCAAGGCGGACGAACATTGATCTGTGTGAAACCCGGTTGATTGGAAGCCTAGGATTCACGCCGACATCTACGCAACCGAACAAATTGGACGCCCACCTCTCATCGTTCGAGCAAAAATGGAAAGCCAAAAAAGAAACTCAAGGGACGGATACGTCCTAAGGATCTCGCACGAGGACCTGGTCAACCAGGTTTTTAGCCTCGGAAAATATTATAGCGGGATTCAGCGGAACTTTATCCGCGGAACCCCGCTATTATTCGCCGCCAAATCCGAGGGCGGCGACAGCCTCGTCGGCTACGGAGTAGTCGATAAGGTAGAGTTCCTATGGGAGATGACCCCCGAAGAGGAGGCATACGCGAGAGAGCACGGCTGGAAAGTCGGCCTCACCCTAAGAGCAGCCACCAGGTTCAGGACCCCTCTCCTCATCAAGAACAGCCTCCTCAAAGACGACAAGAGGAAAGGCGCCTACCTACACGGAGCCAAACTCACCGAGGATACAATGGATGCCCTCCTCGAGCAGGCAGAGGAGATCCAGGAGGCCAGCTAAATGGAAATAAACTTCGGAGAACCATACACGGCGTGGAAGCAGTACGGCCTTGAACAATACCCCATCCAGGTAGACGGAAAAGACACGAGCTACAAGGCCATCTTCAGGAACAATAGCCTCGTCAAAGTCCTCGGAAAAAGCTACGAACTATTCCCCAACGAGGAAGCCCTCAAGATCGCGAACGCAGCAGCATCTTTAGCAGGCCTAGAGCCATTCGCCCCCAAGACATTCGGACTAAGAACGGAAGGTC
>Ga0315279_10005902_pt1 | contig 15666 bp, 11 predicted proteins | sample YL17G06_20_MG_FD_203694 | JGI IMG/M metagenome (GOLD analysis project Ga0315279, IMG submission 203694) | Sediment microbial communities from Yellowstone Lake, YNP, Wyoming, USA - YL17G06_20 | ecosystem: Environmental > Aquatic > Freshwater > Lake > Sediment | place: USA: Wyoming | collected... | reverse complement strand
AATATTGAAAGCCACATTCTGTCTATTTCCAACCTGTGTTCCAGAAAGAAATCACCGATGATTTCGAGAAAAGTAAAAGAAACAATTATTGCATAAAAGCTCTTATATTCATTTTTGAGACCGGTCCTAAATGAAAAAGTCATATCGGAAGAACACCACTTTCTTATATCGGGTATAAAAGCGGGAGTCTTTTCTGCCCAGTCTGAATAAGATTTGCCGAATTTTTCCCGTAAGAACTCCTCTTCCGCAAATATTATTCTCTCATAATATAGCCAAAATAAAAGGATGACTATCAGACTCAACCACCACAGAGGAAAAAACGCGGATAACCCAAACCAGATTATAAAATTTCCTAAGTATAGCGGATGCCGCGCGATGGAATACATTCCTTTAGTATTCAGAACATCCGCTTTTTGCTTTCGGGTATTTGTTCCGGATGTTCCTTTTGGTGCATAACCGATTGTGAAAAAACGAATTCCAAGTCCCCAAAATGATATGAATAAGCAAATTATTTCCCATATATCATCCCATTCCTCACTATGGCCAAGATGTTCAAAATCTCTCATCCCTAAAAGAACTATTCCAATCATAATGAGAGGAAGATAACTACGCCACCTGAAAAGCCATTCACCTTGTTTTCTGAATTCTTCTCTTAACGCCATTGTCAAGTTTCCTCATTGAAGCGGCTAATAAAACGCGCCAGCAGACGCGGCTTAATAACTCATTATGCAGATTTTTTTGACCCGCCCCATGGAGTTTCCTCAATACTCCCAAGTGGCATGACCTAAGGGCGACCGATTCAGTTCTTCGCGATACAGCCGCCACTGAGGCATGAATTGATCGATCAGTGAGCAGGTGCAGCGCCCGGGTGATCAGCGTCTCGTCATATCCCTGCTTCTCGCGCAGGAACTTGCGAAACAGGTCTTCTTCGATGTTGTTGTTTTTTCGTTCGTTCATACCAGCCGCACCCTCCCGTCAGCAGTTCCTGCATTATACCCTGCTTGAGCGCGCTAGGGGACGCTGCTTAATAACTTGTTGGGCCTCCCGCCTCCGGCCGATCGTAGGTTAGCCCGAACACCGTGTCCGTCAGCCACCGCCGGAATCCCTCGTTGTCGCTGAACTGCTTGAAGAGCTCGGTGTCGTCCTTGAGGACGGCGGTCATAACCCGGCCCAGCGCCTTGTCGTGCTCGATCCGGGCGTTCTGCTTGTCCGAGTATTGCTTCGCGTTCTGATACGCTCTGTCGGCCGACACGCGTGCCGGGATATCCTCGGTGATCAGCTTGTGCACCCGGTCGGCGTCGGTCCACGCGATGTTGCCGAACTGGTCGTTGAAGGTCTTGATGATGTTGGACAACCGGTCCAGCTCGGGCTCGGGCTTGCGGCCACCGCCCGCCGTAGGGACCGGTTCGATCTCGGCGTTCTCGTCCGGCAGCTGAATCTTCATCGCCGTCTTCTTCTCGATCCGGTAGCTGTCCATGTCGATGGCCTCCAGGATACCCCTGGAGAGGTCCTCTTCCTTCGGCGCAGGCAGCTTGGGCACGAGAAAGTTCAGAAAAATCGATAGTTTCTCCCACTCGGCGTTGGTGTAGGGCAGGATCGAAGACAAAAAGCCGTAGGTGCGGACGAAGGCCTTGGCCTTGCCCTTGAAATCCACCTGTCCGTCCTCGTTGAGCTGCTCCCTGTAACTCGCCACGCAGACGTCGAGTATGGGGTCCAGCTTGTCGCGGTCAGCCCCGCCGAGGTACAACTCCACAAGCTGGTCAATCTGCGCGGCGGCGTACACCTGGTAGCCGTCGAGTGCGGATTTCAAGTCGTGCAGCTTGTTCGGATCGGTCTCCTCGCTGAGGATCGTGGTGCGGTAGTAGTCTGCGAAGGCCTCCCGGATGGTGTCGGCGTCGTTCATGAAGTCAAGCACAAACACGTCGTGTTTCTGCGGCCGCGCGCGGTTGAGCCGCGAAAGCGTCTGTACTGCCTTGATCCCGCTCAGGATTTTGTCCACATACATGGTATGGAGCAAGGGTTCGTCGTAGCCGGTCTGGAACTTCTCGGCACAGACAAGGAAGCGATACGGGTTCTCCTGGATGCGGTCACGGATGGCGCTGCTGGGGAAGCCGTTGAGCGACGCTTCGGTTACCTTCGCTCCGCCGTACTCGTGCTCGCCGGAGAAGGCGACGATGGCCCGGTACGGGCTCTTCCGCTCCGCCAGGTAGTCGCGGATCGCGTGGTAGTACTGGATGGCCCGCTCGATGCCGTTGGTCACCACCATGGCCCGCGCCTCTCCGCCGATTTTGTTCAGCGCCAGGACCTGCTCGTGGAAGTGGTCCACCATGATCTCGGCCTTGAGCCGGATGGCGTGTTCATGCCCCTCCACGTAGCGGCGGAGCTTCTTCCTCGCCCGCTTGGTGTCGAACTCCGGGTCGCCCTCGATCTTCTTGATGAGCTTGTAGTAGCTGTCGACCGGCGTGTAGTGCATAAGCACGTCCAGGATGAAACCCTCCTGGATGGCCTGCTTCATGGTGTAGCTGTGGAAGGGCCGGTGCTTGGTCTGCCCCCCTTCGTCGTAAGGCGCGCCGAAGATCTCCAGAGTCTTGTTCTTGGGTGTGGCGGTGAAGGCGAAGTAGTTTGCATTCGGAAGCATTTTCCTCGCTTCCATTATGCGGTTGATCGCATCCTCGAAAGTCTCTTCCTCACCCTCCGCCCCGGCCTCTGACAGCGCCATTGGCACGGCCGCCGACGTCCGTCCACCCTGGCTGGAGTGAGCCTCGTCGATTATGATCGCGATTTTTTTCCCTCTGTGATCTGAGCCAATCTTGTCGAGCGCAGCAGGGAAGGTCTGCACAGTCACGATGATGATTTTCTTGCCTTGCTCGAGGAACTCGCTGAGCTGCTTCGTCTTCGAGCCATCTCCTTCCTTCACCGCCCCGACCGTCGCGCCCACCTGGGCGAACTGCTTGATCGTGTCCCGGATTTGCTGGTCGAGGATTCGCCGGTCGGTAACGACGATGATCGAATCGAAGACCGCAGCCTCGTCCTTGCGCAGGCCGATGAGCTGGTGGGCCAGCCAGGCGATAGAGTTTGACTTGCCGCTGCCCGCCGAGTGCTGGATGAGGTACCGCCTGCCTGCGCCGTGCCGGCGCGCGTCGGCAAGGAGCTTTCGCACCACGTCGAGCTGGTGGTAACGCGGCCAGATCTGCTCACGCTTCTTGCGCCCGGTCTTCTCATCCTTTTTCTCGACGATTTGGGCATAGTTCTCGATGATGTTGGTCAGCCCCTCCCGGGTGAGGATGGGCTTCCACATGTAGTCGGTCTTGATGCCGTCGGGATTGGGCGGGTTGCCCGCGCCGTCGTTCCAGCCCAAGTTGAAGGGCAGGAACCACGAGGCCTTGCCCTTGAGGTGCGTGCACATGCGCACTTCGTGGTCGTCCACGGCGAACTGTACCACGCAGCGCCCGAACTCGAAGAGCCGCTCGCGCGGGTCGCGGTCGCGCTTGTACTGCTGGATGGCGTCCTCGACGGTCTGCTTGGTGAGGCTGTTCTTCAGCTCGAAGGTGGCTACCGGCAGGCCATTGATGAATAGGCCCACGTCGAGCGCAAGTTGCGTCTCGTCGCGGCTGTAGCGCAATTGTCGGACGACGCTGAATCGGTTCTGAGCGTAGCGCTCGGCGGCCGTCGCGTTACCCGGCGAGGGCGTGCCGTAGAATAGGTCGAGGAGCGCCGGCCCATGCTTTACGCCGTGGCGCAGAACATCGATCACGCCGCGCTTGCTGATCTCGCCCTGCAAGCGGGCCAGGAATTTGCGTCGCGTCGGGCTGTCCTGGTCGAGGTCGAGGGATTCGGCCGCTTTGGGCTGCGTGGCCCGCAGGAAGGCGCGGAGCTGGACGAGGTCAACCGCGTACTCGCGGTCATAGTCGTTCGGGTCGCCGCAGATCCATCCTCTGCCGCCGTAGGGGGCCCCCGGCTCGCGCACCATGTCCGCCTGCATGGTGCCCGGGTCGCAAGGTGCGCCGGTCAGCGCCGTGCAGATCAGCCGTTCGAGGCCCCTTTCTGAGGTATCAGAGATCATGGATAATTCCCTGACGATCTGGAGGTGGATGTCCTCCTTTGCTAAATCCTTTGCTAAAATGTCGGCATCTATTATAGTTTAGCAAAGGGCTAACCTCTTTTTTTTCAAGGACTTTTGCGACTTCCCCGCAATACTCGTTTGTTTTTTGGGTCGATTTGCTTTGTTCAATCACTGGGTGGCTCCACTATAACCCATTCGGGATGCGACCGAGTACCTTGGTTGGCGATGCTGCCTGAGCGGCGGAGTTCCTGCAGCAGGTTGTGGGCCTTGCGCTGCTTCTGTTTGTCCGTCAATCGATCCGGCAACTTGGGTACGAGAGCTTCATACACCGCCTCGGCAACCGCGTAGCTCCTCAGCTTGCGGTAGCCCCCATGCGGCAATAGAGGGTTGGGGGATTCACTCATGCATCCTTCTCCATGCCGTGCGCCCCGTCGTCGGCGCCGCTTTCACCCTCCTGGTCTGCCCTGTCCGAAAAATCCGCCCCATCAGGCTCGTCTTCCCCACTCTCCAAGTCAAATTCCGGCAGCCGCGCCGCCGCCTCGCGCACGTCGAACTTGCCGGTGACCACGTCGGCGATCAGGCGGGTACGGTATTCGCGGAGGAGAGCAATTTCCCGTTCGGCGCTAAGGACACTGTTCCGAATGTGCAAAACTGCGCTGGCAATAAACTCAGCGATCCGTCTCTGTTCTGCCTCAGGAGGAACGGGAAGAAGCATCTGCCCATATCGGGTTGAATTCAGGTTGGCTTGATGAAGGCTAACAAGTGCTTGACTGCGAGCGTAGGCCCAGAAACGAGTGCTATTCAGCAGATAGTTCAGCCATTGCGGATCATGTTCCGCCTTCGTCCTTAGTCTAACCAAATATGATGCAAAAGAGACATCTTTGGTCGTATCACGAAAGATTCCAACCTTCCCAACGAGTTCCGGGCTATTGGTTCGGTTGAACATCAGATCATCTTTCTTAACAAGAAGGGCCGGAGGCACTTCCGAGAGGCTGCCGTGCTCCGGAGGAATTACTTCTCCATCTTGGATGTGTCCCATTGTGAGGACGCGAATACGCCCTTCACGCCCTAAATTAGCGGAAGTGCCGTAATCCATTCTGGCAAGCAGTTGCTTGAGAGGCCGCACCTCCCAATGCTCCGGCACGCCCCCCAGCCACTCCACACCCGAGGGCTTGAGGCGGACGTTGGGGTCGAGGCCGCGGGTCACGGCGCGGTGGACGATGGCCTGCTTCTGCTCGTTTAGCAACCCGATCAGCTTCTTCTTGGCGCGGATGTAGCGCCGGATTCGCCGGTCCATGTAGTCGAGGAAGCGGACGATGGCTGATTGTTCGTCGGCGGAGGGAACAAGAACCGGCATATCGAGAAATGCCTGGCGGAAAGCTGCAATCGAGAGAGCCATACGCCCCTGGAGCGAGTCATCAACTCCCACTTGAATGCGGCTGACCTCAGCGCGTAATGGAAATATCGTGTGTAATCACTGAACTCCGGTAGCGGCCGGTACACGCTGTAAGCAGAGCTCACTAGGCCGTGATGACGTGTGAATCCGAGCCCCTGCATCCAAGCCCAAAGGCTGTTGATCACGAGGTCGCCGGGCCAGCAGAGCTTGTGCCCGACATAAGACTCTGCCTTAAACATCGTGACGCTTTTCTGGCTTCGCGGCACTACCCCGTCATTCGAGGAGACTGTGAGAAGCTCTTCTTCACCCGTCTCCGACCGCACATCGATCACCCTGAAAACATTCTTTCCGCGAAGCACCCGCCACCTGGCGGGTATCACTTCCAGCCACGGCATGCCGAAATCTTGGTATTTGGAATAGGGCTTGAGGTCGTGGATCATCGTCCCCCTCCCCCGATGATCTCGGCCAGCAGTCCTTCGGTCTCCTTCTCCAGCGCCAGGATGTCGGCGCGGATCTCTTCCAGCATGCGAAGCGGCTGCGGCTTGTAGAAGTAGCGGGTGAAGCTGATATCGTAGCCGGTCTTGACGCTCTCGGGGTCGTACCAGGCGTCGGAGGCGTGGGGCAGCACCTCGCGGCGGAGGAACGCTTCGATGCCTGCCCCGGACGCCGATCCGGGCTCCCCTTTCTCCAATAGAGGAACCTGCTCGGTGTCGCGCAAGTCGGGGTCGGGTTCGTACTCGACCACGCAGCGCTTACCGTCGATGCGGGCCTCGAACAGGCCGCGCAGCGGATCGGGGGCGGTGCCCCGCTTGTGGATCTTCTTGATCACCGGCGGGGCCGACTCGCCGCGTTCGGCGGTTTCTTTCAGCGCCTTGATTTCCTTCGGGTTGTAAGCGCGGTCGGGATCGATGCCCTTCAGCCGCAGGGGCCGTTCAACTGTCACCTTCCAGTAGCCGAAGGCGGCGTTCGGAAAGATCTTCGACTGCTCGGTTTCCTCGAAGGCAAGGAAAGTGTCGCAGATACGTTTTATGTCCTCGTCGGACAGCTCGCAGTTCTTCTTTCCAAGGTTCTTACGCAGGGGCTTGGACCACTGAGTCGCGTCGATGAGCTGAATCTTGCCGCGCCGGTGTTCGGGCTTGCGGTTGGTGAGCACCCAGATGTAAGTGGCGATGCCGGTGTTGTAGAACATGTTGAGTGGCAGCGCGACGATGGCCTCAAGCCAGTCGTTCTCGATGATCCAGCGGCGAATGTTGCTCTCGCCCTGGCCGGCGTCGCCGGTGAAGAGCGAGCTGCCGTTGTGCACCTCGGCGATGCGGCTTCCGAGCTTCGTACCGTGCTTCATCTTGCTGAGCATGTTGGCCAGAAAAAGCATCTGGCCGTCGCTCGAGCGGGTCAGCAGCGAGTATTCGGGATCACCGGCGTGCTCGATCAGGAAGCGCGGGTCCTTGATCCCTCCTTTGCCGCCCATGCGCTCAAGGTCGCTCTTCCAGCTCTTCCCGTAGGGGGGATTGGAGAGCATGAAGTCGAACTCGCGGGACGGAAACGCATCGTTTGAAAGGGTGGAGTACTCCGGCCCGCCGATGATGTTGTCCGCAGCCTCGCCCTCCCCTTTGAGCAGAAGGTCCGCCTTGGCGATAGCGTAGGTCTCGGAGTTGATTTCCTGGCCGTAAAGGTGGGTGGCGACCTGTTTACCGTGCTCTTCAGCGAGCTGCTTCAGAGTCTCCTCGGCAACGGTCAGCATTCCGCCCGTCCCGCAGGCGCCGTCGTACAACAGATAGGTGCCCGATTCAATCTGGTCGGCGACAGGTAGCAGGATCAGCTTGGCCATGAGCTTCACGGCGTCGCGCGGGGTCCAGTGCTCGCCCGCCTCTTCGTTGTTCTCCTCGTTGAAGCGTCGGACCAGCTCCTCGAAGATCGTCCCCATCGCGTGGTTGTCGAGGCCGGGATGCTTCACGGAGCCGTCGCCATTTCGCACGGGGTTGGGGCTGAGGTTGATGTCCGGCGAGAGGAATTTCTCGATCAGCGTGCCAAGTGCGTCGGCCTTGGACAGGCGTGGAATCTGATTGCGGAACTCGAATTTCTCAAGGATGTCCTGGACGTTGGGTGAGAAGCCGTCGAGGTAAGCCTCGAAATCCGCCTTGAGCTGCTGCTGGCTGGCGCGGGCCTTGAGGTCGCGCAGCGTGAACTTCGAGGTGTTGTAGAAGGCCTGCCCTGCCGCCTGCCGGAGCGCCTGGTCCTGGTGGACGATGCCTGCCTTGTCGAGCGAGGCCTTCATGTCGAGCACGGCCTGTTTGGTCGACTCGAGCAGAGAATCAATCCGCCGCAGCACCGTCATGGGAAGGATGACGTCGCGGTATTTGCCGCGCACGTAGAGGTCGCGGAGCACGTCGTCGGCGATCCCCCAGATGAAGTTCGCGATCCAATTCAGTTGGGATGGTTCCATGTTTCTCCATGTTTGGTTGGCGACGGAAATAGAATTATTCAGATCCACTCTGACAAACCTCTGGGGGCAAAGGGATTGCGAAGGAATGGGGGGAGCGAAAAGGTTGGCATGGGATTAGCCTCGTGCATAGGCCTCCCTCCTTGGGTAGGGACAGGCTGAGGGTATCACAGGGGCTTGGAAGATGTCAATTTTCGCAACTGGTTATCCGCAGATTTCGCAGATTACGCAGAGAGATAAAAGCTACGCATAGGAATAGCTTTACAACCTAGAACCCCTGTGGCCTTTGTGATGGCATCCGCTGTCTTGTTATGTGCTTTTCTGTTTTTGTTGCTTCCTGTAAAAAATCAGAAAATCGTTTGGAGAAAGTACCTTGACCCCCTGGCACAGTTTGGGAGGAAAATGGGCGTGATTACCAGTAACGAGGCATACCGCCTGCCCAGCAACGGCAACCTCAAGAAAGGGCTGGTCACCTGGGTCCGGCAAAGAATTGGAAAGTGGAGAAGAAGCCACAATGTGGCCACGGTGCTGAATATGGTCAAGGAGGGCAACAACCTTATCGATTTGAAACCGGAACTTGGAACGACGCAAGACTTCGCTGTATTCGGATAAAATGCGAGAATCGAAATACAGGGTCAGATTACCGGAAGAAACCATGCGCACAATTTCGGCGCACGGCCCGAAGGGGGACAAGAGGCCGGCCACAAGGACATTGGTATCGAGGACGATCTTCATTGGGCGCGCTTTCTGCGCACCGCCTTAATTTCAGCGTCGATCTCAGCCATCGAGAGATTGTCGGTTCCCTGCTCCACCGACCGCCGCTGAAGGCTCGCCACCGCCTCAACGGCGCGCGCCTGGCGGAATGCCGACAGGGATTCTTCGAGGTTCGACTCGTTGATCGCTGCAAGAATGGCGATCGGTCGCCCATTACTGGTGATAATCATCTCCCCTTCGCCCTGAAGCTTTTTCCAAACCTCGGCGGATTTTGCCCGCAAGTCGCGAATGCTTACAAATTTCATGGTTATGTCCTCCAATCGTGTATTTAATTGTGTACACGATTGTCACTCGTTGTCAATCTATTTTTAAGCACATAACGCCAAAGTCAATAAACCTTGCTCTGCGTACCCTGCGGGCTCTGCGGGGGACAAAGGCTTTTCTCTCGCCCGCTTCGCTCGAGGCCGCAGAGAGCGCAGAGAAAGAGAAAGATCTATTTTCGGGTGTGGTATTTAAAAGGGGCTTTAACTCTGCGGTCCCTGCGGGCTCTGCGAGAAAAAAATTCTTTGGATTTGTTTTTTGTTTGGAAAGAGACTGCCTAGAACCCAAAGGAAGACCCAGCAATTAAGAAAGAATAATTCTAAGGTTTAAGAAGATTACTCTCGAAGGATATTCTTTAAGACCTTCCCCGAGGGATTTCGGGGGAGGGAATCTACGAAGGCAACGACTTTGGGCTTTTTGTAGCTGGCCAGGTGGGCCTTGCAGTATTCGATGACCTCTTCTTCAGACATGGTCACCTCGGGCTTCAAAGCCACGAAAGCTTTCACCGATTCCCCCCAGAGAGGATCGGGGATTCCAACTGCTGCGGCCTCCCGGATTTTTGGGTGATGGTAGAGGAGTTCTTCGATTTCCCGGGGATAGATGTTCTCCCCGCCGCTGATGATCATGTCCTTCTTCCGGTCCACGATGTAGACGAATCCCTCCTCATCCATCCGGCCGATGTCGCCGGTATGCAGCCAGCCTCCTTTCAGGGCCTCCGCGGTTTCCTCGGGATCTTTGTAATATCCCTTCATGACATTGGGACCCCGGCAGATGATTTCACCGGGTTCGCCCCGGGGAACCTCCCGGTCCTGGCTATCCACGATTCTCACTTCCAGGAAAGGAACCGCCGGGCCGACGCAGGCGGTTTTTCGAAAGGAGTCAGCCGCTTTCAAAACGGTTGCGGTGGGAGAGACCTCCGTCGCGCCATAGACGTCATAGATGCCGCCTGCATTGGGGAAGAGCTTCAGCAGCTTTTTCTTGGTTTCATCGGGCAGGGTGGCAGCCCCCAGGGTGCAGCGGGTGATGGACCGGGCATCGTATTTTTCAACGTCCGGGAGGTTAAGGAGGAGATGAAACATGGCCGGCGCTCCGGAGATCACGTTGACTTTCTCCCTCTGGATGATCTCCATGAAGTTCCGGGGATCAAAATGTTTCACCAACACGCTGGCCCCGGCCAGAGCCAGCCGGATCAGAAAGTGATTATTGAGGGCGGCGGCATGGTACAGGGGCCCGGTGATGAGGGCGATCTCCCCTTCCTTGTCCTCTCTGGCCAGGAGCGTGTTGACGAGATTCCAGAGGACATTCCCGTGGGTAAGGACAGCGCCTTTAGGCTTTCCCGTGGTACCCGAGGTGTAGAGCATCTGGCACTCATCCTCTTCCGAAACCGCGACCCGGGGTTCATCGTCCCGGGATCCCCGCAAAAGAGGCTCGTACTCGAGGGCCTGGGGGAAGGGAGCCTTTCCCACGGAGATGAACTTTTCCACTTTTGGGAGCCGGGGAAGGATATTTCCCACCAGAGAAAAGAACTCCTCTCCAAAGGCAAAGATGCGGGCATCGGAGTGATTGACAAGGTAGATCACCTCCTCGGCGGCCAGCCGGAAATTGATGGGAGTAAAAACCGCGCTGACCTTCGCCGCACCCATGAAAACCTCGACGAGCTCAGGGGAATTAAAGAGCAGCGTCGCCACCCGATCCCCTTTTTGCAAGCCGAAGCTCAGGAGTGCCTGGGCTATCCGGTTGCTCCGCTCGTTGAATTCCCGGTAAGTGAACCTCATTTTTTCGTAGATGAGGGCTGTCCGGTCGGGAAATTTGTTCCCCTGCATCGTCAGGAGAGAACCCACATTCATAAGATCCTCCGGGTTTCGAAACTTTTTATCCGCAGATTACGCAGCGCGGCAGAGCCGCAAAGAAATAAAATTATATTGGACGCAGATGAACGCAGATAAACACCGATAAAGATTCATGAAAAATCTTTACAAAATTTAAAGATTTTACGCAAAAAAATTTGTCATATTGTCCCCCCGCAGGGGCGGTTCGCGAACCGCCCCTACCCGCACCCCTTCGCTTTCCCGTTTTTCATGATCCGATAGCCCAACAACTGGAAGATCCCGAACATGCCCCCGATCATGGCGATTCCCGCGAGGATATAGCTTTCCAGGTCCTTTAGGTCCCCGATAATCATCGCCAGCGCGCTCCCGAAGAGGTAACCCGCCGCCCCCACCACCACTGCCCAGACCAGGGCGCTGAGAAAATTCAGGATAAAGAATCTGCCTGCCGGGATCCGGCTCAATCCGATAATCAGGAGGAAAGCGATCCGAAGGCCATAGAGAAAGTGGAAGATAAAGACCAGGGCTTTTTGGTGTCGCTCAATGAGTCTCTGGACCCGATCAGCCCGGTTTTGCCAGGCGGGATAATAACCCAGGAATGACTGGACCCGGGCGCTGTGCCGGCGGCCCAGATAAAAAAAATACCTGGTCGCCGGACAGAGTTCCGGCAAAGGCGGCCAGAATCACCCAGGGAATCTCGAGGTATCCCAGGGAAGCGGCGAACCCGGCCAGGACCAGAAAGGTTTCCCCTTCGAAAAAGGTCCCTACCAGGAGAGCAGGATACCCATAGGTCCCAAAGAAAGTCTCTAAGCTCACCGGTCCGAAAAACCCCTTTAAGCCGGGAGAGCTATTCGATATCCGCCATCTTCTGGTTGGCTACCACCACGAGAATGCAGTTCTCCGGCTGGAGATATTTCCGGGCGACCCGGAGCACCTCTTCCCGGGTAACCGACTGGATGAGCCGGGAATATTTCCCCGGATAATCCCATCCCAGGCCATAATACTCCACTTGGAGGAGAAAATTCACCAGTTTTCCCTGCGTATCCATCCTCATGGGGAAACTTCCGATGAGGTATCTCCTGGCCCCCTCGATCTCCTTTTCCGAAACGGGCTCCTTCTGGATTCGCTTCATCTCCTCCCGGGCGAGGGAGATGGCTTCCCGGGCGGAGACGTTTTTGGTCTGAAGACCGACCTGGAATGAACCGGGGAGTTTCCCGGGTTCAAAAAAGCTGTACACCGAATACGCCAGCCCTCTCTTGTTGCGAACCTCCTCCATGAGACGGGAAGAAAACCCGCCTCCGCCCAGGATGTAATTCATAACCGTGAGGGCATAGTAGTCGGGGTTCTCCCGGCTGACCCCGGCGTGCCCCAGGATGATGCTGGCCTGGGTCAGCATCCGGTCGATCTTCACCGTCTTGGGTCCTTTGGCGAAGACGTTCTGGACCGGGGCGTCGGAGGTCTTCCCCTTGGGCCATTTCTCGAACCGCGGAACAAGTTTGGTTTTTACTTCTTCCCGGGTGATGTCTCCCACAACCGCCAGGATGGAATGATTGGGATGGTAGTATTTCTTATAAAGGCGGTCCAGGGTTTCCCGGGTTATCAATGGGAGAGACTTTTTCGTCCCCTCGATGGGATGGCGGTAGGGACCGCTGAGGAAGAGGTTCTCCTTGAACGCCTTCTCCGCCACATCCTCCGGCTGGTCTTCGGCGGCCTGGATCGCGGCCAGGGTCTTTTGGACCTCCCGTTTTACTTCCTCCTGGGGAAAGGTGGGTTGCGTGAGAACCTCCAAGAAAAGGTCCAGCCCTTTTTCCAGGTCCTTCTTCAAAACCCGGAGGTTGAGGGTGGCGTAATCCCTCCCCGGTGAGGAGTTGAGCGAGGCCCCCATGAAATCGAGTTCTTCATTGATCGCTTTTTCCCCGCGCTTGGCCGTTCCCAGAAGGAGTCCTTTGGCCGTCAAATAAGCCGCCCCTTCTTCCCCCACCGAGTCCCTCCGGGACCCGGCATCGATCAGGAGCTGAAGGGTGACAAAAGGAAGGGAACGTTCCTCGGAGGTCAAAAGGACCATCTGATTGGAGAGAGTCATCCGCTGGACAAGGGGCATGGCCAGGAGGGTCTCCCCCATCGATCCAAAGCTGAGCAGGAAGAACCCAACGACGGCAGAAAACCTGAGGAGCCTGATCATTCCGAAACCTCCCCTATCGTGTTATGCGGTCCCTGCCGGAAGATCCCACGGGCGGCTCTTGGCCCGGTTTGGGCGGCAGGGGAATGAGGGTTCCCGCGGTCCGGTTGTCGGGAATCAGGTATTGCCGGGCGACACGCTGGATGTCCTCCGGAGTCACCCTCTGGATCAGCGGCAAGTACTGATCGATGACTTTCCAGCTTTGCGCGATTTCATACCGGGCCAGGAGCATGGCCTGAAAGAAGAGGGAATCCTGGCTGTAGATAAAAGAAGATTCCAATTGGTTTTTCACTTTTTCCAGTTCCCGCTTATCCACCGGTTCCTTCTGGAGCCGCTCGATCTCCTCTTCCAGAGCCTTCTCCACCTCCCCCACCGGTTTCCCCGGAAGGGGGGTGGCATAAACGTAGAACAGGGCCGGGTCCTTGGAGAGAAGGGAGTTTTCCGCATCCGCCTCGAGGACCAGCTCCTTTTCCAGGACCAGTTTTTGATAGAGCCTGGAACTTTTCCCCCCCGAAAGGATCGCGCTGATGACTTCCAGCACATAGGCATCCGGATGGTGCAGGTTGGGAACCCGATACCCCATGACCAGGAAGGGAAGCTGAGCCTCTTTTCTTAGGGAAATCCTGCGCTCTCCGGTCTGTGGAGGGTCTTGGGGTTTCTCCTGTTTTTGGGCAGTGCCCGGGGGAATGCTGCCGAAGGTTTTCTCGATTCGGGACAGCATCTCTCCTTTTTTGAAGTCTCCCACCGCTACCAGGAAGGAATTCGCCGGGCTGTAGTAAGTCTGATAGTGCCGCTTCAGGTCCTCCAGGGTGATCCGCATGAGGTCTTCCATCCAGCCGATGATCGGCCAGTGGTAGGGCTGCACCTGGAAGGCGGTCGCTTCCAGCTGCTCCATCAGGAAGGATTGGGGATCATCTTCGGTGCGCTGCCTTCGCTCTTCCATTACCACCATTCTTTCGGTGACGAAGTCTTCTTGCCGGAGGTTCAGGTTCGGCATCCGATCCGCTTCCAGGTCCATGACCACCTGGACCCGGTCGGACCGGAGGGTGGCAAAGTAGCCGGTATAATCCCGGGAGGTGAAGGCGTTGGTCTCCCCGCCGTTCTCCTGGATGATCCGGGAATAATCCTCGGGCCCGTATTTCTTCGTGCCCTTGAACATCATGTGTTCCAGCACATGGGAAAGTCCCGTCTTGCCCCACTCTTCGTTCCGGGAACCTACCCGGTACCAGATGTGGAAGGTGATCAGGGGGGCCTTGGGGTTTTCCAGGAGAATCACCTTCAGCCCGTTGGAAAGGGTGGTTTCAAAAACCCGCTCCTGCAGCCCCGCTTCCGCCAGCGAAGCAGAAAGGAGAAAGAAGACGAACAGAAAAATTCCTGCCTTCCTTCTTCCCCTTTTCTTCCATCCCGATATCAACATGACGAACCTCACCATCCGAAATGGGTTATCCAAACAGCCGCAATCCTAAAAAGCCGAAATGGCCCCGTTTCTGTATTTTACTACGAATTCCCCAAAAAATGGACCCGACAAAGAGCGGAGGAGATTACCTGACCTTGCCCCCGGGCAGGTAAGCTAGGGGACCGTGCCCCCGAAAAAGGGGAAAACCGGTAGGGGCGGGAAGAAAATAGGGTTTCCGCAAATCGGGGGGAAGACATTTGGGGAAGAGGCTCAGGAATGATTGACTCTTTTCCCCATGGATTTCATGATCTCTTCGGCTTCGGCCACGATGCCATCGAGCAGTTCCTGGCAGGAGGGGATGTCGTCGATCAGGCCACAGGCCTGGCTGAAGGCCATGGAACCCCACTCCAGGTCCCCCTCCACGTAGGCTTTCCGGATCCGGCCCACCCCGTACTGCATCATCTCCCAGGGATCTACTTTGCTTTTGGCCATATCCATGATTCTCTTGGCAAAGTCGTTCTTGATGACCCGGCAGCGGACTCCGGTGAGGTTGTCGGTCACGACCGTGTCTTCCTCCGATTTGTCGATCAGGTACCTCTTCACGTGCTCGGGGACCGGCGCTTCCTGGGTTACGATAAACCGGCTCCCCATGGAAATCCCTTCCGCGCCGAGGGCCAGGGCGGCCGCCAATCCCCGGCCGTTGCCGATTCCCCCCGCGGCGACGACGGGGATTTTCAACCGGCTGGCTACCAGAGGAGTCAGAACCATGGTGGCGATGTGCCCCGTGTGGCCTCCCCCCTCGGTTCCCTGGACGATGACCGCATCGGCTCCGTCCTGCTCGGCCCGCAGGGCATGCTTCAAGGAACCCATGGTGGGAAGAGCGATGATCTCATAGGGCCTCACCCGCTCGATGATCCTCTTGGGATTTCCCCGGCCGTAACTGGCCACGGGGACTCTTTCCTCGAGAATCACATCCAAGAGCTGGTCCACGATGGGATTGTCGGGCATGAAATTGACCCCGAAGGGTTTATCCGTCATGTCTTTGATCTGGCGGATGTTGTCCCGGAGCTGCTCGGGGGTCATGAAGGCCGCACCCAGGATTCCCAGGCCTCCGGCATTCGATACGGCGGCCACCAGAGGGGGAAAGGATACCCAGGACATGGCCCCCTGAATGATCGGATGTTTGATTCCCAGCAGTTCGGTGATTCGAGTCTTCATTCCGTTTCCTTATAACGGATACTGGATGCTGGATACTTGATCCTGGATGTTGGATTTAGGATATCCCCCATCTAGGATTCGGCATCAAGAATCTTGCCTTTCGTCATCCAGTG
>Ga0315279_10005900_pt1 | contig 15669 bp, 12 predicted proteins | sample YL17G06_20_MG_FD_203694 | JGI IMG/M metagenome (GOLD analysis project Ga0315279, IMG submission 203694) | Sediment microbial communities from Yellowstone Lake, YNP, Wyoming, USA - YL17G06_20 | ecosystem: Environmental > Aquatic > Freshwater > Lake > Sediment | place: USA: Wyoming | collected... | reverse complement strand
GAGTCCCTGTAATGTCAGTGCTAGCGATCATAGACATACCACTTCTTGCTTGGGCGATCTACACAGCGATGTCGACGCCGGCAATTGGAGCGACAGGTCCGCTCGCCGTTGCCCTACTCGCGGGAGCCTTCCTGAGCGGATTTATCGCGTACTACGTTGCCAAGGCAGTCAGGAAGAGCCAAGGAATCAATCTAGATCTTGTCTTCAAAGAGATACCGCCAGTGTAGCTTAGTTAGGGCCAGTCAACCCAACCTCCCATTTTTTACTCCATACAGCTTACCGTCTGCACGGCGACCGGAGTGTCGCTGATTCATACGCCTGAATCGAATCACGAGTGAAACGGTGCCGTCGAGAGGCTTCGCCATTGAATGTGAACAAACTGATCGATGACGTCTACAAGATCGCGAATACCTCACGTCAACGGGCTCTAAGAGAATTCTGGACGAGATTCTATGCGTTTCAAGAGCCCGAAAGAATTCCAGTCACCGTCGGCTACTCAAGATGGATGTACTCTGAGCGATTAGGCATCGATCTTGTTCAGATGTTCCGAAACGCGAAAGCTCATCTGGAATCAACCCTCATCATGGCGAAAGCTCAGAGGGAATGGTTTCGAGACGACGGACTGGTTGGTGCCACATTCGGAAGTTGGAACATCGTAGATCATATCAACGCGGAGATCTCCCTGTATTTCGGCCCACCATTCGATACGAGCATGTTCGGAGTTGAACCAGTGTTTGCCAAGAACAAGGACCCGGTCAACGGAAAGGCCATCCTGAAGACGCCGGAAGACCTTGACGCACTACAATACCCGGATTTCTATACGAGTGGCATGATGCCGCTGGCCCATGAATTCTATGAATACATCACAAAACGAGTGAAAGGCAAACTCGAGGTGGCATTTCCGAGATTCATAATGGGTCCGTGGGGAATAGCGTGGGCTCTAAGAGGTTTGGAGAACCTTCTCATCGACACGTTTCGAAGACCAGATTTTGTCCACAAGCTCATGAGCTTCATAACCGAATCAAGAATCAGATGGGAGAAGGAGCGCGAGAGCTATCTCGGCTCGAAGACTCATCACCCGCATGTGGACAGCGATGAGGTTGATTGTGGAGTCATCAGTCCAAGGATATACAAGGAATTCATCCTGCCGTACGAGAAGAGGCTCGCTGACTTCTACGGCGGAGAGATCTTCTACTATCACAGCTGCGGAAACCTCGCGCCAATACTCGACTCGGTGTTATCAATTCCAGGTCTCAAGCGAATTGAGATCAGCCCATGGACAGATTTGAGGAAAGCAACAGAACTTCTCAGGGGGAAAAGAATGATCATGCAAAGGAGAGTGCGTCAAATTCCGAAGACCGAAAGCGAGATCAAGCGTACTATGGAGGAGACGCTTCGGGCAGCAAGCGGCTGCATAATGGAAGTTGACGCAGTGGATGAGCCTCTAGGAGCCTCGCAGCGTTGGACTGAGGTCACGGAATCATTCATGAGATCATTGAGGCGCTCAGCATGCGACTAACGTGCAGAGAGAACGTTGGTGGAGATTCACGGCACTTGCTGACTGGCAGCTGAAGTCTGACCAGGCTGGTTATCGAGGATTTCTTCGAACCCTTCTTAAGACGATATCATGTGTCATGGGGAGCTGATCTTGAAATTGAAACTCGCGTGTACGTTTCATCTGTCGCATGGCCATCTGCCAATTCCCAAGGCAGCTAAGCTCCTGGCCGAGGCTGGCTTCGACGCGCTAGAAGTCTCGCCCTCTGTCCAAAGCCTGAGCGCTGCAGACCTTAGGACTTTGAGAGCAGCGCTGAGGCGGAATGATCTCTCATTCTCGGGTTTCACAGGCATCTATCCGCCTGAGATGATCTTGGCGTCCAAGTCACCAAGCGTTCGGAAGAGGAGTATACTCTACACTAGATGGCTCATTGAGATGGCCAGCGACTTGGAAGGGAGGCACATAGTTTGGGGAAGCGGTCGTTCTAGAAACATTCCAAAAGACGTGCCGTCCAGAAAAGGGTTCGGCTGGCTCATCCATCTGTTGAAAGAGTCAGGCACCATGGCCGACGAGAAAGGTATCAAGATCGCAATTGAACCGCAGAATCGTTTCGAGAGCACGATCATTCACAATATCAGAGAGGCGCTCTCGCTTTCGAGGCTGGTGAATCGTGACAGCGTGGGTGTAGTGTACGACACATTCCACACGAGCCTAGAGGAAGCCTCATTCACCAAGCCAATCTTGGCCGCAGGCAAACGTCTCTCTGCTGTGCATGTGTCCGACTGTAATCGAAAGATACCAGGAAAAGGCCACATCAACTTCGCGCCAATATTCGAGAGCTTGAAGAGAGTTCACTATGACGGATACATTAGCCTAGAAGCAATCTTGCAGCGAGATCCTCGGCGCGATCTGCTTTCTGCTAGGAAGTACTTGGAGAAGATGATCTAGCAGGACTTTCGCTCACCAGCGACCTTACCGCGCCTTTCTCTCAGCCTCTTTGAGTGCTTCGTCAAGCACTTCTAATGCGAAGTCGATCTGTTCCTTGGTGATAACGAGCGGCGGGGAGATCTTCAGTACATTACCGTAGCGGCCCCCAGACGCGTAGTACACACCTTTTCTGAGCGCATGATCGACAATGTGTTCAGTTGCCTTTGCAGCCGGTGTCTTGCTTTTCCGATTCTCAACGAGTTCGACGCCAATGATCAGTCCCTTGCCTCTGACATCGCCGATCAACTCGTGCCGGTTCTCCAACTCCTTCAGCCGCTCAAGGAAGTAAGCTCCAAGCTTCTCTGACTTCTCAACAAGATGCTCTTCCTCGATAACACTGAGGCTTGCAACACCGGCAGCACATCCGATCGGGTTCGCGAGGAAGGTGCTCGTATGTTTGAGCATCTTCCAGGAGGCCGCGATGTTTGTCCGTGCAATTGTCGCTGATATCGGGAAGCCGCTCGCAATTCCTTTCGCGCAGACGAGAATATCGGGAATGATGTTCGAGTACTGGAAACAGAACATCTTGCCGGTTCTTCCGAAACCCGTGATTATTTCGTCAAGTATCATCAGCACATTATGCTTGTCACAGATCTTCCTGATGTTTGGTACAAACTCGTCCGGAGGAACGATGAAGCCTTCATGTCCTTGGACTGGTTCAAGTACTACGGCCGCCACGCTTCCAAGTCCGGATGCGGGATCGCTCAGAATGTTGTCGAGATATCTTGTACAGAGCATGTTACAGGCTGGGTATTCTTGCTCAAGCGTGCATCGGTAGCAGTACCCGTAGGGGACATGTGTAGCGCTCGGAAGCAAGGGGAGGAACTCTTGCCGGTAATAGTTTCTACTTGTCAGGGATAGGGCTCCATGCGTCTTGCCGTGGAATCCTCCTTGGAAAGCTATGAACTGCATCCGTCCCGTGTGTATCTGAGCCAGCTTGATCGCTATGTCGATAGCTTCCGACCCAATGTTGCCAAGATGAATCTTCTTCAAATCATCAGGTAGTAGTCCCCCGAGCTTCTCAAGAAGCATAGCTCGCTGTATGTTAGGAGACATCCCAGCGGGAGCGTGCATCAACTCTCGGGCTTGGGCCCCTATTGCCTCAGCGATCTTTGGATGGGAGTGGCCTGCGATCGCAACTGTGAACGCCGCTGATGTGTCAATGTACACGTTGTCATCTGCATCAACAATGTTGGCGCCCGCTGCCTTCTTCCATGCGATCGGAATGGCACCCACGTGCCTTCCCTCTGGAGATTCGAACCTCTCGACGATCTCTTCAACTGCTTTCGAATTGGGGCCTGGGGGTTGTACCTTTATCACTGGGAGAAGCTTGCCCAGATCTTTACTGGCGCTCGTGTCTACCAAACTCCAGGGAAGCAAGAAACCAGTGCCTCCATATATCAAGATTCATTGAACGTTCTCGATGTGCAAAACAACGACAGCATCCGGTTCAATCCGCTTGAGCTGGCGAGCAACGAATCGAGAGTACCTTCGGTGCTCGCTGAGAAAGCCTCTGGCACATCAGAGGCAAGCTCAGAATAGTAACATCATGGCATCGTTCACGAGGGTGTGATTCGTGTCGTGTCCGAGCGTGGCGCATTTCACGAGGTGGCCGTCGGTCACTATTCCAAGAACCTTCTCTTGCTCAACCAAGCGGCAAACAAACAGAACAGCTTCTCCTCTCCTGCAGCACCGCCTGTCTTTTTCAGGCTAGGTGGTTAAGGCTGCCTTTTCTTCTCTACTGACTCGAAGATCAGGCCTGTTCTATCTTCCGTATCTAGATAGGCCCACTTCACGCCAGGTCGATTCCCACTTTGAATTGCCTTGAACCCCTTAGATTCCATCTCCCTGATACCCTGCTCCATGTTGTCCGCGCGAATCGCCAGATGGTGGAGTCCATAGCCCTTCTGACGAGCAAATCGGTCATAGATCGTCTCGCCATAGAGAAGTTGCATGAGCTCAATCTCCACATGGCCGGCTCTTGCCAGTCCGACCTTTATCTTGAATCTCCCGGGTTTTCCATTGTAAGTTAGGTCGTGATACTCAGGTTCGAATATATGAAAGGGCCCAATTCCGATCAGCTGCTCAAGTTTCCTCGCGGTCTCCTCCACATCCTTAACAAGGATTCCAACCTGTATAATCTCGGTGCCTTGAGATTCCTTCTCCAAATCGGACCACATCCACGTAGCAGTCTCGCCTCAATAAACAACTGCCGATCTCACATGTGCCTGCAGCTTGACCGCTAGGACGGTGGGAAATCGCTAGGACCCTGCCCTCAATCGAGGGTTCAATTCCCTCCGGACCCACCATATTCTCTTCACGTGTCGAGCGTTGACTCTGCTGCCAATCACTAATTAGGGCGAATCAGAGCACAAGCCATCGCATAGAAACACACTCAGAATGGGTGCGTAGGGGAGAGGATATTCGTATCAATGAGAACGGTGGGCTTACGCCTTGCCATGTCTCTCTTCACGCAACTTCTCCCGTGCTCGCTCAACATCCCTCATGAGGAGGTCGCGAGTCATGCCCCTCTTCTTTGCCAGAGTCTGGAGAGTCGCCGAGATATCATCTAAGGACAACTCGTCCACCTTCTTCATCACGATGAGGCGACCGAGTCTAGTTACGTAGAGGTAGCTGTCTTTCCCCAGAGAGAGGTCGCGCCGTATTTCAACGGGCAACGTAAACTGCCCCTTCGAGGTTATCTTAACCACTTCATTGACAGCCATCCAAGCTCACGCGTGGGACAAGGTAAGGATTCCTTACATATATCCCCAGCTCACTGCACTTATGCTTTGGGCGAAGGCCTTTTGATTTCGCAAGGTTGTCTGTCCAGTGGGCACATGTTGGACCTTGCAAAGCGACGCTGGCGTCAGACGATGAATGTCAGACCGCTTCACATGGGAGCATTGCTGATCATTCTTTCCTTGGTCATTGCCACTGTTTCGTGTGGCAGAGAAGCGCCGCTTGCATCGACTGATGGAGAGACTGTGTCAAGAGTCGAGGGGACTATTGCGAAGGTCTGCCAGTTGGTGGGCGACTTCGACAGGGAAAGAAACCAGTCAACGACGAGTCTAACTTACACTAGATACGGTGTGGCTGGGACCGACCTCGGCGTGTCCTTCGAGCATGGGCAGAAGCTCGTCTTTCTCTTTGGCGACACGGTTAGAAAGAACTCGATGCCATTCTCCGGGAAGGACGACAGCTGGGCGTACACGACAGATTCCGTGCCAGACAATGGGCCTGAACTCGTATTCTACACTGGGGCACCGGGTAGGTTTCTACCGCCGGCAGTGCCAGGTGTCTCGCAAGGACCATTCGAGGTTCCGATGGAGGGAGTTGACATCAACGGCATCGCCTACGTGTTCTTTACAACCAATCACACTGAGCAGCGGACGATGGGACGGTCGGTTCTTGCCAGGCTGGATGACGAGAGCTTGTCCTTCACGTACCTGTATAGCTTCTCCACGGACAAGTTCCTCAACGTTCAGGTGGCCGTCATCAACAATTCAGACTTTCAGAGCTTGCCGGAGAACAACGGCCGGGGTTTGCTGATTTGGGGCAGCGGCGAGTACAGGAAAAGCGACCCGTACTTGGCGTGGATGCCATATGGCGCGATAGAGGACAAGTCGAAGCTATGGTATTTCAGAGGCACTGATGCGAACAACGGTCCACTCTGGAGCCTAGACGAGAATGATGCCGTTGCGCTCTTCCACGATCCCAGCATAGGGGAGTTCTCAGTCTTCTGGAATCAATACGTCAATAGATGGATCATGTTCTACGGGGGCGTCTCCATGCGTTCTGCCGTTCTTCCTTGGGGGCCGTGGTCGGACAGGGAAATAGTCTTCGACGCCGTAAAGGAGGGATACACGAAGTTCATCCATTGGCCAGGCAAGGACAATCTTTCCGACCCCTTGAGGGAGAGCACTCCTGGCGGACCGTACGGACCCTATGTCGTCGAGAAGTTCACAAAGGGAAGCTTCGGAAGATCCACCGTATACTTCACCCTGTCCACTTGGAACCCATACACTACTGTACTAATGAAGGTGGACTTGGAACTGAGAGCCGCACAAAGAACAGAGACGACTGCACGCACGTCCATAAGGACCATTGAAACAGCAGCCACCGGCGAAGCGACATACCCGGCCGAGACCGGAACAGCGGTCCCCGGACCTTCAATCGTCTGACTAGAGATTGTTGCTGTGGTAGGTTTCGCAATCATTGTCATCATGGTGGCTCTGCTTCGAAAACGCAGGACGTAGTGGAGTCCCGTGATGGATCCTCGGGTGTCTCCCCTCATTCAGACGGGTGAAGGGTAGTACCCAGAGGTCAGAGAACGACAGTTCAAATTACGACGCTCGCACCAAGGGACCCACACACACGAAGCGATCGGTTCTGTTTATGTTGAACCCACTACCCCGTCCATCTTCAGGGGAATTGGTGAGGTATGGAATCTCAAGTTGACCTATTTTGACTCCGAACAACGAACAGCTAGTGACCTCATCGAACAGTGCTTGCGAAGGACCGGACTTCAATGCCGATGATGGCAAGGTCTTGGCAGGGCGTGAGTGCAACTCTCGAATCCGCTAGCCAACCTACCGTTTAAGCAACCCCCCAACGTCCTTCGACTAGTCACCCTGATGACGGAACGTCTGCCAACGCAATTCAACTTCCCACGAATCTGTTTATATGCGGTATCACTGTAGAGTGAATTCCATCAGCAGTGCAACTCTTGCCAATCTCTCCGAAGCTCCACAGAACATTCGCGTTATGGAGCGGTTCTGGGAAAGCAACGTCATTCTTGGTTGAAGTGGACGAGATGCTCCGAGTGAAAGTTGATCAAGGAATGCAGATGGCGAGTAGAAGGAAACAAGAGAGGCTCACGACCAGCAGCAGAGAAAGAATTTTGAGTGGTCTGGCCCGGCGAGGGATTACAGTTGAGAAAGAGTCTCCCACCTACGATGAGGACGACGCGGTTGGACTCATCGGAGAAATTCTGTTGACTGAGACTGCGATATGGCTTGATTACGAACCCGTCTTCGTGAAGTGGCAACTCAGCGGAACGAGCAAATCGCGAGGAATTGACCTAGTTTCGCGGAACCGCAAAGGGTCGCGGAGCCTGATCCTAATGGAAGCAAAGCACCTTCATTCTGGTGTGAAGGGCAACGAAAGGGGTACATGTTCCTCACAAATCAGAATGAGATTTGTGGATGGTCTTGATGAGTTCGAGCACGAACGAGCGCTCATCAACCTCGCATCTATCATCGCTACTGTTTCGAGCGCCCGGCGGATCCAGGGAGCGACTTGCGGTTCTGGGTCGGGTCTCGATGAAGTGTTCAACTTTCTTTTGTCTAGTCTCCGCTTGGAGAACTATGATCTTGAGACCCACGTTTTCATTGACGCGAAATATTGTGCAGATGAAACCTTGTCCGAATCTGTTGGCAGCATTGGCATTCCAACGGAGGTCGGGAATCATCGCGTTAGCTTGACTCTAATGCAAACAGGACAATTAGAATCCGTTTCAGAGGAAATTTGTGAGCGTTATGCCTGAAGAAAAAGTGCTTTCCTTCGGACGAGGGCTATCAGAGATCCTTGAAGGTATCGACAAACAGGATTCCGCGAAGTTGCTTAATGCTGCCAGTACGATTGAAGCGCTTTCTGAGGAGGGCAGGATTTCGCGCAGTTCTGAGGCATTCGCTCTAGCATTGGCTGGGCTGGCATACGACGCGGCTGGAGAGACGGAGAGGGCCAAACGTCCGTATGTCCAAATGTTAGGCTCGTCGATGCCTATGCCGCTGACCGAGACGTTGGGGTCGGAAGAGATGGCAAAGAAAATCACAGCATCGATGGCGTTTTTCGGCCTCCGGCGATTTGACGCTCTGTATTCCAATGCGTCAGCTGTCTTTGACAGTCTAAAGACTCGGAAGATTGTGGCACAAAGAGACGCAGCAAAAGACGATTATCTTGTGACGCTTGCCCTGCTTGATTTGCTCTCGACATATGACGATGTTGTTAGACGAAAAGCGGGTCTGGGCGAGATGAGAGCGAAAGTGGTGACCTTCGTTGATTCTGTACAAGGGATGAATGTCTCACCATGGCTTGTGTTGCTTTCCAGTTTGGCTGTGAAAGCTCTTGATATGGCAATCAAGAGGAACGTTTTGAACTTCGAATTTGCAGACGAAATCAGGAACAAGTTGATACAGAAGGGAGTGATCGAACTCTGGCCTTCTCAAATTGAAGCTGTACAAAAAGGCTTGTTCAAGGGGACTAACATCGTATTCTCTACCCCAGCGGGGACTGGCAAATCTTTCATCGCGTATGCGGCCGCTGGGCAGTCATCACCAGACTCAAAGACAATCTACATGGTACCAACTCGAACCCTGGCGGAGGAGGCTTACACACGGCTCAGCGAAATAGCGCTGGCCGGTAGAGATGTTGTTGCGATTTCGACCAGGGACAGGACCGAATTCGACGAGAGTCTGGACGAATACTCGATTCTAGTTACTACATACGAGAAATTCACAGCTCTTGTCAGGAAATCAAGAATCAAAGAGAGTTCTCTCAAGTGTGTAGTAGTCGACGAGCTTCATACGCTCTCGCAGGAGGACCGCGGCATACCACTTGAACTTACTCTGACAGAGCTCAAGAGTCTTACAGGAAAGGAAGATCCGCAAATGATCACCCTTTCGGGCATGTTAAGGCAAGAAGACGCTAGTGGATTTTCCGAGTGGATAGGCGCATCCTTGATCCGTAGTGATTGGCGACCTCTGGTTGTTGACGAAGAAATAGTCTGCCAAGGAGTGATTCATCACAAAGATGGTCGGGAGGAAACCACCGCAATACGTGCTAATCCGTCAGCTTCCAAGAGGTCGCAACGCGAAGAAATTGCAAAGAAGTTGGTGCAAGACATAGTCGCTCACAGAGGGCAGTGTCTTGTGGTGCTTGAGTCCCGAGCCGGGGTCGAAGACCTAGCGGAGAAGATCTCCAGTTATTTGAGTAATGAATCATCCAACTTGGACCTGAATGTTGCCCTGTCCGAGGTCAAGAGCCAGCTCGATTCCATTGTAACCGCCATCAGGGAATCGGAGCCTGCTCTTTCGATGTCTGCCAACAAACTCTCCGAGTTCCTGAAGAGTGGTGTCGCATATCATCACGCTGGATTGCCTCGCAGATACAGATTGCTCGTAGAGAAGGGAATACGTGACCGTGTCATAAGAGCGGTCGTGACCACGACTACATTCGAAGCCGGACTAAACCTCCCAATCAGCCATGTTGTATTCCCATTTCCAGATGGAAGAACGGGAAACAATCCCATGGATGTCAATACGTATCGGAATCTGGCAGGACGAGCAGGGAGACCTGGTTTTGACAGAAATGGAGTGTCAGTTCTGATTGCGCTCTCAGAAGTTGACGCAAAGAAATTCAGGAAGAAATACTTCCTGTCAGAAGGAGATCCGCTATACTCTTCCCTCTCAGCATTTATGCGACGGAGCCCCGAAGCTCGCTCGGCTGTTCAGGCACAGTTGCTTGATATGAGTGCACGCTATCGGAGCACGAGAAATAGTCTTCGAGACTTTGCACGTAAGACCTGGTTCTGGAAGTTGGCTCCACTGGACGCGCGGCGCACGTTCGAGAAGTACATTGACGTTGAGCTCTGGAAGTTGCAGGTCTATGGGTTCGCGTCCGTCACTCCGACAGGAGAGGTCCAACCAACCTCCGTGGGAAAAGTCGCCAATAGTTCAGTGCTGAGTCCACTCAGTGTAAAGATACTGATAGAGAATACGCGACGGACGCTAGAATCGAAGAGGACGGGAGACGAATTCGATTTATTAGTGCTCGGACTAGTAGCTATTCCATTCGAAGTCTCCAACAACGACGGACAAGTGAAGGCAGTCAAACTTGATGAACGAACAAAATTCATGGAATCAATTATCGTTCCTGACAGCAAGATCTACGAACGCTACCAGAGGACGGAGCTAGTTAGACAATATTCTACAGTCCTGAAGTACTGGATTGATCCCCTGCCCACAGGAGTGGTACTGAGCAAGTGTGGGTTGGACCCTAGTGCTGATGCAGCCTTGCTCGAGGAACTTTTGCCTCGGGATGCGTATTGGGTGCTTAGCACCGTTGCCAGTTTTCCTGCAGGGACGGTAGGATTGACGGATGTGCAGCACAAGAGAATTCGACAACTAGCTGAGTTTTGCAGAATCGGTGCCTCTGATCCATTCGTGATTCGTTTGCTGGACATGGGATTGCCCCATTTAGGTAGAGATACGGCCATCGTTCTTGCCGCGTACCTGCGAGAGAGGAAAGTCGGAATCCACGCGATGTCCGAGTCGGAACTCATGAGGTTGTTTAGCGACAACAGAGAGGCAGCTAGGTTGCTCTACGCTGAAATCCAAGAGCTTCGGAAAGAATAGGCTAATCCTATTCATCGAATATCGCATATTCACTCCAGACGCTTCGAACTGCTCAAGTAGTTGTCCCGCGTTGTAATCTGCCATAACTCTACCTTTTCTTGACCGAAACGAGGGATTATCCATGTTGTCAAGAAAGGAGCGTAATGACTGGAGAGTTCGGATCACTATTACGGACTGGGGTTGAGTGGAGGAGGACACGCATTGTTGATTCACCCCGGCGGTGATGTTGTCGCCTCGTCACTCCCATCAATGCCAAATTGCATCAAACCACTCTTCATTCGACGTTGATAGACCAACTTGCGCAGTTTGGTGATAAGGCACATGCGGCGGGGCTTGGTATTCGATGTTGCCATGATCTACCGATCTGCACTTCTGGCAACAGACAGCGTCAAATTCAAGACATCTTTTGATAGCTGTTCCTTCGACTTCGATCCAACCAATATTCTGACATACGGTCGGTTCGCCCATTCTCTCATAAGCTTGTCGTAAAGCTTCTGTTCTTTTTTCATAACTCTAGGTGTGCGGAAGAAATCATCTGGCCGGACATTTCTCCTTTTCAGCGTTCGCTCCATCCGAGTCTTCAGACTCGTATCAATCATGAATAGCAGGTCAGGCGTCGGAGCATACTGGTTGATTCTTGAGATGAACGGCCTTGGAACACCCTGGATAACCTGGTATACCAAACTAGACGGATAATATCTGTCGGATACCACGGAAAAACCGCGGCTCAGATAGGCTAGTATGTACTGAACATGCAAACACCGGTCGGCTGCGATCAGAAGCGCGAGCGCGATTGGTTGCAGCGAGTTGGTTCCAGAATAGAAGGAAATAGCCGATCTTAGCTTCACTGAGAAGGGTTCCTTAGAATAAATGCACTTCCGACCGAGGTTTGCTAACTGTCTAACGAGCAACCTTGCCTGTGTTGTCTTGCCGCAGCCGTGACATCCTTCGAAAACGATGAATTCTCCGTCAGTTCGATTGCGTCGCTCCAAAGCGTTTCAACCACAAGTATCCAAAGAGATATGTCACAAGAATTCCTGTGAAATCTTTCCATGAGTCAAAGAAAAGCCTAACCTGCGACCAAGATATCGCCCGTCCAGAAAAGTATAGTTCAGATATTGCACGTCTCAACGAAATGTCCAGCACGGGGTATGCCTCCAAGCGTTTTAGCGAGTCGTATAGAAAGATCCTAGACGTCCAGTAGCCAATCCCCTTGTAGCGTTCTAAGACACGGACAATGTCCTCGTTGTTTCGCTCAGAAAGGTCCTCCAGATCTAGGTCTCCTAATGCGACATCTCGTGATATGTGACGAACTGTCTTCCACTTGAAACCAAGCTTGCATCTAAGGAGCTGCGATTTCGTTGCGTTGGCCAGTGTGGACGGAGTAGGGAAACCATAGAACACGCCTGATCGACTAACCTCTCTCATCCCGAAATCTCTAACAAGTAAGGAAATGATCTCTCTAGCGTAACTAGCGCGTACAAGTTGTCTCGCGATCGCCTTTATCAATCCCTCGTAAAGAGAGACGGACAGCTGAGGCCTGAGACCATTCAGATTCTTGGTCACGAATCCAAGAATCGGATCAGTCGCGGATGCGTTGTAAAATGATACCAAGTCCAATTTTGTACAGAAGGCCTTCGAGACGCCGACCGTCAAGTTTGCCAGTTCTTCAGTGCTGACATGTTGGTACACAACCAGGCGAAGAAAACTCTTTGTTTCGTTGCTCTCGCTAATTACTTGGACCGGGACACTTCGTCCCTCTTCTACCTCTACAAGCGATGACCAGATATTTCCCGACCAAGAGAATGGTAACGGACCGCTATGGTTTCCCAAACACAGTCTCGGGTATAGCGCGAAATCGCAAGGCGACTTAACGGGAACCTTGGTCGTCAAAACCGCTCTTTGACCAGAACGCAACTCTTTCTCCGCCCTTGGTTACCCAAATCAAGACTATTTATGACTAATATAGGGTTAAACAAGATAATCATTGTAGGTTTCTTGAGGTATCTTGATCGAAGCGATTCAGTTTCTCAAGAAAGAACAATCGTTCTCCTCGGACTCATCAATCGACCCCGACAAACTGACATATCCGCTTAGTATTTCGATTCAAACTACTAGGAATTGCAATCTTGGATGCATCTACTGTAGTGAGCCTCCAGCCGCTGGCTTCGCAGGGCATCCTTCCGTTGAGGAACTGTCCAAAATGTCAGCCAATCTCCGTGGGGTGCAGAGGGTAATACTCACAGGAGGTGAACCTCTCAAGAGAGCAGACATCTTTGACGTCATTTCGTTATTTCATCGATACCCAGTTCGCGCTTTGGCAACAAACGCGATTCTTCTTGACGAGAAACTTGCGCAGCGACTTGCAGAGTGCATAGATTATGTAGATATTACGATTGACGGGCCGAGACGAATCAATGACAAAATTAGAGGACAGTATGACCGGATAATTGATGGAGCAAAGTGCTTGTCCGAGGCTGGAGTAGAGTTTTCAGTGGTTACAGTCATTCTGCCACAAAATGTCGAATCTGTCCTGTACGTATGTCAGATCGCAGATGTTCTAGGCGCAAGAAAACTCAAGATATTGCCTTCTATTCCCAAAGGGAGGGGACAAGATCTACGTCTGTCTCAACTTGATTCGGGCGAGCTTGCTACTATCTTTAACAGGATTCGCGATGAGAAGGAGAAAAACGGCTGGACATGTAAGATAACGTTAACTGACTGGAAAAGGGTCGGTGTGGGGCATGCACTGCTTGTCCACCCTGATGGAGAAGTCGTAGCTTCACCAGTATTCTCCAATGAAAATTGTGCAGAGCATGTAGGTAACATCCTCAACGAGGACGCGGCTGTGATCTGGAAAAGATACCCGTACAAAGCGAATCACGTACAGAAATATCTGGGAAAGACGCTATATGTCTGCTGAGAATTGAGAGTGTGTTGATTGGTTAGTCTCGGAGTCGCAAAACTGTATTATCCTGAAATGCTGAATCTTCTTGCTACGTTCAAAGAAAGCTCAGTGGACATCCTGGAAATCGGTTTCGCATCGACAGTACCCGATGTATTCCCTCACTCCTTTGTAGAACGAGCAAGAAGCCTACACCTGGGTTTAAGTTGTCATTTGCCTTTCAGCATTAACCTCGGAGCAGAGATCGATAAGAGCAAGAGCGTAGCATATCTCACCAAGGGACTAAGAATCGCCAACCTTCTCGGCGGACTGGCCGTATTTCACCCAGGTTTCTATCGCGGCCAATCATTTGAAGAGCTGAGGAGTAATCTCCTAGAAACGATACGGCGAACTCTCATTGAAGTCCCTAGCGGAGAGGGCATGCTCGGCATAGAGACCACGGGGAAAACAACAGAGATCGGCACCATTGATGAGATACTGTCTCTTGTGAAGGAAATTGACAACAAGCTGGTTGTTCCAGTAATCGATTGGGCTCATCTCTACGCGCGTGGGCAGGGCGAGTTTCCAAGAACTGTTCGTGCGTTCAATACAGTCCTGGATAGAATCAAAGAGGAGTTAGCGCCCGAACGATTCTATTTCCATATGAGCGGCATCGAATACGGTAAAGGAGGAGAACGTAAACACACTTCAGTAAAGACTTGTGCTCCGCCCTTGCCCTACCTTGTTCACGCCTTGGAGCAGAACAAGATAGATTTCCAGATGATACTCGAATCTCCCGATCCTGTTGGAGATCTTGATTGGGTTAGAAGGGTTCTTGAGAATCCAGAAAAATGGTTCGGATATGTTGAAGAACAACAACGGAAGTCGGAAATGAATCTGATGGATGCTTATTTCTAGTATGACCGATGTTATGGCTTGTAACCAATAATCAACTGGTCAGAGCGATCGAGTATCCAGAAATTCGGCGAGTAATACAGGCATATCGTGCTGAATGTCCTAGTTGGGGCGATACGAGCGTTAGAACGAAATGGGCTGAATACGCCCGGTAACACTATTTCGAAGGTACTTCCGGATTCACAGCGTCAATCATTCCCTTCGCCTGCTCGACACTTACGTCATCGTACCTGCCGGCACACTATGCCGTCTTCCTGACTGTAGAACTGTCTCGAGCTCTAATAGAAATAGCACGATTCTCGTAAACGAGTACTCAACAACTTGGCGTCATCATAGCTACTTACAGTTCCATTGCCATTGCGCACCAGCCTACCCACACACACAAATCAACTACAGGAACGACGACGGACGGTGCCCGCACCAAGAGACCTACACACAACGTCTATCATCCTAGACTAGCTGCGAGTCAGGCGGGTCTCAAACGGAAGTCTAATAGGATCAGTGCAGCGTTCGGTCCGTAGGAGGCTGAGGATATGATGCGTATTCTGTTTCTGAAGATTCCGTCCCAGTCTTCGTTCGTCTAGGGCTAGACGGAGCCTAACTTCCGATTTTGTTTCGAGGAGCCTACTGGACGCCGAGTGCGCGGTGGGTTCCATGTGTGTGCTGAGGTTGACCAAGAGGAGTGTCAGAAAGAGAGCTCGCGTCTGCTCGGAGTTACTGGAAGCGCAGAGAATTCCGGTGCGGGAGAAGAAGCCGGTTCATAGAAGTGAGGGAGGTATCCCTCGAGACCGTCAGAGCGGATGCTATAGAGAGTGGACTCATAGACGATGTTGTCACAATCCTAGCCTCTGGGAAGGAGGCAGATGTCTACCTGGGGCTCTGGAAAGACGCACCCTTGGCACTGAAGGCGTACAGACTCCACAGAACACCGCATAGGAAGAAATCCGCTATCGGCTATTCGTTAGATAAGG
>Ga0315279_10005899_pt1 | contig 15669 bp, 11 predicted proteins | sample YL17G06_20_MG_FD_203694 | JGI IMG/M metagenome (GOLD analysis project Ga0315279, IMG submission 203694) | Sediment microbial communities from Yellowstone Lake, YNP, Wyoming, USA - YL17G06_20 | ecosystem: Environmental > Aquatic > Freshwater > Lake > Sediment | place: USA: Wyoming | collected... | reverse complement strand
CGCCTTCACCGGCTCTGGTCTATTTCTATGAATATATTCAAGACCTGAAAGTAACAGCAGTACCGTGGCCTTACAGGCCGGATTCTTACATATTGATTTCGGCGGGGGCGGATGGCTTTTACGGCACTGATGACGACATCCGCAACTTTGGCGACTAAACCCCCATCCACACCCAATTTTAAGCGAGCTGAAGTAGTTTTTAGTTCGTAGTTCATAGTTCAGAATTAAAAGAAATGTTATGAAAAGTCGCGAATACAATGCGGGCTTTACTCTTGTCGAGATGCTGATTGTTGTGGCTATAATTGCGCTCCTGGCCACAATGGTGGTCGGCCTCGCATCTCGTATCAGTAATAAAACTAAAGAGCAATTTGCCGAGAGTACGATTGCAATCATTAGTGCTGCCCTCGAACAGTTTTACGATTACGGATATAGCTACCCGCCCCCATACTCAGAATTCGATTTTCCCCTCGACTGCAATGACTTCTCGCAGGCCGCACTTGAAACAACATTGAGAAACGCTTTGGGGGCTGTCAGCGTTTCGATTAGCGGTGGGACCCACAAAAATGAATATTCCGGCAGCGAAGCATTGTATTTTTTCCTGAGCCGAGTCCCCGAATGTAGAGCAGCTCTCGACAAGATTGCTGGCTCGCTAATAACCAACAAGGATTCGTATAGTAACGACCTGAAACTTGTAATCGACGGCAAAGAGTATCCTCTGCTTCGGGTTGCTGACCCCTGGCGCGAACGCGGCACGACAACCAAGACAGGCAAAACGCTGCGGTATGATTACTATGATGAAAAAACGCTCGATCCCAGAACGAAGAGGAATTTTCCTGTAATTACCTCGGCTGGGCCGGACGGAATTTTTGACACCGCAGATGATATAAGCAGCAGATAAAACAAGATGGATGAGGGACGACGGAAGACGGACGACAGAAAACAGAATGTAAGAATTGAAAAATGGGTATAGAACTGACTGTGAGTTTTGCATAGATTGCCACGCCCCAACAAATCGGGGCTCGCAATGACAATGCTACGAACTATGAACTACAAACTACGAACAAAACATGGTCTTACGCTGACCGAGATGACGGTTGTGGTAGCATCGATAGTGCTGCTTGCTGCTATTGGTCTGCCTGCTGTCCGTGTGTTTATTCACTCGTTTGAGTCTGAAAGCGGTACAAAAAGTATGATAAGCGCCGCCCTCGCCTCAGCCCGCGCTATGTCGGCACAGAAACAGCGATACGTCGGCATACGTTTCCAGAAGGAGTATAATCGGAATGCATCGGACCCACTCGACCCTCTTACAGCCTCTCAGTATATGATATTTATAGTCCACGACCCTGCGTCTGAACCGGATGGAACTGGATTAGCCAATGGCTTCCGGGCGCTGGAGGGACTCAAGCCGATAAAACTGCCGGACTCAGCTGGCGCGATGGATTTGAGATTAAGAACCAAGTCGGACCCCGCTGACTCAGGTGATATACCTATTGACAACGACACAAAGATAGACGGGCCAAGCGAGGTGAGAGATACAACTACTTTTTCAATTGTTTTTTCACCCTCCGGCAGGTTAGTAATACACGAAGTTCGAGTGCGAAATAGGAATGGCAGAATAGACACCTCATCTCCCCAGAGCATAGATGATATTTTTAATACCGAAAAGCAGATTATCCATCCTACTGCTCCTCGGGGAATGTTTTATCAGGATGATTACACGGCGATGGGCTTAGGCCAGGAATACAGCCGAAATAATTTTATTATCTATGACACGAAGGAATTCACAGGTGTTTATAAGAAAGGACAGGCGTTCTCGGGCTATTTGTACAGGTTAGTCCCACAGGCGATTTATATCAATCCTTACACAGGCACGATAATAAGCCAGTGAGGCGGTAACCAATGAACTACGAACTACCAACTACCAACTCAAACGGTTTTTCTCTCACTGAGGTCCTGCTGGCGGTGGGGATACTGGCCGTAGGGATGCTTTTCATAGCCGGCACGTTCCTGGTGGGTATCCATTTCTCAACAATTGCCACCGAGCAAACCATCGCAGCAGTAGCATCTGACGAGGCCTTTGCAAAAATAAAAATCTATGGCGTTAATCTTAATGACCCAAATTGGTTGGTTGGCAATTTGAGACCCTTTGAGGCAGTGAAGTTAAATCCTATCAGCCCTGATGAGTTTGCATATCCTTCAACGAACACCGTTGCCGAGAAGCAGTATTACTGGTCTGCTTTATGCAGGCGAGTGGCCCCTGACCCAAATCGTCTTGTGCAGGTAACGGTCTTTGTGTGCAGAAAAGTAGGCCCGGTTTCTGCTCGGCCGGTCCCTGTCAAGGTTAATGTTCAGCGGAGTATTAGTAATAATAGCGAGCTTGTGATAACCGACGGTAATGAGGCATTAATTAACGATAGATATACGATAGTGGATAACAATACCGGGTGGATTTATCGTGTGCTTGAGCGATATGCCGATAACCCAAGTACGCCCATCAGAGAGGACCAGATTATCTTGCTTGACAGACCCTGGGTAGGTGGCGCAACCGGTTTAGTCTGGGTGGTTCCGCCTCCATTCGGTGGCGGCAGACACCCCTGTATAGCGGTATATCAGACGGAAATGAGGTTTTAGATAAGTTTATAGTTCATTGTTGATTGTTCATAGAGGAGCAGTGTAATGGCGTTTAGCTTCGAAAATCTCGACGTTTATAATAAAGCGATTGATTTTGTCAGCAGCATCTATTCATTAACAAAAGCATTTCCGCCGGAAGAGATGTTCGGTTTAACAAGCCAGATAAGGAGAGCCGCAGTTTCTATCCCATCTAATGTTTCAGAAGGATCGACTCGGAGCAAAAAGGATTTTAGTCGTTTTATAGATATGGCAAGAGGGTCGGTTTTTGAATGTGTTACGCTGTTGCAGGTGTCATTCAAACAAGGTTATATAAGCCAGAAAAAGTTTGCTGATTTGGGAAATGAGCTGACGGATTTGTCAAAAATGCTAAGTGGATTGAAGCGATCTCTGAATCGATGAACTATGAACAAAAAACAAAGAACAATCCGTGGCTTTACGCTAATCGAGCTTCTGGTCGCTGTTGCGATTCTGGCGATAGTATTGTCTTTTGCAGGCGTAATTTTCAGGGTAAGTATCGAGTCACATCGCACGGCCATTGCAAACTCTGAAATCATGCAGAAACTTCGTGCCATCACCGACCAGCTCAACGCAGATTTTAAAGGCGTGATACTAACATCCCCGGGCAGAGTGTCCTTTAACATTAGCGGAATCGGAAATGTAAGGTCGGATTGCATTGCATTCTTAGCGATCGGGGATTTTCAATCGACCAGGCAGTACTACGGTAAAACGGTGATAGGTGATGTCGCAAGCATATTCTATGGTCAAGCTGCAGACGGCGAACCTGCCATCCTCCCTAATATCGACCCTATTGCAGGTGACCCAAAAGAAAAGATACTGCTCAGAAGACAAACAATACTGACTGATGACCCTGATTTGATAGACCCATGTTTACCACCTATAGGGGAGTATTCTAAGTTTTCTCTATCACAGTGGGATGCCAATTCGCCTTTTCCTAATATAGATGCTTGGACGGCCAGACCGGCTATTAAAACCAATAATCTGGGCAGCGACGTAGTGATGTATATGGCTAAAGGCGTTGATGATTTCACAATCCAGTATTGGGATGGCCCAAGCAGGAGGTGGGTGCCCGAAGACCAGGATATACCGAGTTTGCCGAAAAGCCAAGGCATCAACACAAATGCCTTTAAGTTCACTTTTACGTTGTATGATTCCAAAGGCGTTATAAAAAACGGCAGAACCTTTACGCACATTGTTTATTTGGATTAGTTCGTAGTTCATTGTTCATAGTTTATAGTTTATTGATACCAGAAATGAAAAGAAAATACGAAACACGAGCTACGAGCCACGAGCCGCGAAGAAATGGCTCGGCTCTTATTTTAACTGTGGTTCTGACCACTCTGTTAGCCACCATTGGCGTGCTTTTTGTCCTGCTTTCCCGCTTAGACAAAATGGCAGCGTCAGCCATGTCAGAAAACAGACAGCTCAACTTTGCCATTGATACAGTCGTCGCAAAAATATCACAGCAACTGGTTTTAGATGTCCCCGGCGTAGTGAGTCAGGAATACTTCGACTATCCCGGCCAGGAGGACCGCTGGCTGGCATCGCTCGAACCTAACGATAAGCGGACGTGGCCGCAGATAAGCGATGTAACGAATTTTTTGTGGCGTAACGGCTTTGGTACTCAAAATGTTCCTGTAGAATTGCCGGTTCCACAAAGGCCAAAACCTGGCGAGAATTTTGTCCGCGAATATCCTGAAATTAAAGTGGACCCGAATGGACGGTTCTTGAACAGAGATGGATCTTTAGCTAAGGAAGGATTGTGGGCTGATGCGGACGGCGACGGCGTTGCAGACTCAAAATGGATTGAGCTTACCGATATAACCTCCAGCAAAGGCAGGCCCATTTATGCAGCCATCAGGATTATCGACAACGGCGGGATGCTGAACGTTAATACCGCGTTTAAGTTCAACCCTGCCGACCCCTGCTTTTCCAGCATAGATTATATAGATGGCCACAGTCAGTTGCAGATAAACCTTATGGCGTTAGCTGGCAGGCCAGGCGACCCCCCTACTGTATTTGAAGAAGTTGATTTGCTCGCAGCAAGAGCAAATTACAGTTTTGGGAAGCCCCCCAAGCTGACTGATTTGCCCAACTATGAAGCAGCTTTACCTGCGTACGAACAGAATGTCATCTGGTACTATGGCGCACCAAACGGCCCTTACACACCCTTTGATATTTCTGATGAACTTGAGTTTCGTTACAGATTCCTGTTGAATCACACCGGCATAGACACACGATTAGAAGGATGGGGTGGCGAATTTCGGAAACCAAGCGTTCTCTCCACTCCCGTAACATCCGGCGGAAAAGAACTCGATACCTGGTTTAAGAGGGCATACGACACCGGCGTCCTTGACCCGAATTATGCGTATCGCCACATTGCTACCACCTGCAGTATGGACCGGGTAATTAATCCGTACGGCGGCAAAACGCTTAACGTCAACACCGCATCTGCTCAAGAGCTCTGCACTGTATTAGAGAAAATTATCAACCCGGGCTGGGCTGCGCAAATAGCCGTTAACCTGATAGATTCCCGCGACAGTAATGATAATGTAACCAGTTTTGACCCGGGTCCGCCGGGCGGCCAGATTTACTACGGCTTTGAACGTCCCTGTATTTATATTTCCGAACTGGATTATAATCAAGTTACTATTACGACCGGCAGCCCGCCGGTTTCAACCACTTATAAATCTTACGCCATAGAACTCTACAAACCTTACTCTGAAGATGCCATACCCGGTGCCGGCCTCTGGCAGCTTACTATTGATGGCAAAACTATTGCTATCGATCCGTGGCCGCAGGGACCGCAGGGAAAAGGATTCTACGTAGTGCAAAACCAGGACCCCAACGCAAGAATTACCGTAAATCAACAAAATGCTATCGTGAGGGATTCTAATGCGATTGTTCTTGCCGGCAATAGTAACATAGAGCTGCAGCGTAGAGTTACCGAACCAAATGGAGCTTCTAAGTATATCACAGTTGACTCCATACAGGCGCCTGGCTGGCTGGTTTCAGGCGACGGCCTTCGCAGTTATCAGCGCGATATTTCTAAACACAAGTGTATCAGACGTTTGTGGGATTCCAGCACAAAAACACCGACCCCGGGCAGTGCAAACAGCTATGTCGATAATTCCAGGCCGGAGCTGGTTCAGGCACATCCTGCAAACCGGCCTTTTACAAACATAGGCGAAATAGGAATGATTTTTGTCAAAAGTGCTTATTCTGCAGGGCCTAATCCAATTGGCCCAGGCGATACCGAGTTTACAGCACGTTTGAATTTAGCAGATTCCACTCTTCCTTTTCAGCAGCTATTTAATTATCTGACGGTCTTCGACCCGGCAGTCTATCCCTGGAATGACCCGAACGAAACCAGAGTCAAGGGACGAATCAATATCAATACCGCCCCGTGGTATGTAATAGCACAACTGCCGTGGGTTTCACAGAAAATAAATAAACCGACCAATTACGCTCTTGCCAGGTCCATAGTGGCCTATAGGGACAAAACGAACATACCCGGCGTCGATTACAGCCTCAGGACAGGACAGCCGGGCTTTAATAGCATCGGTGAGCTAATGAACGTTCGTGTTGCTCCAGGTAATGACCCCAATTACAGTATATGTTATTACGGCCTGGATAGTATTGACCAGATGGGATTTCCCGACCTGACGACCGACCCACTCACAGGAGTTGATGGTGCAGTGGATGATTTTGAGGAGGGGGACTTGATATTTTCACGGATTAGCAATCTTGTTACTGTTCGAAGTGATGTCTTTACCGCCTATATCCTCGTCCGCATCGGCACAAACGGCCCACAAAGAAGGGTTATAGCCATACTCGACAGAAGCAAAGTTACCTCTCCCACCGATAAGGTGAAAATCATCGCGATTCAGCCGGTCCCAGACCCGAGGTGATTGCGGATTTCAGATTGCGGATTGCGGATTTCAGACTGTAGATTTTCGATTGCCAACCTGGTTTGCTCTCTTGGTTGTGACCAGAGAAGCCACAACTATTGCGACCAGCTCATTAGCTTCTCTAAGCAAGGTCATAGCGCTATTGCTTGGTATAATCTCTGCTTCCATCAACACTTCCAGCCAATAAGCGGCCTCATCTGCCTCCTCCTCAACAATTCCCAGTTTCGCAGCGAATTCTGCCTTGGATCTTGCTCGGCAGGCCGCACGGTAGTTCGCCCCTACCGATGTAGCGCAGTTCAACAGTTGGCTACCAATCGCGTTAGCTGACCGCGTCCTCGGAAGTCGGTCAACCAGTTTGATTACAGAAAGCCCAAAGGTCTTTGTCCTGCGTTTCAATTCTTCCGGCGTCATATTTATCTCCTCACCATAACAAATCCGAAATCTGAAATCCAAAATCAACAATTATCTTATAAGTTGTAGAATGGTCGGGTGCGTTTTTTTATTCGCTGCCACTATTGGGAATTTCTGGCCTTCGTAGCTGTCTAAATTGACAGGAAAGATTTTTCTCCCTTGCCAGTCGCTAATAACAGCTCCTGCCGCCTCAGCGATTACTGCTCCGGCTGCTATGTCCCATAGCTTCGGGTCGGAGGCGATTGTGGCGATAAGACTTCCCTTCGCCACATAAACTATCTGCAGGGCCGTTGTGCCGAAGTTGCGAAATCTTGTCCGCCGGATGATTTCGCAGGCCCAGCCCGGCACCTCTTTATCGAAATGGCTGTCTAAACCGACGCTTGCAAATTCATTAAGATTTTCTTTGCCGGCTGTGATTCGTCTGCCGTTCAGTTGTGCCTCGCCGCCTTTGACGGCTGTGAACATTGACTCCGTAGCCGGCTCAAAAATCACGCCCACAATGGGCGAACCGTCATTCAGCACCGCAATGCTGGTTACAAAACAAGGCAAACCGTGTGCGAAATTGTTTGTTCCATCTATCGGGTCGATGGCCCACCAGAGAAACTCTCCACCTCGCGGCGGCTGCTTGAATATCCTGCCGCCCTCGCCTTCCTCGGCGATAAAACCGTGGTCGGGATAGCTTTCTTTTATTCGCTCGACGATTATCTTCTGGCACCGGGCATCGGTCTGGGTTACCAGTTCGCTGGCGTTCTTTACCGAGGCCCTGGCAAAGCCGATTTCTTCCATCGCCCGCTGCCCGGCTAATCGCGCCGCCACAATAGCGGTCTCCAGCATCGCACTTAAATCTCTTTGCTCTAATACCATATCTCCAAACCCCTTTGCTTACCTTGACAGAACTACACTGTTGTCATATTCTAACCTCGTTATGCAGGATAGCCAACAATCAGATAAAGGTAAAATTTTCTGCCGTGCCCCGTTAGAGACACCAAAACCTCTAACGGGGCGTGCATCGACCCGGCAGCGGCTTTTAGCCGCAGGTATTTTTCTGGCGGCGGCTGCCTCGTTTGGCTTATTGTGGCTGGCTGCGACAAATAGAATCAATATAGAACGATGGCTCAATCCCTGCGGGTTTAAGCAAAGGTTCAATCTGCCGTGTCCGACTTGTGGAATGACCACGTCGGCGTTGGCCTTTGCTCAGGGCAAAATCTTGAAGTCATTTTACATCCAGCCCGCTGCTGCGCTTCTGTGCAGTGCCCTGGTTGTTGTGGGATTTTTAGCTTTTCTTATCGCCATTTCTGGGGTATATTTTTGTATTCCGTCGCAGATTAAAGCGAAACACGTTATCTTGGCTCTGTTGGTTATAATTGCCGCCGGCTGGCTGGTAACATTAGTTCGAGCATTAGCAGCAAAGTAGTAACGGATGCATCAGGGAAAATTAAGATAGAGAAGATAAGCAGATTGTTTGGGTATTACAAGAAAGACCAATAGCACAAGAAAGAGCTGATATGTCTGAAAGTTTATCCATTTTAGAACTACGCGCAAAGTGGCGTAAAGAGAAGTCTTTCTACGAAGTCAGAGAAGTCGGCACGGGCGTAGAGATATTTGTTAAAGACGTATTAAAATTACCCGATGTCTTTGCGCTAAAAGTAGGGCTCAACTCGACAAAATTGGAGAACAGAAAATACGAATTCCTGGAGAAGAAAACATCTAAAGGTTCACGCCAACCTGATATCACTATTTTTATAACGCCGGAAATTATTATCCCGGTAGAAGTGGAAAGGTATGGAAACATAAATGCAGGCAAAGGGCAACTATTACAATACCAAATTGACCTGGAGAAGAAATACGGCATTTTAACAGACGGCTACACGTGGCGATTTTACATCAACAACGTGTATACACAATACAGTTTAGAAACCATTCTGGACAAGACAGAGATATTTCTGGAATTCTGGCGTGAATATATAAAACCAGAGAAATATTATCTTTCTTTCTTTGAAGAACTGGGGCAGCTTTCACTTTTGAAAGAAGCTGAGCAATTACCTGTTGAGGAAAACCGCCAATTGTTTTTTGAGGACATTACAAAGCTTATCGCAGGATTTAAAAACAAGCTTCATATAGAAGGGTACTTGAATGATCTGCCTGAAAAGGAGAAGTCAAAAAAGGCGATAGAGATTACATACGCCTATATAATCCAATTCATATTGTATAAGACTCTCGTAGATAATGACTTTGATGAGTTCCCGCAAAGATATGAAACCTTAGTAAAGTCGATTCATGGTCATTTGCGTGAAAACAGGTTCAAAGATATATTGGGAATCATTGATGGAATTTCTGCTGAGATATCCAAGAATATTTATCGGCCATTTTCGCAAGAGCAGAAGTTTATAGCCGATAGACTCCTGGAACTTTACCGTGAGCCGCAAAACGAACTTCACGATGTTTCACCATGGCTTGATATTTTTGTTTTTATAAAGAAGTATAATTTTGCCGAGGTACGAAATGAAATCTTCGGATATATCTACGAGAATTATCTGAAAGCTTTATACGAGGACGAGAAAAAAGGCCAATACTTTACAGACCCTGCTGTTGTGAACTTTATGCTCGAACAAATTGGCTACACTCCTGAAAATCTTAAAAGCAGAATTGCTCCGGATGAAAACACTATTTCTCTCATTGACCCCGCTTGTGGCAGCGGTACGTTTCTTTATTCGGCTGTTGACGCCCTCATAAGGACAATTGGGCCTGATTCAGAACAACGCGCCAAGAAAGTCGAAGGGCTGGTCAACAAAGATATATTTGGTCTCGACATCGCTGAATTTCCCCTTTATCTGGCGGAGATGAATATTTTAATGAGAATGCTGCCTCTTATAATTAATGAGAAATACAACAATCCGGTAGAGAAAAAAATCAGGGTTTTCAAAACAAAAGACAGCATCGCCGAATTTATGGACACTTCTCTTCGTAATACTATCCATGACATTGATGTTGCTTTTCAGAAAAACAACGGTCAAGGTTATCTTTTCAAAGAGAAATTAGACCTTGACTATGCGAGTTATGTGCGAGATAAGGACGACCTGAAAGAAATGAAAGATAGTTTAGAGACCTGGCCTCATTGTCCACGCCGTCGTTTTGACTTTGTCATAGCCAATCCACCATATGTTGGCTATAATGAATCTTCAAAGCAGGGGGTTTTAATTTTTGACTGGCTGAAAAAAGGCAAAGTCAAACTTAATAACATATACGGAGTAAATTTACACAGTATTCCAACTCGCCCTAAGAGATATAGACCTAACCCAAATCTATATGCTTTTTTTGTTGCTTTAGGTTTAGCATTGTTAAAAGATAACGGCAAGCTTTGTTATATTATTCCTCAAACAATTCTGACGGCTGGGGATTTAGATGTTCTCCGGTACCATTTAGCAAAATTTACCACTATTGAAAAAATTATTACCTTTGGCGGGAAGATGTTTATTGGCCGCGGCCTAAAACAAAATAGGCCGGTTGCCACTTCCAGCCTAATTTTTGTAGTAAGACGGTGTCAACCTGACAGGCGTAATTATGTGGAGATAATAAATTGCAAAGATACGAGCGCTGAAATAGAAGCTACCATAGAAAACATTCGTACCGGCAAGAAGATCAGCAAAAAGAAAATTCTCCAGGGAAAATTGCTGGGAAATATTACGAATTGGAACTTTATCAAACAGGACAAACCCTTCTTGGATTTTTACGAGGCCTATAAGCAAACAACGGAGAGCATTTCTATTTACTACGACCACATACTTGCAAAACATGAATTCAAGGCGACTTTTTACTTTGATAGCGGCTATAGTATTGACGAAAGAAGGATATTACAAAAAGCACCCACAGAAGACTATTATATCTATCCTAAAATCAAGAATAACTTTTGGACTATAAAAGAATTCAGGGGCTTTTGGCCAAACATTCGGAAAGGAAAATGCCCTAATCTAATTAAGTTGAGGGAAGCTAATCAAGGATATAATCTGTTGGATAGTCCTCATAAAGTAATTTGGTCTTATGCTAATCCACGAAGATTTCATTTTACTTCGATTCCGGTTATTTGGGCAAGAAATCAAATATGTGCTATCGGAAGCAAGAATATTAATGAAATTCTATACCTTTTCGCTATCTTAAACTCACCTGTTGTCAATTTGATACTAAATCTCAGTCTAAAAAGCGAGCATGAAAAAGATTATCTTATTTCTACCTCTGCAATTAAACAACTCGTGCGCGTACCCAAAATTAGTGAAGGTAATTATAACCTCAAGGATGAGATCATAGTAAGAACGGAAGAAATGTTGATATTGGAAAAAGTTAAACTCGGGGACTTAGTTGACTTTTCCGGTGTGACGATGCAGAAGTTTGACGCGGTATCGGTAAAAGGAAACAGTTTTGTTCTATGTAAGGATAAAAAAGAAAGAATACTCAAGATTAAAGATAGCAAACCTCTGATTGAGAAAACTATCGCTGATAAGTATGGCAGTGAGGAGTTAGAATTTGAAGGCAAAAGGATAACGCTTTCAGAATTAAAATCACTGCCTGTGATTGATTTTGAGAAGCAAGCAGAGTTGAAGGACTATATTGATGATTTGGTCTCTGCATTATATTTTAACATTCCTCTGACAAAAGTGGGGTTGAAATACCATCCTGAAATCAAAAAGGTCTGCCAAAAAAACAGGTTCTACGATTTAGTGAGCGCAACCTCTCACCAATAAAGCTGTGATAAAAAAGTAGTGGTTTTTGGAGTTAGACGATGATTAAAGTTCTTATCTCGGACAAACTTGCGAAGGAAGGCATAGACCTGCTTAATTCTATGGATGGTATCCAGCCAGTTGTAAAGACCGGCATAAGCGAAGAGGAAATGGCTAAAATTATCGGCGAATATGACGGGTTAATTATCAGAAGCGAGACGAAGGTTACAGCCAAGGTCCTGGCCAATCCCGGCAAACTGAAAGCCATAGCCCGTGCCGGCGTCGGCGTGGATAATGTCGATGTCCCGCAGGCCACCAGAAAAGGAATCCTTGTTATGAATACGCCCGGCGGTAACACACTCAGCGCCGCCGAGCATACAATGGGCCTGATACTGGCAATGAGCCGAAATGTTGTCCCCGCCTGCAACAGCTTAAAGTCCGGCGCCTGGGACAGAAAAAAATATATGGGCAACCAGCTAAGCAACAAGGTCCTCGGTGTAATAGGTCTTGGCAGAATCGGTATGGCTGTCGCAAAAATGGCAAAGGGGTTCAACATGAAAATACTCGGCTATGACCCGTTTGCAGCGCCGACCGAGGCAGAAAAACTCGGCGTCGAAGTAACCGACCAGCTCGAAAAAATATTCAAAGAATCCGATTACATCACTGTCCATGCGCCGAAAAATGAGCAGACGCTAAATATGATTGATGCTCCGCAGATTGCAATGATGAAGCGTTCTGTCCGACTGGTCAACTGTGCGCGCGGCGGAATTATTAACGAAGATGCGCTCTACAATGCCCTTGCCGAAAAGCGTATTGCCGGCGCCGCTCTCGATGTTTTCTCTGCGGAGCCGCCCCAGAATATGCGTTTTAAGGAGCTCGAAAATTGTATTGTTACGCCGCACTTAGGCGCCAGCACCGAGGAGGCACAAGTCGAGGTCGCCGTGGAGGCCGCCCAGATTCTTGTCGATGCCCTCAAAGGCGGCATCATCAGGAACGCCGTTAATGCTCCATCTACCACCGCAGTTATGCCACCAATTGTAAGCGAGTATGCTGAACTTGCCCGGCGGATAGGTATGCTTGTCAGCACCATTGCCCCGGGCCATATTAAGAGTATCGATGTCCAGTATCGGGGCTCAATCGCAGAAATGGCCGTCGAGATGGTTACTCTTCATTTTGTAATCGGCCTGTTGCAGAAACATTTCGATATGCCTCTGAATGTGGTCAATGTTTCTATTCTGGCCAAAGAACGCGGCGTAAGCATAAACGAAACTAAGAACACCGAAGCCCGGGATGTTTCCGCCAGCTTCACCGCCAAAGTTACTACCGATAAGGTTGCACGCACCGTAACCGGCTCGGTCTTTGGCGGAAAGCTGCTGCGTATCATCGAAATCGACGGCTTCAACATAGAGATGACCCCGCAGGGGGCGGTCGTGGTCATCTTTAATGACGACAAGCCCGGCGTCATCGGCGCAGTCGGGACTATATGCGGCAGGCACAATATCAACATCTGCACGATGGGCGTAGGCCAGAAGCCGGCGGCGAAAAAAGCCATCCTTGCCGTTAGTCTCGACAAGGAACCGGATACAAAAGCAGTCGATGAAATCGGCAGCCTTGATTTTGTCAACGAACTTTACGTCTGCCGGCTGGACTGATTCTCGATACTCGATTCTCGATGCTCGTAGCAGGAGAGGTAACGTATAGATTTTTTTGATATGGCTGAGCAGTTGATAATAAGTATTAGCGGCGTAAGGGGCATTGTCGGTGAAAACCTCACCGCTCCCATTGCTGCTGATTATGGGTGTGCCTTCGGGACATTCCTGAAAGATAAACACGGAAGCCAGGACAGAAAATTATCGGTGTGCCCCGTTAGAGGTACTAAAATCTCTAACGGGGTGTGCATTGGCAGAGATTCGCGGCCGAGCGGCCAGATGTTAAAATCCGCCGTGGCAGCAGGATTGTGTTCTGTCGGAATTGACGTAATTGATTTAGCCGTTGTGTCCACGCCCGGCGTGAGCGTTATGGTAAAACACCTGGGCTGTGTCGGCGGAGTAGTCATCACTGCCTCGCACAACCCCGCACAATATAATGGCATAAAGTTGTTGCTCGACAACGGTGTTGCCCCGCCGGCTGACGCCGCAGCGCAAATCAGGCAATATTTTTTCAACAAGCATTTTATTCCTGCCGATTCGACCCACTATGGTAAAGTAACTTCCAATGACCAAACCGATGCCACACACATCGCAAAAGTTCTGGCAATCATCGACAAAAAGACAATCGCCGCAAAAAAATTCAAAGTCGCTCTGGATAGTGTCAACGGAGCGGGAGGACGAGTCGCCAAAAAGATGTTAGCCGAACTTGGCTGCACGGTTTGGGCTATAAACGATGAGCCAACGGGCTTATTCGCTCACCCTCCTGAACCACTTGCAGAAAATTTGAAAGACCTCTGTGAACAAGTTATGGCAGAACAGGCCGACCTCGGCTTTGGTCTGGACCCGGACGCCGACAGGTTGGCAATCGTTGACGAAAACGGCACCTACATCGGCGAAGAATACACCCTTGCTCTGGCGGCGAAGTATATTTTTAGCAAAAGGACCGGCCGGGCAGCAACAAATCTTTCAACATCCAGAATGATTGACGATATTGCCCAAAAGGCCGGCGGTCAGGTTATCCACACTGCTGTCGGCGAAGCCAACGTTGCAGCGGCGATGCTCGAACACAATTGCATCATCGGAGGAGAAGGCAACGGCGGCGTGATTGACTTACGAGTAAGTCCGGTCCGCGATAGTCTTGTTGGGATGGCTTTTGTTCTGCAATTGATGGCCGAGACAGGAAAGACGATAAGCCAGCTTGTCGGTGATATTGGCGGTTATTATATGATTAAGGACAAATTTGCTGTTGAACACTCGCAGGTGCAGCAAATTTTAGAATCTGCAAAAAATGAATTCGCTTATGCGATAGATAGTAACATCGACGGCTATCGATTCGTTTTTCAAGACGGCTGGCTGCACATCAGAGCCAGTAATACCGAGCCCATTGTGCGGGTTATCGTTGAGGCAAAAGACCAACCCACCGCTCAAAGATATATAATACAAACAAAAGCATTGGTACACTAATGAACAACTCAAAACAGGAAATTTCAAGAAGACAGATACGAAGTGTTACAAATCTGGCCATCGCAATAAATATAGGTCTGTGCGCAGTCAAAGTAATAGTTGGTTTTATAGGAAATTCAATGTCCCTGATTAGCGATGGTATTCACTCGCTTTCTGATATGACTACGGACCTGATGATACTGGTAGGCGTTCGGCTGGGTTCAAAAGGGCCGGACCAGAAACATCCTTACGGGCATGGGCGGCTTGAAACGCTGGCGACGGGTGTTATAGCAATAGCTTTGCTTGTCGTCGGTGCGGGAATGATTTTCTATGCTGTCGCTGATATAGCCAAAGGTCATATCAAAACGCCTCATCTGCCTGTATTGATAGTTGCGATACTGGCGATAATCGCCAAAGAGTCTATTTCGAGAGTTACCAAAAGGGTTGCCATTAAAACTCATAGTGCTGCTCTTTACGCCAATGCGTGGGAGCAGCGCAGCGATGCCTTCAGCTCTTTAGCAGTCATAATCGGCTATATATTGATGAAGTTCGGATTTCACTATGGTGACCAGATTGCGACAGTTGTGGTCGGCACAATGATAACATTGGTCGGCCTTAAAGTAATCGGCGGGTGTATTGATGAATTGACAGAAAGTGCCGTTGACCAGGATACAATCAGACACGTAGAAGGCATAATTAACACCAACCCTTCGATACGGCAGTGGCACAATCTACGGACCCGGCTGGTCGGCAGGGAGATGTTTCTCGACGTGCACATTCTTGTAGATCCGAATTTGGATGTAGCCGCTGCTCATGAAGTATCGGAGTGGCTGGAAAACGCCCTGCAAGCGGAGATAACCCGCCCTGTCAATGTCGTTGTTCATATTGAGCCGG
>Ga0315279_10005898_pt1 | contig 15670 bp, 10 predicted proteins | sample YL17G06_20_MG_FD_203694 | JGI IMG/M metagenome (GOLD analysis project Ga0315279, IMG submission 203694) | Sediment microbial communities from Yellowstone Lake, YNP, Wyoming, USA - YL17G06_20 | ecosystem: Environmental > Aquatic > Freshwater > Lake > Sediment | place: USA: Wyoming | collected... | reverse complement strand
GCCCTGTAGGGTGATCTCCGGGGAAATCGGCGATTCGTAGGGATCGTCCACACCGGTAAAGCCTTTCAACTCGCCGCGGCGGGCTTTAGCATACAGGCCTTTGGTGTCACGCTGCTCACACACTTCGATGGGCGTATCCATATAGACCATGATGAAGTTTTCGCCGACCATCTGGCGGGCTTCGTTACGGGCGGCGCGGTAGGGGCTGATGGCCGCGCATACCACCACACCTCCGTGGCGGACAATCTCGCCCGCGACGAAACCGATGCGCAGGATGTTCGTGTCGCGGTCATCTTTGCTGAAGCCAAGCCCTTTGGACAGGTGGGTGCGGATCACATCGCCATCCAGCATGGTGAGCTGTTTGCCATGTTCAAGCAGCAGCTCGGTGAGCACCTGGGCAGTGACGGTCTTACCAGCCCCGCTCAAGCCGGTGAACCAGATGCAGAATCCCTGCTGGTGCCTGGGCGGGTACATCTGGCGCAGGATTTGGGCGGTCTCGGGGCGGGTGAACCACTCGGGGAGGAGCTTACCCTTGGCGAGGTAATCATCGCGCACCTGAGTGCCTGAGATATTGGCCACTTTGGCACCTTCGGGAACATCTTTGGCTTCCACATATTCTTTACGCTCGGGCAGGTATACCAGCTCCTCGAACGGCACCATCTTCACCCCCAGCTCAGCCTCATGCTTTTTCAACATCTCCTGGGCATCGTACGGGCCGTAAAAAGGCTTGCCAGAGCTATCTTTGCCGGGACCAGCATGGTCGCGCCCAACGATGAAGTGGTTGGCGCCATGGTTGCGGCGGATGATGGCATGCAGCACTACTTCACGTGGGCCTGCCATACGCATGGCTAGAGGCAGCAAGCTGAGCATGGTTTTATCCTGCGCATAGTATTTTTCCACCAGCGCACGGTAAATGCGCACACGGGTGTAATGATCTACGTCGCCGGGCTTGGTCATGCCCACCACCGGGTGGATTAACAAACTGCCGCCCACGCGATCGGCAGCGCGCTTGGTCAGCTCCTCATGGATGCGGTGCAGCGGGTTGCGGGTCTGAAAAGCCACCACATTGTCATGCCCCATGGCCTCCAGGCGCTGGCGCACCTGCGCTGGGGTCAGGCGCAAATCGATGAAATCGTGGTACTTGGGCAGGTTGATGACCTTCATCGGGCCCGAGATGCACACCTTGCCCCAATTCACCATCTCCGAGATCATCGGGTGGCGGGCATCCGTAGTACCGTAGGCCAGGCGGGCTTCAGTTTCACAATCCCAATGGAAGACCTCATCAATTTCCAGCACAGCGATCAAGTCGTTATTAGCATTACGCAGGGCGATCTCTTCTCCCACCATGGGCAGCTCAGCCGGGTTGGCAGTCAGCGTGATCGGCAGCGGGAACAAGGTGCCGTCCGTCAGGCGCATCTCACGCAGCACGCGTTCATAATCGGCTTTGCCCATGAACTCGTTGAGCGGTGAAAACCCGCCAGTCGCCAACAGCTCGAGGTCGCACAAGGCGCGCATCGAGATTTTGATGGACGGGAGCTTCATGGTGCGGGCGATCAATGCCTCACGCTCATCACCACTCACAACCAGATTGACCAATTTACCGCTATAGGGGGAGACCAGTTTTGTCATTTTTTAAAATTTTCCTTGACCATAAGAATAAACAACTTCACGATGTTGCGCATCGCACCGAAAACCCGCCCTCGGGTTTGTGCAGCCTTAACGGCCGGAACCTCGATCGTATCAATTTGAGTTGGGTCCGCTAGGATAGCAATCGCCGTCCGGAGGGTGGCTTGTTCCTGGGGTAATTTCGCCTCCATCGTGAGTGCCAGCAAGCGACCAATCAACCGCGTCCGAAACTGCCGGTTTTGACCGACCGGCTCTGCCAGTTCGTTCACCTGCCCGGACAAAGTATACCCTAAACGGCGCATCCACGGTGCAGCCACTATTTCGAGGGCCGCCGCATCTTCCGCAGACAGGGTTTCCTCCCACTGGCCCAGCGGAGCTGCGCTGATGGCACTGAACTGGCCCTCGAGCATCAATTCCTCGCCCTGCGCCGGCCGGCGTAAGGATGGATCATCGTTGATGTTCATGAACTGGCACAGCTGGCGCAGCCTTGCCTCCGGCGCGACCACCAGATCTTCATAACGCAGCATCCAATAATGATCCGCACCAAAACGGGCGATGTTGTCGAACCCGGCCTGGGTAGAGCGCGCCCAACTCATGGCGAAGGCCTCCGGCAACCAGCTAGAATGCTTGCGCCGGTAAGAGGCGAAGTTATCGCGCGGGTCACGCACCATGTGAACCATCAATGCGGCAGGCCACCAGGTGAATATTTGCGCGCTGGAATGCTCATTATATGGGGTTATATCCACCCAGTGACGGGTGGAAGAAGTGATCTGCCCAACGACCTGCCCATAAGCCAGGATCACTGCGCTGAGCATATCGCCGTCGTGGCGGAATCGCTGAGCCACCAGCTGGCTCACTGCCCGGCGTACTTTAGTGACCGGGATGTGGGAATAATCCCGGTCTTGAAAACCGGCCTGGTGGGCAGGAGGGTTGGTCTTGTTCCACTCGAAGATGTGGGTCAGGTACCGGTCAGATAGAACCGTCTTTTCCAGCAACTTTTTACCGCTGGCTTTTGGCAGGTAGCGCCGGAAGAAGTTGGTCTCCTCGGGGTAGGTTACCAGTTCGGGATGCGAATCAAGTACCGAACGCAGCAAGCTGGTGCCGGATCTGGGGTGCCCGGCGATGAAAACTGGGGAATCGCGTAATTCACTCATAATATTATCCTATTCCGTTTGCTTTGGTTAAGGCCAGGTATAAACGTATTGATCCCCAACAACCGTCTGCAAAACTAAACCCAATTCCTCAATGCGCTGATGCACAACGGAAAAATTGGGATAGTAACTTGCCTCGACCAGGATATATTGGAAATTCAACCCTTTGAGAAGTGCCACGCTGGCTTCGTCGGGGAAGGCAGTTAGCACAGGTTTGATGCGCCGGTATTGTTTGGGTTGATTGGCGCTAAAATAGCCGCCGATGAAGGGCTTGCCGTGAATCAAGGTGTCATAAACCAGGTCTTGATCCTCTACCCGGCTGATCGGGAATTGCACCACAGCCCCATTGCCGGGTTGGGCAGCCAGCCAGACATCAACAGGGCGAGCTTCCACTTTAGAGAAGCGATCTTGAACACCAGGATAAACATCCAATACTATACAAACCAACAAAACTACCGCTATCAGATACCGCCAAGTCGGGTATTTGCGAAAAAGCCAGACGCTACCCAACCCAGCTAGCATCGACATCAAGGTCAAAGTGAAAACGCCAAAACGCATCATCACTCGCATTTTGGTATAAAAAGGCAGATATTGGAACAAGAAATAGCCCGGCAAGGGGATACGCAGTGTATCGCGATCCAGTATTGGCCGTAAGGCTCTAGGAATATGCCACACCCAGGTCGTATCCTGAATATGCAAGTAAATACCCATCGCCAAAATAATTCCTGCCAGACTTGCAACCAACGCTGCCCCGATCCAGGGTGACTGCTGCAAATCCCAACGTTTGAGCCAGGCCAGGCCAACCAATACCAAGCAGACGATCCCAAGGTAAAGGGCATTTTCATGCTCCAACGAACGGCCTGCCCAATCCCAAACAGTTTCACCAAGATAGAAATTGACCGGCAGTATGAAATCCAGAGGGCTGGCTGAATAACTATTGGCGTATTGCAGTGAGCGATCAGCCAGATTCCCTTGCGAGTTGGATACCAGATATGGCAGCATGGCAATCAATGTTGTGATTAGCAAAGTTATTAGAAGTACCCCGCTTCTTAGAAAAGTTGTTTTTAATACGAGTGTTTTTCGATAAAAAAAGATTAATGCCAGGGCAAAAACCGCTGTAATGATCAACCCCATGTAAAGGTAATAGGGAGAACTAAGACCGATCCCTAAGGCCAGCAAGCCGGCTATCAACAACCAGGTCCACCGGCCTCTCAACAGATATTCAGTGATTGCCACAAAGTAGAACGGAAACCAAAAGTTACCCAACAGATTCAAATGTCCAACCAGGTATCTGGCCCAGCGGTAAGGTGAAAAGGCAAATAGTGTGCCAGCAATTAACCCTGCCAGTGGGCTGTCTGTCAGTTTCTTCACTGCCAAAAACGCGCTCCATCCTGCCAAGACAAAGCTGGCTAAAATGGCGAAATTATAACCCCAGGTCGGCCCAAAGGGTAAACTACCTGGTAATGCCAACAAAACCATTGCCGGGGTCGTTTCTGTCATTGCCACATTCCAACCCTCGGGATAATTCAAACCTGGATGAAAGAAAGGATTGACATGTAACGTGAATAACGCCTTTTGAAACCAACCGATCAACCAGACGAAGTAAATATTATCCCCAATCTTACCAACCACCGAATCGGCCATATGAAAGATCAACGGGAATGTATACGCCACCGTCAGAAAACTAAAATAAGCCAGGACAATGAGGTATATCGACTCTTTGGAGTGTCGAAACGCAGATAGTTTTTCTCTCATTGCTTTGTTGTAGGATAGAAATAAATCGCACCGTCGTTGTAATTGCCATAAACACGCAGGCCGTTGAGCATTCCATTCAACCGCTCAGGGGTATGCTCGAAATATAGTGCGTCTAGCTGCCAGCGGATGGTATCGAAAACGACCAGCGCCGCCCCCTGCTGGCGAAAGACCTGTTGAATTTCATCATCTGTACTTTCGCCAAAAGGAGCGTTAAAAGGTTCTGGTTTTAGGTGTACAACTTCAGGGATTGGGTAGACAGGCCGGTCAAGCCAAAACTCTAATAAACTATATTCATTTGAGATCAGAGGAATATCAGCCGGCAATTCCATGGTTGCCAGACGGGTAGATGAATGGCGCCAACGCACACCGAGATAGCCATATCCCTCTCGATGGTAATACTCCAACATCTTAAGACTCTGCGGTAAAGTCGCGGCAATCAACACCCCGGCACAGAGTAATGGGAGTGCATATCTCCAGGGAGAGGTGGAGACAACCCGATAAACAGCAGCACAAGTCACGAAAGTTAAGATGATGCCAATGAGTATTCCCATCGAAAGCGTGCGCTCATTCAGATCAGGTGTCGGGTTAGTAAAGGTATATCCAAAAAGATTCACTCCCAGATAGGCAAAGAACGACAGCCACAACAAACTCACCGAACGGATCAGCGGCTCTTGCAGCCATTTAATCCTGCTATGGCTTAACGATTTTCGATTGACTAGCCAAAGTGCCAGAATCACCACACCAGCAGATAAACCAGCCAGGGTGAGTAAACCCAGCATTTTGATGCGGTAATGAAAATCAGGTAAGGTGTCCGAAAATGGCAACCATCTCCAAAGGATATTCACGATTGAAAGACGGGCTTCGATCAAGCGTTGCGCCAGGTGGGTGCCCGTGGTGGGAATTCGGAAGGGCGCTTTTACGATCCATTGCACCCATACGAACCACATGATAAACGGCAATGAACTCAACCCGCCATAACAAAATAACGCCCACAAACGATGTTTCCACCTGCCTGGCCAAAAGATCAAGATAACTACAACGCCCGAGACAATCCATGATACTCCTACAAGACGTGTCACCGCTGAAAACCCCACACAGAGTGATGCTATTACCATCCAACCCAGGTGATCCCCTTCCAGGGCATGTAACAGACATAATGCAGCCGATACGCTCAACAGAATAAATAAAGGTTCCGTCATTACCGTGCAAAACAAGTAGAGGAACAATGGCGAAACCACAAGCGCCAGCGCGCCAGCCAATGCGATCAGTTTCGATCCTGTCAACCGGATGAGGCCCAGCTCTATCAGCAGTATCGTAATACACCAAAAAGCGGCGTGCAGCCAACGAATTTGGGACACCAGGTCTAACCCGGTCAAGCCTAAAAACGCCAGCATAATCGAAAAAAATGGCGGTTGGATGGTACTGGCGATGAATTGACCAGATGCATTATAAGTTCCCACGCCCTTGCCGGACAGGATATTCTCCGCGACAGAAAGATATCCCACTGAATCGCTGAACAAGATCGGCCCCCAGGTTGTGGCGTACAACACCAATCCCATCCCGATCAGGGCGATTAAAAATAGCGCCGCATTTGGGAGGTAATGGGACAGTACTACCTTAATTTTCACAACTAAATTTCCCTCCGTAGTTACCCGATCTTAACCATTTGGCCACTTTGAGCAGATGTGTGCACAGCCAGGGCCAGTCGCAAAGCAAAGATACCCTGATCCAACGTGCAAGCGGGTTCCGCCTCGTTGCGGAGGACTGACAGGAAATTGCGCATTTCATCCAAAAACAGGGTGTTGCGCTCGAACCCAGATGGGGGAGGGAAAGATACCCACCCCCCGCTCAACGTGCCGGCCTGACGTTTCGCCATCTCAGAGGGGGCGCGGTAGAGTAATACGATGCCATCGGCATTATCCCAGCGAATGGTGCCCTGGGTGCCGATGATCTCCAAACAGTGGGTGGTGGGACGCTGGTTGTAGCTCAGGTGCAGGCTGCCCAGCACGCCGCTGCGGAAGCGCAGACCGATCTCGGCTGTATCCTCTACTGACAGATCGAGGTCGCCCAGCCTGGCCTCGAAAGCCCACAGAGCATCAACATAGCCAAACAACCAGCACAGATAATCCAACGGATGACAGAGTGTGAGCACAACCCCGCCGCCCAGGTCAGACCGGGCGCTGTAGGTCTGGCGGTAGTCCTCCCATGGGTGCCAGCCCGGCAGGTATTCCCCCCAATTGGCACGCACGGACAACGGGCGTCCGATGGCCTCTTCGGCTAACAGCCGGGCTATCTGCCGCAAGCCGGGGTGGAAGCGGAACTGGAAACCAACCAGCACCTGACCTCCCCCGCGCCTCACGGCAGCTTGCAGTGTATCGATCCGCTCCATCGTGTGCGAGATCGGCTTTTCGATCAGCAGGTGGCAGCCGGCTTCGGCAGCCGGGATGGCTACATCAAGATGCAGCGCAGTGGGATTCGATACGATCACCGCGTCCGGGTGCTGGGCCAGGGCGGCCTCCAGGTTGGTTTCGACCGGGTATCCTGCCAGATCGTCGTCCGAAAGTGTGGCACGCCACGTACGATACAGGAGGATGTCACCCTCTCCAAGTGCCGTCAGGTTGCGTAGATGACGGCGCCCTATGGAACCTAATCCCGCGACAAGAAATTTCATAAGAGTGATGCCAGCCATTCCCCGCTGCGTTTCCCAGCACTGCCATCTGTGTAGGTGCATTCCTGGCGGATGAAAGATCGCAGGTGCTCTAAATCAGCAGCAGGATCTTGCAGGTAACGATTGATGGCCTCTTTCAATTGCGATTCATCCAATGCCACGCGCCCACCGCCTGAGGCGCGAAAGCGCGAGTGGGTGGGCCAGTCACCAATCTGGGAAAGTGGCAAAGAGTATTTCTGGGGCGTGTTCCAACCGCCTGGGGTATCGAGACACACACTCACAATTGGCCGATCGTGGATGCCGCACTCTACCACCATCGTGGAATACACTGTCAGGAATACATCCGAATAGGCCATCATCGACGATTTTTCGGGCATATCTTCGCCCGAATAATAGCTGAGCGATCCGCCTAAAGGTACCGGCTCGACCACGTGGACATACGGCAACTCATGCGCCAGTTGACGGATATTCTCGCGCTCCCTGGTGTAGAGTGGGTTATCCATAAAGTGACTCGGGTGCAGACGGATGAGCAGTTGAGTGGGTGCAACCAGATCATTCGAAGCCACCAGTTTAGCCAGCGCTTCTACATTGCGGAAGTTGGGCGCAAAGCTGATAAAGCTGGCAGCATAAGAAAGTAGCTTACGCTCTGGAGACAGCCCGTGCAAGCGGAAATATTCATCACGCGGCATCAGCCACTCGCGGCGGAAATAGCCATCATAGGATGGAATCCCCCCAATACTCACCCGGTCAGCGGGCCAGGGCCCCCCCAGGGTCAACTCCTCTTTTTGGATTTGCGACCAACATGTTACCTCATCGATCCTGGCAGCTGGCAAGCCGTAGCTGGACGGGTTGTCCCAGCCCACGATCACGGCGGCGATTTTGGTGCCACGTGCCTCGGCTTCACGCAACAGATACCGATCCTGGCGCCAGCCGTAGGTGCTGGCAACTACCAGCCGCGGCCGGTAACGGTCAAACAGGTCGGCGTAGAGCATGGGGTTGTAGCATTTCTGCACGTTCACCAGCGCCTGGCGCGCACGCTGTGATCGGCGCAATAAGCTTAAAATTGCCCGTGCCAGCGGCATCAACAAACGGCGCTTGCGGCCCGCTTCTACCGAAACTTGCCACACATAACTGTCCATTGCCTGGGTGTTGATGCGGTTGGAGGTACCCACCCGGCGCAGGAAATTTCCCCACCATTGAAGCTCAGCGGCATTCTGGTTGGCATAAGCATTTGCCCGCGGCAGTCGCAATCCCTCGATGGTCAGTCTATCACGCCCGAAGCGCTGCTGTACCCCCTCGACCAGAGCGTCATCAGTGAGTAATACCACCTCAAGATCAGCCTCCAGCAGAGTCGATAAAACATCACTTTTCAGGAAATAAATTAGTGCCAGACCATGGTCGGCACAAATGAAAATGTGTTGAGGCATTGATTAACCGATCCTATCAGGCATTATCCCAGCTTTCGAAATACAACATGACAACCCACAGGCACTTGCGCAACTTTGGAGTCAGCCGAACGGATAAAACCCCTATTAGCAAGTCACTTTTTCTGTAATTGGCTGACCGCATCCCAGCGGATGTAAGGTGAATCGTCGCGGACGTAGAAGGTGATCGTGCCGACTGCGACGGAGGTGTAATCACCCGTCACCCACTGCAATCGTTCTTCCCGGGGACTCTCATCGTAAAGCTGGGCGATCACATCCGGCTTCAGGTCACGGATGGAATGGGCATAATCCCATTTCATGTGGCCCGGGCGGAAATTGGCCAGCGACATATCCGCCGTGATATGCATCGGTTGACGAGCAATGGTCTTATCCACTTTTCCGAGAAAATCTATTGAGTAACGGTGGGTATAGTAAGGGATGATCCCGGCAGTCACAACAGCTACTTTGGCTTCTGGCGTCGAAACCTGCTCAACCAAATGTACGATCTGTACCAGGCGTTCACTGCCCGAGATGAAGGGATGCCTTTGCAGCAACATCCAAGGCTTGAGCGATGTCATATCCAACAGGGCATTGAAATTGACCAGACAGATCAGTGCAAACGCCAACCCTACCACCGGGGATAACCAAATCCAAACAGGCTTAGGACGCGCGGTAGATACTCGCACACCCTTAAAAGTCCAAACCAACAACAGGAAAGCCATCGGCAACAGCGCGGAAACGAACCGGTTCGCACCGCCAATACTCGTCCATGCGCTGCCGTCAATTATCATCACCACCCCTCCGGCAGCCCACAGGCACCACGCAAGAACCTTCGTCCAGCGCTGGGAGGGCAGCAATACCACCACCCACGGCAGCCAAAACCAGAAACCTTTCAAGCTAAACACCTGCGCGGCCATCATACGCAACGAATTGAAAAGCCCATGTCTGAATGATAGGCCTGCACCGGCGTTCGGCCAAATATCTCCAACCGAAAGCTGGCGACAGTACAACGCCAGGGTCAACACAGAAATGCTGTAAACGACCAGGCTTCCCGCAAGATACCAGCGCTGGTGCTTGGGGTTAACGATCGCCAACCCGCCCAGGCCAGCCAGCAATCCGATGACGCCTACTAATCCCAGCCAAAAGCGAATAAAATCCATCTCATCAATCGAACAGAGTTCGGCCAATCCCACAAATGCAAAGCCAACCACCCCAAATTTGAGCAGCACATCCCCAGGCTGATCTGCCTCCGGGTTCGCTTGCCTACCCCAGGTGAAAATGGGTTCCAACGCGCAGGCCATGAGGATGAAGAACAGCGGCAACCCGATGGCAATAAAGCGGTTGGCTCCGCCCTTGCTCTCCCATGAGTCCCCACCCACATAAATACTGTAAGCGCAGAAAGCAGCAAACACCCAGGCCAGTAGTAACACAACACTTTTTTCCCGCCAAGTGGAGGCAGTTCGCCAGGTCAGCGCAAACAAAAAGGGCAACGCAAACAAAACGGGGTTGAAACGCCAAACAAATTTTAAGAAAACGAACAGCCCATTTTTGACCATCAACCAAACCGGCGCCCCGGTCACTTTCAGGTAATAGGTATTCGGCAGCCATTCGCCATAATACCACCGTCGCAAAAGGGTTTGACCGCCTAAGAAAGCCACCAGCAACCCAATCCCCCATAACAAATGTTTTTGGCGATTGGCAGCATCGAACACGCTCATGAATACCAAAATTGCCAGGAATAGTATCGCCATATCCATGCGTACAAGCGTTCCTACTCCCAACAACAGGTACAGCCATGGCGAAAATTGGCCCCCCTTCAAAACCTTTATTGCCATCCAAACCGCGGCGGTGGTGATCGGCAGCAAACCGCTGACCTCCATGCCCAGTAAATTCCAGGTGCTGAGTTGCCCATAAAGGGCAGTTAATCCAACCGCCAGCAAAGGCACCGCAGCATCAGGCCTGATTTCCTCGGCAATTTTCAATGTAAAGTACAGGCAAGTGATAAAAAACAACACTCCGGCAATCTGCACTGGCAGGCTGATGAACCTATCAGACAACGGAAGCAGATGAACCACCGCCATGAAAAAGACCCACAGCGGATTGGTAAAGCCTTCCACGCGCTCCCCGGGATTCCACACCAACCCTTCGCCATTGACCAAGTTACGGGCATAGCGCATCGAAACCATGGCATCATCAAATAGCACGAAATAGCGCTGCCCTTCAACAACCACGCTGTTGCGATAAATATACAAAGCGGCGTAAATGGTATACACCACGCTCAACAGCACAAAAATCGTTGTAGTTTTACGAAAGACACGCATTCAGTTTCTCAATAAATCAGCTAGTGCGCCAGGCCATGGTCGCACAAATGGATATGCGTTGAGGCATTGATTAACCGATCCTATCAGGCATTATGATGGCTTTCGAAACACTGCTTGATAGCCAACAGGCGCTGGCGCAACCTTGGAGTCAGCTGAACGGGTAAAACCCCTTACCAACCTATCCAATCCGAACTCGCAGGCTTTCAGCGCCAACAATAACCCGCGGCCCATGATACGCTTCGGCTTCGAGATGGCGCATAGACCCCAGCGTTCCATATTTCGACGACTCTCGCCGATTAGAAATACCGGGTCATCGTAGGCTTCCAACGAGGTCAATTCAAGACCAGCGTCTTGACCCAGTTGTGAAATAGCATATTCGGTATAACGCACGAAATCATACGGCGCCTGGTGTATCTTGATCAAGAATGGGATAGCTACTAAAAAGGTTCCTCCGGGTTTGAGTAATGCAGCAAGATTGGTCAAAAAATTACGAGAATCATAAACATGCTCGAGTACGTTCATCAACACTACCGCATCGAAGCTGGCCAGACGAAATGGATTCACTTGTGTTAGATCACAGACGATATCCAACTCCGCGTAGGGATAAATATCGAGTGCAACCCATTCGTGCTTTGCCAGGGCAGGGGTGAAATCACCATGCCCGGCGCCCACATCCAGGATTACCGAGCCTGGCATCAGGCGATCCATCTGCACCGACAAGAATTTCCAGTTTGCCTGCCGCCAAGGAGTACCCAAGCCAGGGGCGCGCACTTGCTTTTCAAAGGGCACGATATCACCTGCCACCGGGCTAAAAAATGGAATTTGGTTCATGATTTTGCCACTTTGCGGGCAGGCAGAACACGCCCATTGCTCATCTGTAAAAACCAGAGCCTGTCCACAAGCCGGACATACCAACCTTTCAGTCAAGATCGGTTTCATCTTCTCCTTCCGATCAATCATAATACCATCGAAAAATACGGTCATAAATGCCTAACAAGGCACGCTTGATCAGCGGAACATTGACAAAACGCTTCCCCAAACTCACTTGGGTTTTCTTCTGATAGGTGGTTTCGTCGGGAGAATGCACCCATTCAAGACGGTTGCTCATGTTTTGAACCAGACATTCAGTGGGCATTAACCTCAGGTAGCCAGCCTCGTCCAGGCGCTGATCGAGTTGACGTACCTGGCCCATGGGTTTATCCATATCGAAAGGTAAGAACTGCTGTACCACGCACTTATAGGTTAAAAACTGCCAGTGACTAGCGCCAATCTGGGCTGTCAGGCCGTTATATGTTACACGCACATCCTCGGTCGTCTCATAGAGATCACGGACTTCTTCCTCAGGAAAACCCAGACTCATGTCAAAGGCCTTGATATCTTCCCAAGAGACGAACTGCCCGCGTGACAACGTGACCCCTGGCGTTTGTTCGGCCCAACGTAGCGTGCTGGTACACAATTCCATCTTCGTGCGGAAGGGTCGGCTGGTGACCATACCCGTTTTTGGGAAAGCTTCGAGAATTTGCAGTGATTTCGACAACCACCCCGGATAGAAGTACACATCGTTGTCAGCATAAGCGATGATTTCACCTGGAGCGGCATTCATAATAATGTTCCACGCGCCGCCTTTGCCCAGGTTCTTCTCAGACAGGATGAGGTATTGGATCTTTCCCTCCCCCTGTGCATCGACCAGGAAGGCGATCGCCTCCTGGCAACTGCCGTTATCGAACACCAGCAAGTCGTAGGGCAGGTCGGTAGCAGCCCAAATGCTGTTCAGGCAAGTTTTCAATACATCGAGGGTTTGGGCGTAAAAGCCGCTAATGAACGGGATGTAATTGAGCACAGCAACGGTAATCCGTTCAGGTTTAGCTACCCGGTCGACGAATTTAGCAGGATTCTGACCCTTACGCATAAAAGTTATTTACCTCCTCCCAATTTATACGCAATCCTGCCGCACCATTCCTTCCAAGCATCACGAGGATGGTATATAAAATTAACCGCTTCTGCCAGCGGACGCGAGTGAAGATGCACCAGGGGAGCGATCTCGATCTCACGCAGCAGCCGCTTGCCACTCATGGGAACACGCTGCGGTTGCCCATTGACGATCTGGTAATCAGCGTCTTTCAGGAAAAACAAGCTGCGACGTCCTCCCGCCAGGCGAATGTTCTCTAAAGTTTCGGGCAGGCGGTAAGGTGGCTTATTGCCAGGCAGGTGACTGTAATCATGGTTCTGGTGGATCACGTTCAATGCAAGGGTACCATCCACCACCGGCAGGTGCTTACAGCGATAGTTGTAGATCATCCAATTATCCCAAGCTGAGCGCCCCATGGCAAAATCGGGGATATTTCTGAAGCCGATCCGGGGGAAAAGGAAGTAATCACTACCCAGAGGTACATGAAATTTACCGCGTGTTAGCGCCTCTTGCCGCAGACGATCTTCCCATCCAGGGGTAAATTCCAACAATTGAGTGATTTCTAGATCCCAGCGCGGGCCCACCATTAAAAAATCGGGAACCCATTCGAGTAGATGGCGGACAACTGCAAAAAACTCAGGCAGCAAGATTACATCCGCATTGATACACAACAGCAGAGGACTGTCGCTGTTCTTGCGGGCTGTCTCGATCATCGAACTGACATAAGGGGTCCTGGTCTGCTTAGTCAGGCGGACCGTATCGAAATGGCGGACATCCAGCTCTGCTGCTGTTTCCGCCAGGCCGGTCTCCTGGCCCATTAAAAAAACTTGTGCCTCTGGGCTGAGGCATTTCCAGGTTTGAATAGCATTGCGCTGGATAGTGGCAATATGCGGATTGGTAAAGGGCTTAGGGGCAGCGAAAATGGTCAAAAGGAACATTTTTCCTCAGCGGAAGATTTATGAAATTGGTATCCAGGCCAGGGAGGGGAACAGGCGGGAGACGACTCTCCTCCGCAGCATCCCGATCCGCCGTTTACGCTCGACCCCGCGTTCGGGAATTACTTCCAAGGGGAAAGTTGTCGGCAACGGGCGGGCCAACAGGGTAAGGTAGAGCGGCAGCAAGCGGGAACGCGGCGCACCGTGTTTTCTCAATGCAACGATCTCAAAACCGGCCTGTTTCACGGTTTGCCCCAGGGTATGGGCGCTGAACGAGATCAGGTGAGCCACCTCAAAGCAATCGTGGGCGTACAGGTTCGGCACTTCCAGCAGCAGCCAACCATTGGGCCGCAGCAGCTTGTGACGCAATTGAGTCAGGTACAGCACGGGGTCCGGAAGGTGTTCGAGCACATGGATCAGGCTGACCAGCTCGCAGGGATATTGGCCCGATTGCTCCAGCCCATTCAATGAGGCGTACACATCCAGACCGCGGCGTTGATCCTCCTGGCGGTAAGCATCGCCGGGTTCGACCCCCACCACCCTGCAACCAAAAGCTTGAGCAATACACTCCATTAATTTCCCGGTAGAGCAGCCAATATCCAGGAACAGGGCATCATCTTTTACAGACCCAGACAGGTAGGGCCGAATAAATTCCAGCAGCGCCCTGGCGCGATGTGTTTGCACCACCACATCTTTAGCCACCGGTTCCTCCTTGCCCTGGTAGAAGCGCCGGTATTCAGCGGCGTAAAATTCCTGCAGCTCAGTTTCCGTCATGCGCGGGGTCTGAAAAACGAAGCCGCAGGTGGTACAGATGCGGTTGGCAACCGCGACGCCACGAAACACGCGTTGATCGAAAGGACGGTTGGCGGTACCGCCGCATAATGGGCAGTTAGATAAACTTTCGGTCATCGGTTCTGTCCCTCGCTTTCGCGGAAATCTTTGTGCCGGACTGCGGAGTTGATCCTTCCCAGATCCGGTTCCCGCTCGAAGAGAGCCAGGATATCTTGCCAGGAAAAAGTTTCGCAGCCCGGGAAATGGGTAAATATCTGCCGCAGCAGTGTCAGATCGTCCCGTGTATCCACCGTCCAACGTAAATCGCCATAGTCAGGATCATGATTGAGCACCGCCACCTTGAAACCACGCAGGGATGTACCATGCGCCACATACCATCTCGGGGAGGGCATGCCGCCCCTCTCATCCCCCGCATGCAGATTTGCTACGCCGTCACCCTTCTCTTCCCTCGAAGCGCGACGAGATGGGAGTGTCCGCCCGAGGACCTGAAGGTCCGGCGGGGTACCTTCGTAGAAGAATGGCATCACGTGCTCACGATGGAAAGGCTGGTCGGCTTCTCTCCAGGCACGCTCAAGGCTGGCGAAACTGACCACCTCTACATCTAGCCCGATCGGGAGGGTGCGGCGCCAGGGTGGAGGAAGGCGGGTGGCTGCGAAGCCAGATTCGGCCTCTGAAAAGAAAATTTTCACCGTTGCGTCGATAATTTCTGGATCTATGACCGGACAGTCACCGGTAATTCGGACGATTACATCCGCACCATAGATGCGTGCAGCCTGATAGTAACGGTCGAGTACATCCTGTGGGCTGCCACGGTAGCACGGGTATCCCTGCTCAGCACACATACGCTCAACAGGATCATCCGCAGGATCGATAGTGGTGGCGACCACGATCCCATCCAGGGTGCGCGCTTTACGGGTGCGAGAAATAACACGCACCAGCATTGGCTGCCCGGAAATATCGAGCAGCACTTTGCCCGGCAACCGCGAGGAGGACATGCGGGCCTGTATAATCGCAAGTATTTTAGGCATAATCGTTAGCGGCAGGGAGGCTTGACCAGCAAGCGACAACTGCCCGAGAATCGTGCTATTT
>Ga0315279_10005897_pt1 | contig 15670 bp, 9 predicted proteins | sample YL17G06_20_MG_FD_203694 | JGI IMG/M metagenome (GOLD analysis project Ga0315279, IMG submission 203694) | Sediment microbial communities from Yellowstone Lake, YNP, Wyoming, USA - YL17G06_20 | ecosystem: Environmental > Aquatic > Freshwater > Lake > Sediment | place: USA: Wyoming | collected... | reverse complement strand
AGTGAGGACGCGACGGCTGGCGGCTGCCCCCACCCAGCCGCCAGCCGAGACGAGCCGAACACGCACAAAAATTAGCAAGAAGCGAGCGGCCTAGCGAGCGCCCAGTTTGCCCGAGCCCAAGCGAGGGGGAGCGGTGAATCGGGAAATACGGGAGCGCCCCAAGGCGCGGTGAAGATTAAACCTTTTTAAACATAGTTCGAACGATAAACGCAGGCAGTTAACCAACAGATTGCAAATTTAGTGCAAAACTTTGGCGGTAAAAACTTCTGACTTCGTCACAAGAACACCGCTGACCTTTTCATTAATGAAAAGGTCAGCGGAAGCTGCAATAATGTATTGCAGCTTCTTTGATGGCGAAACAATGTGTTTTAGGATCTAGGCAATAATCTTTTTGATATAGTTAAATATAGGAGAAAAGATGCTAAAGGTAATTGAGGACTTTTTTAAACTAAAAGAGCTCAATACTAATATCCGCACCGAAATTACGGCAGGCCTTACCACATTTATGACCATGGCTTACATTATCTTTGTCAATCCGGCGATGATTTCTCAAACAGGCATGGACTTTGGTGCAGCAATGATGGCCACCTGTATTTCCGCAGCAGTTGCCACGATTATGATGGGGTTATATGTTAATTACCCTATTGCTCTCGCCCCCGGCATGGGAGAGAATGCGTTTTTTACTTATACGGTATGCCTGACGATGGGTATCTCCTGGCAGGTGGCTTTGGGTTGTGTTTTTGTTGAAGGAATTATATTTATTTTATTGACTTTAACTAAAATGAGGCAGGCCATTATTGATGCAATCCCCGGTTCCATTAGATATGGGATTGCCTGCGGCATTGGTATGCTTATTGCCTTTGTCGGTCTCATTGATGCGGGTATTGTGGTTAAACATCCCGCAACCCTGGTTACTTTAGGTGATGTAATCAGCCTCCCGACTATATTAGCGGTATTCGGTTTGATAATTACCAGCGTCCTCTTGGTCAAGGGTGTCAGAGGGGCAATGCTGTGGGGGATATTGGTCACGGCAGGCGTGGGTATTCTTTTAGGAATAGCAAAGTATCAGGGCTTGGTATCTATGCCTCTTTCAATGGCACCCACATTTTTAAAGATGGATATCGAAGGTGCAATGAAATTAGGCCTGGTATCTATAATATTTATATTTTTATTCATGGATATTTTCGATACAGTAGGAACATTAGCTGGGGTAGGTGAATTAGGCGGATTTATGCGTGCAGGTAAACTTCCTCGTGCGGGAAAAGCAATGTTTACGGATGCAGTAGGAACCTGTGTGGGAGCAGCCTGCGGAACCCCCACGGTTACCAGCTATATTGAAAGCGCAGCTGGTATTGCCAGCGGCGGCCGTTCAGGTTTAACCAGCGTTATAACAGGATTAGCCTTTTTATTAGCGCTGTTCTTTTCGCCTTTAGTTAAGATGATTAGCGGCGGTTATCCATCTGCCGGCGGAACTCTTTTACATCCTGTTACGGCACCCGCATTAATTATTGTCGGTAGCATGATGCTACACTCTGTAACTAAAATTGATTGGAAGGATTACAGCGAATCGATACCTGCGTTTCTGGTAATCATCACGATGCCGCTTACTTTTAGCATTGCTACAGGCGTCGCTATTGGTTTTATTAGTTATGCTGCCTTGAAATTGTTTACTGGCCGCGGCAAAGAAGTATCCTGGTTAGTTTATCTTTTAGCAGCATTATTTATTTTAAGATTTGTATATCTAAAAGCAATGTAGAGGTCCTTCGCCCCTTCGGGGCTTAAGGACCAAATTTTCCTGTTTCTAAACAGATTGAAAATTTGGAGAGGTGCGAGAGCCCGGTTTAATCGGCACGATTGGAGATCGTGTGACTCGAAAGGGTCCGTGGGTCCAAATCCCACCCTCTCCGTTAAACTTTTCATTAATGAAAAGTTTAACGGATCCTAAAGCAATGTGCTTTAGGATCTACGGATGCTGAAACAATGTGTTTCGGCGACGCCAGCAAAATTAATCTGCGCCCATAGCTCATCCTCCACAAAGCGTTGGAGGATTTCGCTATGGAAGGTAAACTTAATTGCGCCCATAGCTCAATTGGATAGAGCACCAGTCTACGGAACTGGTTGTTGGTGGTTCGATCCCACCTGGGCGCGCCAACCTCATCCCTTTGTAGTTTAACATGGTATTAAAAAAACACGTTAAATTTATGCAGGAAGCCTTAAAAGAGGCAAAGAGCGCTCTTAAGGAATATGAGGTTCCTGTAGGCGCGGTCATTGTTTATAAAGGCAAAATAATTGCCCGCGGACATAACCAAGTTGAGCGCCTAAAAGACCCCACTGCCCACGCCGAGATGCTCGCTTTGACTTCTGCAACTAATTATCTCAATGCAAAGTGGTTGAATGGCGCATCGATGTATGTTACAATTGAGCCCTGTAGTATGTGCGCAGGTGCATTAGTGCTTGCGCGGCTCAAAAATTTATATTTTGGCGCAAAGGATCCTAAGACCGGTGCCTGCGGTTCGGTAACCAATATCGTAAATCATAAAAAATTAAATCATAGAATTAAGGTTAAAAAAGGTATTTTAGAGAAAGAATGTAGTTCTTTGTTGAGAGAATTTTTTAAAAAGAAACGAACCAGTTAGAATCCAATTCCAATGCGGGTTTGGAATGGTTTTTTTAAATTTACTTAACTTATTGCTATATAATAATTTAGGAGAGGTGGCTGAGCACGGTTGAAAGCAACTCACTGCTAATGAGTTGACCTGGGAAACTGGGTCCCTGGGTTCGAATCCCAGCCTCTCCGCCAGTCGGAACAGCCCTGCGATTTTGCGACTGAGTCGTAGGGCTTTTTATATGAAACTAAAAGACTTGTGTCTTTTAAGACGAGGTTCGAGCCGCAAATTTTCAAAAAATCTTTTTTGGGGCTTAAAATTTCCTGCCAAGCGACAGAACCTGCTTGATTACAAGTAGTTACGAATTGTTTTGCCGGTTCGAGCCACCCGCCGCCGCTTTTCTCTATCTCTTTGAGTTTACCTTCTAAATCCTTCTTATCATTGAGTAATTTTGCTTTCCTTCTAGCATATTCTTCCTGAGTTATTTGGCGGTCAATGAAGATGTCAACAAGGCGCTCAACCTTTGTATCAAACTCACTGATCCGATTCTTAACTTCTTGAGATAGAGAAGAGGAGGCTTTGCTTTCCTCTTGGAAGAGTTCATCAAAGCGATTAATCATTTTATCTTTTGTTGGATCATCAATATAAACTTTTTTGATCGCTTCATTCACTTGGGAAAGCAAAGCCTCTTCTCTAAGAAACTTTTTGCTGAGGCAGGGGCCTTTCTTCTTGGTGCAGCGATAGTAAATATGGCCTTTTTGTTTCTCTGCGGTAATAGCGCAACCGCAATACTCGCACCTCATTAATCCGGTAAACCCGTATTTGATTTCTGTCTTCTTATGATTCCTGTGGCGGTTATCCAAGATACCCTGCACGCTATCAAAAAGTTTCTTAGAGATAAGCGGCGGGTGGCTTCCCTCGTACATTTCATTGTTAAATTTGAATACTCCGTAATAAATTGAATTCCTTAATAATCTAGCAAGTTGTGATTTACAAACAGGCTTGCCCAAGCTTCCTGTTAGGCCCCACCTGCGGATTTCTTCTACCATTGATGAGAGGGTATAATTATCTGTGGCGTAGAGTTCGAAAATCTTTCTTACAAACTGGCCTTTTTCCGGATCAAGGTAGATATTATGCTTCTTGTAGTTATTCAGATAGCCGAGTGGGGCCCAGTTAGGCCAAATACCGCGCCTTAACTTTTCTCTCATGCCGCGCTTAATATTCTCGGAAAGATTATCAACATAGTATTTACTTTGCCCGAAGGCGATAGAGAGCATAAACTTGCCCTGGGCAGAGTTATCAAAGCGAAGAGTTGGGAAGCGCAGGTCAACAATCTTGCCGACATCTACTAAATAGATAATCTTTCCGCCGTCAACAGAGTTACGGGCAAGCCTGTCCGGATGCCATGCCAAAATACCGTCACAAACACCCGCTTCAATCTGTTTAACCATAAAATCAAAGATAGGCCTGCCGGGTTTCTTGGCAGTCTTGGTTTCAATAAACTCTTCCATTATAAACAGATTCTCCCGTTTACCGTATTCTCTTAATTCATTAAGCTGTGATTCAATAGACAAAATCTGCCTATCTTCATCATCGGTTGACTTGCGGGCGTATAAATAATATTTTGGCATGGCTTTAATCCTCCTAAAGAGTTTATTGTTCTGTCGCTTGGCAAAGAAAATTTTTGAGATCCCCGAAAAATCTCAAAAGTTTACTTATTCGCTTTCAGCGAATAGGAAATTTTAAGCCCCAAAAAAGATTTTTTGAAAATTTGCGGCTCGAACCTCGTCTTAAAAGACACAAGTCTTTTAGTTTCATATAAAAAGCCCTACGACTTCATCGCGAAATCGCAGGGTCGTCTCAACTGGCGGTGTTCTTGCGACGAAGTCAGAAGTTTTTACCGCCAAAGTTTTGCACTAAATTTGCAATCTATTGGTTAACTGCCTGCGTTTATCGTTATGTTCGAACTATGTTTCAAAAGGTTTAATCTTCACCGCGCCTTGGGGCGCTCCCGTATTTCCCATACATCAGTCGGCCTTGCTTGGGCAAGGCCTCCTTTGGCGTTCGCTTGGCCGCTCACTCCCAGCTAATTTTAATGCGTGTGCGGCTCGGCCGGCTGGCGGCTGGGTGGGGGCAGCCGCCAGCCGTCGCGTCCTCACTGCAAGTATTTATAACCACAAAAGAACAGTATTTAATAAACGGGTTCGTCCGCTTCCCGCAAGCAACAAGTAAAACTAGCGATGCGGGATGCCGAGCCTCTCGCGATTAAAGCTTAGAGAAGCGCTGGCAAAAAGGCAAATTTTGGTGTGGGCAAAATTTGCCTTTTTGCCCAAACAAGCCCCTTAATCTTTTGTCCAGTGAGGGCATTTTGAATCTCCGCCACTATTCTCTCTTCGTAGAACCTAAAATATCTTTCCATATCATTTCTTTCAAATTGGTAGAAATTGGTTTGAAAAGAGCGCTTTTAGTGGTAAAATATAAAAAATTGAGATTGATTCAATGAATTCATTATAATTATAGCATTATATTGCAATATGTCAATTAATACATTAAGATGATTGCTGAAAATATAAAGAAAATAAGAAAGAAAAAAGGTATATCCCAGGACAAATTATCAAAATTGGCCGATGTTACTCTTACTACTCTTACTAAGATAGAATCCGGAATTAATACTAATCCTACGGTTAAGACAATACAGAAAATAGCAAACGCCTTAAATGTAGGGGTGGATGATTTATTAAAAATCAAAGCAAGCTAAAAAAGGAGATTTTTATATGGCCGAAGGCGGATTTTTGGTTAAGTTTGACGGAAAAGAAGTTGCACGTTGCTATACTGTGGCATTTGATTATGACGAATGGCAGTATGTGGTTAACGAAACAGAAAAGAAAAAGTTGCCACCGGTGAAGAAAATAACCATAGAAGTGGAAGAATAGGGACAGTTTCTTTAGGAGAAAATAAAAAATGATAAGACGGGAACAGTCCCTGTTGATAGTAGCTCTTGCTGTGTTAGGAATAACCGCAAGGGTTTTTTGCTATCAAGCGGATGTAACAGATATTAGCGGCGCAAAATATTTTCCTGCCGTAAAAGAGGCACTGTCAAGGGCAAAGAAGTCGATATCTGTTGTAATGTTTACCATAGGATCCTCGGTATATAAACAGAATTCAAGGCCTAATCAGCTCATTGACGTGCTCATAGAGGCAAAGAAGAGAGGGGTGGATGTAGAAGTTATTCTGGACCAGAATGTGGATTTTGTTCAACGCAGGCATGCAAGCGAATGGGAAACCAAAATTAAAAGCACAAGAGCCTACAAGCGGCTTAAAGAAACAGGGATAAAAGTCTATTATGATGAGCCGGCAAGGTACACTCATGCCAAAGTTGTTATTATTGACAAAAAAATAGTCATATTAGGCAGCACAAACTGGACCGAATCCTCATTTGATAACAATATTGAAACAAACGTATTGATTAATTCAGAAAAGCTAGCGGAAGAAATTCTAAGCTACTTAAAAACCATCAAAATAGATGAAAAAATGGATGAGTATCTTGATTCAATCGGTCCATCTGTGCCTATCGCTTGGGAGTTTATGGAAGACCTGAGAATAGCTCCTCTTTTGGTGAAAGAGCAGGCAGAGCGGGCTTTTGATGTATATTTGTATCTGCTTTGGAAGTACGACGGTAATCCTCAGGCCAAGTTGACTCTCTTTTACGATGACCTTGCTAAATATCTTGGCATCTATGAAGGATGGACTATAACCGATTATAGAAGGCAAATTATAAAAATATTCAGGAAATTAGAGCAAAAATATAAATTGCTTAAATTTGAGCCCCGGTATGCGAAGGAAGCCACAATAACACTTCTAAATTATGATGAAGGTAGGGGGATATATGTGATACCCGATGAGCAGTATTTTGAGCTTCCTGACGATTATTTTAATCTTGGCTGGAGCAGGGATTTATCATTGAGAGCTAAATTCTGCTATCTTATAAATTTAGCCTATTCCGACATAAGTGATATCAAGCCCTATTGGTCAAAAAGTGTAAATACGATAACCAGACAATTCGGCGATATCGGCCAGGATGTTATTCATAAGGGGATGAACGAATTAAGACGCAAGAAATTGCTCGAGGTAAAATACGATGAACTATCCGGCAAGCCTTACGAAGAGAGAAGGCCGAAGATGTATAAAATCTTAAAGCCCTACGACCCAAAAGAGCTTGAGTTAAAGCTAAAGGCGATGGAAGATAAATATGGAAAAGAGGCATATACAAAAGCAAGAAAATATGCGGAAATAGTTTTTGAAGAAAATAACCCAGAGGTAATTGAAGATATAATCCTAAAGACAAAACAATACGGCGAGAAAAATGTAAATAAAGCTTTTGTGGTGGTTTCCAGGCAGAATATAGATAATCCTAAAAGAATATACAGTTATGTTGTGGGGATAATAGAGAATACTAAAGGTTCCCAGTAGGCCAAAATAATTACAAGGTTATGCCTGGTGCTTATTTATTATAGAGATAGAATTATAATTAGGGCGCGAAGTACTCAAAGATTATGGTAGGAATGGCTGTAATTCATTTAGGCAAGGAGGTACATTTTATGTCGATAGCGTATATCAATAAGATAAAAATAGTTCTGCCCGCCGTATTAGTGATGTTTTTTCTTGTTTTTACCTGCGACTGTAAGGTATATGCCCAGGATCTTCCCCCTGGGCAGGAGCCCGGAGCCCAGGCACAGCGCTATAAAGAAGAAGTTGAGCAGCAGAAGCAAAAACTGGAGTATAAAAAACCCAAAAGTCCAGAAATTAAGGTTGAGAAAGGAAAAGCCGAACCGGTAAAGACAGGACCGTCTTTTCTGTTAAAGGAAGTCAGAGTGACCGGCTCCACTGTTTTTAAGCCGCAGGATTTCCAACCGATTTACGGACCTTATCTCAATAAGAAAGTTACCTTTCAGGATATGCAGGCGGTTTCAGGAAAGATCGAGTCAAAATATAAAGAAAAGGGATATTTTACTACTACAGTTTATATTCCTGAGCAGAATATTAAAGATGGTGTAATAGAAATCCGCGTAGCCGAAGGGAAGATGGGAAACCTTAACATAGAAGGGAATAAATGGTTTTCCGCCGATTTTATAGAAAAGTTTTTCCACGCAAAAAAAAATGAAATTTTGAATATTAAATCGATGGCGAAAGACATCCTGCGAATAAACAAGAACCCGGATTTACAAATAAAGGCGGTAATTTCTCAAGGGAAGGAGCCGCAAACTTCGGATGTTTCATTGAAGGTGGAGGGGAAGCTGCCCTGGCACGCTGGTTTATTGCAAGATAACCGTGGTTCTCGCTTGACAGGAAAATATCGCTCCATGTTTTTTATTCGTAGTTCCAATGTCTCTGGATCAGGGGACACCGCTTTTGTCAGCTCTCTTTACACGGGTAAATCTTTTGGTCAATCATTGAGTTATAGTATTCCTATTGGAACTTACGGAACAAAATTTGGTCTAGATGTTAATTATTTTAAAATGAAATTAGGCAAGGAATACAAATCTTTTGATATTACAGGCAACACACAGATTTATACGCCGCATCTTTCCTGGGAGCTTGCGTTATCAGAAGATTCTGAAGCTTACGCTGACCTCGGGATTGATATTAAATCAATAAAGAAAAAGATGGCCGGCGATACGACAGCTAACGACCAATTACGCATACCTTATTTTGGTTTTGATTTCTCAAGAACAGATTCCCAAGGACAAACTACATTTTCTCCTAAATTTGATTTTGGCACATCAGGATTTTTGGGCGCATCTTCCCGTAATCATCCCACTTCCAGCAGGGCAGGGACAGGGGGTTACTTTTTTAAATATGAGCAATCCTTAAACCGTATACAAAAGATGGTTTTCGACAGTTATATGTCTATACGCACACAATTACAGATTGCATCGCATACCCTTGCCTCATCAGAACAGTTCCAACTTGGCGGGGCAGATTCTGTCCGCGGCTATCCCGAAGGAGATTATTTAGCGGATAACGGTGCTGTTTTAAATTTTGATTGGGTTTTCCCTCTTTATATTATTCCTAAAACTTGGAAACTGCCGGGACAAGAAACGCCTTTACGCCACCAGATAGAACCCGTATTTTTTGTTGATGTAGGGGGGGGGGAATTAAAAAAAATTCTCCCAGGGGAAAGCAAAGATAAGTTCCTTGCCGGAATTGGTGGGGGATTGCGCCTGCATTTTAAATTCTTTTCGTTGCGCTTAGACTGGGCCAAAGCTATTGGTGACAGGCAAACTTCAGGCTCAGGCCCCTCCACGTTCTATTTCACTTTCCAGTCAGAAATATAATTATTAACCCAACCTTTTTCACTTATTTCTTGACATTAGCAGAAAATAAGGTATATTTTAATCATAGTTCTTTGTAAGATAAGCAGTTACGAAAAGGTAAACTATCCGAAAGGGTAGGGCGCAAAGCTATAAGGATTTTCCTCCGCTAAGGTACTTTGGCGGACAGGGTTGCCAGTTGTCGAAAAATCTTGAACTATGTTTACTGCGCACCATTTAACACTCATTTTGTACGGTTCAATGCGCGGGTTAAGTTCAACCCCATTTCTGGTTTCGGAAGTGGGGTTTTTTGTTGGCATGTAACTACTTGTAAGAACAAGAGTTATATTAAATAAAGGATAGCGGATGGATTTTATAAAAAAGTTTTTCCTAAAGCATGAAATAAATAACAAACAGTTACGTGTCAAATTAAAATCTACCATATTCGCGTCTGTTACCGCAACCATATTTTTTACTAGTTTGTTTACAATAGTTTATTTTCTAGGATTCAACATGTTCCGTGACGAAGGGGTTGAAAGCCAAAAGGAAATGGCGAGGATCTTAGCGTCTGCGATCGATTCTACTATTGAAAATGAGGTTGGGTATGTAAAGTCAAATGCAAATAGTCAATTTATAATTGATGCGCTAAAAGAAGCTAATTTAAAATACCGCACAAAGAGCGAGAAGGATATACAGCTTTACCTTATGGACATGAATAAAAGGTGGACTAATGCCTCCGATGACGATCTTTTCCTAAAAGATTATCTTGAGAATAAGCTCAGCCATAGATTAAGTGGATTAAAGATAGAGGAAAAAAAATTAGTTTCTGTTACCATTGCTGATAAGTTTGGAGGTTTAGTCGGTTCTACAACAAGACCATCAAAATTTTATAGTTTTGATCAAGATTGGTGGCTAAGTGCATATGTGAATGGTTATGATAAGCCTTTTATTGGAAGCGTTGAATACGATGAGGCACGTAATTTATGGTGCTTACCATTTGCCGTTCCGATTAAAGATGAAGCCGGTTCCGTTATTGGTGCATATAAAGCATCAATAAGCCTGGATACGTTTTTTAAGCCGCTGTTAAATTTTAAAATTGGCGAAACCGGCAGGGTTGTTTTGGCAGACGATAAGGCCTATCTTGTTTATCATGATGAGGGTTTGCCTTTTGCTAATAAGTATTGCGAATACAAAGAATTTAAGAAAACACTGGATAACAGGGACAAATGGGGAGTATTGGATACCGCCTACCTTAATCGCGGAAAAACGTTGGTAGCTTATTCAGAAGTCAACCTTCCCTTTTTGTCAGCCAAAGGAATTAACTGGTTTGTATTTGTAGAGCGGGATATAGGGGAAATATTCGTCCCATTAGGTAAATTTATCTCTATTGTCATTTTAATTGGAATACTACTAATTATTATATTGGCTTTATCCGTATTTATTTTAAGCGGTCAAGAATCTCTCAGCTATTCTATGTTTCACATGGATGAGGATGCGCTGGTGAAAAAAACAGAAGACAAAAATCATAACTATATTGAAAAAATGGATGAGGGTCTGCAGAAAGATAAATAATGATAGAAGAGGATGAGAGATGTACTTTATAAAAAAACTATTGCTGGCTAGACAAGAAATAAACCAGAAAACTCTACGCCTAAAATTAAAGATTACGCTATTTGTATCTATTGCCGCAGTCATATTTTTTTCCACCCTTATCGCCATCGTTTATTTTCTAGGATTCAATGTGCTCCGTGACAAAGGTGTTGAAAGCCAGGGCGAAATGGCGCGGACTTTGGCGTCTGCGGTAGATTCTACCATTAAGAAGCAAGCAGAACTGTTAAAGTTAAATGCAAACACTCAATTTGTTATCGATGCGTTAAAACAAAATAATTTGAAATATCGCGTAATGGGCGAGAGGGAAATACAGCGTTACTTAATGGATGTGGATAAAAGGTGGATTGAGGCACCTGATGACCATCCTTTAGTAAAAGAATATTGTGGAAATAAACTTAGCGCACAGTTAAAGGAGCTAAAGGCAGGTAATGAAGAATTAATTAATTTGACTGTTGCTAATAAATTTGGCGGTTTAGCTGGCTCTACAACAAGGACATCGGGGTTTTATAGTTTTGATAAGAATTGGTGGCTAAACTCATATGCGAAGGGCCGCGGTAAGCCTTTTGTCGGTAACGTTGAATACGATGAGCAAAGTAATTTATGGTGCTTGCCATTTGCCGTCCCCATTGAAGACGAAACCGGTTCCGTTATCGGTATATGTAAGGCGTCGATAAGCATAGATACGTTTTTCCAACCGCTGTTAAATTTTAAGATAGGTAAAACCGGAGATGCCGTATTAGTAGATGATAAGGCCTATCTTATCTATCATTATAAGGCTACCCCTTTTGCTAACAAATTCTGTGAATACGAAGAGTTTCAGAAGACGCTGCTGAATAGCGAAAAATGGGGAGTATTAAGTAGCGCCTACTTTCACCGTAGCAATAAGTTGGTAGCTTATTCAGAGGTTAGTCAGCCTTTTTTAGCAGCTCAAGGGGTTAATTGGTTTGTATTTGTAGAGCGGGATTTAAGGGAGATATTTGCGCCGCTAAATAAATTGATTTTTGTGATGGTGCTTGTCGGTTTAGCGCTGACGATTATCTTGGCTTTAACGGTATTTATTTTAAGCGGCCAAGAATCTCCGGTATCAGTATTGCAAGTTATCAAAGATGCAGCGCTGGAGAAAACAGAAGTAGAAAATCCTAATCGCATTAAAGAAAGGGCTAGGCGTTTGCCGGAAAATAAGTGATATGAAAAGGGCAATCTGTTTAATATTTATAACCGCATTGATTTTCTTACCGACTACCTGCCTATTTGCGTTACCAGAAGGCGAACAGGTGGAAGCGGGCAGCGCAACTTTTGAGCGGCCGGGTCAGTCCACCTTAAATATTCAAGCTGATGACAAAACCGTCATCAATTTTAGCTCTTTTAATATCGCACAGAATGAAACAGTCAATTTTATCCAACCTTCTGCCAGCGCCTCGCTTTTAAGCCGCGTCACCGGGGGAGAGGCCAGCCAAATCTTCGGTATTCTTAACGCAAACGGGATAGTTTTCTTAATTAATCCAAAAGGGATTTATTTTGGCCCAACAGCAAAGGTTAACGTGAATAGTTTTGTTGCCTCCACGTTAGATATTTCTACTAAAAATTTTATCGCCCAAAACTATGTTTTTGAACACAATTCCGGCTCTCCCTACAGTCAAATTTTGAATCAAGGGGTTATCACCGGGAATAATATAGCATTGATAGCAAGCGCAGTAGATAATCAGGGCACCGTTATCGGCCGTTTAGGCAGCGTATTTTTTATTTCCGGAGACAGGGCTACAGTGAGTTTCGATAATAAAGGGATAATTCAGGTAGAAGTTAATCAGGAGACAAGCGGCAAAGTATTTGATAAGGACGGAGTGGAGGTTAAAGACGCGTTGTCAAATTCCGGCACCGTTGAAGGCGCGCAAGTAGTAATGGAGGCCAATGTCGCATCGGATATTTTTAAAAATGCGGTTAATCAGCAAGGCATTATTAAGGCGACGGGGTTCAGTGAGCAGGGTGGCGTAATCCGCGTCACCGCCAATAGAAATATCCAAGTTTCCGGGGTTATCGAAGTAGTGAATAATCCGTCAGCTCAACAAATTCAGGTTTCGGCTTTTGATTCCATAGCCGTAAATGCCGAGTTTAATTCTACAGGCAATACTACGATTAGCGCATTTAAAGATATTTTAGTTAATGCCGATATTAAAACTGATAGCGGTAATCTTGAGCTTCTGGCAGATGCGGATCTGGATGGGGGGGGTGCATTTAAGCAGGCAAAGGGCACAACTATTTCTACTGTTGGTTATGGCGATATCACAATACAGGCATCGGGTGAGAGCACGCTTGCCAATGTTAACTCTGTTGGAGACTTAGTTTTTAAGCAGGGCGGAGCTCCAGTAATCTTTAATCAATGGACTGATTCGTATATTGTGACAAAAGGGTCTCTGCTAATAAACCCGGGAGTTACCCTTAACGCTAATAATACGGTTTATGAAATAGGCAAGGATTGGGTTAATTCAGGCAACTTTAATGCGCAGTTTTCCAAGGTTTCTTTGGTTTCTGAAAGAGAAGCTTGGGTAAGGGGCTCAAACATTTTTTATGATTTTTCCATTACCGAACCGGGAAAAATTGTCAGATTCGATTCCCAAAATTCCCAAGCTATACTGGGGACTTTAACTTTTAAAGGCGAATACGGTAGATTACTTACTTTAACTTCTATAGATCCCACAAAACAATGGAGCATTAATCCTCAAGGTCAAACTGATATTCAATATTCTTTAATCTTTAATTTAAACAATATCCGCGGGCCTCCGCTCAAAGCATTACATTCCTCTTCTTTAGGAAATAACTCTAACCTTGATTTAGATCCTTACTGGACCGGACAAGGTCTAACCGAAAACTGGTCTGATCCTGACAACTGGGATACAGGCACAGTTCCCACCGCATTTGATGCAATTACCTTTGATGCCACAAATCACGGCATACTAAATGCAAATCCAAATAAAGACTCCGTAGTTGATGCTTCCTTCCAAGGAACAATCGCAAACCTTACAGTAGATGGCTATATTGGTAAAATTACACTGGCTCGCGATCTCACCGTTACAGGCGATATCACCGTAAATACTAGCTCCATAATTGCCGGACCCTTTGGCACGCTTACCATAGAAGCCCAGAACGGCAGTATTTATATCGGAAAAGACGCTTTAATTTCCGCGAGTACTCTCACCTTGATTGCCAACCAAAACATAGATATTTACGGCACTCTTAAAGGAAATTCTGTTTATCTGCGCAGTATAAACGGCAATACAATCCTGGAAACCGGCAGTTTAATCGATGTCTCTACAAATGAAGCCGGGGCTATTGGTGGCCGTGTAGAAGTCCTCGGTTGGCAGGTCGAGCTGATCGGCGTCCGGATCGACGCTTCGGGGCTTTCCGGGGGCGGTACTGTCCTGATTGGCGGCGATTTCCAGGGCAATGGCACGGCACAGAATGCCGCCAATACTTATGTAGGCCGGAATTCCTACATATACGCCGATGCTATCAGCCAGGGTGACGGCGGTAAAGTAATTGTTTGGTCCGACGGGGTCACTCAGTATCACGGGCATATCAGCGCCCGCGGCGGCTCTGAAGGGGGCAAGGGCGGATTTGTTCAGGTTTCAGGCGCTCAATCGTTGGAATTTAACGGATTTGCCGATGCACTTGCGCCAAACGGCGTTCGCGGCACATTCATACTTGACCCTATTGGCACCAGCGGCTATGCTGCAAGTCTTACAACTGACCTGCTGGATTACAAACCCGGTGAAGTAGTTAGCATCACAGGCGCTGGCTGGCAGGCTGGTGAGACAGTTTCGCTGGTTTTGCATCCAAGTAAAGACACCCTTCAGGACATTACACTTACAGCTGTTGCAGATGCAAACGGCTTTTTCTCAAACTCGGAATTTACCCCACAAGAAGCTCATCGCGGTGTGGTGTTTGACATGACAGCCACAGGGAATTCTTCAGGGCTCGCGGCGCAAACGACATTTACGGATGGCACGATCACCAGCACTGCTACAGGCGGCGTCTGGGCAACCGGCAGCACTTGGCTGCTCGGCGTTGCACCCATCGCAACTGACCTAGTTGTTATCGCAACAACAGGAGTAAATAGTGTTACATTGGGTGCTGCGGCCATTTGCGCCGGTCTCACAATCAATAGCGGAGCGATATTGACCGCCAGCACCTATCTTTTGACCCTAAATGGCGACTTTGTCAATAGCGGTACGTTCAATAGCACGACAGGTGGAGTTACAATCGGCGGTACTCTAACCCAAAGCATCGCCGGCTTCACTACCACGGGCACTGTTTCAATGACTAAGACTGCCCTTATTGCCACGTTCACAGGCAATGTGAACGGCGCTGGGCTGACTATTAATGGCGCTGGCGGGACACTTAACCTGGGTACCAGCTTGACGCACACCTTTACCGGCGTAGTGACCCTTACGGCCGGAACGCTCAATGGCGGCACCACCAGCACGCTCAACGAAAACGCAACAAGTACAACAGCGTGGAATGGTACTGGAACAGTTTTCAGCGCAGGGACAGGAACGGTAAGTTTCGGCGGAGTTGCCCAAACTCTTTCCGCGACAACTACAACATTTAACAACCTCACGCTTGCCGGCTCCGGCGTAAAGACGTTTACTAATGCTAATACAGTTAATGGCATTCTTTCAATGCAAGGAACTGCTACAGCTACCTTAACAGGAGCCCTAACCTACGGTGCAGCAGCTACGTTGCAATACAACACAACAACTGCACGCACCGCTGGTGCAGAATGGATAACCCCATTTGTGGCATCCGGCGGCGTAATTATTGCTAGTACCGGAGCGATAACCGCGAATGCCGCCAAAGTCTTTAATTCTACAGCCCCGCTTACCATTCAAAGCGGCGCAACGTTAGCAATGTCAACCTTTTTATTGACATTGAATGGTAACCTTATCAATAATGGCGGCACAACGAGTGGCTCAGGTGGCGTCACGATCGCAGGAACAGCAACCCAGAGCATTGGCGCTTTCACTACCACGGGCACTGTTTCAATGACTAAGACTGCCCTTATTGCCACGTTCACAGGCAATGTGAACGGCGCTGGGCTGACTATTAATGGCGCTGGCGGGACACTTAACCTGGGTACCAGCTTGA